>Ga0190265_10000747_pt1 | contig 21781 bp, 18 predicted proteins | sample Popmic124T_FD_133135 | JGI IMG/M metagenome (GOLD analysis project Ga0190265, IMG submission 133135) | Populus adjacent soil microbial communities from riparian zone of Indian Creek, Utah, USA - 124 T | ecosystem: Environmental > Terrestrial > Soil > Riparian zone | place: USA: Utah | collected...
GGCGGGGACAAGCCCCGCCCCTACGAAGACTTAATGAGCCGGGCTCCTAGAGGCGGGCCCGCAGCTCCAGTCCGGTCGCCAGCACCGAGGGCGAGCCGATCATCCCATCGAGGGGTTGGAACGCCAGGTCCCGCCCGACGCCCAGGACGCCGCGCAGGAAGGCGGCGATGCCGCCGCAGAGCCAGGCTCCGGCCACCGGGGCGCTGGCGCGGCCGGCCTGCACGGCGAAGCCGCAGACGGGGAGGGCGAAGCGGTCCTCCGCCAGATCGAAGCGGCCGGGGCCGGTGACGTCGATCAGGTAGTAGCCCTGGTTGACGGCTCCCAGCAGGGTGGCGACCGGGGTGCGGGGATCGGGCTTCAGGTAGAAGTGGGTGGGGCCGGGGTTCGGGATGTCCCTCCAGCCGGCCCGGCGCACGCAGCCGGAGGAGACGCCCAGGTGGCTCCCCTCCTGCCACCAGGTGAGGAGGGGCTGGCGGAAGATGCCCTCCTCGACGAGCACCACCTCGCGCGTCGGCACCCCTTCGCCGTCGACCGCCGACTCGAAGGCGCCGCCGGGCAGGCGGCCGTTGTCGATCAGGGTGACGGCATCGCTGCCGAGGCGGCCGCGCAGGCTGGTGACGCGGAAGCCGGCGGCGGGGCCGACCAGGAGGGGGAGCAGGCCGGCCAGCAGGCGCACGGCGACCGGCGGGGCGAGCAGGAACTCGCCGGTGTCGCGCTCGGGGGGGCCGCCCGCGGCGGAAACGGCGAGGCGGTCGGCCAGCCGGCGGGCGAGCGCCGTGGGGTGGAAGCGCCGCGGCTCGCGGGCGGCGACGTAGAGGGTCGCCGTCGGCGCCGCGGGGCCGGGGCCGGCGGCCTCCAGGTAGAGGGTCGAGAGCCTGCTGCGCGAGCGGGTGCGCACGCCGCGGCTGCTCGCCAGCTCGCTCTCGCTCGAGCCGTCCTCGAGGACACCGCGCAGCAGCCGCGCCCGGGGCAGCTCGGAGGCCAGCTCACGGCCCAGGCTCTCCAGCAGCTTCAGCCCTTCGCGCTCGCCGATCAGCGGCGTGTCGAAGTCGGACGGCGGGTTCCAGGGCGCTCCGGCCATCGGCTCGGGGAGCTCCACGGCGCGGCCGGTGACGTCCGGCCAGGGGCCCGGGGTCGGATCGCCCGTGCCGGCGGCGAAGAGCGAGCCCTTGCGGTGGCCGGCGCGCACCGCCCAGGCCTTCTCCTGGCTGGTGGAGGAGGCCTCGGTGACCGCGGTCAGCTCCAGCCGCCGCGAGCGGCCGCGCTTGACGAAGACCTCGGCCTCCGTCAGATGGCGGCGCAGCAGCGAGCGCAGGATCTCGTCGAGGTCGGGGATGGTGGAGACGGTCACGACCCGACCTCCACCCCTTCGAGGCGCAGCGCCGGGGCGGTCGCCCACACCGGCATCTTCTGCCCCCCCTTGGCGCACCAGCCGGCGCCGGCTGGCTTCGCCTCGTCGCCCACGGCGGTGACGCGGGTCAGCAGGTCGGCCACCCGGCCGCGCAGGAAGCACGGTCCGACGGTCTCCGCGAGGCCGCCGCGGCGGATCCGCCGGGCGAAGGGGAGGTGGAGCGTGAACTCGCCCGAGAGCGTGTCGAGCGAGCCGCGGCTCGCCTCCGGGAGGTAGAGCCCCTCGTCGGCCTCGGCGAGCAGGTCTTCCTGGGAGGCCTCGCCCGGGAGGATCTCGAGATGCGAGGAGCGCGGCCCGGGAGGGAGGTGCCGGCTGCCCCGCCGCCCGGCCCCCGGCAGCAGCACCGGGGAGGTGAGCGCCCAGAGCGAGTCGGCGAGCGGCTGCTCCACGATGCCGCCGCGCAGAAGCCAGCGGCGCACCACCGCCGAGCCCTCGTCGTCGGTCGCCCGGCGCACCCCTTCGGGAGCCGCCGCGGGGTCGTCCAGCACGTCGAGCGAGGCGGCCGCCATGGCGACCCCCACCGCCGCCTCCGGGTTGCCGCCCTGGGCCAGGGTGTCGGCCTCCAGGGCGTGCGCCACCGCCTCGTGGAGCAGCACGGCCACGGCGGCCGGCCCGAGCACGGCGACGCCGCGGAACGGTTCCGGGGAGGCCGCCTGCCGGGCGCGGAAGAGCGACACGATGGAGGCTGCCATGGTGGTTGCGGCCTCGGCGTCCAGCCGCGTCAGGAGGGCGCCGTAGCGCCCCCAGGAGGCCTCGGCGACGCAACTGTAGAAGGTCTCCGCCTCCGGCCCCGGCACCAGGCGCGGCCCCACCACCTGCACCCAACGCTGGTGGCGGCGCACCGCGAAGCGCACGGGGAAACCCACGTGGTGCGCGCGGACGGCCCGGGAGAGGGCGGCCGGGAAGCCGAGCAGCTCCTGCGCCGCCGGGGCTTCTGCCGGCGGTCGCACCTGGAGCGCCGGCTCGGGGTAGGCGGCCGAGGAGAGGGCGCGGGCCACCTGCCGCAGCGCCTCGGCGAAGGCCCGCGGCTCGATCGAGTCGCGCGCCGCGAGCCAGGTCTTGCCCTCGCGCGCCAAGCGCACGGCGAACCCCTCCTCCCGCCACACCCTGAGCCCCGAGGACTCCCCCTCGGGCGCGAGCTCGATCTCCTCGCGCCGCTCGAAGTAGGCGTCCACGAGGTCCTCCGGCTTCTCGGCGATCTGGGAAAGCGTGCGGGCGACGGCTGGCGTATCCAACTCCGAAAAAGGCATCGGGCGGATTGTACCCCTACCGGGAGGCCGGGGCCTCAAAAGCCTTCTTCATCCCAGAATTGAGTCTACGAGGGATCCCTGAGCTCATTTGTCCGAGGAAAAAGCCTTTCCCCCCGAGAAATGCCCAATCGAAGCGAGCCTAGACCCAACGCCCGCTGCGCCTAGCCTCTGGCTCCACCTTTAGGGCTTTTCCGGCGGCAAAAGCCCTATTGGCCTGAAGTTGAGGTCTCTTCCGCGACCCCAAGGGCTTTGAGGTAAGATGCGCCGCGATGACCGAGGTCCATTCTGAGAAAATCGAAGAATTGCGCCGGCGGCTCGGCGAGGCGGAGCTGGGCGGCGGGCGCGAGCGCGTCGCCAAGCAGCACGCGGCCGGCAAGCTGACGGCGCGCGAGCGGGTCGAGCTGCTGCTCGATCCCGGCTCGTTCGTCGAGGTCGACGCCCTGATCGCACACCGCTGCCGGGACTTCGGCATGGAGAAGAGCCGGGTGCCGGGGGACGGCGTGGTCGGCGGCTACGGCACGGTGGCCGGCCGGCTGACCTACGTGTTCGCCCAGGACTTCACGGTCTTCGGCGGATCGCTCTCGGAGACCAACGCGGCCAAGATCTGCAAGCTGATGGACCTGGCGGTCGAAAACGGCGCGCCGATGGTCGGCCTGAACGACTCGGGCGGCGCCCGCATCCAGGAGGGGGTCGCCTCGCTCGGCGGCTACGCCGACATCTTCCTGAGGAACACCCTGGCCTCGGGGGTGATCCCGCAGATCTCGGCCATCATGGGCCCCTGCGCCGGCGGCGCCGTCTACTCGCCCGCGATCACCGACTTCATCCTCATGGTCGAGGGGACGAGCTACATGTTCGTCACCGGCCCGGAGGTGATCCGCACGGTCACCCACGAGGAGGTCAGCATGGAGGAGCTGGGGGGCGCGGCGACCCACGCGGCGAAGAGCGGCGTCGCCCACTTCGCGGTGGACAACGACGCGGCCTGCCTCGCCGCCATCCGCGACCTCCTCTCCTACCTGCCGAGCAACAACCTGGACGATCCGCCGCCCGGCACCAGCGACGACGACCCGGACCGCGAGTCCGACGCGTTGAACGCGCTGATCCCGTCGGACCCGAACAAGCCGTACGACATCAAGCAGCTCATCGCCCACGTGGTCGACGACGGCAAGTTCCTCGAGGTCCACGCGCAGTACGCGAGGAACATCGTGGTGGGCTTCGCCCGCATCGGCAACCGCTCGGTGGGCATCGTCGCCAACCAGCCGGGGTACCTCGCCGGGGTGCTGGACATCGACGCCTCGCTCAAGGGGGCGCGCTTCGTGCGCTTCTGCGACGCCTTCAACATCCCGCTGGTGACCTTCGAGGACGTCCCGGGCTTCCTGCCCGGCACGCAGCAGGAGTTCGGGGGGATCATCAAGCACGGGGCGAAGCTGCTCTATGCCTATGCGGAGGCGACGGTGCCGAAGATCACCGTCATCACCAGGAAGGCCTACGGCGGCGCCTACTGCGTGATGTCCTCGAAGCACCTGCGGACGGACGTCAACTTCGCCTATCCGACGGCCGAGATCGCCGTCATGGGGCCGGAGGGGGCGGTCAACGTGCTCTACCGCCGCGAGTTGGAGGAGGCGGGAGCGGACGCTCCCCGGGTGCGGGCCGAGAAGGTGGCGGAGTACCGCGCCAAGTTCTCGAACCCCTACATCGCGGCGGAGCGCGGTTTCATCGACGCCATCATCGAGCCGCGGCGTACGCGGCCGGAGATCGTGCGCGCCCTGCGGCAGCTCGGAGCCAAGCGCGCCAGCCTGCCGCCGAAGAAGCACGGCAATCTTCCGCTGTGAGGGCCGCCGTGAGGCCGCCGGCTCGAAGTCCCGTGTTTTCTTGACATCCTGGGCGCCGGTGGGGCAAGCTGACCCTCGCCCGCAAGCGCCGAGACACGACTGATTCTGGGGGGCCGGGTGGGGCAGCGGTCATCAAGGAGAGGACATGAGAGAGAAAGATCGCAAGCTGCAGCGCCGGCGCCAGCGCCGGAACAAGCGGTTGAAGGAGCGGCATCAGGAGGAGCTCGCGCACAAGGCGGAGCGCCCCACGGGCTCCAAGCGCTCGGTGAAGAAGGCGCCGCCGGCGGGCGAAGCGGCGGGCGCGAGCGGCCCCGAGGCCGTTCCTGCCGAGGGCGAGGCGAAGAAGAAGCCCGCCGCCAAGAAGGCCGCGGTGAAGAAGGTTCCGGCCGCGAAGCCGGAGGCCGAAGAGCCCGCCGCAGAGGCCGAGCCGGCCGAACCGGGCGAACCGGAAGGCGCCTGAAGACGCGCCCGTCCGTGTGGATTCGCAGCACGAACTCCTTGCCAAGACCGCTCGCGCGCTCATCGCCGGAGCTTCCGGCCGCGTCATCGCTCCGTCCGGGAGGCTGAGATGTCCGACTATCGTTCGCTGAAGGCTGCCGACCCCGAGATCTACCAGGCGATCGCCGACGAGCGGTCGCGCCAGAACCTCGGGCTCGAGCTGATCGCTTCCGAGAACTTCGTCAGCCGCGCCGTGCTGGAAGCGGCCGGCAGCGTGATGACGAACAAGTACGCCGAGGGCTATCCCGGCAAGCGCTACTACGGCGGCTGCGAGTTCGTCGACGTGGCGGAGCGCCTCGCCATCGAGCGCGCCCTGAAGCTCTTCGGGGCCGAGCACGCCAACGTGCAGCCGCACAGCGGCACCTCGGCCAACATGGCGGTCTACTTCGCCATGCTGCGCCCGGGCGACAAGCTGATGGGCATGGACCTCTCCTGCGGCGGCCACCTGACCCACGGCCACCGCCTCTCCTACTCCGGCCGCGACTTCCAGGTGGTCGCCTACGGGGTCGACCGCGAGAGCGAGCGCATCGACTACGACGAGGTCGAACGCCTCGCCGAGGCCGAGCGGCCGAAGCTGATCGTCTGCGGCGCCTCGGCCTACAGCCGGATCATCGACTTCGAGCGCTTCCGCGCCATCGCCGACAAGGTCGGAGCGCTCCTGATGGCTGACATCGCCCACATCGCGGGGCTGGTGGCGGCCGGCCTCCACCCCTCGCCCGTGCCGCACTGCCACTTCGTCACCACCACCACGCACAAGACCCTGCGCGGCCCGCGCTCAGGGCTGGTGATGTGCAAGGCGGAGTTCGCCAAGGAGATCGACCGCGCGGTCTTCCCCGGCATCCAGGGCGGGCCGCTCATGCACATCGTCGCAGCCAAGGCGGTGGCCTTCAAGGAGGCCCTGGAGGACGATTTCCGCGACTACCAGCGCCAGATCGTGAAGAACGCCCAGGCGCTCTCGGCCCGGCTCACCTCCAACGGCCTGCGCATCGTCTCCGGCGGCACGGACAACCACGTCTTCCTGCTCGACGTGGCCCACTCCGGGCTGACCGGCAAGGTGGCGGAGAAGGCCCTGGAGGCCGCCGGCATCACGGTCAACAAGAACACCATCCCCTACGACACCAATCCGCCTCTCGTCGCCTCCGGCATCCGCATCGGCACGCCCGCGATCACCACCCGCAGCATGAAGGAACCGGAGATGGCTTTCGTGGGCGACTTCATCACCGAGGTCATCCGCGCTCCGGAGGACGCCGCGGTTCACGCCTCGGTGCGCGGCCGCGTGCAGGAGATCTGCGAGCGCTTCCCGCTCTACGATCCGTTGATGTAGTGGGTAACCGGCGGGGGCACGCCGAAGCGCTCCCGCAACCCTCTCCGCACCTCTCCGATCAGGTAGATCGACCCGCAGGCGACCAGGGTCTCCCCGCCGAGCTCCAGAGCGCGGTCGAGGGCACGCTCCGGGTCCGGCTCGACGAGTACGTCCGCACGGCCGGCGCCGGCAGTCAGCAGGGCGGCGAGCTCGGCCGGGTCCTTGGCTCGCGGGCTGCGCGGCGTGGTGAGCACGAGGCGGCGGGCGCGGGGGGCCAGCAGGCCGAGCATCCCGGCGTAGTCCTTGTCGGCGAGCACTCCGAAGAGAAGGTCGGCCGGCTCGTTCGCGCGGTCCAGGAAGGCGGCGAGCCCGGCGGCGCCCTGGCCGTTGTGGGCGGCGTCGAGCACCGCCCGCCGACCGTGCCGGCCACCGGGCAGCGCGATCACCTCCAGCCTTCCGGGCCAGCGGCAGGCGGCGGCCCCGGCCGCGATGGCTTGCGGACCGAGGCGCGGGAAGCCGAGGCCGGCGAGCGTCTCCGCCGCGCGCACGGCGAGCCCGAGGTTGGCCGCCTGGTGATCCCCCAACAGGGCGATCTGGAGGCTGTAGCGGCAGAGCGGGGTCGCGAGCCCGATCCGCTGCCCGGCCCAGCCGAGGGGCTCGATCGTCTCGACCCGGACCGAGTCCGGGACGAACCGGAGGTCCGCGCCTGCCTCGGCCGCGGCGGCCTGGAGCGCGGCGGCCGGCTCTCGATCCTCGACCCAGGCGAGGGCCGGTCGGCCGCGGCGCAGGATGCCCGCCTTCTCGCGGGCGATGGCGGCGAGCGTATCCCCCAGCAGCTCCTGGTGGTCGAATCCGATCGGCGTGATCAGGGAGAGCAGGGGCTCGCAGGTGTTCGTCGCGTCCAACCGCCCGCCCAGCCCCACCTCGACGACGGCGAGGTCCACCCTCTCCTCGGCGAACCAGAGGAAGGCGGCGAGGGTGAGCGCCTCGAAGTAGGTGGGCGGCGCCGCGGTGGCGCGCTCGGCGGCGGCGATGGCCGTCGTGAGCAGCCCGGCGAGCCGGGCGGGCTCGATCGTCCGCCCGTCCAGGCGCAGCCGCTCCTCGACCGACTCCAGGTGGGGAGAGGTGTAGAGGCCGGTGCGGTAGCCGGCTGCCTGGGCCATGGCGGCGAGGAGGGCCGACGACGACCCCTTGCCGTTGGTGCCTGCCACCAGCACGGCCGGAAAGCGGAGCTGGGGATCCCCCAGCGCGGCGAGGGTCTTGCGCATCCGCTCCAGGCCGAGCTTGATGCCCAGCGTCTCCAGCCGGGAGAGGATGGCGTCCGGGTCGGGGGATTGAGTTACTGCAGATGCCGGAGGCACCGGGCGAGCGTCTCCTTCATCTCGGAGCGGGGGACCACCAGGTCGAGGAAACCGTGCTCGAGGAGGAACTCGCTGCGCTGGAAGCCCTCGGGCAGGCTCTGGCGGATCGTCTGCTCGATGACACGCGGGCCGGCGAAGCCGATGAGAGCCCCGGGTTCCGCGATGTTCAGATCCCCCAGCATGGCGAAGGAGGCGGTGACGCCGCCGGTCGTGGGGTCGGTGAGCATCGAGATGTAGGGGATGCGGGCCTCGTGCAGCCGGGCCAGGGCGGCGGAGATCTTCGCCATCTGCATCAGCGAGAGCACGCCCTCCTGCATGCGGGCGCCTCCGGAGGCGGAGACCACGATGAGCGGCCATTCGGTCTCCAGCGAGCGCTCGGCGGCGCGGGTGATCTTCTCGCCTACCACCGAGCCCATGGAGCCGCCCATGAAGCGGTACTCCATCGCCGCGATGACCACCGGGATGTCCTCGACGGTGCCCTGCACCACCACCACGGCGTCGTTCTCGCCGATCGCCTGCTGGTAGGTCTTCAGGCGGTCGCGGTAGCGCTTGGTGTCGCGGAAGTTGAGCGGGTCCGTCGGGCGGATCTCGGAAAACAGCTCCTGCGGGTCGGGGTCGTCGACCAGCAACGCGATCCGGGTGCGGGCGTCGATGCGGAAATGGTAGCCGCACTTCGGGCAGACCTTCAGGTTGCGGTCGAGGTCGCGGGAGTAGACGATCTCCTTGCAACCGTCGCACTTGACCCACAGGCCCTCGGGAACGTTGCTGCGCGGCCGGTCGACACGGACCGGCTTGGGCGATTTGGTCTTGCGGAACCAGGCCATGGCGGATCCGGGAGGGGGGCGGATCAGACCTCGGCGGAGTTCCCCTCTTCCGAATCCAGGTCGTTGGGGATGTTCAGCCGCAGGCAGGCCGCGTCGTACATCTGCCGCGAAGCCTTCTTGGCGTTCTGCAGCTCCGCGAGACGGTCCTTGACCTTGGCGAGCTCCTCCTCGATGAAGCGGTCGAGCTCCTCCATCTCCTGCCGGGTCACGGCGAGTGTGTTTTCGTAGAATTTTCTCTGTTGCTCGGTCAGGCTCATGATTTCTCTTTCCTCCGAATCGCGCCGACCGGATCGATCGAACGGAGCTCGGTAACTTCGGTCGGCGTCATAGCTTGAAAGGGATCCTCAGGCGGGTCCACATCTTCACTCGGACCCCTTCCTTGGTTGCAGGCTTGTAGGTGACTCGTCGCGCGGCGTCGACAGCGGCCTCGTTGATCCCAACCTTCTTGGGGATCGGATCGATCACGCGAACGTCCTGGACGCGGCCGTTCTCGTCCACGAGGACCGAGACGACGACAATTCCCTCCACCCGCAGGTTCCGGGCCATGGGAGGATACTCGGGTTTCGGAGAGCTGACAAGTTGCGGCGGGGTGACACCGGGGCCTGCCGTGACGAGATCGCCGACGTTGGTGCGGGGGGCGGCTGGGGCCGGGGCTGGCTGGGGCTCAGTGTTGCGGACGGCCTCGGGGGGTGGCACGGGCGAGCTCTCCTGGGCTCTGGGGGGCTCGGGCTCCGGCCGCGTCTCGGGCGGCGGGATGGTCGCCGGGGGCGGGCCGGTGTCCGGCGGGCCGCCCGTGCGCTGGGCCGCGGGCTCCGGCTCCTCGGGAGCCGCCGCCGCCGTCGCCGCCGCGGAAGCCGGCTGGGGCACGGGCTTGCCGGCGGCCCGGGCCGCCGCCACCTCCCGCTCCAGCTTCTTCTGCTTCTCGTCGAGCTGCCGGCGCAACGCCTCCTCGCGCTTGGCGAGCTCCTGGTTGACCATCCCCTCGATGTCGACCTGGGGAGCGGCGGCGGCGGGCTCCGCGGGTTGGGCTGAGGCGCCCGGCGGCGGAGCGGCGGGAGCCGGGGATACCTCCTCCGCTCCCGCGGCAGGGGGGCTCCCCGCCTTGCGGTTGTTGAAGTAGAGGAAGGCCAGGACGCCGAGGATCAGCAGGGCGGCGATGGCGGCGTAGAGCGCGCCTCGGCCCTTGCGTCCCGCCTCCCCCTCCGGCACGACGGCGATCAGCGGCGCGACCGCCTCGACCGGCGGCGCAGCCACCTGGGAGGGCGTCGGTACCGGGAGGGGCTCCGGCTCGGGCTCGGGCGTGCGGACCGGCGGCGGAGCCGGCGCGGACGCCGCGGCGGCGGTGGCAGTGGCGGCGGGGGCCGGGGGCGTAGCCTGGTTGAAGTCCGGCTCCGCGGCGGGCTCGGTGTCCAGCACACGGTGGATGTAGAAGGCCAGATCGGTGTGGCTGGGGGCCGGGGCCAGAGCGGAGAGGATGCTCTCGATGCGTGTCTTGAGCTCGCCGGCGCTCTGGAAGCGGTCCTGCGGGTCGGCCGCCACGGCGCGCAGCACGATCTCCTCGACGTCCAGCGGCACCGCCGGGTTGACCTGGCGGGGCGGGCGGATGCGTCCCTGACGCACCGCTTCGAGCACCGAGATCTCGGTGTCGCCGGGGAAGAGCTTCTCGCCGGTGATCATCTCGAAGGTGACGACGCCGAGCGAGAAGATGTCCGAGCGGGAGTCGACCGGGCGGCCCCAGGCCTGCTCGGGCGACATGTACTGGAGCTTGCCCTTGAGCGCCCCCATCTGGGTGTGCCCGGCCTTGGAGACCGCCTTGGCGATGCCGAAGTCGCAGAGCTTGACGTCCCCCTCGAAGGTCAGCAGCACGTTCTGCGGCGAGACGTCGCGGTGCACGAGGCCGAGCTCGCGGTCTTCGAAGTCGCGCTTCCTGTGGGCGTACTCGAGAGCGCTCGCCAGGCGCGCCGCGATCAGCAGCGCGAGGCCGAGCGGCAGCGGGGCGCCCTTGCGCCGCGCCGCGTTGAGCAGCGAGCGCAGGTCCTTGCCCTCGACGTACTCCATCGCGATGTAGTACTCGCGGCCGATCTTGCCCAGGTCGTAGATGTGGACGATGTTCGGATGGCTCAACTGGGCCGCCAGCTTCGCCTCGTCGACGAACATGGAGATGAACTCCAGGTTGTCCGTCATGTGCGGCAGGATCTTCTTGATGGCGACCGTCTTCTGGAAGCCCTCGACGCCGCGCATGCGGGCCTTCCAGACCTCCGCCATGCCGCCGGCGGCGATGCGCTCCAGCAGGGTGTACTGGCCGAAGCGCTCGCCGGGCTCGGAGGGGTCTTCCAGGCCGGACATCACCGGAATCCGCTGGGTGGCGGCGACGTCTACGACGGCGGCGACATCCGCGAGCACGGTGCGCGGCATGGGCGCCGGGGGAGCGGGAGGAGCGGCGGGCCGCGGTACCGGAGCTGGTGACGGCGGCTCGGGCTTGCGCACGCCGGTGCGCGCCAGCTCCTCGAGCTCCGTGAAGTCGAAGTCCCCCATGATCTTGGGCTGCGTCCTGCGCACGCCGGTGCTCTCGCGCGGCGGCGCCGTGAAGGCGGCCGGCTCGGCAGCAGGGGGCGGCGGGGCGGGGCGCGGCGGGGGTGGGGCGACCGGAGGCGCGATGATTGGCGAGACGACCGGAGGCGCCAGGGCCGGCGGCGCGGCAGCGGCAGGGGGACGCGCCGGGCCGGGCTTGGTGCGGCCCATGTCCAGGGTCGAGAGGGTCTTGTTGATCAGGGCGTCGACGTCGTCGTCGGTGATCCCCTCGGGCCGCCGGGCCTGAGCCGCTGGCGCTGCCGGAGCCGTGGGAGCGGTCTGTGCCGGCGGCGGGGCGGCGGGGCGGGGGCGCGGCGATTCCACGCCGAGCATCCCGGAGAGGGTCTTCTCCAGCCGGCGGTTGACGTCCTCGTCCTGCGGCCTGGGCTGCGGCGCCGGCCGCGGGGGTGGCGGCGCCGCTGCGGCGGGGGCGGGGGCCGGGGCGGCCGGCTCGTCGCCCTCCACCTCGGCGAGCACGTCGCCGAAGATGTCGTGGGAGGTGAGCTTGTGCTCGGCCCGCGGCGGCGGGGGAGCCGCGGCGGAGGGTTGCCGCCGCGCCAGCAGGGCGCGCCGGGCCGCCATCACCAGGGCTTCGTCGGAGAAGGGGCTGGCGAGCAGCTCGTCAGCCCCGAGGTGAGCCGCGGCGGCGGAGGCCGCCGCAGGCACCAGCCCGATCACCCCCGGCCCCCCGGCGGCGCGCGAGAACGAGCCGGCGAGCACCTCGGCGCCCTGCACGTCGGCGCTCACCACCACGAGGTCCGGCGCCTCGGAGGCCGCGGAACGCAGTGCCTGGTCGACCCGGGGCAGGACACGGACGGTCCACCCCTCGGCGCTCAACGCCTCGAGAATCCGTTGCGCGGAACGCTCTTCCTGCTCGACGACCAGAATCGAGGGCATACCCATCTCCACGAGGTAAGACAAACAAGTCTTTCTAACACCCTCGCCCCCGCCAGTCAATCGCGCCGGCCCACCAAGGTGCTGATTTTTGAGAGATTTAACGGCGCGGCAGGGGTGGCGGTGGCCGTGCGGCGCGACCTCTTATAGAATGACCGCATGTCGGGTCACAGCAAATGGAGCACCATCAAGCACAAGAAGGCCGGTAAGGACGCCAAGCGCGGCAAGATGTTCAACAAGCTGCTGCGCGAGATCACGGTGGCGGCGCGCATGGGCGGCGGCGATCCCAAGGGCAACGCCCGCCTGCGCAGCGCCCTGCTCGAGGCGCGCAGCAACAGCGTCCCCGGCGACACCATCGACCGGGCGATCAAGAAGGGCACCGGCGAGCTCGAGGGCGGGTCCTACGACGAGGTCCTCTACGAGGGCTACGGCCCGGCCGGAGTGGCGATGCTGGTCGAGGGCACGACCGACAACCGCAACCGCACCGCAGGCGAGATCCGCCACCTCTTCGACCGCCACGGCGGCAACCTCGGGGAGAGCGGCTGCGTGGGCTGGATGTTCCAGCGGCGCGGCTACTTCGCCATCGAAAAGGGAACGATGGACGAGGAGAAGCTCATGGACCTCGCCCTGGAGCTCGGCGTCGACGACGTCGTCGTCCTCGACGAGGTCTACGAGGTCTACACCATGATGGAGGACTTCCTCGGCGTCGCCGAGGAGCTCGAACGCCGCGGCGTGCCGGTCGCCACCAAGGAGCTGGCGATGATCCCGCAGACCACGATGGAAGTGCCGGCTGCCCGCGTCGCCCAGGTGCTGCGCCTGATGGACGCCCTGGAGGACCACGACGACGTGCAGAACGTCTGGGTCAACCTCGACATCGACGAAAAGGTCCTGGCGGAGCAGTTGGGGTAAGGCCTCGTTGCTCATCCTGGGAATCGATCCCGGCAGCCTCCACACCGGTTACGGCCTCGTCGAAAAGAACGGCTCCGCGGTCTCGACCGTCGAGGCCGGCCGCTTCTCCTGCCCGCGCGGCCTCGCCGTGCCCGCCCGGCTGGCGTACCTCGCCGGCCGCCTGGAGGAGCTGCTGGCGCGGCGCCGGCCGGACGTCGCCGTTCTGGAGACCCCCTTCGCCGGGATGAACGCGCGCTCCCTGATCGTTCTCGCCGAGGCCCGCGGCGCCCTGCTCGCGGTGCTCGCCGGCCGCGGCATCGAGATCCGCGAGTACAGCCCCGCCGAGGTCAAGTCGGCGGTCACCGGCAACGGCCGGGCCGACAAGGAGCAGGTCGCCCGCATGGTGCGGCTGCTGCTCGCCGCGCGCGCCGAGGTCTGGGCGAGCGACGCGACCGACGCCCTGGCGGTCGCCCTGTGCTGCGCGCAGCGGCTCCGCCTGGACCGTCTGCGCGAGTCGTCTGTGCTACCATGAGCCCCTGCTTTGCAGGGTGAAGCATCGAGGTATAGGAGGAGAGGAAAGGCTTGGGAGGTCTCGTCGAAACGCTCTGGACGTCCATGCTGGGAGGGGACCTGATCCTGTGGCTCCTCCTTCTCCTCGCAATCGCGGTCCTCGGGGTGCTGGCTGGCCGCTTCGCCGGCGTTCGCGCGGCCGGCGCCGGCGCCGACGAGCTCCTGACCGCCCTGCGCAACGCGCTGGTCGTGAAACGTTCGGTCGGGGAGGCGGTCCGCCTCTGTGAGCAGAGCAAGAGCCCCGTGGCATCCATCCTCAAAGCAGGCCTCCTCAAGTACGGGCAACCCCGGGAGGACGTCCAGTGGGCGGTCGCCAACGCGGCTCTCCGCGAGCGGGACCGGTTGGAGCGCGGCCTGCCTCTCCTCGCCGCCGGCGCCAAGGTCGCGCCGCTCCTGGGAGTCCTCGACACCCTGTCCAAGGCCGCCGGTTCGTCGATCGTCGCCGTCGAGTCGCTGGCCCCGGCGGCCGCCGGGCTCGCCGTCGCCATCCCGGCGCACCTCGGGCTCATCTATTTCAGAAGCCGCGTCGACCGCTTCGAGCGCCAGGTGGCGATGGCCGGCAACGTTCTCCTGGAGGCGCTGACCGAGATGGATCGGGGCGGCGCTCCCACCGGCGCGAGGTAGTTTCGACTATGGCCTTCCAAGGGTCCCTCAAGGAGCTGCCGCTTCCGGACATCATCCAACTGGTCTCGGTGTCGGGGAAGACCGGCGTCTTCTCGCTCCGGCGCAACGGAGACTCCGCCGGTTCGACGGGCGAGATCTACCTGCGCGGCGGACACATCGTCCACGCCTTCGTCGGCGACCTCCAGGGCGAGGAGGCGATGTACGAGCTCGCCATCTGGCCCGAGGGCGATTTCGTCTTCACCCCCGGCAAGGAGACCGAGGTCACCACGATCCAGAAGTCGAACACCAACCTGCTGATGGAGGCGGCGCGCCGCATCGACGAGTGGCAGATCCTCTCGAAGCGCATCCCCTCCACGCGGCTGGTGCCGGTCTTCACCCACCAGGCGACGACCACCTCGGTCTCGCTCACCCCTCAGGAGTGGGCGCTGATCTGCAAGATCGACGAGCGCCGCACCATCGAGGAGATCGCCATCGGGCTCGACATGAGCGCCTTCGAGGCCTGCAAGCTCCTCTACGGCCTGATCACCTCCGGCCTGGTGACCCTGCACGAGGACCTGAGCCGGCTGCGCACCGACCGCCTCCAGAAGATGGTGCCGGAGGAGTTGGCGGGAGTCGCCGAGGCCATTCACCAGCAGGCGCGCGGGCTGCTGTCCGGCCACGCTCGGCAGCCCGACCTCGACGTCCCCTACCGGATGAGCCGCGCCGAGATGGACGGCGGTCGCGGCGTGGAAGCGGTCCTGGATCTCGTGCGCTCGGAGGAGAAGGTCGTCTCCGCGGCGCTGGGACCCAACCAGAGCAAGGCGTTCCTCGACCGCGTCTACCAACTCCTGAACCGCTGACTCAACTCCCGCGTTTTCCATTGCGACGCTCCCGCGCAGCCCGGGAGCCGTCCCTCCAGGCCTGGAGCCGGGGAGCAGGCTAGAATGTACATATGTCACCTCTGAGCCCACTCTCAAGACTCCCGCTCGCCGTCTGCCTGCTCGCTCTTCTCGGACCGGCCTCCGTGGTGGCCCAGGCAGCACCGGCCCCGACCCCTGCGGCGGACGAGCCGGCGCCGCAGGCCGTAGTGCCGCCCAGCCCTTCTCCCTCCGCGGAGCCGCAGACCGCGCCTGCCGCCGAGCCGGAGGGTGAGGAAGCGGTCGAGGACGCGGGCGAGGAGGAGCGGCCGAAGCCGCCGGACGAGCGGATCCTGCCGCGGCTCGACGTCTACTTCCCCGAGGCCGAGCTCGACCTGCGCATCAGCCGGCTGATCAACAAGGTCTTTTTTGAAGGACAGGTGAAGTATAATTTCATCGAAGGCGATATTACGGCCTTCCTGCGTTACCGCTACTACGGCTACAAGCGGACGACTCAGTTCACCGTGTTCGACTCCATCGAGTTCGACGACATCGATCAGGACGTGACGAACGACTTCGACCGGGTGCGCGGCTCGCTGCTGCTCTTTCAATTTCCGTACAACTACAACCACCGCGCCTTCCTGCTCACCGAGCTCGACCGCATCAGCTCCAACAAGGCGGAGACCATCGACCGGCTGGAGCGCGTGGGGAAGACGAACACCTTCATCCGCGTCGGCTACCAGTTGGGTACCCCCGACGAAGGCCGGTCGAGCGCCATCGCGGGTGAGACGCGCGCCCGGACGGAGCGGTTGTTCTCCGCCTTCCGCGAGTTCGGTCCGGGGGCTTCGACGCTGACTGCCGCGGCGACCTACGGCTCCGATGTCGGGATGGGGGACTTCAATTACGTGAAGCTGGAGTTCGAAGCCTTGAAGAGGTTCGACGTGACCAACAGGAGCTTCCTGGTCGGCCGGCTGCGCGGCGGGACCTTCCCCTACGTCAACACCCTCGAGGGGAACGAGGAGCTGCCGACGCCGGAGACGCCCCTCGACTTCTACGACATCCCACGCTCCGAGTTCCTGCGGCTCGACGGGCGCGAGAACCTGAAGGGGGTCACCGAGCGTCTGTACGGTACCCACCAGCTCCTCACCACCTGGGAGCTGTTCCTTCCCTGGTTCCTCGAGTCCAAGCGGCAGTTCATGCGCCTCGAGTGGCAGAACTGGTACTGGATCCTCTACACCGGGGCTGGGACCGTCGGCTTCGACAGCGACGTCGTCACGGACTTCAACACCTATGTGCCGGACGTCGGCATCGGTTTTGAATCCTCTTTCAGGCTGCGGAAGTACCGGTTCTTTCTTTCCGGGATCGTGGCTCAGGCTTTGCAAGGTGACGGGGGGACGGAGGCGCGGATCTCGGTCAAGTCTTACCGCTGAGCGGTCCCGCTGCTCCGCGGCAGACGTCGTTGGCCCTGGGAACGCTTCCGTTGAGGAGATTTTTTTCGTTGCTGTATAGGGAATAGCAGGGGTCTGTGGACCCTTGCAGATTTTGGCTCAGAGCCGGAGGAGAATAAATGAAACTGAGATACTTAGTGGTGTTCACGCTGGCGAGCCTCGTGCCCAGCTTGTCACCCGCCGCGGAGCAGGCGAACGCGCCGACCGTGACAGGCGAGACGGGGCTTTTCACCCTGCTGAGCGGCGATACGCTGCCCCGCGGGGGCTGGTCTTTTGGACTGTATTACAACAACTGGGACCGCTTGATCGAGCTCCCGGACGGTCTCGGGCGGGACGACGACAGCCTGAGCGTCGACTGGAACCGTCTGAGCGCCAGCCTGGGCTACGGCTTCACCGACCGCTGGGAGGTGAGCGTCGCCGTTCCCTATGAGGACTACCGGTTCGACGAGGACGACCTCCTGTTCGCCGGCGGCGCCGACCTCGACGAGAGCGGTCTCGGCAACGTGCGGGTGGGCACCAAGTTCCGCCTGCTCGGCAGCCCCGGCGACGCCTCTTCGCTGTCGCTCAACGGCTTTGTAGAACTTCCAACGGGCGACGAAGACATTGCCTCTGACGACCCCGGTTTCGGCGGTTCGCTCGGCTGGCGCTACAACAAGCTGGTGGCCGAAGTGGGCTTCCGCGATCCCGGTGGCGATTTCTCCACCGAGCTCAAGGCGGGCCTCGGCTACGTCGGCCGCGTCTCGGACCGGCTCGACTGGATCACCGAGGTCGCCGGCACCTTCTATGACGACAACGACGACGACGAGTTCGGCGGCCTGGGCTTCGACGATGCCTACGACTTCACCACCGGCGGCCGGCTGTGGCTCGGTGCGGATCAGGAGTGGGCGTTCAACTTCGCCCTGCGCACCGACCTCGCCCAGTTGAGCGATTTCGACGAGCACTGCCCGCTCGGCGGCCTGATCGGCCTGACCTACTTCCCGCGGCTCGCCCGCGCCGAAGAGCCCCCGCCGCCGCCGGCCCCCGCGCCGCCGCCCCCGGCTCCGATTCCTGAGCCGGCTCCGGCTCCGGCCCCCACGCCGCCCCCGCCGCCGCCGCCTCCGCCGGCCCCCGCGCCGCAGCCGGAAGAGCGGGTGACGGTCAACTTTACCCCGGGCAGCGCCCGCCTCTCCAACATCGCCAAGGCGAAGCTGGACGAGGTGGCGCTCAAGATGAAGCAGGATGCCGACGTTCGTGCCCTGGTGATCGGCTACACGGATGCCTCCGGCAACGCCACGGCCAATCAGCGGATGAGCGAGCAGCGCGCCCAGGCGGTCAAGAACTACCTGGTCACGCGGCACGGCATCGATCCGACCCGCATCACCACCGAGGGCCGCGGCTCCGCCGAGGCTTCGGGCAACGCCGAGCAGGATCGCCGGGCGGTCGTCATCCTCACCGTCCAGTAAGCCTTTCGGCTCCACCCTGTGGTACCCAGGCCCCGCTTCGGCGGGGCCTTCTGTTTTCTAGAGGCTCTCGCGCCGCAGCGACACCACCGCGCCGAGCAGGCCGGCGATGCCGCCGAGGACGATGAGGAACGCGACCTGCCGCGGGCTGAGGAACTCGGTCGCGAGGAGAGAGGAGAAGAGAGTGGACCGGCTGCGCTCTTCGAACACGCGGAAGGCGGTGTAGAGGGCGCCGCTGGCGAGGCCGCCGCCGATCAGGCCCTGGAGCAGCCCCTCGGCATAGAACGGGCCGCGGATGAAGAACTCGGTCGCGCCGACCAGGCGCATGATCGAGATCTCCTCGTGATGCAGGAAGGCGGTGAGGCGGATGATGCTCGCGATGATGAAGATGGCCGCCGCCAGCAGGCCGCCGGCGAGCGCCAGGCCGATGCCGCGCACTACCGCCACCGCCGTCTCGAGCTGTCCCAGCCACTCGCGGTCGTCGTCGATCATCGTCACCTCGGGCCGGCCGCGCCAGCGGTCGAGCCAGGCCTTCACCTCGGGCGGCCGGGCCGCGCGCTCCGCGAGGCCGATCTCCAGCGAGGCGGGGAGCGGCTCCTTCTCCCAGCCCTCCACCAGGTTCGAGAGGCCCGGGAAGACCTGATGGAACCGCTCGCGGGCCTCGGCCGGCGAGACCGCCTCGACCGACGACACCCCGGCGGCGGCGCGCGCCTCGGCGGCGAGCCGCGAGAGCTCCGCGGCCGAGGTGTCCGGCTGCAGGTAGACCACCACCCGCATCTCGCCGCGCCAGCGCTCGGCCGACTCGGCGAGGTTGCCGGTCACCAGGAGGAACGCCCCGCCGAGGAAGAGGCTGACCGTGATGGTGAGGATGGCGAGCAGGCTCACCTTCCAGCTCCGCACCAGGTTGAGCAGCGCCTCGCGGAAGAAGTAGCGGACCGCCTGCAGGAAGCTCAAGTCCCCTCCTCCGCCGGCTCGGCCGCGGTCGCGGTCTCGGACGGGGACGGCTCCGGGTCCGCCGCGGCGGGCTCCTCGGCCGGATCCAGAGAGGGAGGATCGCTGCCGTCGATCTCCAGGTCCGAGACCAAGCGGCCGCGGTCGAGCGTGATCACCCGGCGGCCGATGCGCTGGATGGTGTCGCGGTCGTGGGTCGCCAGGATCACCGTCGTGCCGCGCAGGTTCACCTCCAGGAACAGGCGCAGGATCTCCCGCGACAGGTCGGGGTCGAGGTTGCCCGTGGGCTCGTCGGCGATCAGGATGTCCGGCTCGTTGATGAGGGCCCGGGCGATCGCCACGCGCTGCTGCTCGCCGCCTGAAAGCTCCGGCGGGAAGGCGTTCAGACGGTGGGCGAGCCCCACCCGGCGCAGCGCCGTATAGGCCATCTGCTTCTGGGTCTTGAGGGGGATCCCCAGCACGCGCGGCAGGTAGGTGACGTTCTCGAAGACCGTCTTTCGCGGGATCAGCCGGAAGTCCTGGAAGACCACGCCGATGGTGCGGCGCAGGTAGGGGATCTTGCTCTGGGGGATCGAGGCGACGTTTCGCCCGTTGACCAGGATCTGCCCGTCGGAGGGCACCTCCTCACGGAAGATCAGGCGCAGCAGCGTCGTCTTGCCGGCGCCCGAGGCGCCGGTCAGGAAGACGAACTGGCCGCGCGCGATCTCGAACGTGAGGTCTTCGAGGGCCGTCTGGCCACCCGGGTAGCGCTTCGCGACGTGGAAGAACTGGATCAAGGCGGGAGCCCCGGGGGCCCTGCTCAGTCGGTCCGGGGTCCGGCGACCGCGGCGCGCTCCAGGGCCTGCCGGAGGAGCTGCTGCACGACCTTCGGTTCGGCGCGCCCACCCGAGCGCTTCATCACCTGGCCGACGAGGAAGCCCATCGTCTGCGTCTTGCCCGCCCGGTACTGGGCCACGGGTCCGGCGTTCTCTTCGATCACGCTGTCGATCCAGAGCTCGATCTGCCCGGTGTCGCTGACCTGCGCCAGGCCGAGCCGCTCGAGTGCCGCCGCCGGCTCCTCGCCCGACTCCCAGATGGCGGCGAAGACCTCCTTGGCGGCGCTGTTCGAGATCTTCCCGGCATCCACCAGGGCGACCAGCGCCGCCAGGCGGGCCGGGGGCAGGGCACCGTCGAGGCCGGCCTTGCGCTCCTTGATCTCGCGCAGCACCTCGCCCATCACCCAGTTGGCGATCCCCTTGGGATTGCCCGGCAGCAGGGCGGCGGCCGCCTCGTAGTAGTCGGCCAGCTCGCGGGACGTGGTGAGCACGCGCGTGTCGGCCGCCGGCAGGCCGTAGCGCTCGGTCATCCGCGCCCGCCTCTCCCAGGGCAGCTCGGGCAGGCTGCCGCGCAGCCGCTCGATCCGTTCCGGGGCGAGCACCAGCGCCGGCAGGTCCGGCTCGGGGAAGTAGCGGTAGTCGTGCGCCTCCTCCTTGCTGCGCAGCAGGCGGGTGACGCCGGCGTCGGCGTCGAAGCTGCGGGTCTCCTGGATCACCCGGCCGCCGGACTCCAGGATCCCGATCTGCCGCTCGATCTCGAACTCGATCGAGCGGGCGACGTTCCTGAACGAGTTGACGTTCTTGACCTCGGCCTTGGTGCCCAGCGCCGTCTCGCCGCGCCGCCGCACGGAGACGTTGGCGTCGCAACGCAGGCTGCCCTCTTCCATGTTGCCGTCGCTGGTGCCGGTGTAGAGCAGGAGCTGGTGGATGGTCTGCAGGTAGTCCTGCGCCTCGGCCGCGCTCGACATGTCGGGCCGCGAGACGATCTCGACCAGCGGCACGCCGCAGCGGTTGTAGTCGACCAGACTCTGGCCCGGCAGCGCGGCGCCGCCGGGCGCCTCGTGGAGCAGCTTGCCGGCGTCCTCCTCGACGTGCAGGCGCTCGATGCGCACGCTCTTGTCGTGATCGGTGAGCGGCAGCAGGCCGTCCTCGGCGAGCGGCCGGTCGAACTGGCTGATCTGGTAGCCCTTGGGCAGGTCGGGGTAGAAGTAGTTCTTGCGCGCGAAGATCGACCGCGGGCGCACGGCGCAGCCCAGGGTCATCGCCAGCTTGGCCGCGAGGTCGATGGCGTGGCCGTTGAGCACCGGCAAGGTGCCGGGATAGCCGAGGCAGACCGGGCAGATCAAGGTGTTCGGAGCCGCCCCGAAACGGTTGGGGCAGCGGCAGAACATCTTCGTCCCGGTCAGGAGCTGGACGTGGACTTCCAGCCCTATGACCGCTTCGTACTCTTCGTGAGCCATCGCGGCGCCAAGTCTACCGCAAAGTCTTCAGTGCGTCCGCGACGCCTCGTCCATCTTCTGGGCCTGGAAGTGGGCCAGCAGGGGACCGATCAGTTGGTCGAGGTTGCCTTCCAGGATGAGTGGGAGCTGGTGGATGGAGAGGCCGATGCGGTGGTCGGTCACCCGGCTCTGGGGGAAGTTGTAGGTGCGGATCTTCTCCGAGCGGTCGCCCGAGCCCACCATCTTCCTGCGCTCCTCGGAGACCGCGGAATCCGCCTTCTCGCGCTCCATGTCGAGCAGCCGGCTCTTCAGCACGCGCAGCGCCTTGGCCTTGTTCTTGATCTGGCTGCGTTCGTCCTGACAGGAGACCACGACGCCGGACGGGATGTGGGTGAGGCGCACCGCCGAGTAGGTGGTGTTCACCCCCTGGCCGCCGGGGCCGGAGGCGCAGAAACGGTCGATCCTCAGGTCCTTCTCGTCCACCTCGACCTCGACGTCCTCGGCCTCGGGGAGCACCGCGATCGTCACCGCCGAGGTGTGGATGCGGCCCGCCGCCTCGGTCTGGGGCACGCGCTGCACCCGGTGCACGCCGCCCTCGTACTTGAGGCGGCTGTAGGCGCCGCGCCCTTCGACGATGGCCGAGACCTCCTTGATGCCGCCGGCGGCCGACTCCGAGAGGTCGATCACCTCCACGCGCCAGCCCTGCTCTTCGGCGTAGCGCGAGTACATGCGGAACAGCTCGGCGGCGAAGAGGGTCGCCTCGTCTCCCCCGGTGCCGGCGCGGATCTCCAGCACCACGTTCTTCTTGTCGTTGGGGTCCTTGGGAGCGA
>Ga0190265_10000748_pt1 | contig 21777 bp, 18 predicted proteins | sample Popmic124T_FD_133135 | JGI IMG/M metagenome (GOLD analysis project Ga0190265, IMG submission 133135) | Populus adjacent soil microbial communities from riparian zone of Indian Creek, Utah, USA - 124 T | ecosystem: Environmental > Terrestrial > Soil > Riparian zone | place: USA: Utah | collected...
ACCGACGGGAGGGCAGCCAGCCACACGAGCGGCGCAGGCGACAGCGGCACGACCGGATGTGGGAGCGCTGGTGCTCCGGGGGCCTCGGGGCCCAAGCCGTGCAGCGCTCCATCCACGGCCCCCGGGGTCTCGGACAACCAGCTCGCGATCGGCGTGATCAACAGCATCTCCGGACCGTCGCCAGGCCTCGGGACCAGCTCACTGGCCGCGATCCGCGCGTACGCGGCGTATCGCAACTCCATCGGAGGGGTCTGCGGTCGCCAGATCGTCCTTAAGGAGGGTGACGACGGTGTCGACAACGCCCGCAACCGGGCGCTGGTGAACGAGTTCGAACCCCGCACCCTTGCGCTCGTCAGCGGCAACGCGTGCGGCTCCGACGGCGGGGCCGAGGTGATCCAGGCCAAGCGGTACCCAGTGCTGGGAGTTGCCTGCGGCACCAAGCTCCCCGACGTTCCCAACTTCTATTCGATGAGCCCGCGTGACATCGAGGACCAGTCGACGCCGTACTACCGATACCTCGTCGGGCAGGGTGTCACGAAGGCGGCCGTCGTGTACGTCTCGGCGGGGCCCGCGATCGTCGAGGGCAAGCAGAAGATCGGCTTGCTCAAGGCGTCCGGCATCCAGGTGGTCCTCGACCTGCCGATACCGCTCACGACGCTCAGCTACGACTCGACCGCGCGAGCGGTGGCGAACAGCGGCGCGGACTACATGGTGTTCGTGCACGCCTCCGCACCCAGCGCCGCGATGGCGAGGGCGCTGGCCGACGCCGGCTACGCGCTCAAGTACGCCGAGTACCGGATCGCGTACGGCTCGAACTTCGTTGACCTCGCGGGGAAGGCCGCTGAGAACACACTGACGTGGATCACGTGGCTGCCTCGCGAGGATGGGGGCATGGTGCCGGAGCAGAAGCTGTTCCTGCAGTGGATGCAGCGGACCGCACCGAGCGCCTTCCAGGACACGTTCGCCAACAACATCTGGGCGGCCGGGAAGCTGCTCTTCGATGTCCTCGAGTCTCTGCCTGGACCGATCACGCGCGACGCGTTGATCGGCGCGCTGAACGGCACCGGTGGCTACGACGCCGGCGGGCTCATCGCCCCGATCGAGGTGGGCAAGCATCACGACAGCGGGTGCATGGTCGGGATGGTCGTCAAGGACGGCAAGTGGCAGCGGCTCACCCCAGCCCAGGGATTCCTCTGTTGAGCGGGGAGCCGTTCCCGATCGCCCTCTACGACGTCCACGCCGGCTACGGGCGGATCGAGGTGTTGCACGGCATCGACATCTCGGTTCGCCAGGGAGAGGTGACCGCCCTGCTCGGTCCGAACGGGGCCGGCAAGACCACCGCGCTCAATGTCATGAGCGGCCTCCTGGCCCCCACCAGCGGTTGTCGCCACGTCGCCGGCCAGCACCTGAACGGCGCCGATGCCGACGTCCTCGCACGGATCGGGATCTCGCACGTCCGTGAGGGCCGTTCGATCTTTCCGAACCTGTCGGTCGACGACAACCTCCTGGTCGCGACCGCATCGGGTTCATCGCTGACGCGGATCCGAGACCTCAGCTTCACCCTGTTCCCCCGTCTCGCGGAGCGTCGGCGTCAGCTGGCTGGCAGCCTCTCGGGTGGCGAGAAGCAGATGCTCGCGTTGACCTGCGGGCTCGGCACCGACCCGTCCGTGCTGCTCATCGACGAGCTTTCGATGGGCCTTGCCCCGATGGTCGTCGCCGAGCTCTATCGCGCGGTGGCAGCGGTGGCGGCCGCTGGCGTCGGCGTCCTGGTCGTCGAGCAGTTCGCCACGGTCGGCCTGCAGTTCGCCACGAACGCCTACGTGATGGCCCACGGGGTCATCACCTATGCCGGCCCAAGTGACGGTGCCACGAAGGCGATCCATGCCGCCTACCTCGGTGCGGGTGGACAGGTCGCGTGACCGAGCTCCTGCAGTTCACACTCTTCGGGCTCATGCTCGGTTGCGTCTATGCCGTGGCGGCCATGGGTCTGGTGCTCACCTACAACGTCACCGGGGTGTTCAACTTCGCCCATGGCGCGGTCGGGATGCTCGCCGCGTTTGCGTACTACGAGCTACGGGTTGAGCACGATCTACCCACCGTCGTTGCCATCCTCATCGTTGTCTTCGTGCTCGGCCCGATCTCGGGCCTCGCGGCCGAGCGCTTGCTTCGCCGCTTCCGCGGCGCCGACTTCGGTTCGTCACTGGTGGTCACCATCGCACTCACCGTCGGGCTGCTCGGCCTCGGCCAGAAGATCTGGGATCCGGGGGAGGCACGCCCCGTTCCACTCCTGCTCGGTGACCGACGGATGACCGTGCTCGACGTTCCCATCAGCTACGACCGCCTCGTCCAGGTCGCGGTCGCCGTCGCCGTCGCCGTCGGTCTTCGCTTCCTCCTGTTCCGCACCCGGGTCGGGGCCTTCATGCGAGCGGTCGTCGATGACCCCGAGCTGGGGCGCCTGAAGGGCATCCGGCCGGTCGTCATCGCTCGCATCAGCTGGATGATCGGCTTCGCGCTCGCCGCGCTCGGGGGCGTCTTGTTCGCTGGGGGGCAGATCCTGAGCGCGGTGGTGCTGACCTTGCTGGTGCTCAACGCCTACGGCGCCGCGATGATCGGCCGCCTGCGGAGCCTTCCGATGACCTTCGTCGGAGCCCTCGCCCTTGGTCTGATCCAGGAGCTGACGAACGTGTCCTGGCTCTGGCCGGACGGCGAGGTGTTCGCCCGGACCCGCTTGGCCATTCCGGGGCTCTTCCTGATCGCTGCCGTCCTGCTCGTACCGAGCGGGCGCCTCTCCGCCGGGCGCCAGGTCGGCCGGCGGCACCCGCCCACGCCCACCGTGACCCGCTCAGCGCTCGCCGGCGCTGTGCTGGTTGCGGCCGTCGCCATCAGCGCGCACGCAGGGCCGGACAACGCGACCAGGTTCATCGCGCAGGCAGCAGTGATGGCGACCATCGCCCTCTCCCTGGTCACAGTCACGGGCACCTCTGGCCTTGTCTCGTTGACCCAGTACCTGTTCGTGGGCCTCGGGGCGTTCGCCTACGGGGAGTCGTTCGGAGGGAACGGCATCGTGGGTCTCTTCGTCGCCGGTGGTCTTGCCGCGGGCGTGGGCATCCTCGCAGCCTTGCCATCGGTTCGGCTCAGTGGGCTCCACCTCGCCCTCAGCACGTTCGGGGTCGCCCTGGTCGGCCGGGAGCTCGTGCTCGGCGATGACCGAGTGCTGGGTGTGAGCGGCATCCAGGTGCCGCGCCCCGACGTGTTCGGGATCTCCACGAGCTCCGACGCGGCCTTCGCGGTCTTCGCCGCGATCGTCTTCGTGCTCTTCGCCCTCGGACTGGTTGCCGTCCGGCGGAGCAGGTGGGGCCGTCGGCTCGTGGCGCTGCGGGACAGCGAGCTCGCCGCGGCCACCGTCGGGTTGCCCGTTCGCCGCACCAAGGTGATCGTGTTCGCGGCATCCGCGTTCATGGCCGGCTGTGGCGGCGCGCTGTTCGGCGGCTTGCAGGGTGCCGTCAACGGCACCCAGTTCGAGCCCGTCAACAGCCTGGTGATCGTGCTCTTCGCGTTCGTTGGCGGCATCACGACGGTGTCCGGCGCGGCGGTCGCAGGCGCCCTGTTCGCCCTCCTGAGCTACATGGAGGCGACGTACCCGGACCTGTCTGGGCTCATCTTCATCGCCATCGGCGCTGCTGCGATCAGCCTCGGCCGACAGCCCCACGGCATCTCCGGGCTGTTGATCTCTGCCGGAAACCGCCTGCGAGACGCCTGGACCGCACGTGGTCGGCGCGATGCTCCTGCTCCGGGACCTGCAGATCTCGTCGAGGTTGGGGGAACGGCATGAACCGGCGGGTGACGACGGCAGCCCGAGTCGCGATGGCGCTCGTCGCGGGGGCGACCTTGGTCCGCTCTGGTTCCGCTGACGCCCAGGACGCCGCCCCGGTCTCGACCATCGGCGGGTTCGAAGGCACCGCAGCTGCGTCCGGGGTCCGAGTCGTCTACAACCCCGAAGGCATCCTGCCCATCCCGCCGCCCATCGACCTCAGCATCCCAGATGCACTGGCGACGATCGCATCTGGTCCGTCGACCTTCGCCCGCGCGTCGGTTGCCGACCCTGGCGATCTGCTGTCGAACCCGGACGCGCTCCTCACTCAGGCGTCGTCCGACTATCCGGCTGGAGCGATCCCGCCCTACCCGTTCCGGATCTCGGCCAGCAGCGGCAGTGGCGCGCCGACAGCCACGCTCACGCCACTTCCAGGACTCGAGGCGAGCGTCTCGGCACTGCCCGACGGGTCGGAGGCCACGGCGAGCACGCCTCGCGCCACTGCTCCGGCGATCGTGACGTTCGGGACCGCTCGCTCCCACACGACGACACACACCGATGGATCCACAGTGACCCTCGAGGCATCGTCGACGCTGAGCGACTTCGACCTCCTCGGAGTGCTCACCATCGACTCCGTCGCGACACGGCTCAGCGTGACCTCCGACGGCACGACCACCACGACCTCTGGGGGCACGGTCGTCACGGGAGCCTCCGTGCTGGGCACCCCCGTGGTCATCGACGCCGACGGGATCCACCCCCGTGAAGATGCGCGAGGTGTGGAGAGCGCCGCGGTGACGGCCGTGAACGACCTGTTGACAGGCCTCGGCCTGCGGATCACGGTCGCGAGCCCCGTCGAGCAGGAAGCCCCTCAGGCCGGCCAGCTGATCTCTCCGGGTCTCCGCGTCGACCTCGAGGTCTCCGAGAAGACCTTCCCCCAGATCGGCGACCTGTTGGGCCAGCTGCCGCCGCTTCCCCCGCTTGTACCCGGCGCTCCCGGGTTGGACGATGTCCTCGCTCTCGCGAGGGCCCGGCACCTCCTCACCATCGGCGTAGGCCAGGCTGCGGTCGACCTCGGCGTGCGATCCGGTGGCGGGGACGTCGAGCTCTCCACTGACGGTGGTCTGGGTCTGCCCACGGAGCTCCCCGGGTCCGTGGACTTCGGCTCCGGAACGCTGCCGTCGCTGCCTCCTCAGATCTCGACGCCGATCGGGACCCGCGAACCGGGCGACACTCCCGCCGCTGGCTTTGCCGAGGGCATCGGAGTGCTCGCGATCCTTGGCCTGCTCCTCCAGCCGCTCCTCGCCGATCGGATCAGCAGGGGCGCCGCCTTCCTGCTCGACGGCGACCCCGCTGACACCTGTCCCCGGGAGGGAACATGACCAATGTCGATGACGCTCACAGCGACCTCCTCCTCGGAGACCGTTCATCGCAGGAGCGAGCCGACCGCCTGGCTGTCGGTGCGATCGCGGTCGCGGGACGGCCGTCCAGGACCTCGCTGCTCTCCCATCCCCGCTTCCTCATGGGCGTCGCCAGCCTGCTGATGACGACGGGGATGCTCGCCATCGTCCTGGGGTGGGTTGGCGCATCTCGTTCGATCCGCACGCAGGAGCAGATCCCGTATCTCATCTCCGGCGGGCTGCTGGGTGTGGCGCTCGCCGTCGTCGGGGCGCTGACGCTGTTCACCCACTGGCTGACGGTGCTCGTCCGGGACAACCGACGGCACCACACGGAGCTCCTCGAAGCGCTCCGCGAGGCAACGGCACCCAAGCCACAGGAGGTTCGCAATGCCAGTGCTCGAGGCAAGCAGTCTCAACGTCCGCTTCGGGGAGACGCAAGCAGTCGATGACGTCGGCCTGAGCGTCGATGCGGGCGAGATCGTTGGGCTGATCGGGCCCAATGGTGCGGGCAAGACCACGACGTTCAACGCGATCTCCGGGGTCCAGTCCTGCAGGGGCAGCGTGCGGCTCGACGGAACCGACATCTCGCGCGCCTCACCCCACCGTCGGGTGCGCCTCGGGATGAGTCGAACGTTCCAGCGCCTCGAGCTGTTCGGATCCATGTCGGCGAGCGACAACATCCAGACTGCCGGCGAGATCACCGCTCGATCTCGGCGCCGATCGCATCGGTCGGTGGTCGAGCGAACCGGTGAGATCCTGGCTCTGCTCGGGCTGTCGGACGTGGCGGACGATCGGGCGGAGACCCTCCCGACCGGTAGGGCCCGCCTGGTCGAGGTCGGGCGCGCGCTCGCGACGGACCCCAAGGTCGTGCTGCTGGACGAGCCCGCTTCCGGGCTGGACGAGTTCGAGACCGGTCACCTCGCCGAGGTCCTGCAGCGGGTACGCGACTCCGGTGTCGCGGTGCTGATGGTCGAGCACGACCTCGATCTGGTGATGGAGCTCTGCTCGCGGCTGTATGTGATGAACCTCGGCGCGGTCATCGCGCACGGCCATCCGGACGACGTCCGCCGCGACTCGAGCGTGCAGGACGCCTACCTCGGGACGACCGTCTGAGGGCTGCTCGGCGACCAGTCCGAGGTCGTCGCACGGTGACGACGGTGATCCTGATCAGGCCAGGTGCTGGTCGAGCCAGGCGAGGGTGCGCTCCCAGGCGTCCTTGGCGGAAGCCTCGTGGTAGGCGCTCCGGGCGTCGCAGTTGAAGCCGTGGTTGGCATCGGCGTAGCGAACGATCTCCGCGTCGGGGCTCGCCTTGGCCACGGCGTCTCGCAGGCCTTCGACCTCGTTGATCGGGATCGAGGTGTCCTGGTCGCCGAAGACCCCGAGGAACGGCGTCTTGAGCGTCGGGGCGATGTCGAACAGAGGTGGGAGACCGAACCGGCTCTGGGCGATCCCCGCGCCGTAGAAGGAGATGGCGGCCCCGAGCTCCCAGAAGCAGCCGGCGATCGTCGAGATCGTGCCGCCCATGCAGAACCCGATGATGCCGACCTGGCGGCCCTCGTAGCCCAGCCCCTTGAGGTGGGCGAACGTCGCCTCGAGGTCGGCCTCGATCTGGTCTGCCTGCAGCTGCATGATGTTCGGCATGACCTCCCGAGGGTCGTCGTAGCCGTACTCGGGGTCACCGCTGCGGTGGTACAGGTGCGGCGCCGCCGCGACGTACCCAGCGGCCGCGAAGCGGTGGCACAGGTCGCGGATGTGGTCGTTGACCCCGAAGGCCTCCTGGAGCACCACGATCGCACCGCGGGCGTCGCCGTCGGGCTCGGCCACGTAGATCTCCATCGTCGCGTCGCCCACCGGCACGCTCACGTCCTGACCCATCCTGAGCTCCTCGTCGTTCTCTCGTTCGGGGTTTGCGGGTCGACGTCAGTCGACGAAGTCGGCCTTGCCCGTCCACTCGGGTTCGGGCCAGGGCATCGGCAGCGGCTGGAGGTTCGAGCCGAGCTCGGCGGGAACGCGCTTCGCCAGCTGGTCGACGTCCCACTGGCCGAGGTTGGTCATCATCGGGGCGTAGCTGAGCATGCCAAGTCGCCCTACCTCGTAGCCCTGCACCCGGAAGATCTGGCCGTTGACGTCGGCCGACTTGTCGCTCAGCAGGTAGACCGCGAACGGCGCAACGTTCGCGGGGTCCCGGTAGGTGCCCTCTGCCAGGTCGCTGCGCATCGCGTCGCCGAATCGGTCGGTCAGCTTCCCGGCGTTGCCGTAGATGTCATCAGACATCCGTGTGGCTGCGCTGGGAACCATGCAGTTGGCCCTGACCCCGAACCGACCCACGCCGTTGGCGGTGCTCCAGGTGAACCCCAGGATGGCCGCCTTCGCGGTCGAGTAGGCGATCGTGTTCGGCATCCCGTTGAGGGAACCGCTCGACATGAAGACCATGCTTCCGGAACCCTGCGGGACCATCACCCTCGCCGCAGCCTTGGCGCAGCTGAAGTGGCCCTTCACGTGGACGCCGAGCACGTCGTCCCACTCCTCTTCCGAGACGTCCCACAGGTACTTCAGGTTGGTGATCCCGGCGCAGCAGACCATCCCGTCGAGCCGACCGAACGAGTCCACGGCGGCGTCGACGACCTCGCGTCCGCCCGCCATGGTCGAGATGTCGACGGCGGCAGCGACCGCACGCCCCCCGGCCGCAACGATCTCCGCGACGACGCTGTCCGAAGCCTCGCTGGTGCCCGCCTGGTTGGCATCCACGGCGCCGCCGTAGTCCGCTACGACGACGGCTGCGCCTGCCTCTGCGGCTGCCAGCGCGATCGCTCGGCCGATCCCTCGGCCGCCACCGGTGACGACGACCGACTTCCCTTCGAGATGGCTCGCCGCGATCCTTCCCCGGTTGGTCGCACGGGCCACCCGACGACCGATGAAGTGACACTACACTGCCATTCCGAGTCCACGGGAAGCGATGGCAAGTGATGATCTGACAGTCTAGTGTCACATCGGTCGGTCGGATCCGGGGGACACGAGCGGACTCGTCGCTGCACCGTGAGAGGGCCGACCGCCAAGGTCGGGAGACTTCGACCGCACTGGGGAAGGACACGCAGATGGAACAGCTCCGCTTCGACGGACGATCGGCGATCGTGACCGGCGCGGGCCGCGGCGTCGGTCGGGCGCACGCGCTCCTGCTCGCCTCCCGCGGGGCGAAGGTGGTGGTCGCCGATATCGGTGGATCGCTCGCAGGTACGGGTTCGGACGCCGGCCCTGCCCACGAGGTCGTGGCGGAGATCGAAGCGGCGGGAGGTCAGGCCGTCGCCTGCCATGCGTCTGTAGCGGAGGAGACAGGCGCCGCGAGCATCGTCCAGACCGCTCTCGACGCCTTCGGCTCCGTCGACATCGTGGTCAACAACGCGGGGATCGCTGACCCGGACTGGTTCGAGGACATCTCGTCGGAGCGGATCCGTCGCATGATCGACGTCCACTATCTCGGCAGCGTGTACGTCGCTCAGGCCGCATGGCGGCACATGGCGGCCGCCGGCTACGGGCGGATCGTCAACACCTGTTCGGAGGCCATGCTCGGCATGGTTCCCAAGGCGGTGCCCTACGGCGCAGCGAAGGGCGCTGTGCTGTCATTCACGAGGGAGGCCGCGCTCGAGGGTGCTCGCCTTGGCATCCGGGTGAACGCCGTCGCTCCGAGGGCCGACACCCGCTTGTCAGGTCCGGCGATCATGGCCAAGACCTACGACGTGGCCGAGGAGATGTTCGCCGACGGGTCGATCATGGCCCAGTTCAAGCCGGAGCTCGTCTCCCCGGCCATGGCCTACCTGGCGCACGAGTCCTGCTCCATGAGCGGCGAGGTGCTGATCTCCGGCGGGGGTCAGGTCATGCGACTGGGCCTATTCGTCAACGAGGGGATCACGTCCGAAGACCTGACTCCCGAGGTCGTCGCCCTGAGCGTCGACCGGCTCATGGACATGACCGGCGCGTCGGAGTCCAAGGTCGAGACCCTCGCGGGCGAGGCCGTGTCAGCGGCCCGCGACGAGGCCGGAACGGCCTAGCTCCGCCAGGAGCGTTCGGCCCGGATCAGGAGGTAGCGGGGATGGCACATCGACGAGTTCGCGTCGGCGTGGTGGTGGCGCTGGTGGCGGGGCTGCTGGGCTTCGCTGGTCCGGACGCTGCTCGCGCCGAACCCGCACCACCGCGGGTGTCCTCCGTGCGGCCGGGGCTGCACGACTTCCCGTTCACGCTGGGCTGCTGCTACTACGACTTCGGCGAGATCGGGTACACGCTGCGGGAGTACTTCGTCTCGGGAACCGCCAAGACCTACACGACTCCCGTGAGGACCGCTCCCTTCACGACCCGTATCGTCGTGGCGCTCCCGAAAGATCCGAGTCGCTTCAACGGGACCGTGCTCGCTGAGTGGGAGAACGTCACGGCTCAGGCGCCCGCGCAGCCAGGCATGGTGTGGATGCACCACTACATGCTCCCGCGTGGCTTCGGCTACATGGCGGTGTCGGCCCAGGCCGCCGGCGTGAACCTGATGCGGATCTGGGATCCGATCCGGTACGAGAAGCTTGCTCACCCGGGCGACGACTTCTCGTTCGACATCTACTCGCAGTCGGTCGCAGCCATCCGGACGGTCAGCGGCGGCGAGAGCACGAAGCAGCTCATCGGCTACGGCCAATCCCAGTCGGCTGGTCGGTTGAACAGCTACGCGACCGGCGTGCAGAACGACGCCAAGGTCCTCAATGGCCTCATCATCCAGGCCGACGGAGGCAACCGGAAGTCGTTCCCGAACCTCACGATCCCGCTGATCCAGCTCGAGACCGAGGACGCGATCGTCGCCACCGCTCCGGATCAGCGAAACCCCAAGGATCTGTATCGGCTGTGGGAGGTCGTGGGCACGGCCCACATCGGGAACGAGGAGACCCAGAGCCCGGGAACGTTCACCCTGCCGCTCGCGCTCACGATCGGTACGCCGATCCCGTGGGACCTCGACCGACGCTTCTGGGAGCACTCCCACTACGGCGAGGAAGGGCCGGGCCTCGGCCTCACCTGTGTCGGGGGAACCGAGATGCCGGTCCGGTATGTCCTCGACGCCGCGCTCGAGGCGATGCGCACGTGGATCGCCGGGGGTCCTGCCGCTGCGCAGCCGCCGCGGGCCAAGTTCGATGCCTTCGGCGCCATCCAGCGGGACCGGTTCGGCAACGCGCTGGGTGGACTGCGGTTGCCCCCGATCGACGTCCCCGTCGCGACGTACAGCGCGACGACCTGCGATCTGCTCGGGTCCACGACCCCGTTGCTGCCGACCCAGCTGCTCGAGCTCTATCCGACGCACGAGTCCTACGTAGCGAAGATGCAGGGGGCGACCGATCGTGCGGTCCGCCAGGGGATCATGGTGCAGGCCGACGCTGATCAGCTCATGCGCAAGGTGCGTCGTTCAACCATCCCAATCTGGCGCCCGTCAACCCAATTCGGGCTGTTCGAGGGCGGCATCTAGGCAGGCTTGTGACTGGGCTCAGAGCTGGCAGTAGTACCCGCTGGTCAGCGCGCTGAGGGAAACGGACCGCACTGCAACTGCGGGGTTGGCCGTGCTTGGTGCGGCGGGTCGGGCCGGCCTGCCGTTCGGGTAGCTGGTGGGGAGCGCAGCAAGGCCGAGTCCACTGCGAACCTGCGGCTCGAGCTCGAGCACCCAGAGCCCTCCGGACACGCTCAGCAGCCAGATGTGTCCCGTCGCCTTGTTGTAGACGGTGTGCATCCTGACGATGTCGAGCGACTTGGTGCCGTTGGCGGCGGTGAACTGGCCCGGGTTGAAGTACGCAGCTTCCTTCGGTGCTGCAGGGTTGCGGATGTCCCACACCCTCAGCCCCGCGTTCTTCATCGAGAGCATCGCGAAGGTGGTGTCGTCGGGATCGTCGACGGTGTTGTAGTGCACCGTCGAGTTCACCTGGGATCGGACCTGGGCGAGGCAGTTCGCCGGGTCGTTGATGGCCAGCTCGAGCTCGCTGACGGTCTTCGGGTGCGCCTCGTCCTCGATCGACGTCAGATGGGACTCCGCGGCTCCACCGTTGGGCGTCAGCAGGTCGGGTACGCATCCGTTGGCGAGCAGGTTCTGGCCGAGGGTCCCGAGCGGCGGGAGCCCGGGGATCGCCGGAAGGCCACCGGCCGAGTCGCGCGACAGGGCGCCACCGGTGAGCCCGCTCAGCGCCGTGAGCGGCGAGATCGTCTCGTCCGAGTGCAGCAGGTAGGGCTTGCCGCCGATCGTGGCGCGGCGAATCCCGTGTCCGGCTCCGGGGGCACTGGAGATCAGCTTGGGCGGCCAGACGGTGACGTCGACGACGTGGATGTAGTTGTCACCGAACGGGTCGAGCTGTCCCCCGATGTACATGCGGCTGCCATCGGCGTTGAACTCGAACTCGTGCGCCATCATCGGCGGGAGCGTGAAGTGCTCGCACAGGTTCACGGTCGTCGGCGGGACCAGCTTGTGGAGGATGTGGAACTGGCTGGCGAGCTGGCAGCTGAAGTCCCGAACCGTCCAGGTAGCGGGGTCGGCCAGGTTGCTGATGTCCGCGACCTGCACCGGGAACGACCCGTAGAGCTTGGTGCCGTCGGGGTTGAACTCGATGTTGTGAGCGGGGCCGCCGGGGATGCCGACGCCTGTGGACGGGTTGATGAAGTTCACGGTCCCCAGCAGCACGGGGTTTGTGCAGGTCCGGACGTCGTACACGTCGACGACCGCCTTGCCGCGAGCTGCGGTGAGCAGCGCCCGTTCGGGGGTCGTGACCGCGTGCAGGTTCTCCGAGGACCCGCCCGTCGGAAGGGTCTTCACCACCGCTGGCCTCGTGGGGTTCGACATGTCGACGACGCGAACGCCACCGCCGCGACCTTGCACGTAGGCGCAGCTCGCTGACCACGCCAGCGAGCTGGAGAGCTCGCCGTCGAAGCCGTTGTGGCCCACGACCGCGAGCCCGCAGTTGTAGCCCTTGGCGGCTCGACTGCCGTCCTGGTCGGCCTTGGTCACGTCGCCGGCGATCCCCGTCTCCGGCGTGTCCTGCGAACCGCAGGTCACTGGAGAGTGCTGCGGTGGCTTGGCCGGCGCCGCCTGTGCCGGCAACGCGATCGCACCCAGCAGCAGCGCGACCGACGCAGCCAACAGAACCCTGGTTCGTGCCCTCATCGCCAACCCCCAGCTGAACGTGCTCCCCGAGCACCGGAGGCACCGCCAGCCTACCTGACAGTCAGGTGTCACATCTGGTCGATCGCTTCCGGCTGGGATCCGGCATTGTCCGGTCCACGCGACTGAAGGCCGAAGCCGTCTGGCAGATCGCCCCGACGGAAGCTGACAGACGGTGCGTCATCGGCGGGTCAAAGTGACTCGGGGGTTCGCCTCTAGGCTCGGACGGTGGCGTTCGCCGACAGGATCCTGGCCGAAACGCCCACGGGCTCGGTCACCGCCGTCGTGGGCCGACCTGGCGCAGGTGTGTCGATGTTGCTCGATGAGGTGTGCACGATCGCCGCGACCTCTGGTCCGGTGGTCTTGGCGTCGTGGGAGCGGTCCCCGGCGTTGTCCAAGGGCCTCCTTCGTGAGGTCGCACAGCCCGAGAACATCACCTCTTCTGCGGCGCCGACGTCGAAGGTGCTCCCGTCGGCTCGGCGGAGCTCACCGACGTGCGAGAAGACGAACTGTGCGCGGTTGAGCCGTGCCGCACTGAACCGCTCGCTGAGGTGGGACGGAGCATCGAGGGTGAACACCCAGCCGTCCCCTTCGGCGACGAACCTGCCCAGCCACACTGCGGAGCCGCTCTCGAGTGCAGCGGGAGCGAGCATGTTGGGACCGTTGATCCAATGGGTGACCAGCCGTGTCACATGCCCTTCGGCACCGAGGGTGGCCTCGACCACGTCACTCAGCCCGTGATTGCCACGCAGGGCGACGGTCGGCGCGCGTGAGCGGAGCCAGTCTGGCGGGCTTCGACGCGGTCGAGCAGGCGCATGAGGAGTCGCGAGCAGGACGACCTCGGCGGCCTCGGTGGGGAGCGTGAGCACGTATCTCCATCGCCATGACGACTTCCCGCGGCCACTGGTCGAGCGAGGTGGGGGCAGAACTCGACTGTGGCTCCGCCCAGACGTCGAGGCCTGGAGCCGGGGTCGATCGCGGAAGTAGCAGCTCGACAGTCTGATTGAAGAGCCGCGGGCTTCAGCACCGAGCGGAAACCTCTATATGATTCACCGACGCGATGACGATCGGTGGAGGCGCAAATGACCGCAGTCATGCAGGGTGTGCGGATACTGGAGGTGGCGGAGCACACGTTCGTGCCGGCCGCCTCGGCACTCCTCGCCGACTGGGGGGCCGAGGTCATCAAGGTCGAGCACGTCGAGCGGGGCGACGCCATGCGCGGCCTGATCAAGAGCAGCGGGCTGTCCTTCCTCGAGTCGAACGTGCACGTGCTGCTCGAGCACTCGAACCGCGGCAAGCAGAGCATCGGCCTCGACCTCACCACCGACGACGGGCTGGAGATCCTCTACAAGCTCGCCGCAACGTGCGACGTGTTCCTCACCAACAAGATGCCGAGCGTCCGCACCAAGCTGCACGTCGACGTCGAGGACATCCGTGCCCACAACCCGAACATCATCTACGTCCGCGGTACCGGGCAGGGTGAGCGCGGGCCGGACGCCGACAAGGGCTCGTACGATTCGCTCGCCTACTGGAACCGCTCGGGCGTGGCCATGGGGATGAAGGCGCCCGAGAGCGAGCACGTGCCCGCCCCTGCGCCGGCCTTCGGCGACTCCATCGGCGCCATGACGATCGCCGGAGGGATCATGGGCGCCCTGTTCCACCGCGAGCGCACCGGCGAGGCCACCACCGTCGACGTGTCGCTGCTCAGCGTGGGGATGTGGTCCATGGGCGCCGGCCTTGCGCTGTCGCTGCAGCTCGGCATCCCGTGGGGCGGCGGGCACATGACACCGGGCTCCTCCGGGAACCCCCTCATGGGCAACTACACGACCAAGGACTCCAAGCAGCTCTCCTTCGCCTGCCTCCAGCCCATGCGCTACTGGCCGGACGCGTGCGAGCTCATCGGGCGCCCGGAGCTGGCCGCCGACGAGAGGTTCGCCGACTTCGAGGCCCTGACCGCGAACGGGCCCGAGGCCGTCGAGATCCTCAAGGCCGCCTTCCTCGAGCGCACCGCCGAGGAGTGGGCGCCGCGCCTCGCCCAGTTCACGGGCCAGTGGACCTGGGTGCAGACCACCCTCGAGGTCGTACAGGACCCGCAGACCATCGCCAACGGCTACGTGGCCGACTGCGCCAACTCCGAAGGCGAGCGGTTCCAGCTCGCCACCGCCCCCGTCCAGTACGGGGGCGAGCCGGCGCAACCGAAGCGGGCGCCCAAGTTCAACGAGCACGGCGACGCCATCCTCCAGGCCCTCGGGATCGACTGGGACACCATCGTGGACCTCAAGGTCCGCGGCGTCGTCGCCTGACCGGCCGGGATCAGCCGCCGTAGGAGCGGAGCACCTCGCCGAAGGGCCGGTCGCGATCCGGGGCCGGCTCGCGGGGCAGGCCGAGCGAGCGTTCGCCGATGATGTTTCGTTGGATCTCGTCGGCACCGCCGTAGATCGACGAGGCGGGGGAGAAGACCATGGCCTCGGCGTAGACGCCGCCGTCCACTCCGTCGGCATCGGCGAGCAGGCCGTGCGGGCCGAGGATGTCCATGCCCAGCTTCGCGGCGAGCTTCACGATGCGGGTCTGGCTGAGCTTGCCGGTGCTCGCCACGGATTGGCCACCGCCGCGGGCCGCCTCGGCCCGGCCCCGGAGCGCGTTCCAGCGTCCGGTCTCCGTGAAGGCGTAGAGCGTCGCGAGGGCCTGCCGGATCGACGGATCACTCGCGCGACCGGTGCGCTGAGCCAGCTCGACCACGTCCTCGAACCCGAGGGTGAGCTTGGAGCTGGGCGGTTCGATCCGCGCGGCGTCGCCTGCTCGCAGACCGAGCATCCCGCCCTTGGGGCCGGGGTCCGGGAACGCCGCATGGGACCCGCCTGCTCCGATGCCGGTGCGCTCGAAGTGCAGCGTCGTCTGCGTGACGGCCCAACCGTTCCCCTCACCGCCGATGAGGTCGGCGTCGTCGACCACCGCGTCGTCGAGGAACACCTCGTTGAACACGGCCTGACCGGTCATCTCCCGCAACGGGCGGATCGTGACGCCGGGCTGGTCGAGCGGGAACGCGAACCACGAGATCCCACGGTGCTTCGGGACGTCGAAGTCGGTCCGAGCCAGCAGCATCCCGAAGTCCGACGTCATGGCCATGCTCGACCACACCTTCTGGCCGTTGATGATCCACTTGTCGCCGTCCCGGGTGGCACGGGTGGTGAGCCCGGCCAGGTCGGAGCCGGCGCCGGGCTCGCTGAACAGCTGGCACCAGTTGACCTGGCCCTCCAGGATCGGCGGGACGAGGCGGTCGACCTGCTCCGGTGTGCCCTGGGTCAGGATCGTCGGTGCCGCCATGAGCAGGCCAAGGCCTCCAGGCGGCAGGAGTGCACCGAACTTGGCGAACGCAGAGCGCACGACGGTCTGGGAACGGCGGCTGAGGCCCCGGCCGCCCTGCTCCTCGCTGAGGTGAGGCGCCGTCCACCCGGCGGCGGCCACGGCCTTCCACCACGCGTCGACCGTGAGATCCGGATCCCACCACTCCTCCAGCCAGGCCTGGACCTGGGCCCAGAGCTCGGCGTGGGGGCGTTCCTCGCTTCCGCTCACGCAGCGGGCCCGAGCAGGTCGAGGCAGTTGGTGCGCATGATCCGCTCGACGTCGGCCTCGCTGAACCCGCCCAGCTCCTTGGCGAAGTCGAGCGGGTGGGCCACGCCCTCGCCGTGCGGCCAGTCCGAGCCGAACAGGATCCGTTCGACGCCGATGAGATCGGCCAGCTTGTGAAGGTCCTCCTCGAGGTACGGGGTGACCCACACATGGCGTCGCAAGGTCTCGAGCGGGTCCTCCTGGAAGACCCACGGCGTCTGGTTGGCCTGCTTCCGCAGCCGCTTGGCCAGCAGGTGGAGCCAGTCCGAGCCGTTCTCGATGCTCGCCACCCGAAGCGTGGGGTGCCGCTTGAAGGCCCCGTGGACGACCATCGACGCCAACGTGTCGTGGATGGCGCGGTCCGACACGAGGACCTGCGCGAGCGCATCGCTGTTGCCGAAGCCGAACTCGTCCTTGGCGCCCCAGGCCGACGCGAACTGGCGCTGGTAGCCGCTGTCCCCCAGGTGGAAGGCGACCGGGATCGACGCCTCGGCCAACCGCGCCCACACCGGATCGTGGAGCTTGTCGCCGAGCGAGCGACCGGTGCCGTGCGGCCCCGGCACCGGAGCGGGTCGGACGTGGATGACGCGGGCGCCGCGCTCGATCAACGAGTCGACCTCCACCACGGCGGCGTCCGGGTCGGCGAGGGACAGCATCGGCGCACCGAAGATGCCGCCGTTGTCGAAGCCCCAGTCCTCCTCCAGCCACCGGTTGAACGCGGACAGGCTCGTCATCGTCGCGGGGATGTCACCGCGGAGGGCGTCCTCCACCCCGCAGCCGAGGGTCGGGAACAGCAGCGCGCCACCGAGCCCCTGCTCCTCCATCAGGCGGATGCGCACCGAGCTGTCCTGGTACTCGGGGCGGAGTGGCTCGACCTCCATCAGGGAGCGCGGATCGACGCCTTCGGGGATCTGGCCGCGGAACAGCGGATCGAGGCACCCGGGGACGATGATCGGATCGAAGGTCGGGTTCGGGATGAACCGGTTGACCTTGCCGCCGATGAGCAGCTTCACCCGCTTGCCGTCCTGCACCGGCTGGACGCCCCGCTCCTTGAACTCCTTGGGAAGGTGCCTCGTGAAGGCGTCCAAGGTCTCGTAGTAGTGGTTGTCGGCGTCGATCGGCTTGGTGTCCATGGGGTCCCCCGGTAGTGACGCTTTCCGAATACGAACAGTACTAATTTCCGCCGGTCCGTCCAAAGAAGAACGCCTCTGCATTGCCGTCGAGCCAGGCCTCGCGGACGTCGTCCGGAAGATCGAGGGCGTTGGCCTCCCCGATGCACCGGTCCATGGACAGCACGGGGTAGTCCGAGGCGAAGAGGATCCGGTCCGTGCCGCGCGTGCGCATGTAGTGGAGCAGCGACTCGGGCAGGCGCTTGGGCGACCATGCCGACGTCATGAGCCGGAGGTTCTTGTACTTGAGCATCAGCCGGATGGCCGTGTCCCACCACGGGTCGGCGCCGTGGATCATGCAGAGCTTGAGCTCCGGAAAGCGCACGCACACCCGGTCGAGGTGCATCGGGTTCTGCACCTCGCCCGGCAGCGGCGGACCGGGGATGCCGGTGTTCATGCACAGCGGCAGATCGAGCTCACAGCACTTCGTGTAGAGCGGGTAGTAGACGGCGTCGGTCGGCGGGTACATCCCGTCGCCCCAGAAGCTGGGACCCACGGTGGCGTAGGCCACCGGGTTGTCACGAACGAACGACTCGAGGGCCCGCAGCGCCTTCATCGGGCGCAGCAGGTTGAAGCCGCCGACGGCGAGCGCGAACCGATCCGGCTGGGCGGTGGCGTAGCGCACGGCGCGGTCGTCGCTGGTGGCGTCCACGCGCGTCATGAGGATCGCCTGTCGCACGCCGTTGGCGTCCATGTCCTCCAGGAGCTCGGGGAGCTCCGGGCTCTTGAAGAACGAGTCGCCCGCCTTGAAGTAGTCCTCCTTGACCCGGGTCATGTACTCCAGGTCCTTCATGTCACCCAAGGAGACGTTGACGAGGCAATCGATGGTCATGGGGTTCCCTCCAGCTCCAGCAGGCGCTGGAGCCCCTTCTTGTCGACCTTGCCGGTCGCGGACATCGGGACGACCGAGGCGTCGCTCGTGAGGAGCCATCGGGTCGGGACCTTGAACGCGCTGAGCCGCTGCTTCACCCCGGCGACGACGTCCGCCCGGTCAGCGTCGGTCACCACGAGCGCAGCCACCTGGACGGACCCGCCGTCGGGGGCGACGTCGGTGACGTAGGACTGCCGCACGCCGTCGACTGCACGCAGCGCCGCCTCCACCTCCGTCGGGTACACGGTGGCGCCCTTGACCTTCACCATGTCGTCGAGCCGGCCGTCGTACCAGAGGTACCCCTCGGCATCGAGGCGACCGAGATCGCCGGTGCGGAACCATCCGTCGGGCGTGAACACCGTGGATCGGAGCTGCCCGCAGATGCCACGCAGGAGGTTGGGGCCGCGCAGCCAGATCTCGCCCTCGACGATGCGGACCTCCACCCCTTCGAAGGGGCGGCCACAGCTCCCGTGCTTGTCCACCGGAAGGTCGAGATCGAGCCGGTCGCCGCAGTACGGGCCGAACGACTCCGTCATCCCGAACAGGTTCGCTCGGGCGCCTGCGGCGGGACGTCGCTCGGGGGACAGCACGGCGCCGAGGCTGCCGTCGCCGAGGGCTGACAGGTCCGCGGACGCGAACGCCGGGTGGGCGGCGAGGCGGGCGGCCTGGTCCGGCCAGCCGCGGAACAGGGTTGCCCGCTCCCGCTCGAGCAGCTCGAGGGTGCGGGTCGGATCCGGCTCCGCCTCGGTGAGCAGCGTTGCTCCCGCGATCAGCGCGGAGAGAAGACCTCCGCCGAACCCGCCCATCCAGAAGAACGGCATGGGGATGTAAAGGCGCTCGCCCGGCAGCACGCGGCGGGCCTCCAGCCCAGCTGCGGTGGCGCGAAGAGCACCGCCGTGGGTGTGGATCACGCCCTTGGGTGCACCCCGGCTCCCGGAGGTGAACATGATCGCCAGGTCGTCGGCCGGGCGGACCCGGTCCTCGAGGGCCCGCACCAGCTCGGGAGCCGCCGACGCCTCCGGCAACCCGTCGGTGGTCCACACGCCTCGAAGCGAGGGGGCTCCCGCGTGGCGGCCTCCGGCGCTGACGGCGGCCACGAGCCCAGGTGCCTCCGCCTCGAGATCGTCGAGGTACCTGCGATCCCGGAAGCCCCGGACCGAGACGAGGTGCGAGACCGATGCTGCGACGAGCTGGGCCAGCAGCTCCGGCGGCCGGAGCAGCGTGCTGAGCGGCACCAGCACGGCGCCGATCCGCATCGCTGCGCAGGCAATGGTCGCCCACTCGAGTCCGTTCGGTGCGAGGAGCCCGACGCCGTCCCCCTTCACGACCCCGGCCGCCACGAGGCGCGCCGAGATCGCAGCGCTGTCTCGATCGAGCTCCGCGTAGGTCATGGCGTCGTCCACCGTGACCAGCGCCTGGAGGTCGGGCACGTGCTCTCGGCGGTAGGCCAGGAGCCCGGGGAGCGTCGGCGCGTCAAGCTCCACCGAGGAGCTCCTTGATGGCCCGGAGGTCGAGCTTGCCGCTCGACATGAGCGGCACCTCGGCGGGCGCGATCACCCGGATCTGCTTCGGGACCTTGTAGGCCGACACCCGTTCGCGCAGCCTCGCCCGGAGGTCCTCGATGTCCACGTCCTCATCCCCGGGAGATCGGACGAGCGCCGCGACCAGCTGGCCCTTGCTCGGATCGTCGATCCCCACGACGTGGGCGACCAGCCCGGCCACCTCGAGGATCGCCGCCTCCACCTCGCGAGGCGACACGTTGGCGCCGGCCGTCTTGATCATGTCGCTGCTGCGTCCGCGGAAGTACACGAACCCGTCGTCGTCGACGGTGACGAGATCGCCGGTCCGGTACCAGCAGTCGACGTCGAAGGTCTCGTGGCGCTCGCGGCCGTCGTAGCCCTCCATCAGGAACGGCCCACGGAACGACAGCTCGCCGTCCTCCTCGGACACCCGGGTCTCGAACCCGGGGACGGGTCGCCCGAAGGACCCCCGCCGGTGCTCGGGCTGCTCGGACTCGTCGTCGCTGGTGAGGCACACGCTGCCGGCCTCGGTCATGCCGAGCATCGAGTGGTGCAGCTCGGGGTCGCGAGGGCCCACACCGGCGGGCAGGATCGGGAAGAGGTTGCCGCGCCGGATCGACGACAGGTCCCGATCCGGGAACGTCGGGTCGTCGGGCAGGTGGGCCACTGATGCTGCGAACCCGTTGACCAGCGTCGGCCGCTCGCGCTCGATCAGGTCGAGCACCCCCGCTGCCGTCGAGCTGTTGGAGCAGACGAGCGTGGCCCCTGCCACCAGCGTGCCGAGCAGCGAGTACGCGAACCCACCGATCCAGAAGAACGGCGAGTTGGCGAACAGCACCTCGTCAGGGGTGAACCGCCGCAGCTCGTTGAGGTTGTCGAGGTGCCGGATCAGCGAGCCGTGCCCGTGGATCACGCCCTTGGGCTCACTGGTGGATCCGGACGTGTGGACGATCACCATGCGGTCCGCCGGCGTCACCGCTGCCTCCGCGGCCTCCAGCACATCGAGCCCGACGCCGTCTGCGGGGAGCTCGGGATAGCGGCCGCTGGTGGCGAACCCGATCCGACGCAGTGACGGGGCGGCGACCGACGGCAGCTCGGGGAAGGCACCTCGCAGGATGGCCACGTAGTCCTGCGACCGGTAGGTGGTCGCGGACATGAGCACGGAGATGTCCGCTCCTCGGAGGAGCCCGACCAGCTCCGTGCTCGTGGAGAAGGTGCTGAGCGGAGCACTGATCGCACCGATCCGAGCGGTCGCCAGCCACGCGACGACGAAGTCGGGGCTATTGGGGTGGAGGATCGCGATGCGGGTGCCGTGCCCAGCTCCAGCAGCCAACAGCGCCCGGGCGAGCGCCGCCGATCGCTGGTCGGCGTCGGCGTAGGTGAGCGACTCCTCGTCGACCGCCAGCAGCACCTGGTCCGGATGCTCGGCGGCGCGGGCCCGCAGCAGGTCCGGGATCGTGAGCGGGAGGTCGTCACCGGCGTCGACCACCGCGGCGCTCACGGCGTGCCCGCCCGAGGCGAGACGGCAGGCAGGTTGGTGCGGTCGCCGGCGATGGCATCGACGTCCGCCTCGCACACGACGCGGTCGCCGTCGCGCATGGCCGCCGTCGAGCGGATCCGGTCACCGTCGACGCGGCGGTCGATCGTGAACGAGAGCGGGACCCCGATCGGGGCGGGGCGCTTGAACCGGAGGGCCAGCGACGTGGTCTTGCCGGCCACACCGACATCGCAGTTGTGGTGCTGGACCACGCAGTCGAAGAACACCGCGAGGAAGCCGCCGTGCACGATGCCCGGCGGACCCTCGTAGACGAGGGGGAAGGTCACGGTCCCGCTGGCGAGGGCACCGTCGACCTGGAGCTCGTACTCGGGGAAGGCCGGGTTGAACGCGCCGATGTCTCGCGCGTGGTCGACGTACAAACGGCCGTCGCCATCGGCCGCCGGCCCGACCCGAGGTTGGGGCTCGGGCGGCACATGTGTGGCAAGGACGCGCTCGGCTCGCTCCAGGTCGGCGATCAACCGGGCCACCTCGTCGTCCTCGCCCTCGAGGGCGAGGATCAGCCCGGTCACCCGCCGGAGCAGGGCCGCCGCATCAGCGGTCTGCCCGAGGGGCTCGACGCCGAAGGTCCAGGGCTCGGTCATTTGGGCATCCCGAGGATGCGTTCGGCGATGAGGTTGCGCTGGATCTGTGACGTGCCCGACGCGATGGTGTTCTGGAACGACCACAGGTAGTCGTGCACC
>Ga0190265_10000749_pt1 | contig 21762 bp, 22 predicted proteins | sample Popmic124T_FD_133135 | JGI IMG/M metagenome (GOLD analysis project Ga0190265, IMG submission 133135) | Populus adjacent soil microbial communities from riparian zone of Indian Creek, Utah, USA - 124 T | ecosystem: Environmental > Terrestrial > Soil > Riparian zone | place: USA: Utah | collected...
GTGAACTGATCACCAGGTAGCTACGCTACCGGCACCACTCACCCGTTCAGTTGCAGTTTCCCGTTCAGTTTGACATTCTGTCGATCCCGAATCGGACGCAGGTAGGCATCTTCTAGAGTTGCAGTACCGCTTTATCGTCTCCTGAACATCGCCCGCAGAGCATTCCCCACCGTGATCCGTCTGACGTAGGAAAGCTCGTCGCCCGCGAACGGAATCGGGGTGACGCCGAAAGTCTCGGTGAGCGCGTTGTTCGCCACAGTATTGTCGATCGCAAGCAGGTCGATCAGGCTGGACGTCACCGGGGGGTTGGGGAGAATGCGCTGCGCGACCGCGATGAGCGGACGCAGCATCGGAATCGGCACCGGAACCAGGCGGCGCGTGGTGCCCATCGCGCTCAGAATCCGCTCGGTCATCTCACGCAGCGTCAACGGAACGGATCCGCCCAGATCGTAGGTGCGCCCAACGGTCGTCTTCTTGTCCAGCGAGAGCCTCACGACCTTTGCCACGTCATCGACCCCGATCGGCTGGAAGCGGGCCGTTCCGCCGCCCGGCAGTGGAAAAACCTGCGGCGTCAGGCGGATCAGGCGGCCGAGCACGTTCACGAACTCGTCCTCGGGACCGAAGATCACCGACGGCCGCAGGATGGTCCAGCGGAGTCCGCTGCTCTTCACCGAGTCCTGCGCGACGCCCTTGCTGCGGAGAAACGCGTAGCGCGAACCCGCATCCGCTCCGTTCTGGGACATGAAAATGACGCGGTCCACGTTCTCGGCGCGCGCGGCCGAGATCAGACGCTCCGTCGCGGCGGTGTTGGATTGCGCGTAGCTCTCGCCCTTTCTCTCGATGGCGATGGCGGCGAGATGCACGACCGCGCCGCAGCCGCTGAGCGCCGAGCGCAGCGCACTGGCATCGCGGACGTCTCCGACGCGAAACTCGAGTGGCAGCTGTCCGAGCCTCGCCATCGCCTTGGCCGGATCGCGCACCAGCGCCCTGACCCGCCAGCCGTTCCGTGCCAGCTCGCGGCAGGTGTGAATGCCGACGAACCCCGCGGCTCCTGTCACCAGGACGGGCAGCTTCTTGTTGGCGGAGAGAGCCTGAGGCTGCTCCGCCACCGCGGTCGCGGGCCCCTCGCTCCCGTAAGAGAACGGCGACCCGCCTTTCCTCATCAGCTCTTGCGGCCCTTGTCCACGCCGCGAGTGCCACGCACGACGATGCGATAGATCAGCAGGAACACTCCCAGCGTCAGGAAAATGTGGACCCAGCCGGGGGCTTCAGTCGTGAAAGTCGCGACCGCCCAGCCTACGAGCATCAGCACCGCTGCAACCAGTCCCATGTCCATTGGCAGAATCGTTGACGTTGGATGTTACCGCCGGTAAATTCGAACAGTCAGTATCGTGCAAGCGGCAAAAAAATACTGACGGCATTACTGGGGCGGGGAACTCACTTTTTGAGCCAACAAGTCCTTCGGGTGGGTCCGATAAACTATGCTGACGTCATGCCCCAGTGCGGGGAAGACGGAAGGCAGGGTGAGGACCTCAATCATTCGACCGGGCTTCAAAAAACCTCTCCGTCTCATCTTTTCTGAAGCTCCGCCGGGATACCGGCGGAGCTTCTCGTTTCCGGCGGAGTTTCTCCGTACGCGGTATCTTACCCTAAACATGTCGCGCGTAACAGTCACGCCTGTGCGCGCACACAGGTCGCCGCGCTTCTGGGCAATTGTGTGCGGGGCGCTGCTCCTCGACTGGATGGTGAAGTGGTGGGCCGTCCGCACAATGGCTCCAGGCGTTCCGTGGCCGTCGTCGTCCGCATTTGCGACGCTGGTTCTGGTCTCCAACCACGCGCTGTTTTATGGCCTGACGTTGCCCGGGTTCACCCCGCGCCTTTACGCGGTGCTCGGCCTCGCCGTGGTGGGGTGGTTGTTTTGGCTCTCCTCGAGAATCCCTGCGCGAGCCAACGGCTACGTCGCGGCCTTTGGACTGGTAATCGGCGGCGCTGCAGGGAACAAGCTCGAACAAGGCCTCTTCGGTGCCGCGACGGATTTCATCAGTTTCGGAATGGGTGTATTCAATCTGGCGGATGTCTTCGCGTTTGCCGGCGCAGCGCTCTATCTCTGGCTAAGGCTGCGTGACGGTGTGCGCGAAGAAGGGTGGAAGCGGACGCTGGCGGTGACGCCTCTGCGGCCGGTCGACCGGACTCTGCTTCCTCCGTCCCTGCGTGATTCCTGACGACTCGGCGTCGAACGCAAGTCCTGCTTGGCTCAGGAGAGCGGACCTGCTCCGCCCGCGATATCTTACTCCAACATGCCGCGCGTAACAGTCACTCGCCGCCTGCGGTTCAACGCCGCGCACCGCGTTCACAACCCCGAGCTCAGCGACGCCGAAAACTCGCGCCTGTTCGGGAAATGCAACAATCCGAACTGGCACGGGCACAACTATACGCTCGAGGTCTCGGTGGAAGGGGACGTGGACCCGAAAACCGGCTACGTCTGCGACCTTTCCCAGCTCAAGCAGGTAGTGGAGCGCGAGGTCATCGATCACGTCGACCACAAGAACTTCAACCTCGACGTCGCCTTCATGAAGGGAATAATTCCCACATCCGAGAACATCGTCGCCGCGTTCTGGAACATCCTCGCGCCAAAGGTCGGGCCGGGGCGCCTCACGCGACTCGTGCTGTGGGAGACCGAGAACAACTATGTCGAATACACAGGCAAGTAAGGCATTCGAGGATCTCGTCCGCCGCCAGCTCGAGCTGCTCGGCGAGGATTCCAAGCGCGAAGGGCTGCTGAGAACTCCCGCCCGCGTCGCGGCGTCTATGGCGTTTCTTACGCAAGGCTACGCCTCGACCGCGGAACAGGTCATCGGCGATGGAATCTTCGAGGAGATTCACGACAACATGATCATGGTGCGTGATATCGAGCTGTACTCGATGTGCGAGCACCACATGCTGCCGTTCTTCGGCAAAGCCCATATCGCCTACATTCCGCAGGGCAGAATCGTCGGATTGTCCAAGATTCCGCGCATCGTCGATGTGTTCGCTCGAAGGCTCCAGGTTCAGGAGCGGCTCACCGAGCAGATAGCGCAGGCGCTGTGCAGCGTGCTCAACCCTCGCGGAGTGGGGGTGGTGATCGAGGCCTACCACCTGTGCATGATGATGCGGGGGGTGCAGAAACAGAACTCGAAGACGATCACCTCCGCGCTCACCGGAGCGTTCCGCGACGACTCGAAGACGCGGGACGAGTTTTTGCGGCTGGCCCACAATGGCACCCCCTAAGGCATGACGGCGCCCGCGATGCCTTCCGGCTTGAGCGGCCGGAGCGCCGTGGTGACGGGCGGGTCGCGCGGCATCGGCGCCGGCATTGCGGCGGCGCTCGGGCAGCAGGGAGTCCGCGTCGTGATGCTCGCCCGCAACGAGGCCAGGCTGAAGGAGCAGTCCGACCTGGTACCCAACTCGATACCGGTCGCCTGCGACGTGACCGACCCCAAGAGCGTCGATCGGGCCACCAAGCGCATAACGCGCCAGCTCGGGGCCGCCCCCGACATTCTCGTCAACAACGCCGGGCTTTTCCGCATCTCGTCGGTCGAGGAGACGACGGCCGAATCGTTCACCGAGATTCTGAACACCAATCTCGTCGGGCCTTTCGTGTTCGTGCGCACGTTTCTCGGCGAAATGCGGAGCCGGAAGAGCGGGCATATCGTGACGATCGGCTCGATCGCCGACAGAGTCATTTTTGCCGGCAACGCCGCCTACAACGCCGCCAAGTTCGGGTTGCGGGCGCTGCACGAAGTGATGCGCGTGGAATTGCGGGGGACCGGAGTGCGTACCAGCCTGATCTCTCCGGCTTCCACCGACACCGACATCTGGAAATCGATCGCGCCCGAGCCGGGTGGAAAACCGCCTTCGATGCTGGCGGTCGAAGACGTCGTCAGCGCGGTGATGTTCGCACTCACGCAGCCCGAGAGAGTCAACGTCGACGAGCTGCGCCTCTCGCGCAGCTGACGAGTGTTCATCGAGCTCCTCGATCTCCTGCGCTGCCCGAGGCCGCACGAGGATACGTGGCTCGTCGCGTCTTTCCGCAAAGTCCACAACCGCTTCGTCGAGGCCGCCACGCTTGGGTGTCCGATCTGCTCCGCGGAGTACCCGATCAACGACGGCATCGCGGATTTCACGGCCGGCATCACTTCACCTTCGTGCGACGCGCAGCGTGCGGCGGCCGGTCATCGCCGTGAGGAGCTGGCGACGCGCGCGGGCGCGTTTCTCGACGCCACCGAGGCCGGAGCTACCATGGTGCTCGGCGGTGTGTGGGCGTACGCGGCGCAGTCGCTGGCGGAGCTTACGGAGGTGCGAGTCATCGCGCTGAATCCGCCGGAGGGCGTGACGGAATCGGCGAACGTCGCGCTGGTGCGGGTTGCCGCCGACATCCCGCTGGCGGCGGACTCGTGTCGGGGCGCCGCGGTGGACGCGTGGTTCGACGCCGGCATCGTCGCCGCGGCGGTGGGAGTCGTGCGGCAGGGAGGAAGAGTCGTGGGGCCGGCCGCCCTCCCTCCCCCGGCCGAGCTGCTAGTGCTCGCTCAGGATTCCGAGTACTGGGTGGCGCAGAAAGCGCCGAGCCTCATCCCCCTTCATAGAGCGAGTCGATAAGTGTCTTGTAGTGCTTGTCGATGGCGCGCCGCTTTACCTTGAGCGTCGGCGTCAGCTCGCCCCGCTCGATCGAGAAGTCATTCTCGAGCAGCCCGATCTTCTTCGGCATCTCGAAGTGCGCGGTCCCGGCCAGCTCCTCCGCCACTTCCTTCTCGATCTTGGCCTGGATCGTCGGCATCCTCAGCAGCTGCGCGCGGTCGGTCCAGATGATGTTCCGCTTCATCGCCCATTTCTCGAGGTTGTCGAAGTTGGGAACGATGAGCATCGATGGAAATTTGCGCTTGTCGCCGAGCATCACCGCCTGGGCCACGTACTTGTTCGATTTTACTTTGTTCTCGAGCGGTTGGGGGGCGATGTTTTTTCCGCCGGCGGTGACGATGATGTCCTTCTTGCGGTCGGTGATCGCGAGGAAGCCATCGCGCAGCTCGCCGATGTCGCCGGTGTGGAACCAGCCATCAGGGTCCATCACTTCTCGCGTGGCGTCGGGTTTGTTGTAATAGCCCTTCATCACGTGCGGGCCGCGGGTGAGGATCTCGCCGTCCGATGCGATCTTCACCTCCACGCCCTCGATCGGCTTGCCCACCGTCCCGATGCGGAAGTTTTCAGGCGTGTTGACGGCGATGACCGGTGAGGTCTCGGTGAGACCGTAGCCCTCGAGAATCACCAGTCCCGCCGCGTAGAAGAACTTGTTGATGTCGGCCGAGAGCGGCGCGCCGCCGGACACGAAATAGCGGAGCCTGCCGCCGGTGCGCACCTTGAGCTTGGAAAAGACCAGCTTCTGCGCGATGCCGTACTTCCTGGCCAGCGCGCCCTTCGGCTCCCGCCCGGCGAGTCTCTCGTCGGCCCAGCTCTCCGCCACGCCCTTCGCCCAGAAGAAAATCCGCCGCTTGAGGAAGCTGCCGGTGAGCGCCGTCTCGAGGATGCGCGCGTACATCTTCTCGTACAGGCGCGGCACCGAGAGCACCAGCGTCGGCTTCACTTCGCCGAGATTCACGGGCACGGTGTCGATGGACTCGGCGTAGGCGATAGACGTGCCGGTCGCGAACATCAGGTAGTGTCCGGCCATCCGCTCGAAGATGTGGGAGAGTGGCAGAAAGCTGAGCGCTACGTCGCGGCCCTCGAACGGCACCGCTTTCCTTGCGGCGGCGACGTTGGAGTAGATGTTGTCGTGCGTGAGCATCACTCCCTTCGGCTCACCGGTCGTTCCCGAGGTGTAGATGATCGTGGCCAGATCGTCGGGCTTGACGCTCAGCGCATCGGCGCGGAAGCGGTCGGTGGACTCCTTCGTCTCGCCGGAGCTTCCGCGCTTCTCCAGAGTGGAGATGGACATGTCGGCGAGCGGGCCGAGCTCGTCGAAGCTGATCACCCACTGAAGTCCCGGAACGCGCGACCGGATCTCCTTGATCTTCTCGCCCTGCTCGCGGTTCGATACGAAGATCCCCACCGCGCCCGAGTCCTTGAGGATGTAGGCGATCTGGTCGGCGGGAAGAGTGGGATAGGCCGGGACATCCGTGAATCCGGCAGTGAGGCACGCAAAGTCGGCGATCGCCCACTCCGGCCTGTTCTCGGAGAGGATCGCGACTCTGTCACCGCGCTTGGCGCCGAGACTCGTCATGCCGCGAGCGGCGTGGCGCACTCTGGTCACGACTTCGCTGTGGGAGATCGGCTTGTAGGAGCCGCCGATCTTGACCTGCAGCGCGTCGGGCCGGTTGAACTTCGAAACGGCGTCGAAAAAGAGCTGCGTAAGCGTGCCCGGAGCGGGCCTTGGTCCCCCTCGTGCCTCCATCACCGCCTCCTTAAGGTGGCCGGCTACGTGCGCGGCCTCAAATGCACAACGAGCCGCACCGGGCTGCCGCTCACCGGTGAGCCCCTGTATTTGACCGTCGCGTTGACGATCACTGAATCTTCGGTCACAGGACCAAGATGAACCGGTCGGACGCGGACCGCCCTTCCAGCCAAGCCTGTAGCGTCTGTCGTGTCGATTATCGACGGCTTGCCCGCACCGTCCACCAGACTCGCGAGCTCCGGCGCGCCTCCTGAAACGACCGCAAAACTTACCACGTATGAGCTGACCGCGCTGTCGGCAAGGAGTCCGTGCAACACCCTGACCGTCAGCTGCGCCGAAACGTTGAGTGTGCTGTCAATGAGATGATACTGCAAGGTATCGTTGCCGTCGACCGCGGTTATGGCGTCCGGACGCAGCGTCACGTCGATTCGTTGGAGCGCCTGCAGCGACCCGATCGACGCGACCACGCGCGCCGGCGTGGAAATCAGACTGTCCCCCCGCACGATTCCGGTGACGTCGTCTACTGTGATTCCGGCGTCGGCGGCGTGGAACCGGACCGTCGGCGCCAGAATTTCGTCCCCCTGGAAGTTGAAGGCGTGGACGATCGGGGGAGCCAGGGCACCGGTGGTGTCGCGCAGGCTGTCGCCGACTACGACCGATGGCGAGGCGAGGGGCTCGAACTGGATCGACAGCGCGGTCGTCGCGTTGTCGGTGAGCTCGGTGCAGGCGGAGGCGATGCTCGCCATGAGCGCGATGCAAAGGGCGCCGCGCCCGCTCACGTCAGGCGGCCGGCGAGCAGCGTCGCGAGATTGACGTATGCCTGGGACGCGGCGTCCGCCGGGTTGCGCACTACCACCGGCTGCCCGGCGGCGAATGCATCCGCGGTGGCCACCGTGCGCGGAATCACGACGTCGAAGACGATGTTCGCGGGAAGGTGTCTCCTCACGTAGTCCACTACCCGGTCGCTGGCCGGATTGTTCGGCTCATGCATGGTGAGGAGAATGCCGTCGAGAGTCAGCCGCTCGTTGGTGGTGACGATGTCCTGAATTCCGCGCAGGATCTGCGGGGTGGTCTGGAGGGCCAGCGGCTCGCACTGGAGCGGGACGATGACGTGCTCGCTCGCGCTCAGGACTTTTCTCGTTATCGATCCCAGGCCCGGGGGGGTGTCGACGACGACGACCTGGCAGCGCTGCTCCGCCATCGCCAGCAGGTCCCGCAGCACGTCGGTCTCACGTATCAGCTGCTGATAGACGGCGTGATCGGCTTCGTCGGCGATCGATCCGGCGAGAATCACCCTCAGCCACGGAAGCGCCGTCGGCAGGATCACGTCGCGCAGATTGCGCTCGCCGTTCAGGTAATCGGCAAACCCGGCGGTGGGATGTCCGCGCTGAAGTCCCGCGCCGTAGCGGACCGACCCCTGCGGATCGACGTCGATGAGCAGCGTCTTCATCCCGCGCCGCGCAAACGCGGCGGCGAGATTGACTGCGGTTGTTGTTTTGCCGACTCCTCCCTTCTGGCTTACGACGGCGAGGACTGCTCCCATTTATTCGAGCATCCCCGGGTACTCGTTGGTCTTCAGCCGCTGGCTGGGCGGGGCGGGAGGAGGCGGTCCGGCACTCCGCAGGTCGTCTAGCGTTTTTTGCGCGTGCTTCACCCAGCGCTCGGCCTCGGCGCTTTGCGGGGCATCCTGGAGAAAAGCCTCCAGGTGATGCGCGGCGTCGGCGACCTCGCCGCGGCGCAGGAGCAGAAACGCCAGCCCGTAGTGCGCGCCGGAGAGATTCGGCTCGATCGCCAGCGCGCGGCGGTACATGCGAATCGCCTCGTCCAGCTGACCGAGCTTGGAGTAGGCGATCGCCATGTTCTGCAGAACCTTGTGGTTGTTCGGGGTCTGGCGGAGGGCGAGCCGGTAGGACGTCAGCGCGGCGTCGTAATCGCCCTGGCGTTCCAATGCGAGCGCCTCGTTCAGGTAGTCGAGGTTCGCTGATGACGGCTTCGGCTTTCCGCCAGTGAGGCGGTCCCAGAACGACATTCGGTCGAATCTACCCTCAGTGATGTGCGAAGGCTAGCTTAACTCTAACTGCTTTTCCCCGAACAATTTGAGAGTGAAATGTCGCCGCGCAAACACACGGTTGACGCCACCAAAGGCGTGCTCCAAATCGACTGGCCTTTCTTTGGTGAGTTGTCGCGCGGCCTCGCCCTCAAGGTTGCGCGCGCCTATGACCCCGAGATCGTGATTGGAATCGCGACGGCCGGCGTCGTGCCGGGCGCGGTGATCGCCGCGATCCTGAGCCGCGAGTTCCATTCGCTCATCGTGAGCCGGAAATACAAGGCAACCCGCGCGCGCGAAGTGCCGACGGTATTCGGGACGGCTCCGGCGGAAGCGAAGGGGAAGCGCGTGCTCATCGTCGACGAGACGTGTGATTCCGGTGACACCCTGCGGCTTGCGATCTCGGCCGTGCTCGATGCGGGTGCCGCGGAGATTCGCACGGCGGTCGCGTTTCAGACCGGTCCCTACGAGCCGGATTTCAGCGCGATTGCGACCGAGAGCACGATCGTTCTGCCGTGGGACCGCGAGATTCTCGTCAACGGCGAGCTGCGACCGAATCCTCTCTATGCCGACGCTCTGAGTGCGTAGCTGCAACGGCAACTGAACACGGTGGGAGGCGTCAGAGGTGCACAGGTACCTGCTCCCAGCTTCACGACGTCGGGACGCCACGGGCGCATCTACGGCGCAGGCAGTTCCTCTTCAATCAATAGGACGGTCTTGCGGCAGTACCTCTCACCTCCGAACTGTGCATCCTCTGATGCCTCCTACCGTGTGCAGTTGCAGTTAGAGGTCAGCATTCGGAGCTGAGGGACAAGGTTACAACTCGCCAATCCCCGCCAGTCCATCGCCGCGCGACAGGCGATCGTACGCCTGCTCGAGCATTTCGGGGGTTCCCACCAGGAAACGGCAGCGCTCGCTCGCTCCGGCGCGGCATTCGACCTCCATCACGGCGACCGGATAGTCCGCGATACAACCGAAGAATCCGGCGAGAGTCCCCGTCGTGAGATGGCAGCCGGTCTCGCCCTTGCCGTGCAGCTCGGCCTCCCAGCACTCGTCGATGTCGAGCACGCCCATGGCGTCGCGCAGCGACCGGAACGAAACCTTGCCCCAGCCGGCCCGCTGAAAGAATTCCGCGGCCCGCGACGAGAACTCGTCGATCGGCAGATCGCGCACGGACTCGATGCCCGCATCCGACGCCCACGTCTCGAAGGCGTGGAACAGCGATTCGGCCCCGGCGTAGCCGGCTTCACGAAGCGCGTCGGGTCCGCCGGCGCCGGCGCCCGCCACTCGCACGCGCAGATCGCGCAGCGTGCGGTGGGCGAAGCCGATCAGCTCCGGCGATGAGGCTGTTGAAGTTTTCATGCGAGGTAGGACGATCTCACGACGAAGATGTTGCGGAAGATTGAGCCCGACGCAAGAGGCCGGCCTCGTCTACTACTTCGACTCCCAGTGATTTTGCCTTCTCGAGCTTGCTGCCCGCTTCCTCGCCGGCGACGAGAAAGCTCGTGGACTTCGAGACCGAACCGGTAACGCGGCCCCCGGCCGCTTCGATGAGCGCGGTCGCCTTCGAGCGGCTCAGCGTCGGGAGCGTCCCGGTGATCACGACCGTCATCCCGCTCAGGGGACCACCCGACACCACTGCGCGGGGCTCCGTCAGGTTCAGCCCCGCCGAGCGCAGCTTTCCGACGAGAGCTTTGCCCGCGGGATCCGAAAAATAATCCACTACGCCGTTGGCGATCGTCGCACCGATTCCGCGCACGTTGAGAATCTGCTCGGCCGAGGCCGACATCAGCGCACCCAGATTTCCAAAGTGCTGCGCCAGGAGCTGTGCGGCTATCGATCCGACGTGCCGTATTCCCAGAGCGTGCAGCAGCCTCGACAGCGGCTGGGACTTGGACGCCTGAATCGCGGCGAGGAGAGCATCCGCGCCCTTGGCCGCGTAGCCTTCGAGCTTGAGGAGGCTGTCCCGCTTGAGCAGGTAGATGTCACCCGGATCGCGAACCAGACCCGCGCCGACGAGCTGCTGGATCCGCGCGTAGGAGAGCCCCCGGATGTCCATCCCCCCGCGCGACGTGAAGTGGACTAGTCCCTCGAGTTGTCTTCCGGAACAGGCGACGTTGGTGCAGTACACGGCGGCCTCTCCCTCCTCCCGCGTCACGGGCTTGCCGCACGACGGGCACTTGCCCGGCATCTGCCAGGGTGGCGGCTCCGGCTGCGCGCGCTTCTCCGGCACCGACGAGATGATCTGCGGAATCACGTCGCCCGCGCGCTTCACCAGCACGTGGTCGCTCTCGCGCAGGTCCTTGTCGCGAATGAGATCCTCGTTGTGCAGCGTGGCGAGCTTCACTATCACGCCGCCGATCTCCACCGGCGTGAGAATGGCGTACGGATTGAGCGCCCCCGTGCGTCCGACGTTGATGCCGATTTTCTCCAGAACCGTTTCGGCGATGTCGGGCGCGAACTTCCGCGCGATCGCCCAGCGCGGCTCCCTCCCTCCGATCACGCCGAGCTCCTCCTGCAGGCGAAGCGAGTCCACCTTCACCACGCCGCCGTCGATCGCGAAGTTGAGCGCCGGCCGCACATCGTGCTCGACCTCGTGCGCCCATCGTTCCACTTCGGCGAGAGTAGGGCATAGCCTCCGGTTCGGCGCCACCGGAACTCCCCATTTCACGAGGCCCTCGAGCAGCTCGAACTGGGTCGCGAACGGAACGTCCTCGCCGTCGGCGACCGCCACGGAGTAGCCGAAAAATCGAAGCGGCCGCGAAGCAGTGACGGCGGGATCCAGCATGCGGAGACTCCCCGCGGCCGCGTTCCGCGGATTGGCGAACACCGGCTCGCCGGCGCGGGCACGCGCGGCATTCATCTCCTCGAAGCGGTCGAAGGGGAAATAGATCTCACCGCGGATCTCGATCCTTCCGCGTGGAGCGGTCTCGTGCAGCCGCAGCGGGATATCGCGAATCGTGCGGAGGTTGACCGTCACGTCCTCCCCGATGATTCCATTCCCGCGCGTCGCTCCCTTCACAAAGACGTGATCCTCGTACGTAAGAGCCACCGCGGTGCCGTCGATCTTGAGCTCGGTCGTGTAACCCGACTGCTTCACTTCGTTTCCCGCGATGCGAAGCAGCCGCTCCTCCCATGCGCGCAACTCGCCGTCGTCGAAGGCGTTGCCGAGGGAGAGCATTGGACGGAGGTGCTCGTGCTTGGCGAGCTGGCTCTGCGGCTCGGCTCCAACGCGGAGCGTTGGAGAATCGGGCGTGCAAAGATCGGGGAAGGCCGTCTCGATCTCAACCAGCTCGCGGAACAGCTTGTCGTATGCGGCGTCCGCGATAGTCGGACGATCGAGAACGTAGTACTCGTGGGCGGCGCGGTTGAGTGCCGCTCTCAGCTCGGCGGCCCGTTTATGCGGTTCGCTGCTCCCCTTGAATTCGGGTTTTTGGCTGGGCTGGGGTGCTTCCTCCCCGTTCTGCTCCTTCGGTGACCGGCGGTTCGCCATTCGACGTCGTTTTTCCCTGCGTATGTTCGTTGAACTCCGCGCTGTCGAAGCGCACCACCTTGTTGCGGCCGGTCTCCTTCGCCACGTAGAGCGCATCGTCCGCCGCTCTCAGCAGTCCTTCCTGGTCCTTCACCCGCGGATGCGGCGAAGCGCCAACGCCGCAGCTCATCGTCCGGGAAAGCGTGCCGCCCGGATAGGAAAATGTATGGGTCGCAACCTTCTCGCGCAGCCGTTCGGCGAAGGTGACGGCGGCGTCGAGCACCGTCCCGGGCAGAATGAGGAGGAACTCCTCTCCGCCGTAGCGGCCCACGCGGTCGATCTCGCGCGCCTCCTCCTTGAGCAGGCGGGCAAACTGTTGCAGCACCGCATCACCAGCCTGGTGCCCGTAGTTGTCGTTCACGCTCTTGAACTTGTCGATGTCGCACATCACGACCGAGATGGGCTCGTGCAGCCGCACCGAATGCTCCCACATCTCGTGCAGGCGCTCCTCGAGGGAGCGCCTGTTGTCGATCTTGGTGAGCCCGTCGGTCAGCGAGATCTCGCGCAGCTTGTCGTTCAGCACCGACAGCTGCTTCTCCCGCTCCGCCAGCTCGTTTTGGAGCTTCTTGATGCGCAGGAGCGAATTCACCCTGGCCTCGAGCTCCGCGAAATTGATCGGCTTGGTGATGTAGTCGTCGGCGCCGGCATCGAGTCCCTCGACCTTGTTCTCGGTCGAGTCGAGCGCGGTCTGCATGATGACCGGAATGAAGGGCAGGGCGGGATTGCTCTTGAGGCGGCGCACCACCTCGATGCCATCGAGCTTGGGCATCATCACGTCGAGCAGAATCAGGTCGGGGCACTGCCTGTAAACGGCATCGAGCGCCGCCTGACCATCGCCGGCTCCCTCGACTATGTAGCCGCGCGCCTCGAGGCGAGCCCGGAGGAGCTCGATGTTGTCCTCGTGATCGTCTACGACAAGAATGCGGTACTTGCTGCTGTCTTCACGCTCCATTGTTCTTGCCGAGGAATCGCTGGACTTCGGCGACGACGGCTCTCGGTTCACAGGGCTTGGCGAGATACCCGTCGCAGCCTACCTCCATCGCCTTCTCGCGATCGGACGCGAGCGCGTGAGCGGTGAGCGCGATGATGGGGATCCCCTTCGTCGCGGGGTCGTGCTTGAGGACCTGAGTTGCCTCCCAGCCGTCGATGATCGGAATCGAAATATCCATCAGGATCAGATCGGGCTTCTCCGACCGGGCCTTGGCGATTCCTTCCTCTCCATTCAGTGCTTCCGTCACTTCGTACCCGAAGTGTTTCAGGATGGTGGAGTAGACGATCCGATTGTCTTCGTTATCCTCGACCAATAATACCATTTTACCTGAACTGCTCATTCAGCATCCTCGCACGGCTATTGCTGGTTCCGTTGTGAGGCAAATACCTTACCACGTCCTTCCATGCTGAATTCCTACGAACGCTCCCAGAGCCCGCCGCCTGCCGTCAAGGCACCCCCGCCAGGAACGGTCCCTCAGCCCGATTCGGATGGCCTCCCCTTCGAGACGGTCCCCGATTGGAACAACATCGGCCTCTTCGCGGCCGGCATCGCCCTCGGTGCCGTGCTCGGTGCCGCCGTCGCTCTGTTGATGGCTCCCGCGACTGGTGAAATGACGCGTCACAGCATTTCGCGCCGAGTGAGAAGGCTGCGTGGAGACGACGAGGTGTGGGACGAGCTGGCCGAGGAGCTGGAGCGCGCCGCTTCCTCCAGAAAGGAGAAGGCGGCGGAGGCTGCGGTCGATAGCTAGAGGGAGCGCAGGCCTTTGTCAGCCTGTGCCTTGTAGTGGCGGTCGTTGTAGTCGGTCACGGGCAGCCTGATCACGGTCTCGAATGCCGTCCTCGCCTTGGCCTTGTCGCCCACATCCTTGTAGATCTCGGCGAGATCGACATGGTGCACAATGCGATCGGGCTCCGCCGCGACGGACTCCTCCATGTAGCGCTGCGCATCCGCCCAGCTGGCCGACCCGAAAACCTTGCCGCCGAGAAGATTCTTGGCCAGCATCCGCGAGAATCCATTCAGCCTCATGACTTCCGCGTTCCAGACGCCCATGACGTGGAGGCAGCCCGCATGCTTGGGGGCCGTCTTCAGGCACTCGAGCGCATGCGCACGCACGTCCGTCGCGTACCTGATTCGCGCCCTCGTTCCCTGAGTCAGAGCGTTCCTTCCCAGGGCGCGCGCGAGGTGAAAATGTCCTTCGGCGTCGCCCGGGTTGGCTTCGACGGCGCGCCGGGCATAGAGCTCGGCGTTCCTGTACAGAAGTCCGCGCTTCTCGGCGTTGGTCTCGTACGAGCCGACATCAACCGCGGTCCGCGATGCCTTCCACAGCGCTTCATAGCTCTTGGGCTCCGCCGTGACCGCGGCCTCGTAGTGCGCCAGCGCAGCGGGCGCGTTCATCGCGACGTATTCTTTGTCGCCGAGGACGGTGTGGGACTCAGGGGCCTGCGCACTCGTGATCGAGGCGAACAGAGCCAGGCCCGAAGCGGCGAATCTCAGAGCGCGCATGTGAACTCCGATGACGTGGAAGTGATCTCGAAGTGTACCCCGGCGGACAGTAAATGATCGTACCTCGGCTGATCGAACGCAAACGCGATGGGCACGCGCTGGAAGCCTCGGAGCTTCGGGAGCTGGTACTGGCTTACGCCGAGGACCGGGTCCCCGATTACCAGATGGCGGCGCTGCTCATGGCCATCTATTTCCGTGGCCTGGATCGGGCGGAGATGAACGCCCTGATGGACGCGATGCTCGCCAGCGGGAAACGGCTCGATCTCTCGCGCCTGGCTTTGCCGCGGATCGACAAGCACTCCACGGGGGGAGTCGGCGACAAGGTTTCGCTCATTCTCGCCCCCCTCATAGCCTCACTCGGAGTGGTGGTCCCGATGATGTCCGGGCGTGGCCTCGGGCACACGGGTGGAACGCTCGACAAGCTCGAATCGATCCCCGGATTCAGAACCGGCCTGTCGATCGAAGAGGCGCAGCGGCAGCTCGGAAAGATCGGCTGCGCGATGCTCAGTCAGACCGACGAGATCGTTCCCGCCGATCGAAAGCTCTACGCCCTGCGCGATGCGACAGGGACGGTGGAAGTCATCCCGCTCATCGCATCGAGCATCATGAGCAAGAAGATAGCGGAGAGCCTCACCGGCCTGGTCCTCGACATAAAGCGGGGATCGGGCTCGTTCCTGCCAGAGCTCGACGACGAGCTGGCGTTGTCGGCGGCGATGATCGAGCTCGGCACCCAGCACGAGTGCCCGGTCGTGGCGCTCCTGACGGCGATGGATCGCCCGCTCGGCTGGGCGTGCGGAAACGCCCTCGAGGTCGCCGAGGCGGTGGAGATCCTGAAGGGAGCGGGCCCGATGGATCTCCTCGAGGTGACGCTGGCGCTGGGCTCGGAGATGCTCCAGCTCGCCGCGGTCTCATCGACGGACAAGGGAGCGCGCGCGCTGATGGAGGATTCGATCGCATCGGGGAAGGCGCTGCGGAAGCTCGAGGAAATCATCGCCGCGCAGGGAGGCGACAAGCGCGTCGTTGATGACCTTCTCAAGCTGCCGCAGGCGCCGCACCGCGCGCGGTTCCTGGCGGCGCGGGACGGCATCGTCCGGCGAGTCGAGCCGCGCGCCATTGGCTACGGAGTGATCGCGCTCGGCGGCGGCCGCCGGAACATGGACGACAAGGTCGATCCTTCCGTCGGGTTCGTGATCACGGCCAAGCCCGGAGACAAAGTGAAGCAGGGACAGCCGCTCGCCACGATTCACGCGCGGAGCCGGGCCGATCTCGATGTTGGGGCCCGCGTTCTCGAGGAAGCAATAGAGATCGGCGTCGGTGCCGGCGACGCCCTGCCGCTGCCACTCGTCTCGCACCGCGTGACATCGCGCGGCGTCGAAGTTCTGGCCTGAGCCCGCGTCAGCGGGAAGCGGACAGGAGCGGCAGCAGTTTTTTCGGCGCGATCATTCGATACGAATCGGTGACCAGATCGGCCAGCTCTTTCCAGTCTACTTTCCCGTCCAGCCACACTCCGATCCAGCCGCTCGGGCCGACATAAGGCGGAACGAAAAAGCGGTCGGGCGCGGCTTCGACCATCAGCCGCTGATTGACCGGCGATGCCTTGCACCAGACGGCGGGACGGCCGCCGCCGTGATGGTTGTTGGGTGCAGCATACATCGCGAACATCTTGTTGCGGACACGGAACGTGGGCTCACCCCACGCTTCCACCTCGTGCGCCTCAGGGAGAGCGAGACAGATCTTTCGCAGCCGGGCAATCGGGGAAGGGGCCATCAGCGCGCCACGGCCACCGCGTCTTCCGCCTGTCCGAGGTGCCGCAGCTGGTGTCTCGGAAGTATCCGGAGCGCAGCGTAGAAATTGTACCTGATCGTTCCTCCGAAGGGCGAGACGATCATCATCTCCTCGAGCGGAAGGCCGTCCGCCTGGCGTGTGGCTGCGATGAGATCTTCCTGGAGGCGGTCGAACTCGGCGACGACCTCGACTCTGCCGGCGGTGACTTCCGGCATGAAATCGGCCGTAGTCTTTACCCGGCCCAGTCTGCGTTTCCCGAGCTTCGGCAACGGGCCGACCAGGGTCGAGAAGAGCCAGCCCAGAAAATCGCGGCGGTAACCGCCTGTCGATTTTCGCCGGGATACCGGTGCCGACTCGAGCGCGCGCCGCAGCAGCGGGATGTAAGCCCGAGACGTCAGGTTGAGGTGCTGAACGCATTCGGCGGCCGACCATCGGCCCGGTTCGGGACGACTTTTCCATCGCGCATCCGGGAGCTGGTCCACTAGCCGGTGAAGCCTGCCCTGGGCCTTCTCAAGTGACGCGACGACCGCCTCGAGCTGTGGATGCATTTGCCTGATCAGCGAAAACGCGGCGGCGCCGGCGCGAGGATCGCCGTCGGTCCCGTTACCTGAAGCTTCGCGCTCAGCGGGGCGTCCGAGTCAGTTCCCACGAAAATCGTGAACGCGCCCGGCTCGACAATTCGGCGCATCGACCTGTCGTAGAGCGCCAGCGCTTCGGGGCCGAGCGCGAGCGTCACAGTGCGCTTTTCTCCGGGAGCAAGATTCACCCGGCGGAATGCCTGGAGCGATCTCAGCGGCTGCGCGACGCTTGCAACGTCGTCGCGAACGTAGACCTGGACCACCTCGTCGCCGGCGCGCGCGCCGGTATTGGTGACGTCGACTTGCACGTAAACCGAGTCGCCGGCGCGGATCGACGGAGTCGAGTCTCTCACCGGAACTCGAGTGGAGTCGATAACCGAAGCGGCGGAGTCGGCTGTCGGGACAACCGCGGTCGGATTCCGCGAAACCGATACGCGCAGGTTGGAGTGCGCGAAGGTCGTGTAGCTGAGGCCGTAGCCGAAGGGGAACAGCGGGGTCCACCGCACGTCCAGGTACTTCGAGGTGTACTTCTCGCGTGCGTTCGGCGGCCGCCCGGTATTTCGATGCCCGTAGTAGAGCGGAATCTGGCCCGTCGCGCGCGGAAACGTGGCGGGAAGTTTTCCGCCGGGGTTGTAGTCGCCGAAGATCACATCCGCGGCCGCGTGTCCGTGCTGGACTCCGAGGAACCACGTCTCGAGAATCGCGGGCGTCTCCGCAACCAGCTCGGGGATGGCGAGTGGACGCCCGTTCATGAGCACCACGACCATCGGCTTCTTGTCTCCGCCGGGAGCGCGGCGGACCGCACGCGAGATCGTCTGCACGAGCGACAATTGAGCGCCGGGCAGCTCAACGAAAGCGCGGCTCGCCGCCTCGCCGCTCATGTCCTGCCGCTCGCCGAGAACGAAGACGACGGCCTCGGCTTCGATCGCGACCCGCTCCGCTTCCGCGAAGCCGGCCGTCGTCGGCGTGTCGACGGGAGTCCCGCGCGCGTAAAGAATTCTCGCCTGGACGGGAAGTGCGGTGCGAATTCCCGCGAGCAGGGTGACGGCATCTTCGCGACGTCCGGCTGCCGCCCAGTTGCCGAGCGCCGAGACCGCGTCGTCCGCGAGTGGGCCGATCACGGCGATCGACGCAAGATCCTTCCGGAGCGGCAGCGTCGCGTTGTCGTTCTTGAGAAGCACTATACCTTCGCGCGCCGCCTGGCGTGCGGCTGCGACGTGCTCGGGCGCCAGCGTGTATCGGGCCTCCCGCGCGCTGTCGCTGTAGCGATAGGGGTCCTGAAACAGTCCGAGCGCGTATTTCAGGCGCAGCACGCGGTGCGTGCTCGAATCGACGAACGATTGGGAGACTCTCCCAACGCTCACCGCCGGCGCGAGGCTGTCGCTGTAGATGTTGGACGCCATGTCGATGTCCACGCCGGCGCGAAGCGCGAGCATCCCGGCGTCGACTCTGTTTCCCGCCACTCCGTGCTGCCGCAGCTCGTTTATCGAGCCCCAGTCGCTGATGACGACGCCCCTGAACCCCCATCGTTTGCGCAGCACATCCCCGAGGAGCCAGTCGCTGGCGGTAGCGGGCACACCACCGATGTCGTGAAACGCCGACATGATCGTAGCCACTCCGGTCTTGACCGCCGCCTCGAAAGGCGGAAGGAAAACGTCCCACAGCGCGCGCTCCGACAGCTCCACGGTGTTGTAGTCACGTCCTCCCTCCGGCGCTCCATACGCCGCGAAATGCTTTGCGGTCGCGAGCATGGTGTTCGGCGCGCTGTAGTCGCCGCCGTTGTCGCCGCCCTGGAATCCGCGCACTTTCGCGGCGGCCATGACGTTTCCGAGGTGGGTATCCTCACCCGCCCCCTCCGAGATTCGCCCCCAGCGCGGATCGCGCGCGATGTCCACCATCGGCGCGAAAGTCCAGTGCAGCCCGTGCGCGGTTGCTTCGATGGCGGCGAACCTGGCGGACTGCTCGACCCTCTCCGGGTTGAAGCTCGCCGCTTCCGCCAGCGGGATCGGATAGATCGTGCGATGGCCGTGGATGATGTCCCACGCGAACAGGAGCGGGATCCCGAGGCGCGTTTCCTCGACGGCGATGCGCTGGAGCTCGCGCGTGTATCCCGCACCGAAGACTCCGAGGAACGAGCCGAGCTTGCCGGCACGGAGCTGCGCCTGGCTGCCCGCCGACACGCGCGGCCCGGACTGAGTTCCATAGCCGGGCGCCTGCGCGAGCTGGCCGAGCTTCTCCTCGAGCGTCATCAGCGCGAGTACCGAATCGGCGAAACGCGAAGCAGCCGCTGATGCGAACGGCGGTTCCCTGGTCTGCGCGGCGGCGCTCGCAGCTACGAGCGCGCCGGCGACCGCCGCAAGTGCAAAGCCGCGAAGCATCAGCGTCTGCCCGCTATCTGGCGAAGACCTCCTCCACAGGAGTGATCCTCACTTTCTCGGGCTTGATCGAGAGCTTCCGCGCTCCGATCACCTTGTCCTCGGCGAGCAGATCGGCCGGCTTCTCCGAGTCGTACTTGATCGGCGAAAACGCGTCGGCCAGGAGCGCATCGCGGAACGCTTCAGCGTCCTTTGTGATAACGACCACCGAGAGGTCGGTCGCAGACAAGTGCCGCTTGATCGCGTCGTTCACCTGCGCTCGGGTGAGCTTCGAGAGCGCGTTCCGCATGTAGCTCGTGAACTCGCTCGTGCCGTACCACTTCGAGTCGAGAGCGTAGCCGAGCTGGGCATCCTGGGTCGCGGTCATGACGTAGACGTTCTTCATCAGGTAATCGCGCGTGTCCTCGAAGTCCTTCTGCGACAATCCCTCGTCGATCACCTTCTGGAGCTCGGCGGTCGCGATGCGCAGCGCCATGTGTGCATTCTGCGGCTCGACGGGACGGATCCAGACCTCGAAGAGCTGATTGCGGCGCACTACGTTGGGGCTCGGGAAAAACCGGAACATGCCGCCCGGGAACGCCTCGATGTAGGCGTAGTCGCCGTAGTTCATTCCACGGATCGCGCGGATGCGCTGATAAAGGTGGGCGTTCGACATGCGGTGCTCGCCCAGGTAGGACCGCGCGACGTTGAGCGCCGCGAAATCGGGATGCGAGCGAGTCACGGCGATGGGGAGCCCGAACGAGATCGCCGTCGACCGCGTGTCCTTCCTGATGATGTCCACTTCCATCCCACTCGGCCGGCGCGCCGCGAACGCCGTCGGCGCGGGAGCCGCCTGTCCGGCCGGCAGTACCGAGAGTATCGCGCTCGTCACCGGCGTGAAGCCGGCGGGGACGTCCCCGCTCATGCCTACCTTGAGATTGGCGAGCGTGTAGTGGTTGCGCACGAACGCCTTCACGTCGTCGAGCGTGATTGCGCCGATGCCGGCGACTGTTCCGAGCGCGGGATGTTCGTAGCGCGTGCCTGCAAAGACGTTGACCTGCAGGCGCTCCTTGCCCAGCTCTTCCTCGTTGTTGGATCTCAGGTCCTGCGTGAGTGCTGTGAGCTGGCGGTCCTTGAGCCGCTGGAAATCCTCGGCGCGGAATCCCGGCTCGGCGAGTTGCCCGAGCACGATGTGCAGGAACTCGTGCCAGTTGTCCTTGTGGATGCTGGCGGTGAAGGTGGCCATCTCCTTGTCGACCGCGGGCGTGAAGCTGCCAGCCATCGGATAAAGCAGCTGCCTGATCTCGCTGATGGTGAGATCCTGCGAGCCGCCGCCCGCAATCACGGCGGCGGAGAGCGCGGCGAGACCTTCCTTGCCGGGTGGGTCATAGGCCGAACCGGCGTTGAACACGAGCTTCATCGCGATCTGAGGCAGCTGTGACTTCTGCTCGATGATGTCGAGCCTGGGCAGCGTCGCCGGCACAGCTTTCATGTCGGCGGCGACTATCGCATCGAGCTTTGCCTTGAGCGCGCGCCTCGCGTCGTCGCCACTCGTCGGCGGTCCCGAGCCGGCGGCCGCCGCCAACGAGGCGATCGACGGCTGCCGGGCGAGTCCCGGCGCCAGCGGCGTGTGCGAGAGTGAGGTGACCACGAGGTTGGCGTCGGTGAAAAACCGGGCGGCAGCCGCCCGCAGATCCTCAGGCGTCAGCGCAGCATAGAGGCGGTAGAAGTTGTTGAGGCTCCCGTACGACCGGTTGTAGGCCACATAGTTGGCGAGCGTCGTCGCAATCGAGTTCGTATTGTCCAGGGAGCGCACGAATCCATACCGTTCCGAAGACTTGGCGTCATCGAGCTTCGACGCCGGCAGGAGCTCGGTGCGTGCCTTGTTGGCCGTGCGCAGGATCTCGTCTCTGACGTAGACAGCGTCCTTCCCATCTTTCAGCCGCGCTGAAACAGTGAACAGGCCGGGATCGAAGTTGCTCGGGTTGAATGCGTTGAAGCTGTCCAGCTTCTGCTCGGTGACGACAAGCTTGCGGTAGATATCCGACGTTGGACCAAAATAGATCCCGGCGACGAGGTCGAGCGCCGCGTTGTCCTTGTTCGTCTCCGAGAAGGGCGGATTGCGAAAAGCCACCGCGATCAGCGGATTGGTAGGCGTCGGCCACGCAGCGTGCGCGTACTTCGGGGCGGTAGCTGGCGGCTCGGCGGGAATCGACGCCTTGTAGCTTCCGCGCTTCCAGTTGCCCCAGTGTTTTTGAACGAGCGGCAGGACCTGTTCGGGCGTCACGTCTCCCGCGATGACGATTGCGGTGTACTCGGGTCGATAAAAGCGATCGAAGAACGTCTTCGCGTACTCGAACTGGTTCGGCATGTTCTCGATGTCTTCGATGAACCCCATCGTCGTGTGACCGTACGTATGGGTTTCGAAGGCAGTCTTCCGCGTCAGCTCGAACAGCCTGAATCCGGGTTCGGAAGCGTTCTTGTTGTACTCGCCCAGAACGGCCTTCGCCTCCGTCTTGAACTCGGGCTCGGCGTAGCTCAGGTTCTGGAA
>Ga0190265_10000750_pt1 | contig 21751 bp, 19 predicted proteins | sample Popmic124T_FD_133135 | JGI IMG/M metagenome (GOLD analysis project Ga0190265, IMG submission 133135) | Populus adjacent soil microbial communities from riparian zone of Indian Creek, Utah, USA - 124 T | ecosystem: Environmental > Terrestrial > Soil > Riparian zone | place: USA: Utah | collected...
GATGTAGACCCGACTCACTTCGTGACGGACAGCGGCAAGCCGCTCGCGCGCGGCTTGAATCTCGTTGATCTGAAGTGCGACCATTTACCGCCCGCGTCGTACTACGTCCCCGGCCGGTCGAGGTCTAGGAGGAGCTCATCGAGACGACGTTCGTGGGCGGCCACGCGGCCGGAATCGATTCGGCTGGGTCGGCGGCGGACGATGGCGTCGTGGGCTTGGCGCGCCGAGCGCAGGAGGGCCCGCGCCAGGTCCGGTCCGCGGCCGGCCCCGGTCTGGCGCGCCGCCAGGTGCAGCAGGTGGGTCCACAGGAGGCCGGCACGCGTCGCGGCCGGCGTGTCGAGCAGCAGGGTCGAGCGCAGAACGGAGCGCGTTTCGGCGGGGTCGTGCCAGAAGAGGGCGCGGCCCTTGAAGCGGTTCTCGGCCGGTAGGCCGGCATCCCAGGAGCCCAGCTCCAACACCACCCAGCGCAGGCGTGCCGGCCGTTTTGCGAGCACCCGGCGGATGAGGGCGCCGGCCTCGTGCGGCCCCATGCCGTTGACGCCGAGGTTGAACGAGCGGAGCGGGAACCCGCGCGCCGCCATCTCGGCGTCGAAGCGCTCCGGGACGACGCCCCGGTAGACGCGGCTGGAGCCGAAGAAGACGACGTCGTACCGGCCGCCGTGGCGCGCGAAATGGTCGAGTTTCGCGGACAGCACACCCATCTCCGGGCGCGGTGCCGCGCGGGAGACCAGGCCGGCGGTGAGGCCGAACGAGGCCGCGGCGAGGACGATGAGGGCGAGGCGTCGCATGAGCCGGTCTCCTCCAAGGTGAGGCAAGGTGAGGGGCCGTGGGGCGGTGCTCCTCCCCACGGCCCCTCGGAGTGCCTAGCACTGGTTCTTACAGGTCTCGTACTCCTGGAAGCACAGGCTCCGGCACGCCAGGTCGCCGCTGCAGGCCTGCTTGCAGGCACTCCACTGGGCGCTGCACTCGACGAAGCAGCAGGCGTCCTTGGGTTGGGCCTCCGGCAGCGCCCCGGGGATGGATTCCGCGGCGGGGCTCATGGCGGCGGCGACGGCGATCAACAGGGCCAGCGTGAACCGGGCGACGTTTGCTTTCATCTCGGACCTCCTTCTGAGAAACGGTTGGTGTTTCTAGCTCCGAGGCCAGAATAGGGGCCGCTCCGAGGGGCGCGCTATCAAAACCTTGCTCGGCCGCTTGCCGGTCGGGAAGCCTGGGCGAGAAATATGTGGACGCGGCGCGGCGTTTTGCGGAGCGAGTCCCCAAGGGAGCGAGGAGGCTGCGGGATGGCCGGGGACAGTGCCGCCCTGAATACGCCGTGAAATCCGCCGTTCGGCGAATGGCCCCTACGCCGGGCCGCCCTCTACTCTCTCCCTTGCGAACGACGGAACCGGAGGTTCATCTGATGTCATCGACACGTTTCAAGACTCGACGCGAGGCCCGGGCAGGGCTCGCGCTCGTTCTCTGTCTACCGCTCCTCGCGGCTCACACCGCCCGGGCCCAGGAGCCGGCAGCCCCGGCGGCCCCGACTCCGACGACCACCCTGACGCTGCGCGAAGCGCTGCGCCGGGCTCTGGAGGCCAACCCGTCCAACCTGACGGCGCGCTCCGAGGTTACGACCGCCGAGGCGCAGATCCGCCAGATCCGCTCCTCGATCCTGCCGCAGGTGGACTTCGAGGGCCAAGGCACCCGCAACAGCGAGGAGGTGTCGTTCAACGCCGACGGCTTCGAGTCGACGATCCTCCCGGAGAACGACTGGAATTTCAGGGTCATCCTGCGCCAGCCGGTCTATGCTGGTGGCCGCGAGATCAAGGCCCTGCGTCAGAGCCGGTTGAACCTCGGCAACGCGGAGTTGGGCGTTCGCCAGAGCGAGGATGTGGTTCTGCTCGGCACCGCGGCGGACTACCTGGCCGTTGCCCAGGGGGACGCGCTGATCGAGGTCGAAAAGCAGAACCTGGAGCTGGCCGGACGGAGACGTACCCAGTCGCAGGCCTTCTACGAGGCCGGCGAGGTGACCCGGGTCGACGTGCTGCGGGCCGAGGCCGACATCAAGGGAGTCGAGCGGGCCCTGGCCGCCGCGCAACAGAGCCGCGACAATGCGGCGAGCCGGCTGCGGCTCGACCTGGCTCTCGACGAGATGCCCGCCGGACAGATCACGGTGGAGTCGCCGCAGATCGATTTTCCGCCGCGGCCGCAGGCCGAGGAGCTGATCCGCCTCGCCCTGGACACCCGCCCCGAGGTGAGGCAGGCGGCGATCGCCTTCGAGATCGCCGAGCTCGAGGTCGCCAAACAGCGGGCCGCGCGCCTGCCGGTGGTGACCGCCGAGGCGGCCTACACGAGCCAGAAGTCGAACTTCCCCTCCGACCAGTACGGCTCCTTCTCGCTCAACCTGGACGTGCCGATCTTCGACAGCGGCGAGGTCTCGGCGCGAGTGGCCCTGGCCCGCGAGCAGCAGCGGCGGGCCGAGATCGCGCTCGCCGAGAGGAAGCGGGCGGTGCGGGAAGACGTGATCCGCGCCCTGGTCAACCAGCAGACGGCCGAGAAGTCCCTGGCTCTCGCCCAGGATGAGCTGGCCGCGGCCGAGGCGGAGTACAACCAGAGCTTCGAGCTGTACCGGGCGCAGGAGTCCACCTCGCTGGACCTGCAAGGGGCGGAGGCCTCGGTGGCCGAGGCGCGCCGCGCCGTGGTCAACAGCACCCTCGACCGCTACGCCGCCGAGCTCAACATCTGGTCTGCGATTGGAATTCTCAAGGATGTGGTCCTCAAGGAGGAGGTCAACCCATGAACTTCAAGAAATTCGCGCTCGCCGCGGCCCTGACCCTGGCCGCCGGCTGCGCTCAAGATGCGGCGACGAACACCGACGCCGCCGCCCCCGAAACCACCCCGGCCCTGCCGGCGGACGTGGCGCAGCTCGCGACGCCCGAGACCCCGGCCCCCGCGGCGACGTCCGCGGCCGGCACTGAGCAGGGTGCTGCCTCGGCCGCCGCTGGCATTGCCAGCCTCGAGCCCACGGGCGAGTTCATATCGCCCTCGCAGTCCGAGGTGGCGCCCAAGCAGCCCGGCCGCGTGGCGGCCGTCTACGTGGACGAGGGCTCGCGGGTGGCGCGCGGCCAGGCCCTCGCCACCCTCGAGTCGGACTACCTGAAGATCGCCGTCGACCAGGCGACTGCCGAGGTGGTGCGCGCCAAGGCCGCCGAGGAGGATGCCCGGCGCGACTTCGAGCGCAAGAAGGGGCTCTTGGGCAACCAGTCGATCCCACAGGCGACTTTCGACCGCTCGCAGGGCACCCTGGAGCAGGCGCAGGCCTCCCGAACAGGAGCCGAGGCGTCTCTCGCCCTCGCCCGGCAGCGCCTGGCCGACATCGTGATCCGCTCGCCGCTGACCGGCGTGATCGGCGAGCGCCGGACGAACGTCGGCGAGCACCTGGGCGAAGCGGGCATCGCCTTCGTCGTCGTGCAGACGGCGCCGCTCAAGCTGCGCTTCAGCGTCCCCGAACGCTACCTCGGGGAGATCGGCGTCGGGCAGCGGGTGAGCGCCCGGGTCGAGCCCTACCCCGGGGAGAGCTTCACGGGGACCGTCAAGACCGTGGGCGGCGTCATCGATCCGTCCAACCGGACGTTTTTCGCCGAGGCCGAGTTCCCCAACCGGGACGGCCGGCTGCGCCCCGGGCTGTTCGCCCGCGTGACGCTGGAAGAGAAGGAGGAGGAAGGTGCAAAAACTCGCTGAGCTCTGCGTTCGCCGCCCCGTCTTCGCGACGGTGATCATCCTCGCGCTCGTGGTGGTGGGCGCGTTTTCGTACTTCCAGCTCGGGGTGGACCGCTTCCCCGACGTCGACTTCCCCTTCGTGACGATCACCACCGTCCTGCCGGGCGGCGCGCCCGAGGAGGTCGAGACCGAGATCACCGACAAGATCGAGGAGGTGGTCAACACGATCAGTGGCATCGAGGAGCTGATGTCGACCTCGTCCGAAAACGTGTCGCTGATCCAGATCCAGTTCGCCCTCGAGAAGGATGGCGACGTGGCGGCCCAGGAGGTGCGCGACAAGGTCAACTCCGTGCTGGGCGAGCTGCCGCGCGACGCCGACCCGCCGATCATCGAGAAGATCGACGCCGACGCCTCGCCGGTGATCTCGATCGCCCTCTCCGGCCCGGCCACCCAGCGCGAGATCTCCGAGTACGCCGACGAGACCCTGAAGCGCCGCCTGGAGACGGTCTCCGGGGTCGGCCAGGTGCGCCTCGTCGGCGAGCGGCTGCGGCAGATCAACATCATCGCCGACCCGGCGAAGCTCGACAGCCTCGGCCTCACCTCGGCCGACATGATCAACGCCCTGGCGTCTCAGAACGTGCAGATCCCGGGCGGCAAGGTCGAGCAGAGCCGCCGCGACCTGACGCTGCGCACCTACGGCCGCGTCGGCTCCCCCCAGGACTTCGGGGCCCTGCCGATCGCGACGCGCAACGGCTTCCCGGTGCGGGTGCGCGACGTGGCCGTGGTCGAGGACGGCATGGAGGACGAGGAGTCGATCGCCACCGTCGACGGCCAGCCGGCCGTGGTCCTCGAGGTGAGGAAGCAGTCGGGCACCAACACGATCGCCGTGGTCGAGGCCATCAAGGAGCGCTTCGAGGAGCTCAGGGCCGAGATCCCCCAGGGCTGGAAGGCGGAGACCGTCCGCGACCAGTCGACCTTCATCGTCGCCGCGGTCCACGCCGTCCAGGAGCACCTGCTGCTCGGCTCGCTCTTCGCGGCCGGCATCGTGCTCCTCTTCCTGCGCCGCTTCCGGCCGACGCTGATCGCGGCGGTCGCCATCCCCACCTCGCTGATCGCGACCTTCGGGGCCATGCAATACATGGGCTTCACCCTGAACATCATCACGCTCCTCGCCCTGACCCTCGCGGTGGGCATCGTGATCGACGACGCGGTCGTGGTGCTCGAAAACATCTTCCGCTTCATGGAAGAGAAGAAGATGCCGCCCATGGAGGCGGCCGTCGAGGGCACCAAGGAGGTCGCCCTCGCGGTGCTCGCGACCAGCCTGTCGCTCATCGCGGTCTTCCTGCCGGTCGCCTTCATGGGCGGCATCGTGGGCCGCTTCATGAACTCGTTCGGCGTCACCATGGCCTTCGCCATCGCCGTCTCGCTGCTCGTCTCCTTCACGCTGACGCCGATGCTCTCCTCGCGCTGGCTCTCGGCCAAGATGAGCGCAGGGCACGGCGGCACCTCGCGCGAGAAGGGCTTCTACGCCCGCATCGAGCGCGGCTACATGTCTCTGCTGCGCTGGTCCATGGCCCACCGCTGGGTCGTCGTGGTGGTCATGATCCTGGTCTTCCTGACGACGATCCCGCTCTTCATGATCGTCGACAAGAACTTCCTGCCCAACGACGACGAGTCGCAGTTCCAGGTCGTGGTGCGGGCGCCCGAAGGGGCGAACCTCGAGACCACGAAGACGATCGTCGACTCGATCGCGGCCCAGGTGCGCAAGATCGAGGGCGTGGAGACGACGGTGGTGACGATCGGCGACGACCCCCAGAGGACGCTCAACCTGGGTGCGATCTTCGTCCAGTTGACGCCGCCTGAGGACCGCGAGATCGATCAGTTCGCGATCATGCAGCAGGTGCGTGAAGACATCCTGCCGCAGTACCAGTCGCTCAACCTGCGGGCCCAGGCGGCTCTGGTGTCGGCCTTCGGCGGCGGCGTCGACAACGAGATCCAGTTCTGGATCGGCGGCCCCGACCTCGCGCAGCTCGACAAGTACGCGACGACGCTCAAGAACGAGCTGGCGAAAGTGCCGGGCGTCACCGACGTCGACACCAACTTCATCGTCGGCAAGCCCGAGCTCGGCGTCAGGATCGACCGCGAGAAGGCGGCCGACCTCGGCGTGCGCGTCGAGGACATCGCGAGCTCGTTGAACGTGCTCGTGGGCGGCCAGAAGGCGACCTCCTACTACGAGGGGGGCAAGGAGTTCGAGGTCCACGTCCGGGCGGACGAGAGCAACCGCAACAACGTGGCGGGCATCGCCGCGATGGAGGTCCCGTCGTCGAAGCTCGGCACGGTGCCGCTGCGCGACGTGGTGACGCTCGACGAAGGCTCCGGCCCTTCGCTCGTCAACCGCCTGAACCGCCGCCGTCAGGTGATGGTGGTGGCGAACATGAAGCCCGGCTTCTCGTCGCAGGTGGCGCTCGACACCCTGAACCGCACGGCGGTGGACCTCAAGATGCCGGCCGGCTTCTCCTACGGTCTGACCGGCCGGTCGCGCGAGCAGGGCAAGGCGTTCGTCTCGTTCATGGTCGCCTTCCTGCTGTCGATCATCTTCATGTACCTGATCCTCGCGGCGCAGTTCGAGAGCTGGATCCACCCGATCACGATCCTCCTCGCGCTGCCGCTCACCGTGCCGTTCGCCCTGTTGTCGCTGGTGGTGCTCAACCAGTCGATCAACATCTTCTCGATGCTCGGCATCCTGGTGCTCTTCGGCATCGTGAAGAAGAACAGCATCCTGCAGGTCGACCACACCAACGGCCTGCGCTCGCACGGCATGCCGCGCTACGAGGCCATCCTGGAAGCGAACCGCGACCGTCTGCGGCCGATCCTGATGACCACCCTCGCCTTCGTGGCCGGCATGGTCCCCCTGGTCGTCTCCAGCGGCACCGGCGCCGGCACCAACCGCGCCATCGGCTCCGTCATCATGGGAGGCCAGCTCCTCTCGCTGATCCTCACCCTGGTCGGAACCCCGGTCGTCTACAGCATCTTCGACGACTGGGCCGAAGCCCGCATCTTCTCCCGGGTGGGCGGCTGGTTCGGTGGCCTGCTGCCCAGGAACGGCCGCAAGAGGGAGCCAGCTACGGCAGCGGAGTAAGGGACTGAGCTAGGCGAGCCGATTCTTCGAGTCGGCTCGCCGCTACTCAGGGATCTCTCGGTCCGTTCCCTGGTACACATCCTTGCGATGGCCAATCTTCAGAATCCAGACATCTTGGCCGCGTAGCGCGAAGATGACTCGCCATGTCCCAACGCGGAGCGACCAAAGGCCGGCTTTGGTGTAAGCGAGAGGCTTGGCGAACTCTTCCGGCTGTTGTGAAAGCCTTGTTTCGATGGCTGCTTTGATCCGCTTCCGGGTGGGCGGATCCAGCCTTGGAATGTCGTCTTCTATGACCTTCGAGTGGTAGCGGAGACGAAGGTTGGTCACGATGGAGGAAGGTCAGCTCCAGGCATCTTCATGGGAGACTGCGGTCCACGGATCGAAGGATTCCAGCCTGTTTTCTCCCTCTTTAGCCCAGAACCGCTCTTCCTCATCCGCGTAGTACTTGGCAATGATGTCCCTGACGACCAGCGAAACCGACCGGCCTTCGTCCTCCGAGCGCTGCTTCAGCCACTGTGCAAGCTCTTCGTCTACCACCGTCGTGATTCGCGGACTCTTTGCGGGCATACGGCACCTCCAGAGAAAGGTTAGCACAAGTGCCGCACCGCCTTATGGGCACGTCCCGAACGCCGACGTGTCCTGGATCGGGCGGAAGGCCGTTCCCTGGGGATTGGTGTAGGTCTTAACTGCTCCGGTCTGGGTGTCGGTCACCCGGATCTGGGCCTCGACGTCGGTCAGGCCGCCGGCGAAGACCCAGTGCTTGCCGTTCAAGCCGCAGGCGTCCAGCACCTTGATCACCATCTCGACGTTCGATGGGCTGAAGAACCAGAAGTAGCCGGTGTCCGCGGTCAGCGAGACCGGCTGCGCGGTGCCGGTCAGACCGTTTGCGGTCTTCCAGGTGACGTCCACCTCGAAGCGGCCTCCGGAGAGGCAGAGCGTGGGTCCCCCTGCGCAGGGGGTCTCTACGGCGTCTACCGGAGCTAGGAGCTCCGCCTCGTCCGCAGCCTTGTCGCAGGTCGGGAAGGCCCCGGTGTCCTGGATCGGCTGGAAGGCGGTGCCCTGGGGGTTACGGTAGGTCTTCACGGTGCCGGTCAGCGTATCGGTCACCGTGATGTCGGTCTGCACGTCGGTCAGGCCGCCGGCGAAGACCCAGTACTTGCCGCCCAGGCTGCAGGCGTCCAGCACCTTGATCACCATCTCCACGTTCGCCGCGTTGAAGAACCAGAAGTAGCCCGTGTCGCCGGTCAGGCTGACGGCCTGGCCGGCACCGGTGCGGCCGTCGGGGGTCCGCCAGCTCGCCTGCACCCTGAAACGGCCTCCGGAGAGGCAGAGGGTGGCGGCTCCCGGCGTGCAGACGTTCACGGCGCCGCCGGTCCTCAGGGTGACCCCGGAGTAGGGGCGCCGGGCGTAGAGGCTGACGTAGTAGGTGCCCTGGCGCGGAGCGTCGACCGAGATCGACTCCTGGTTGCCGGGGCCGTTCGAGAGGGCGTCGAACTGGGCGAGGGAGGGCCGCGCTCCGAAGCGGACGTAGAGGTCCGCGTTGCCGGAGCCGGCGGCGTCGGTCGAAAAGCTGAGCGGCGGCGCCCCGGCCCCAACCTCGACGGCCCAGTGGATGAAGCCTCCGTTCCGGTAGTCCCCCAGGTTGCCGAGGGAGGTGCCGTCGAACGCCGCGGCCGGCGCCTGCGAGGAGATCCAGTTCCTGCCCACCTGCTTCGAGTCGAGGAAGGCCTTCAGCTCGGGGTCGGCGTCGGTCGCGAGGGCGTTGCCGCGCAGGTCGAGTCCCGAGCCGTCGGTCAAGTCTGAAAGGGCAAAAAAGGTGATGGGGACGGGGCCGGTCAGGCGGTTGCCGTCCAGCCGGAGATTGGTCAATCCGAAGAGCGTCCCCAGCTCGACCGGAATGGTTCCCTCCAGGCGGTTCCCCGACAGCAGCAGGCCCACCAGGGAGACCGCGCCGTCGAGGTCCGGCGGCAGGGTGCCGGTGAGCTGGTTGCTCCGGAGGTCCAGGAACTGGAGGCTGGACAGGAGCCCCAGCTCTCGGGGGATGCGGCCGGAGAGCTGATTGTCCTCCAGGCCCAGTTGCTGGAGGGCGGGGAGGAAGCCCAGATCGCGGGGGATCGCCCCGGAGAGCTGGTTGCCGCCGAGGTAGAGCGCCACGAGGTTCGCAAGGCCGCCCAGCTCCACCGGAATGGCGCCCGAGAGCCGGTTCACGGAGACATCCAGGTACACCAGGTCGTCGAGCCCGCCGAGTTGGACCGATACGCCGCCGGACAGCCCGTTGCGGGAGAGGTCGAGGATCTCGAGGTCGCCCAGGCGGCCCAACTCGGCGGGGATGCCGCCGGAAAACCGGTTCGAGCCGAGCGCCAGGCTGCGCAGGCGGCGAAGGTCGCCCAGCTCGCGGGGGATGGCGCCCGAGAGCTGGTTGAGCGCCAGCCGGAGGTGCTGGAGGTTGGCGAGCCGGCCCAGCTCTTTGGGCAGGCTGCCGGAGAGGGCGTTGCCCTCCATCTCGAGCGAGCGCAGGCTGGGCAGGTTGCCGAGGCCCGCCGGCAGCTTGCCGGAGAGGCCGTTGTCGCTCAAGAAGAGGTCGGTGACCGCCGTGCCGGTGCCGTTGCAGGTGACGCCGGACCACGAGCACTCGCTGCCGGCCTGGCCGAGCCACCCCGTCTTGACCGTCCAGCTCCCCCCGCCCGTCGCGTTGAAGAGGGAGACGAGCGCCGAGCGCTCCGCTCCCGGGATGGCGGCACGGCCGGGGACGGGAAAGGCGAGAGCGGCGAGAGCCGCGCCGAGCGCGAGGGGAGCGAACCTGGGCATCGTTGGACCTCCGGAAATCCAATAGAAGATAGCCGAAAATCGATCTATCCCAAAAATACGCCCTCGAATCCGCCGTTCGGCGAATGACCCGGCCGCCACGGGAACGTAACCTGTCGACTGAGGAACGGAGGTTCGTCCCTATGTTTTGCCGCAAAGAACGAGACGATTGCTATGAGATCCGGCTCCAGGGCTGCCTGGACGAGCACTGGGCGAGCTGGTTCGGCGAGATGACCTTGACCACCCTGCCGAGCGGCGAGACGCTGCTCTCCGGCAGGCTGCCCGATCAGGCCGCGCTTCAGGGCATTCTGCGCAAGATCCAGGAGCTGGGCCTGCCTCTCGTCTCCGTCCAGAGGTGCAAGCGCTAAAACGGGAGCGAGTCGAGACGCGCCCGCCATCCTGCGGTAAAGTCTCATCGATGGCCTTGAGGCCCGCGGGACCGCGATGAGCTTTGAAAACACTTCCAGATCTGCCCACCGCCTCCGGCTGACGGACGAGCTTGCCGAGGAGCGGCGGCGCGTCTCCGAGATCGAGCACCGCTACCGCGGCCTCATCGACCGGCTGGACGCCATCTTCTGGGAGGCGGACGCCGCCACCTTCGAATTCACCTACGTCAGCCCGCGCGCCGAGCCTCTCCTGGGCTATCCCATCGAGCGCTGGCTGGACGAGCCAGGCTTCTGGGCGACGATCCTCCATCCGGACGACCGCGACTGGGTGGTCGACTGCTGCGCCACGGCGACCCGCGAGGGGCGGGACAACGACTTCGAGTACCGGGCGCTCGCCGCCGACGGCCGCGTGGTCTGGCTGCGGGACATGGTCTATCTGGAGCTCGACGAGGCGGGCCAGGCCAGGTTGCTCAAGGGCGTGATGCTCGACATCACCGCCCAGAAGAAGGTCGAGGACGCGCTGCGCGAGAGCGGCGCCGCGAAGGACCGCTTCCTCGCCATGCTGGCGCACGAGCTGCGCAACCCCCTGGGCGCGGTGAGCAACGCCCTCGAGGTGATGCGCGCCACCCCGGCCGGCCAACCCGTCTGGCAGCGTGCCCTGGAGGTCGTCGAGCGGCAGGTCAAGCACCAGACCCAGCTCTTGAACGACCTCCTCGAGGTGTCGCGGCTCAGCCGCGGCAAGATCGAGCGGCGCCGCGAGAGGGTGGACCTCGGGCTGCTCGTCCAACAGACCGTCGAGGACTGCCGCGAATCCATCGCCAACGCGGGCCTGACGGCGTCCCTCGACCTCCCCTCGCACGCCGTCTGGGTGGAGGGGGACCCCACCCAGCTCGCTCAGGTCTTCACCAACCTGCTCAACAACGCGGTGAAGTTCACCGAGTCCGGCGGCCGGATCGAGGTCAGCGTGGCCGAGGCGGAGGGCAACGCCGAGGTCGCCGTGGCGGACACCGGGATCGGCATCGACCCCGCCATGCTGGGCCAGGTCTGGGGCATCTTCAACCAGGCGGACAGCAGCCTCGAGCGCAGCCGCGGCGGGCTCGGGCTCGGGCTCGCCCTGGTCAAGGGGCTGGCCGAGCTGCACGGGGGCCGTGTGCGCGCCGAGAGCCCCGGCCTCGGGGAGGGGTCCCGGTTCACCGTCTCCTTGCCGACCGCCGGGGCTCCGGCGGCGCCCGAGCCGGACTCGACCGAGGAGCCGGCAGTCGCGAAGGGCCGGCGCGTCCTGGTCATCGAGGACAACGTGGATGCCGCGGAGACCCTGGGCGACCTGCTGCGCCTCTTCGGGCACGAGGTGGAGCTCGCCAACTCCGGGCCGGCGGGGATCGAAACCGCCGCCCGCTTCCAGCCGGACGTCGTCCTCTGCGACATCGGCCTGCCGGTGATGGACGGCTACGAGGTGGCCCGGCAGCTTCGTCAGAACCCCGCCCTCAAGGCCACCCACCTGATCGCGCTCACCGGCTACGGCCGGGAGTCGGACCGCAGGCGGGCCCTCGAAGCCGGCTTCGATCTCCACCTGGTCAAGCCGGTCGAGCCGCTGGAGCTGCAGCGGCTGTTGACCGAGTGGGCGGCCGCGCGCTGAGCCGCGCGGCCGTCGTGGCCCATGCACGTCGTCGCGATCGACTATCGCCCCGGGCCGGGAGAGGCCTTGGCCGGCGAGCTCGCCGAGGTGCTGGGCAAATCGCTCTACGAGGCGCGCGCCCGCCTGAGCGACCCGGCGGGCGGGCCGGCGGTCGCCGCCACCTACGCCGAGATCGATCCGGCCAGAGACCGCGCCGCCCGGCTCCGCGCCGGCGGCTTCGACACCCTCCTCCTGTCTCCCGAGCAGGTCGAGGTGGACAGCTCCCGGTTCCTGGTGCGCGGCTTCCAACTCGGTGAACGCGGCCTGACCGTCCATTCCAGGCAGGGGCAGAGCACCGAGATCGCCTACGCCGACGTCGTGCTGCTGCTGCGCGGGGTCCGCCCCATCCTCCAGGCGGAGACGAAGACCGTCGAGGAGCGCAAGTTCAGCCCGGCCCGGGCGATCCTCTCCGGCGGGCTGATCTTCACCAAGACGACCCGCCGGACGCGCCAGGTGACGAACGAAGAGAGGGAGGGCTTCCTCCACCTCTACGCGGCGGGAAAACGGCCGCTCGCCTTGCGCGAGAACGCCCTCGACTACCAGTCGCTCGGACCCGCGCTGCGCCCCTCGGTGGCGGCCAACTTCTCTCACCTCCTGGCCGAGCTGCGCCGGGCGTGCCCGGGCGCCCTCTACGACGAGCGCCTCGCCGGCCGCGCGGGCCGCGCCCGGGTGCTGGGCCCTTCGCTGAACCCGGAGCGGCACCTGGACATCGCCATCTCCGTGCTCGCCAGAGTGCTGCGCGAGCGGCTTCGCGGCCGCTCCTGAAGCTCGGCAATCCCGCTCTTTTCCGATAACGTAGGCGCCATGAAGCGGATCGCTGTCTTGACGAGCGGCGGGGATGCCCCGGGGATGAACGCCGCCATCCGGTCCCTGGTGCGCAACGGCCTCCACGAGGGTTGGCAGGTCTACGGCGTGCGGCGCGGCTTCTCCGGGCTGATCGCCGGCAACTTCGTACACTTGGAGGCGAGGGATGTCGGCGGCATCCTCCAGCAAGCCGGGACGATGCTGGGCAGTGCCCGCTGCCCCGAGTTCCGCACCGACGACGGCCGGGTCGAGGCTCTGCGCCAACTCGGCCAGCAGGGCATCGACGCGCTCGTCGTCATCGGCGGCAACGGCTCCCAGACCGGGGCCCATGCACTCTACGAGTTGGGCTTCCCCGTGCTGGGGATCGCCTCGACGATCGACAACGACCTCTACGGCTCGGAAATCACCATCGGGGTCGACAGCGCCCTGAACATCGCTCTCGAGGCGATCGACCGTCTCAAGGTGACCGCCTCCTCGCACCAGCGCGCCTTCCTGCTCGAGGTGATGGGGCGCGACTGCGGCTACCTGGCCTTGATGGCGGCGATCGCCGGCGGCGCCGAGGCGGTGGTGATCCCGGAGATGGAGATCGATCCCGACAGCCTGGCCGCGGAGCTTCGCGGCTGCTACCAGCGGGGCAAGGCCCATGCGCTGGTGGTGGTGGCCGAGGGTGCGCGCTTCAACGCCGAGCGCCTGAGCCACCACTTCAAGGAGCACCGTGAGCGCCTGGGATTCGAGCTGCGGGTGACGACCCTCGGCCACGTTCAGCGCGGCGGCACCCCCGGCGCGTTCGACCGGCTGCTCGCCACCCGCCTGGCCGCCGCCGCCGTCCAGACGCTGGCGCGCGGCGAGCACGGCGTGCTGCTGGGGCTGCTCAAGGGAGAGATCCGGGCGACCCCCCTCGCCGAGGTGGTCGCCAACAAGAAGCCGCTGGACCTGAGCCTGCTGGACCAGGTGAAAGTGCTGGCGCGCTAGCGCGGAGGCTCGACCGGCTCCGCCTGCGGCGCCTTCTTCCTGCCGAAGAGGTGCTCAAAGGCGGCGCCCTCCTTCGGACGCGGGGCCTCCTCCGGCGCCTTCTCCGCCTTCACCTCCGCCGGCTTCTTCTCTTCCCTCTCCTTCGTCCCAAAAACGTGTTGGAAGGCAGCGCCCTCGCGTGGAGCCTCTAGCGCTGGAGCGGAAGAGGGAGCCGGGGCAGGCTCCATCGCGGCGGCCGCGGCCGGCTCCGGAGCCGCCGGAGCAGGGGCGGGCGGTACGGCGCGCGCCTTGTACTCCGCGGCCTCCCTCGCCAAACCCAGCCGCTCGGCCGCCGCCGACGCCCAGAGCAAGGCGCTCTCCGGGTGAGATCCGAGCTCGGCGCTCTTCAGGAAGGCCGGCAGAGCCCTCTCCGGACGGCCGAGCCCGTTCAGGTAGGAGAGCCCGAGGTGAAGGTAGGCCTCGGCCAGCCCTTCGCCGTCCTGCCTAGGGTCGAGTGCCCCCGTGGAGCGGGCCAGGTGCTCGACGGCTTCCAGGTAGTCCTTGCGGCCGAAGGCGTCCAATCCCAGCCCCAGCTCCTTCTCCCCCTCGCTCTGTGCGAGAAGGACGGTGCCCGAGAGGAGGACCAGGAAGGCGGTGATCGAGAGGACGCGGCGTGGCATGGGGCAGTCTCCTTGTGAGACCGCGATCATACCGCGAGGAATAGGGGTGGGGGGTATACTGTTCTCATCGCCAGGAGGCACACCATGAAACCCCTGACCCTACAGATCGACGGTATGAGCTGCGGCCACTGCGTCGCCCGCGTGGAGAAGACCCTTACGAAGCTGGAGGGCGTCGCCGTCCGCAGGGTAGACGTCGGATCGGCCGAGGTCGTGTACGACCCGGAGCGGACCCCCTTCGAACGCATCCGGCAGGCCCTGGACGACGCGGGCTACCAGGCCCACGCCGTGGAGGCCGCAGAGAGGCTCACGTGAACGCCGGCGCGATGGAACCGGCCACGGCGGCGAAGGTCAACCTGCCTGTCGAGGGCATGACCTGCGCCGCCTGCCAGGCGAGCGTCCAGAAGGCGCTCCAGCGTCAGCCCGGGGTGGTCGACGCCTCGGTCAACCTGATGATGAAGAACGCCGCCGTCACCTACGACCCGGCGGCGACCAACCCCGAGGCCCTGGTCGAGGCGATCCGCGACACCGGCTACGAGTCCTCCCTGCCGCGGCCGGAGCAGACCGCCTTCGCCGAGCAGGAGGAGCGCGACCGCGCTCAGGGGGAGGAGCTCCGCACGCTGCGGCGCAAGGCCATCGTGAGCGGCATCCTCGGCGCCCTCTCCATGCTCCTCTCCATGCCCTTGATGGTGCCGGGGACCCACCATGGCCCCGTGGCCGACCCGTTCATGCGCTGGGCCATGGAATCCCTCACCCCGGCGCTCCGGGGCTTCATGCCCTGGCTCTACCGGATCGATCCGCGCGCGCTATCTTTCACCCTTCTGGGGATGACCCTCTTCGTGATGGCCTGGGCTGGCCGGCACTTCTACGTCCGCGCCTGGGCCGGGCTCCGCCGCCGCTCGGCGGACATGAACACGCTGGTCGCCGTGGGCACCGGCGCGGCCTTCCTCTATTCGGTCCTGGCGACCGTCACCCCGGGCTTCTTCCTGCGCAGCGGCGTGGCGCCGGACGTCTACTACGAGGCGGTCGTCATCATCATCGCGTTCGTCCTCGCCGGCAACACCCTGGAGGCGCGGGCCAAGGGCCGGACGTCGGCCGCGCTGCGCTCGCTCGTCGCCCTCCAGCCCAGGACCGCCCGCGTGCTCCGCGACGGCCGGGAGGTGGACATCGCCATCGAGGAGGTCCGCCGCGGCGACACCGTCACCGTGCGTCCCGGGGAACGGGTGCCGGTCGACGGCGAGGTTCTCTCCGGCCGCAGCGCCGTCGACGAGTCGATGCTGACCGGCGAGTCCATGCCGGTCGACAAGGGCCCGGGGGACCGCGTCATCGGCGGCACCATCAACCGCACCGGAGCCTTCCGCTACCGCGCCACGACCCTGGGATCGGACAGTATGCTCGCCCGCATCGTCCAGCTCATGCGCGACGCCCAGGGGTCGCGCGCCCCGATCCAACAGCTCGCGGACCGCATCAGCGGCGTCTTCGTGCCGGTCGTGCTCGCGCTCTCCGCCGCCACCTTCGTCGTCTGGTACCTGGCGGCGGACCAGGCTCCCGCCGTGCGCGCCTTCGCCGCGGCGGTCGCCGTCCTCATCATCGCCTGCCCCTGCGCCATGGGCCTCGCCGTGCCCACCGCCGTCATGGTCGCGACCGGCCGGGGCGCCGAGCTCGGCATCCTCATCAAGGGCGGCGAAGCGCTCCAGCGCGCGGGCGACGTCACCACGGTGGTCCTGGACAAGACCGGCACCGTGACAGAGGGCCGGCCCACGGTGACCGACGTCGCCGTCGCCCCGGGCTCCTCGCGGACGGCGGACGACCTCCTCCGCCTCGTCGCCTCGCTCGAAGCCTCCTCCGAGCACCCCCTGGCGGACGCCGTCGTGCGCCAGGCCGCTGAGCGCGGGCTGCCGCTCGTCCAGGCCGAGGGCTTCCAGTCTGTGACCGGCCTCGGCGCGGTCGGCGTCGTCTCCGGCTCTGCCCTCACGGTGGGCAACGAGGCCCTGCTGGCCGAATACGCCATCTCCGTGGATCCGCTGCGCGCCGAGGCCGAGCGCCTCGCCGGCGAAGGCAAGACCCCGATCTTCGCGGCGATCGACGACGAGCTTGCCGGCCTCCTCGCCGTGGCGGACCCGATCAAGCCGACCTCCCGCGGCGCCATAGCCCGCATGAAGAGCCTGGGGTTGGAGGTCGTCCTGCTGACCGGCGACAACCGGCGCACCGCCGAGGCCATCGCCCGCGAGGCGGGCATCGACCGCGTCGTGGCCGGCATGCTCCCCGAGGGCAAGGTCGAAGAGGTCCGCCGGCTCCAGGAGACCGGCGCCGTCGTCGCCATGGTGGGCGACGGCATCAACGACGCCCCGGCCCTCGCCCTGGCGGACGTCGGCATCGCCATCGGCACCGGCACGGACGTCGCCGCCGAGGCGAGCGACGTGATCCTGATGCGCGGGGATCTCAACGGTGCCGCGGCCGCCATCGCGCTCTCCCGGCGCACCATGCGGATCATGAAACAGAACCTCTTCTGGGCCTTCGTCTACAACGTGGTGGGGATCCCGATCGCGGCCGGCGCCCTCTACCCCGTCTTCGGCTTGCTGCTCTCCCCCATCCTGGCGAGCGCCGCCATGGCCTTCAGCTCGGTCAGCGTCGTCACCAACAGCCTCCGCCTCCGCCGCGCACGGGTGGCCTGATGAGAAAGGAAGACATCGCGATGGATACGCCCCACGTTCCCAACGCCGGATGCGGCTGCGGCGTTCCGGCCGCCGAAGGCGAACGCAAGGCGGCCGGGGTCGACCCGGACATCAAGGAGAGGAACCTGAAGCGCCTGCGCCGCATCGAGGGGCAGGTGCGAGGCCTCCAGAAGATGATCGAAGAGGACCGCTACTGCGCCGACATCCTCACCCAGATCTCCTCCGTCAACGAGGCCCTCCGCGGCGTCGGGCGCGAGCTGATGCGCAACCACCTCAAGCACTGCGCCACGAACGCCATTAAGAGCGGCCCCGTGGAGGCCGAGGCGATGTACGACGAGCTCATCGAGCTGATCTACAAGTACGGTCGGTGAGGCCCGACGCTCACCTTCTCATAGAAGGAGACGGGCTCGGACCTCCGAGCGGAATTTATAGCGGTCCCTGTCCTCAAGGGAGGTGATCACTTGAGAGAGGGTCGGGAGATTCAAGAAGCCGGAAAGTTTGCACGCCAGGAGGAACGCCGGAATGTTGACCCCTTGCACACCAAGCCGGACAGCTTCCGTCCTTGCCTTGTTGTCGTTGATCAGGAGAATGGAATTCTCCCGCTGGATCGCCAGCGCGATCGCTTCCTGTTCGCCGGAACCCAGCCTCAACAGGGCTTCATCCCTCAGAAGCTCACGAAGCTGGACTTGATTGGCAATTTGGACTTGGATCCAAGAGATGGCCACGAGACTGGGAAGGAGATCCGTCTGGCTGATCTCGCGATAGACGGCCATGGGGACCAGGAGACGGTCCACGCCATAGAAGTCTCGGACGGTTTGAAGGTGATCGATCTTGAGAAAAGCGCTGAGGAAGTCTGTATCCAGGATGACGCTGATCCGAGGGCTCAAGAAGCGGATCTCCCGGCCGCCTTCAAGGTCTCCCGAGCCATGGCTTCGACCTCATCCAAGCTCTCCGGGGCTTCCCTTGTGATCCCCCTGCGATGGAGCGCCTCCTTGAGGACCTCCGTCGAAACTCCCGCCCAGGCAGCGGCTCTTCCGAGCGAGAAGACGCCCTTTTCATAGAGCTTACAGGCGAGCGCCTCCCTCAGGTCGGGCCGCGCCGCAAGGAAGGTGTTCACGGCGTCATGCAGAAACGCCTCCCTGCTCTCATAGAGTCCGGCTTCGGTCACGGCGGAAAGCTCTTCGTCAAGCTCGAGAAGTGAATTCTTCATCGGTCGATCTCCCTTGAGGCTTGAACGCATACCAAGGCAAGCTTAGCCTCCTTCCTCCAGACCGGCAAACTCCTCCCCATCTCCCGGCCTTACGGCATAGAGTAGGCGCATGGCGAAGAGCTCTCAATCCGAAGGGCGGGTGGTGGTCGTGGGGGCGGGGATGGCAGGGCTCTGCTGCGCCTTGGAGCTCCAGGCGAAGGGCATCCCCTGCCTCGTCCTTGAAGCTTCGGACGGGCCGGGGGGGCGGGTCCGTACGGACAAGGTGGACGGTTTCCTGCTGGACCGTGGCTTTCAGGTGCTCTTGACGGCCTACCCCGAGGCGCGGCGTGTGCTGGACTACGAGGCCCTGAAGCTCGGTGCCTTCTCCCCCGGGGCCCTGGTGCGGCTCGGCGGCAAGCTCCGCCGCGTGTCCGACCCCTTCCGGCAGCCCTGGGCTGCTCCCGCCACGCTGCTCGCCCCGCTCGGCAGCCTCAAGGACAAGCTCCTGATCGCCCGCCTGCGGAGCCACGTGCGGCGCGGCACCCTGGAGGACCTCTTCACCCGGCCGGAGACGACCACCCTGGAGGCGCTCCACAGCTTCGGTTTCAGCGAGCGGATGATCTCGACGTTCTTCCGGCCCTTCTTCGGCGGCATCTTCCTGGAGACCGAACTCGTAACCTCCAGCCGCATGCTCGAGTTCGTCTTTAGGATGTTCAGCGAGGGGCACGCCGCCCTGCCAGCGGCCGGCATGGGGGCAATCCCCGAGCAGCTCGCCGCACGCCTCGCCCCGGGTACGCTGCGCCTGCAGGCCAGGGTGCAGTCGATCTCCGAGGGCCAGGTGGTGCTCGCGAGTGGGGAGAGGGTCGCCGCCAGCGCCGTCGTCCTCGCCACGGAGGCTCCGGAGACGGCGCGGCTGATGCCCGGCCTCAATCCACCGGGCTTCCGCGCCACGGCCTGCCTCTACTTCGCGGCGGATCGGGATCCTGTCGGCAAGCCTCTCCTGGTGCTGAACGGCGATGGCGACGGGCCGGTCGACAACCTTTCGGTGCCGAGCGCCGTGGCACCCTCCTATGCCCCGGCCGGCAAGGCGCTCATCTCGGCCACGGTGGTCGGCGGGGCCGACGCTCCAGACGCCGAGTTGGAGAGGGAGGTACGCCGGCACATGACCGGCTGGTTCGGGCTGGAGGTCGCCGACTGGAAGCACCTGCGCACCTACCGCATTCCGCTCGCGCTGCCCGCACGCCGTACGCTGGAGCCGGCCGCGCTTCCGGTGCGCCGCAAGCCCGGCACCTACTTCTGCGGCGATCACCGCGACACCCCTTCGCTCCAAGGCGCCATGACATCCGGACGCCGGGCCGCGGCGGCCTTGCTGGAGGACCGGGAAAGAGCTTCCTGAACAGAGGGACTTCGAGCCCCACCTTCAACTCCGAATACGCCGCGCTTCTTCCAGGATCGCCACCCCGCTCGAAGTCCCCAGCCGGGTGGCGCCGGCCGCGATCATGGCGCGAGCGGCCGCCAGGTCGCGGATGCCGCCGGAGGCCTTGACGCCGGCGCGGCTCCCCACCGTGCGGGCGAGCAGCGCGACGTCCTCGACCGTGGCACCGCCCGGGACGAAGCCGGTCGAGGTCTTGACGTAGTCGGCGCCCGCCTCGACGGCCAGCCGGGCGCCGCGGACCTTCTCATCGTCGGTCAGCAGGGCGGTCTCCAGGATGATCTTGAGGATGAGGCCGTCGCGGGCGGCGCGCGCGTCCTCCACCCAGGCCCTGAGATCGTCCTGCACCCGCCCGTCTTCTCCGCTCTTCAACCACGAGACGTCGAGCACGGTGTCGAGCTCGCGGGCGCCGTCTTCGATCGCCCGGCGGGACTCCGCGCGGCGGACCTCGGGGTGGACGTAGCCGAAGGGGAAGCCGATCACGGTGCCGACGTGGATGGGAGTGCCCGCGAGGCCCTCGGCGGCGGTCGCAACATAGACGGGCGGCAGGCAGACGGAGACGAAGCCGTGCTCGCGGGCCTCCGCGATCAGCCGGTGGACCTGGCCGGCGGTGGCGTCCGGCTTGAGCAGGGTGTGGTCGATGAATCCGGCGAGAGCGAGGGACCGCGGCTCGGCCGCCTCACTTGCCGGCACCGGCCGCCTCCTGGCCGCTGAAGCGCACCCGGCCGAGCTCGATGCCAGTGTAGTAGTGGGAGAGGATCTCGCGGTAGGAGTGGCCGCGCTGAGCCATGCCGTAGGCGCCCACCTGGCACATGCCGACGCCGTGCCCGAACCCCTTGCCGGTGAACAGCCAGCCGGCTTCCTGCCCCTTCGGCATCAGCCGCTTGGTGGTGAACAGCGTGTCGGGCACGTCGAGGGTCCAGCGGATGGCGAGGCCCTCGACGTCGAGCGGCTCGCCGTTGTCGCCGTGGATGCGGATCTTCCCCACGCGGCCGGAGGGGCCGCGTTCGAGGACCTCGAAGTCACGGAAGCCGAGGCCCGGGAAGCGGGTGCGCACCTGGGAGGCGAGCTGCGTGTCGGTTCGGAAGCGGGTCCACGAGCTGTACGGGCTGCTGCGGTCGAAGGCGACGCCGTCGAGATCCACCTCCTGGGTGAGGGCCGCGAGGCGATCCCCCTGCCAGAAGAGGGTGACGCGGTCGCCGGGGAGGACGGAGAGCGGCGAGCTGGCGAGATCCGCGCCGCGACGGCGGAAGGTGGAGACCCCCTCGGCCGGCAGGGCGTAGACCTTGTCCTCCTTGCCGGAGCGGACGCTGAGCCCGCCGTCGCCGAGCGAGAGAAAAGAGGCCTCCTCACGGCGCACCACGCGGAGCAGCTCGGCGAGCGCCAGCAGCATGCTCTCGACTTCGGTCTCGGCGAGAGGCTGGTCGAGCGGGCCGCTCACCAGGCCGCTGCGGATGAGGTAGGCGGCGCGGCGCAGGTCGTCCTCGCTCCAGTCTTTCGGCGGGTCCTGCAGCAGGTAGGTCACGTCCTCGCGGGCCAGGAAGAGCCGGGCGTCGAGCGCCAGGTCGAAGGCGTAGGCCACGTAGCGCTGCACCTCGCGCCGGTCGAGCGAAGACAGCCTCTCGCGCGGCGCGGGCAGGCCAGCCAGCAGGGCGAGGTGCTCCAGCCGGGCGGCCAGGGCCTCGGCCGCCGGCACGCCGACGGCGAGCGGCAGCAGCCGGCGGGTGAAGCCGGCGGGGAAGCCGATGCCCGGGGGCAGGTCCCCCTCGATCCGGGCGAGGCCCACCTCCATGCAGGGGACGGCCTTGAGATAGGGCTCCTCCTTCAAGGGGAAGATGACCTTCACGTCCTCGGTGTGGCCGCCGCAGGTCGAGCTGTAGAGCGCGTCGACCAGCCCCCCCTTCCACAGCAGCACCTGGCCGGCCGTCTCCGCGATGGCGCGGTCGGAGAAGGGGTGCTCGACCGCCATGCCCTTGTAGACCTGGCAGCGCGGCGTGGCGCAGATGTCGTACCCCTCGCGGGCGAACTCGCCCAGGTTGCGCAGGGTATAGGTGCGGGCGGCGACCGCCTGGGCTTTGAGCGCCTCGAGCTGGTTGTACTGCTCGGGCCCCATCTCGCTCGGCACCACACCTCGCAGGTACTCCTCGACCGGCAGCTCGTTGATCAGGTTCAGGGTGCCGCGGTCGTTCAGGTAGACCAGCATGCGGCCACGGTAGCGCTTGCCCTGCACCCGGATGCTGGCCCCGCTCGCCGGGGAGACGGAGAGCCAGCGCCCGCGGTAGACGGTCGAGGTCTGGCCGTTGCTCGGACCGGTGA
>Ga0190265_10000751_pt1 | contig 21745 bp, 21 predicted proteins | sample Popmic124T_FD_133135 | JGI IMG/M metagenome (GOLD analysis project Ga0190265, IMG submission 133135) | Populus adjacent soil microbial communities from riparian zone of Indian Creek, Utah, USA - 124 T | ecosystem: Environmental > Terrestrial > Soil > Riparian zone | place: USA: Utah | collected...
CCTCGTCCGCTGGTCGAAGAAGGAGGAGAACCACCTCGCCTTCCTGCAGCTGGCCGGCGGCCTGATCGCCTTCAAGCGAGCGCACAGGGCGCGGCTTGCGGCGAACCTATAGGGATAGGTCCTTAGCCGGATCGATGCGCCGGTGGGGCCAGCATGCCCCGAATTGGATGAAGCCCCCTACCCGGTAATGGGACTTTTCGGCCGGTTCGCGAAAACCCGCGGACTAAAGAGCGACTTCAGGTGTTGATTGGTCACGCATGGGCAACGCGAGCCGGACAAACACCGAGAAGTCCACCGGACTCCACGTTTGCCCTGAGTGCGCCTCGAAGCTGGTGCAGCCCACCTGCTGGGAGCAGACCTCGCCGCGCGGTCACTGGCGGCTCTGGCGACGCTGCCCCGAGTGCGAGTGGAATGGCGACAGCGTTCACGGGGAGCACGAGATCGATGCCTACGACGAAGAGCTCGACGACGGGACCGAGGCGCTGGCCAGCAAGCTGGAAGAGCTGGAGCTGGAGAACATGGCGCGGGTGGTCGAGGCCTTCGCCACCGCGCTCGAGGCCGACCTGATCAGCGCCGAAGACTTCCGCTGACTCAGCCGTAGCGCTGGACGACGCCGTCGGCGACCAGGTCGAGCAGCTTGCACCGCTCGGGGTCGAGGCTGGTGGAACCGAGCCGACGCTTCGCGGTCGCAACCATCTCCAGCGCCCGCGTGCGGACCCTCTCGAGCGACCCGGTCGCCGCGATCCGGTCGCAGAGCGCCTCGGCCGCCGGGGGGTCGAGGCTCCGCAGGTCGGCCGCGCCGATCTGCGGATCGTCGCCGATGGCGAGGATCAGGGGCAAGGTCACGGTCCCGTCGAGCAGGTCCGTGCCCCGCGCCTTGCCCGTGCGCTCGGGGGGGCCGGAGACATCGAGCACGTCGTCGAGGAGTTGAAAGGCAAGGCCGATCTCGGCTCCGAACCGGCCCAGCTCCTCGTCGTCGCAACCGAGCAGGCAGGCGCATTCGAACAGGGTTCCGGTCTTGAGCCGGCAACGCTCCAGGTAGCGCTCCTCGGTGACCGAGGTGTCGTAGGCGTCCTGGCGCTGGGTCAGCTCTCCCCGCGCCAGTGCCACAGAGGCCCGCGAGAGCAGCTCAATCGAGCGCAGGTCCCCGTGGCGCGCCAGCAGTGCAAACGCGCGTGAGAAGAGCAGGTCGCCGGTCGCGGTCGCGCGGTCGCGGCCGGAGCTGGCGGCCACGGTGGGCTTGCCCCGCCTCAGCGGCGCGTCGTCGAGCACGTCGTCGTGGACGAGCGTCGCCATGTGGATCAGCTCGATCGCGCAGGCGGCCCGCGGCGCCACCTCCTCTCCCCCCTCGCCGGCGCAGATCAGGACCAGCAGGGGCCGCAGCCGCTTGCCGCCGGCCTCCAGGGTCATCCCGGCGTCGGCGGCGAGCAGGTCCCCGTACCCGTGGCCCTGCTCGCGCAGCATCTCCTCGACCCGCCCGAGACCGGCCGGCAGCCAGCGGCTCGAGGCGTCGAGGACCGCGGTAACGGGCGGTGGGACTGCCGAGTGGCGGGTCACCCGCGAATGCCGCTGTGGATCGTCAGGATCCCGCCTGCGAGCAAGGTCCAGCGGATGCGCTCCAGACCGGCAGCGTCCATCTTCTCCGCGAGTCCGCGCGGATCGGGGAAATTGTGGACGGACTCCGGCAGGTAGCTGTAGGCCTCGGGGTCGGAGGTGAGTTTCCCGAGCACCGGGACGATCCGGTCGAACCAGAGCGAGTAGAAGGTCGAGAACGGCGGGCGCCGGGGCTCGGTGAACTCGAGCACCACCAGGCGACCGCCGGGGCGCAGGACCCGTGCCATCTCGCTCAAGCCGCGATCGCGATCGGCGAAGTTGCGGACGCCGAAGCCGACCGTCACCGCGTCGAAGCGGCCCGAGTCGTAGGGAAGCTGGAGCGCATCGGCCCACTCGAAGCGGACACCCTCGACACCGCGCTGCTTCGCCTTCTCCCTGGCCAGGTCGAGCATCGGCTCGGAAAAATCGCAGCCGACCACGTGCCCGCCGGGCGAGACCCGGCTGGACAGCTCCAGGGTCAGGTCACCGGTCCCGCAGCAGACGTCGAGAGCGGCATCTCCGGGGCGCAGTTCGGCCCGCTCGGCGGCCCGCTCGCGCCAGCGGTGATGGAGCCCGGCCGTCATCAGCGAGTTGAGCAGGTCGTAGCGGCCGGCGATCCGGTCGAACATACGGTTGACCTGCCCAGCGAACTGGGCGGAGTCCCGAGAGGGTTTAGTCGAGCGAGGCGAGGAAATCGGCGAGCTCGTTCAGCTTCTTCGGCGGCAGGTCGCGGAAGGAAGGCATGATACCCGGACCGATTTCGACCGAGCGCAGGATCGCCGCCCGCGGCACCTGGGAGGCGATGTGGGTCAGGTCCGGGCCCGGCCCGTGGTTGCCGTTCTCACCGAGCTTGTGGCAGGCCAGGCAGCCGGCTCCGGCGACGACCTCCTTGCCGGCCTCGTAGCGCGGCGCGACCTCCATCTCGATCTCGGTGGGCGACCCGCCGGTGGCGCCGAGGAAGGTGAGGTAGGCCATTGAGACGATGGTCAGGATGCCGGCGGTGGTGGCGATCGGCCGGCGAGCGGGATTCCGCTCGGGGCCGCGGTCGTAGAACGGCAGCAGCAGGAGCAGGACCATGCAGATCGTCGGGATGCCGATCGTCGCGATCGGGACCAGCTCGGGCGGTTTGATCACCCGCAGCACCTCGAAGAGGAAGAAGAAGTACCACTCGGGCCGCGGCACGTAGCTGGTCGAGGTCGGGTCCGCCTTCGGCCCCTGCTCGGCACCGAGGACGATCGACATCAGGATGATCACGCCGACGACGATCAGCGCCATCGTCGAGTCCTTCAGCACCGCGTAGGGGAAGAAGGGCTTGCCCTTCTTCTTCAGCAGCTCGTACTCCTCCAGGTATGCCTGCTTGTCGGCCGGTTTCATCGGGTTGGCCCCCCGTTGCCCTCAGCGCCCGCGTCGAGCTGGGCGACCGGCGCCGCGTTTTTCGGCTTCTCGGCATGCACCCAGGGCGGCGCCGTCGTGCCGAGCTTGACGACCAGGTAGAGGTGGGCGCCGATCAGGGCGATGATCGCCCCCGGCAACAGCAGCATGTGGATCGCGTAGAAGCGGGCCAGCGTCGTCGCCCCGAGCTCGGGGCCGGCGCGGAGGAAGTCGCTCAGGTACGGGCCGACCACCGGACCGGTGCCGTTGATGTTGATGCCGACGATCGAGGCCCAGAACGAGCGCTGGTCGAACGGCAGCAGGTAGCCGGTGAAGGCCATCGTCATGGTCAGGATCAGCAGCACGACGCCGATCACCCAGTTCAGCTCGCGCGGGTACTTGTAGGCGCCGAAGAAGAAGGTGCGACCCATGTGGAGGAAGATCAGGATCACCATCACGGTGGCGCCCCATTTGTGCATCCCGTGCACGAACTGGCCGAGGAAGACCTCGTTGTTGATGTGGGAGATCGAGGCGTAGGCCTCGGTCGCCGAGGGCACGTAGAACATCGCCAGGAAGACCCCCGTGACCGCCTGGACGATGAAGGCGAAGAGGGTCGCGGAGCCGAGCGTGTAGAACCAGTTGGTCCCCTTCGGCACCTTGCGGTAGAGCATCCCGGTGAGGAAGCCGGACGCCGCGGTCCGCTGGTCGACCCAGGCGAGGACGTCGGCGGGCGCCTCTTTCGCCCGCTCGCCGAGCTTCTGCGCCTCGGAGGGCCGCTCCGGCGGCGCCGTCTTGAGGTCCGCCGGGGCGGCGCCCTTGGCGCCGTTGCCCTTGCCCGGCTTGGCCGGTTTGCGAAGCGGTGCGGGTATCAGCGAGTCGAGTTTCATCGGCTAGGCCTCGTCCCTATGGCGGCGGGAAGGTGGAGGGACGGGGCGGGTAGAGGTATTCCCAGATACCGCCGGTGAACTCGCCGGGGTCGCGGGCGCGGACCGGCTCCAGCTGCGAGGTGACGCTGTAGCGGGGACCGACCTCGACCTGGCCGCCGCGGATCCGGGTCTGGAACCGGTCGAGCGGCCGGACGGGCGGGCCGCCCAGCACCTTGCCGACGAAGTCGTAGACGCCGCCGTGGCAGGGACAGATGAAGTTGCCGGCAGCCTCGACGTACCGCACCGGGCAGCCGAGGTGGGCGCAGCGGTTGGAGATCGCGATGAATTCGTTCGGGTCCTCGCCCAGCTGCTTCGAGCCCTTGCGCACGTAGGCGAGGGTCTTGCCGGCGTCGGCGATCCCCTCGGTCTCGGTGAAGACGACCTGGCGGTAGGTGTCTTCGACGAAGTCGTCGAGCGGGCCGACCGCCTCCCAGCGCTCCTTGCCCCGGTGGAAGATCGGCGCCACTGCGAACCCGACCGCGGGCAGGATGATCGCGGCGCCGGCGATGCCGCCGACGCCCTGGGCGGCGACCGTGAAGGCGCGCCGGCGAGTCATCGACTCGCCCTCGAAGTAGCCGGGAGGGTTGGGCTTGGCCCGCTCCCGCGGGGTCGCCTCGGTCCCGTTTCTCTTGTCCGCTTCGTCAGCCACTGTCCGCCAAGTGCAAGGGCAGGGGAGTTTATTCCCTCGGAGGAGGCGGCAGCTTCGCGGCTGCTTTATGTAGGCAGTGTTAATGCCCGGCGATGCGCCAGCCGCCTGGTATACACAGAACCCCGTGTCTTCAGGGGTGTCGAGGGGTGGCGGCGACGAGGGGGGGCGAACGCCGCTCTCCCTGCGGCACCCGCGCGCCCTGCTGGCGGTCGCCTTCGTCGCGATCGCCGCGCTTGCGGTCGTGGCCCAGGGAGTCGAGGACAAGCTCCGACCCACCTCGCTCAGCATCCCCGGCACCGAATCCTCGCGCGCCAACGACCTGCTCCACCGCCACTTCGGCGACACCGCGCCCTTCGCAATCCTGCTGCAGGGCCCGCCGGCCCAGCTCGACGAGCAGGGCCCGGAGCTGATCCGCGCCCTGCGCACCGACCCCGCTGTCTCGACCCTCTCCCCCTGGGACCGCGGCAGCGTCGCCCGCCTTCGCCCGGGCCCCCGCAAGGCGCTGATCATCGCCGACTTCCACGTCGACGCCGAGGACGCGGTGAAGGAGACCGTCCCCTACCTCGAACAGACCCTGGAGGAACGGATCTCGCCGCCGGTCAGGGCGACGCAGACCGGTTTCGCCAGTCTCTCGAAGGCGATCCAGGACGAGTCCGTCGACTCGACCGAGCGGGCCGAGCTGATCGCGATCCCGATCCTGCTGATCGTGCTGCTGCTCGTCTTCCGCTCGCCGATTGCGGCGGCGATCCCGCTCGCCTTCGGCGCCGTCACGGTCAACACCTCCCGCGGCCTGATCTCGATCGCCGCCGACTGGATCTCGATCGACGCCTTCGCGCTGACCGTCTGCGCGATGATGGGCCTGGCGTTGGGAGTCGACTACGCGCTGCTGATGGTCTCCCGCTTCCGCGAGGAGCTGGAAGCCGGCGCGGCGCCGCTGGAGGCCGCTCGGATGACCCGCCGCACCGCCGGGCGGACCACCGCGTTCGCCGGGTCGACCCTCTTCCTGGCGATGCTGGTGACGCTCGCCGTGATGCCGGGCAAGCTGCTGCTCTCCCTGGCGGGAACGGCGATCGTCGTCACCGGCATCAGCGTCCTGGTCGCGGCCCTGATCGGGCCGGCCCTGCTCGTCGTGGTCGGCCACAACGTGAACCGGTGGCGGCTCGGCAGCCACGCCGCTGAGGGCACCGGGGTGATGGCGATGGTCGGCGCCGCGCTGAAGCGGCCGAAGCTGGCGGTCCTGCTGATCGGCGCCCTCGTCCTGCTGCTCGCGGCACCGGTGCTGGCGGTGAAGACGGGGCCGCCGAGCGCCGAGCAGTTGCCCGCTTCCAACCCGGCCCGCCAGGACGCCGAGCGGATCGCCCGCGCCGCGGGCCCGGGCTGGGACGCACCCTTCGTCCTGGTCGCCGTCGCCGATCGCGGGCAGATCACCGACGAGCGGCGGCTGGGGGCACTGAAGCGCTGGCAGGAGCGGATCGCCGAGGACCCCGGCGTGCAGGCGGTGATCGGTCCGGGCCAGATCGAGGAGCGGGTCGAGCCGCTGCAGGAAGGCGGCAACGATCTGCTCGCCGGGCGCGGCGAAGCCGACCCGGAGCGCTTCAAGCGGCTCGGCACCCGGCTCGGCGGCGCCACCGACGGCGTCCGGCAGCTGCGAACCGGGATCGAGAAGGCGAGCTACGGGGCGGGGTTGCTGGCGACCGGCTCGGGCCGCGCCGGCTCCGGTGCGGAACAGATCGAGGGAGGGCTCGCGCGCGCCGTCTCGGGGGCGGAACGGGCGGGTGGTGCCCTGGACCAGCTCGCCGACGGCTCCGGGAAACTGGCGGAGGGGCAGCGCCAGGCGCAGCTCGGAGCGCTCTCGATAGAAAGCAACGCGGGCGAACTGCTGAGGCGGGTGCGCGACAGCGCCCTAACCCAGGCGCGGAACCTGCAGGCCGAGCTGAAGGAGAGGGCCGCAGCCGACCCAAGCCTTGCCGAGGAGGCGCGCGAGGCCGAGCGCCTGGTCGAAAACCTGGCGATCGCCCGCAACGACGCGCAGCGAATCCACGGCCTCTCCGGTCAGCTCCGCAGAGGGCAGACGAGGCTCGCGGACGGAGGGGCGAAACTGCACAAAGGCGCCGAGCGCCTGGCGAACGCCGCCGGCGAACTGCCGACCGGGTTGGAGCGCCTGCGAGGCGGGACCTCGCAGCTGGTCGACGGCCTGGAGCGCCTGAAGGGCGGTGCCGACACGCTGGAACAGCGGCTGGCCGAAGGCTTCCAGCGCTCGCAGCCTCTGCAGACCGGCCTGCGCCGGGCCAGCGTCCGCGTCTCGGTCAGCGCCAACCGCTTCGAGCGCCGAGTCGACCGCCTGCGGCGCTCCTCGCCGGGAATCTTCGACTCCGGCTACTTCGTGCTCTCGGCGCTGCAGGGTGCTCCCGACGAGGAACGCAAGCAGGTGGGCCGGGTGGTCGACCTGGAGAACGGCGGCCAGGCCGCCCAGATGGTCGTCATCCCCCGCTTCACCTTCAACACGCCCGGCTCGATCGCGCTCAACGGCCGGCTCAAGGAGGACGCCGACGGACTGGCCGTGGCCGCCGGCGTGAACACCGGCGTCACCGGGGGAGCAGCCGAGCTGATCGACTACACCGACACGATCACCGAGCGGATCCCGATCGTGATCGCGGTGATCTCGATCGCGACCTTCCTGATCCTGGTCGTGATCCTGCGGGCGATCCCGCTGGCGGCGATCGCGGTGGCGCTGAACCTGGTCACGGTCGCGGTTGCCTTCGGGATCCTGACCCTGCTCTTCGAGGTGCCGGAGGGATGGCCGCTGGGCGGCCGGAACTATGTCGACGCGATCGGAGCGGCGGGGATCTTCGGCATCGTCTTCGGGCTCTCGATCGACTACGCCGTCTTCCTGCTGATGCGGATGCGCGAGCACTACGAGAACGGCGCTTCGAACGAGGAGGCGATCGCCTTCGGGCTGGAGCGAACCGCGCGGGTCATCACCGGCGCGGCGGCGATCATGGCGGCGGTCTTCATCGCCTTCGCCGGGGCGCCGATCGCCACTGTCAGCCAGCTCGGAATCGGGTTGACCGTGGCCGTCCTGCTCGACGCCACGGTGATCCGGATCGTCCTGCTGCCGGCGCTGATGCTGCTGCTCGGCGACAGGGTCTGGTGGCTGCCCCCCTCGCTGCAGAGAATTCTCCCCGAGATCGATCTTCACGGGTCCCGAGCGGGTTAACGAATAAGAAATTAGGAACTCATGTATTTTGGGCCGGGGTGTGCCAGGGGGAGCTGGCCGGCGCCTATCGTGTGAGGGCGTTGTGGAAGACCGGCTGTTCATCGGAGTAGACAGGAGGGGTTGATCTAGTGGGAAGCTCGGCAAGGAAATCGTCTCTATCCGTACTCGGCCTGGCTACGGCCGTGGCGCTTCTCGTCGCAGCCCCTCTGGCGCTCGCGGTGGACAGAACCGAATACAAGGCGCAGGTCGAACCGATCTGCAAGCAGAACGCGGAGACCAGCGCGAGCATCCTCAAAGGAGTCAAAGGGCAGGTCCAGCAGGGCAAGCTGGTCCCGGCGGGTGGACGGTTCGTCCGGGCTTCGGGGGCGCTCGGAAAAGCCGTGACCCAGATCGCCGCGGTCGAACAGCCGCCCGAAGACACGGCCAAGCTCGACAAATGGATCGGCTACCTGAAGGAAGAGAAGTCGTTCCTGCAGAAAATCGGCCAGGCGCTGAAGGCCGAAAACAAAGGCAAAGCCTCGCAATACGCGGTGAAGCTCAACCAGAGCAACCGCCGCGCGAACAACACGGTGATCAGCTTCGGCTTCAACCACTGCCGGATCGACTCCTCCAAGTTCCTCTAGCTTGAAGGTCGGCCGGCTACTGATAGCGCTCGGCCTGGTGCTCGCGCTTGGCGCCGTCACCGCGCGGGCCGAGCTGGCACAGGAAGGGAACCTGCTGCTCGACTTCGACGGCGGGATCTCGCCGCGTGCCCTGCCCCGCACGACCCCGGCGCCGGTGACGGTGACGGTCGACGCGACGATCAGCACTTCCGACGGTGCCGACCCGCCGCCGCAGCTGCGCGAGATCTCGATCGGGATCAACCGTGGAGGGAAGATCTTCGACCGCGGCCTGCCGACCTGTCGCGTACGCGAGATCCAGCCCACCACGATCGCCGCGGCACGGCGGATCTGCGGCGCCGCGATCGTCGGCAGCGGCCACGTCGAGGTCCGGGTGCACCTCTCCAACCAGGCGCCGTTCACCTTCAAAGGGCCGCTGCTGGTCTTCAACGCCAAACTCTCGGGCGGCAAGCGCCGCCTCCTGGCGCAGGTCTACGGCGTGCGCCCGCCGTCGGCATTCGTCCTCACCTTCAAGATCCTCAAACGACCAGGCGAATTCGGCACGCTGATCCGGACGTCGCTGCCGAAGCCGGCGCAGAAGTGGGCTTACGTGACCCACTTCGACATGCGCCTGCACCGCACCTACAACTACGAAGGCAAGCGCTACAGCTTCGTCAGCGCCGCGTGCAACGCACCAGCCGGCTTCCCCGTCGTGCCCTACCCGTTCGCCCGCGGCAAGTTCGGTTTCGCCAACGGTCGCGAAGTGACGACGACCTTAGTCCGCGATTGCAAGGTCCGCTGAGAGCGGGGCCCCTCAGGGTGCTTCGATCGCGTCGGCGGCCGCCTGCCAGAGGGCCGGCACCTCGGCCTCGCGGCCTTCGGTGTGGAACTGGGCGCAGCTGCTGATCAGGTCGGCGAGGATCCTCACGGCCTCGACGTCGCCGGCGGCGGCCAGCCGCTCGAGGCCCAGCGCGTAGAGGTAGTCGCCGGCGAGCAGGGCGAGGTCGTCGTCATTCCCCCGCAGCAGCCGCGACTCGCCGTAGTGGAGCAGGTAGCCCTCGCGGACGGACTCGACCGCGAGGCCGTCGGCGGACGGCTCGGCTGGATCGACGACGTGCGGCGATATGGGCGTGGCCTCGTCACGTAACTGGGTCGCCAGGGTCTGAAGCACCTCTGCACGGTCGTTCATTCGAACACCTCCTCGAGCGATTCGGCCGCCGCTTCCAGAGTGCGGTCGACCGTCTGCTCGTCGTGGGCGAGGGAGACGAACCAGGCCTCGAACTGCGAGGGCGGCGGGTAGACGCCGCGTGCCAGCATCGCGCGGCAGAAACGGGCGTGGGCGTCGCGGTCGCAGGCCATCGCGCCGCCGAAGTCGGCGACCGGCGCGGCGCTGAAGAAGAGGGTGAGGAGACCGGGTGCCGAGGCGACCTGAAGCGGCCGGCCGGCGGCCAGCTCGCCGAGCCCTGCCGCAAGGAGCTCGGTCAGCGCGCCGAGGCGGTCGTAGGCGGGGGCATCGAGCTCTGCCAGGGTGGCGAGTCCGGCGGCGACGGCGAGCGGGTTGCCCGAGAGGGTGCCCGCCTGGTAGACGTCGCCGGCGGGGGCGATCCGCTCCATCGTCGCCCGCGGTCCGCCGAAGGCGGCGGCGGGCAGGCCGCCGCCGAGTACCTTGCCGAGCACGGTCAGATCGGGCTCGACGCCGTAGAGCTGCTGGGCGCCGCCGCGGGCGACGCGGAAGCCCGTGATCACCTCGTCGAAGACCAGCAGCGCACCTCCGTCGCGGGTCGCGGCGCGGAGGAACTCGAGGAAGCCCGGCTCGGGGGGGACGACGCCCATGTTGGCGGCGACCGGCTCGGCGAGCAGCGCCGCCACCGGGTGGTCGGCGAGAGCGCGGGAGACGGCGGCGCGGTCGTTCCAGGGCACGACGACGGTGCCGGCCGCCTGCGCCGCCGTAACCCCGGGGCTCGCCGGGACCGCCAGGGTGGCGAGGCCCGAACCGGCCTCGGCGAGCAGGCCGTCGGCGTGGCCGTGGTAGGCGCCGGCGAACTTGACGACGGTCTCGCGACCGGTCACGGCCCGGGCGAGCCGGACGACGCTCATCGCCGCCTCGGTGCCGGAGCTGGTCATGCGCAGCATCTCGACTGAGGGGACGCGGGCTGCGACCTCCTCGGCCAGCTCGACCTCGTCCCCGGTCGCGGTGCCGTAGCTGGTGCCGCGACCGGCCGCGTCGGTGACCGCTGCGACGACAGCAGGGTGAGCGTGACCGAGGATCAGCGGTCCCCAGGAGCCGACCCAGTCGAGGTAGCGGTTGCCGTCGACGTCGATCAGCTCACAGCCCTCGCCGCGCTCGACGAAGATCGGGTCGCGGCCGATCTGGCGCATCGCGCGGACCGGTGAGTTGACGCCGCCGGGAAGGACGCGAAGCGCGCGCTCGTACAGCTCGGAGCTACGCGTGTTCAGCGTCCCACCGGGCGTACTCGTCGGTGAAGTAGCGGAGGCGGATCTTCTTGTACTCGGTCGAGGAGTAAAGGGTGGCCCGGTCGTCCGGGCCCATGCCGCACTCCGCGGCGATCGAGTCGAGGATCGCGTCGCACTCCTCCTTCGAGCGGCCGTGGGCCATCGTGAAGACGCTGTAGGGCCAGTCCTCGTAGGTGGGGCGCTGGTAGCAGTGGGAGATGCCGCGGAAGGAGGCCATGCGGCCGCCGGTCTCGAAGATCTCCTCCTCGGGCACCTTCCAGACCCCCATCCCGTTGGCGGAGAAGCCGGCGCGGCGGTGGTAGAGGATCGCCGCGACCCGGCGCAGCAGCTTGCGGTCGACCATCTCACGCAGGTGCTCGAGGAAATCCTCGGTGGAGACGCCGAGCTCGGCGGCCGCCTCGTCGTAGGGGCGCTCGACCGGCTCCATCGGCCCCTGTAGGGCACGGATCGCGGCGACGTCGCGCTCGTCGTAGGGCTGCCGTTCCAGCTCGCGCGGGGGGGCCGCCTCGACCGCGGCGGCAAGCGCGTCGGTGCCCTTCTCCATCTCCAGGTTCATGTTGATCTTGAACAGGGTCAGGGTCGGCAGCTGCCGCATCGAGTCGGCACCGGCCTCGCGCATCAGGGCGTCGAGGGTTCCCGCCATGCCCAGCTCGGAGTCGGGTGGGACGGCGATCGTGAACCAGAGGTTGAACTCGTGGGTGCGCAGGTAGTTGTGGGAGACGCCCGGGTGGGCGTTGACCGCGGCGGCCGCCCGCTGCGGGTTCTCGGCGTCGACCCTGGCGGCGACCAGCATCGAGTCGTAGCCGAGCGCGCGGGTGTCGAAGATCGGGGTGATCTCGCGGATGATCCGCTCGTCAAGCAGGCGGCGGGTGCGGGCGAGCACGTCGTCGAGCTCCAGCTCGGCCTCGGAGGCGAGCAGGGCGAACGGCTCGGGGTCGATCGGGAAGCTCGACTGCAGCAGGTTCATCAGCCGCTTGTCGGTCTCGTCGAGCGGGATCGCGGCGCCGTCCTTGCGCGAGCGCACCTTCGACTGCGGAACCTTCACCGAAGCCATCCGGCGGCCTCCTTCGCGTAGTAGGTGACGATCGCGTCGGCACCGGCGCGGCGGATCGAGGTCAGCGTCTCGAGCACAGCGGGCCGCTCGTCGATCCAGCCGTTGGCGGCTGCGGCCTTCAGCATCGAGTACTCGCCGGAGACATGGTAGGCGGCGAGCGGCGCGCCGGTCTCCTCCTTGATCCGGCGCACCACGTCGAGGTAGGGGGTCGCGGGCTTGACCATCAGCATGTCGGCGCCCTCGTCGAGGTCGAGCTTCGCCTCGCGCACTGCCTCCTCGGCGTTGGCCGGGTCGAGCTGGTAGCCGCGCCGGTCGCCGAACTCGGGGGTCGACTCGGCTGCATCGCGGAAGGGACCGTAGAAGGCCGACGCGTACTTGGCGCTGTAGGCGACGATCGGTACGTCGGCGTGGCCCTCCTCGTCGAGCTGGTGGCGGATCGAGCCGACCCGGCCGTCCATCATGTCGCTGGGGGCCACCGCGTCGGCACCCGCCTCGGCGTGAGAGATCGCCGTTTTCGCCAGCAGCTCCACCGTCAGGTCGTTGTCGACCTCGCCATCGCGGACGAAGCCGCAGTGGCCGTGCGAGGTGTACTCGCAGAGACAGACGTCGGTGATCACGGTCAGTTCCGGGTGGGCCTCCTTCAGCGCCCGCACGGCCATCTGCACGACCCCCTCGTCGTCGTAGGCACCGGAGCCGGTCTCGTCCTTGTCGGCCGGCACCCCGAAGAGCAGCAGCGCGCCGACCCCGGCGCTGGCGATCTCCGTTGCCTCACCGACCAGCTCGGAGATCGAGAAGCGCTCGATGCCGGGCATCGACTCGACCTCCTCGCGGATGCCCTCGCCGGCGACCACGAAAGCCGGCTGGATCAGGTGCGACGGGCTCAGCTCCGTCTCACGGACCAAACTGCGGAGACTCTCGGTGCGGCGCAGCCGCCGCATGCGGGTGCTCGGGAACTGCATCAGGGCGATTCTAGGGGGAGGGAGGGGATTCCTCTCGCTCCTACACGTCAGTACCGTTCCCGCCCATGGCGGGGACGGTGGCGGCGGCGCTCGAAGCTCGGAAGCTGGTCAAGCGCTACGGGGAGCGGGAAGCCCTGAAGGGGGTCGACTTCGCTGCTCACGCAGGGGAGCTGGTGGCGATCATCGGGCCGAACGGGGCGGGAAAGACGACGCTGCTGTCGATCCTGGCGGGAATCGCAAAGCCTGACGGGGGCGAGGTGCATCTGCCCAATGGGGACGTCGGCTGGGTGCCGCAGCAGGCGGCGCTCTACCGGCGGCTCAGCGTCGAGGAGAACCTGCTGCTCTTCGCGCGGCTGGAGGGGCACGAGGACCCGCGCGCCTCGGTCGAGGAGATGCTCAAGCTGACCGGCCTGCGCGAGCGGCGGGCGGAGATCGTGGCGCGTCTCTCCGGCGGCAACCAGCAACGCGTCAACATCGCGATCGGCCTGTTGGCGCGGCCGGTCGCGCTGCTGCTCGACGAGCCGAGCGTCGGGCTCGACCCGCGTCAACGGGCGCGCCTCTGGGAGTTCGTCTCGGGGCTGGCGGCCGGGGGCACGACCGTGATCTTCTCCACCCACGACATCCAGGAGGCGGAGCGCTACGGGCAGCGGCTGCTGGTCCTCGCCGACGGCGAGGGGCTCTTCGACGGGACGCCGGAGGAGCTGCGCACGGCGGTACGCAGCGAGGCGCCGGAGGCGGCGAGCAGCGACTTCGAGACCGCGTTCGTCGCCTTCCTGCAGCACCGGGGGCACTAGCGACGATGCGCTGGCTGCTGCTCAAGGACCTGCAGATCCTGCGTCGCTCGCCGCTGCAGGCTGTCCTCCTCGCCGCCTACCCGGTGCTGATCGCATTGCTGGTCGGCTTCGCGATCTCCCGTGATGAGGAGAAACCGCGGGTCGCCTTCCTCAACGAGGTCCCAGCGGGCTCCCGGGTCGCCGTCGGCGAGACGGAGCTGCCGTCGGTGGGGGTCGACGACCGCATCTGCAGCCGGGTGGCCTGCGTCCACGTCGAGGACCGCGAGGAGGCGGCCGAGAAGGTCCGCTCCGGCGAGGTCCTCGCCGCGCTGATCCTGCCGGTCGACCTGGTCGACCGGCTCAACTCGCTCTCGACCCTGAACCCGCGGACGCCGGAGATCGAGGTGATCGTCAACCAGGAGGACCCGCTCAAGGCGCGTCTGGTCGACGATCGCATCACCACCCTGCTGGCGCAGGCGAACCTCACGATCGCGCGGCGGATCGCCACCGAAGGCGGTCGATCGATCGACCTCGTCGTCGACGGCGGCGAGGTCGAAGCCGTCGGGCAGAGGGTCGAGATCCTCGGTCTGAGCCCCTCCGTCCGGATCCTCGAGACGCTGCGCTCCTCCCTGCCGCCGGGGGCGCTGCAGGACTCGGCCGATCGCCTGATCCGCTTCGTCAGCCTGGCGCGCGACAACCTCGGGCTCGGTGCGACGCTGCTCGAACGGCTCGCCCAGCCGATCGTCGTCGACAAGCAGGTCGTCAACGAGTCGACCCCTCCACTCGAGATCTTCGCGATCGCGGTGGCCGCGACGCTGACCCTCGCCTTCGTCACGGTGCTGCTCGTCGCCGGTTCGCTGGCCCTGGAGCGTGAGGAGAACGTCTTCCCCCGCCTGACCCCGGGCCTGATCTCCCGTCAGGCGCTTCTGATCGAGAAGATCGGGCTGGGAATCGCGGTCGGCACGATGGTGACGCTGCTGATGCTGGCCGGGGTGCAGCCGTTCGTCTCGCTCGAGTGGGATCGAGTCGGCCTCTGGCTTGCGGCGATCCTGCTCGGTGCAGGGGCGCTGGCCGCCGCGGGTGCCGCGCTCGGCGCAGTGGCACGGGACGTGCGAGCGGTCTCGCTGCTCGCCTTCATGCTGACGCTGCCGATCGCGCTGCTCTCGCTGATCCCATCCGGCGTGGTGGGCGGCGCCCTCTACGAGGGCATCCGCCTGGTGACGGGGCTCTTCCCCTTCAAGCCCGCCCTGCAGGCGATGACCGCGGCGCTCGACCCCGCCGGCTCCGCAATCGGCGGGCCCCTCCTACACCTGGCGGCGCTGCTCGTCGCCTACGGACTGCTTGCCCGCTTCGCACTGCGCCGCTTCGCGGCCGTCTAGGCGGGATAGGGTCCTCCCACCATGCGGGTGCTCTTCATCGGAGACGTGGTCGGCGGGCCCGGGCGGCGCGGTCTGCAAGCGGCGATGCCCGAGTTGCGCGAGCGGCACCAGCCGGATCTGGTTGTCGTCAACGGCGAGAACTCGGCGGGCGGGATGGGGATCACCGAGAAGACCGCCGGGGCGCTCTTCGACGCGGGTGCCGACGCGATCACGACCGGCAACCACGTCTACCGCCACCGCGAGGCCTACGACTTTCTCGACCGTGCCGAGCGGGTGATCCGCCCCGCCAACTACCCGCACGCCAATCCCGGCAAAGGGCACATGGTGGTGGAGGCGGCCGGCAAGCGGGTCGGGGTGATCAACCTGAGCGGGGCGATCGGGCTGCAGGTCGCCCGCTCGCCCTTCCACGAGGTCGACGCGATCCTCGAGCGGATCGAGGCCGACTTCACGATCGTCGACTTCCACGCCGAGGTGACCAGCGAGAAGGTGGCGATGGGCTGGCACCTCGACGGACGGGTGGCGGCGGTGTTCGGCACCCACACCCACGTGCCGACCGCCGACGCCCGGGTGCTGCCGCAGGGGACCGCCTATGTCTCCGACGTCGGCATGACCGGCTCGCGGACCAGCGTGCTCGGGGTGAAGCCGGAGCAGGTGCTGGAGGCGATGATCACCCAGATGCCGGTCAGGTTCGAAACCGCCGAGGAGGACGTCTGGGTGATGGGCGCTGTGGTCGAGGTCAACGAGCGGGGGCTGGCCGACTCGATCGAGCCGGTGATGGTTCCCGCTCCACCGTCGCCATAGCGACCAGCAGCAGCGGGTAAAACCAGACTATGTAGAGGTAGAACCAGTGCTCGGCGGTTATCTGCAGGCCGATTAGCAGCGCGGCACCCAGGGCGGCGAGCTGGACCGGCGTCTTGCCTTTCGGCCAGAAGGCGAGGGCGATCGAGAGAGCTCCGACGCCGCCGAGTAGCGCGATTCGCAGTGGCTCCAGACTTGGGACCTGGCCCCAGATACTGAACGGGGAGTCGCGGTCCGCCTGGTAGCCGATCGTGCGGTCCCAGACGGTGCTCAGACCCGGGTCGATTGCGGGCCATGCCATCAGCGACACGGCGGTGACGCCGAACGCTGCCGCGAATCGCCAACGTGACTTCGATCCGTAGGTCGCCAGCATCGGGGCCAGCACGATCGGGGCGAACTTGGTCAGGGTCGCGAGCGCCGTGAGGACGCCACGAGCCACGGGACGAGTGAGCGTCAGCAAAACAGCGACGAGGAGCAGTGCGACGAGCGTGTCGTTGGAGTTCGACTCCAGGGCGAAGGCGGTGTAGGGGTAGGCGGCCCAGCCGAAGGCCAGGGTCGCGGCGAGCTTTCGCCCTTGCGGGCCGCGCCGGATTCGGTAGCCGAGCAGGATCAGCAGGGCGAAGGTAGCTAAGTCGAAGCAGACGGCGCCGGCGTGGGCGGCTGGCAGGTCGTCCCAGGTTCCATCCCACGGCCAGATTGCCTCGAAGGGGACGTAGGAGAGGTAGTTGACCGGGCCGTAAGTGTCGCCCTGGCCGACGTCGGTGGGGAAGTTGTCGTAGAGCGGTTCCCCGTGGGCGATCCGGTCGGCGCCGACCACGCCGGCGTAGCCGACGTCGATCGCGCCCGAGTCGGCGACGTTGAGGCCGACCCGGAAGCCGATCAGGAAGAGGGCGGCGACGAGCAGGGCGGCGGCTGGCCAGACGGGTCGCAGTCCCTCGCCGTGGCCGCGCAGACCGATCCAGAGACAGCGGCCGAAGAGGTAGAGCAGGACCGGGTACTGGAGCGGGACGGAGACCCCGATCTCGGCCCGGTTGAAGAAGTAGTGGGAGACGCCGAAGCCGAGCAGGACGAGGAGGTCGAGGTTGGCGACTCGCCAGGGGCGCCGCCAGTCGAGCAAGCCGACCAGAAAGAGGGCGCAGAGCGGCAGGAAGACGTAGGGCGCATTGAGCTTGTGGCCGAAAGCGCCCGAGTAGCCTCGCGCCATCCTCCAGGCGACCTGGTACCCGGTCCAGGACTCGCGCACCCGCCCCGACGCCGGATCGACGATCGCCAACGCCACCCGATCCCCGCCGGCGAAGTAGGAGACCTCCCACTCGCCATCGACCTTGCTCGCGGTGTGAGTCAGGCCTCCGTTCCTCTCCTGGTGCGCGGCGATCTTCTCGTCGCGATCGGCCGCCCGAACCGCTTCCGCGGCGCTGATCTGCGAAGCGGGCGCCGAGGTCGGGAACAGCAGCAGGAGCAGCGCTGCCGCGGCAGCGACGGCGCGCATCACACGATCCCGAAGTGCTCCAGCACGATCGGCGCGACGTCCCGCAGGGCCCACTGCTCGCGCTCGTCCGCTCTCTCGGGACCGCAACCGACGAAGAGCAGGGGGCCGAGCGAGTCGTCGCGGTGCAGGGCGCCGTGACTGCCCCCGCCGGCGTGGCTGACGCCGCCCCAGTCGACCGCCTCGTAGCCAGGCGCCAGGGAGACGACGAAGTCGCCGGCGCTGGGAGCGGTGAGTGCAGCGAAGACGCGGGTCAGGGGGTCCGGGTACTCGTCGCTGCGCAACTTCCCGTCTTCGACTGAGGCCTCGAGCGCCGCCAGGTCACCGTCCAGGTCCCAACCGGCGCCGCGCAGGTCACGCACCGAGTCGCCGGGCCCAAAGCGCAGGCTGCGGGCACCCCGCTCGACCACCGCGGTCTGGCCGTCCAGCCAGCAGACCAGGTCGACCCCTTCGGTCCGGGTCAGCAGACCGGCGACCTCGGCGTGCTCCGCCCGCGGCCCCTCCCCGGGCAGCAGGTAGACATGGGCGGCGCGGCCGGTCGGGCTGACCGCCAGCTGGGCCAGTTCAGGACGGTCGTCGGAAGGTTGCAGCACCGACCACTCGCGGCCGAGCAGCTCGGCCAGCGGCAGGCCCCGGGCGACCTCCGTCTGGGCGTGATCGGCGAGCAGGATCACGGCGTGACCGGCGAGGAACTCCTCCAGCCCGCCCGCCGCTTCGACCAACTTTGCGAAGCAGTGGTCCGCCTTGGCGATCGACACGACGCTCGCCCCCGGCCCGTGCCGGTGCGAGTAGTTGTCGTTGTCGGGGAGCGAGAAGAGGAGGAAGTCGTACCCGTCGGCCTTGGCCAGCTCCGCCGCGCAGCAGGCGGAGTAGCCGTCGCGGTTGCCGGGGATCGAGGTCGATTTGCAGGGAACCTCGCGGCTTGCGTAGAGGTCGCCGTAGAAGAGCTCGCCCGGGCCCCAGGTGTGGTGGCGGAACTTGAGCCCGGTGGTGTCGACCGCGCGGCGCATCAGGCCCTCGAGCGAGACCTGGTGCCGGTGGCGCCCACGGTAGATCAGGAACGGCGTGCAGGCGGTACGCAGGCCGGCGTCGTCGAGCCGCTCGAAGACCGTTTCCGCCTCCGGGTTGAGGTGGGCGAGGTTCATGTTGTAGACGAGGTCGTAGAGGGCGCGGAAGACGCCAACCGCCCGGGTCGCCTCCAGCGAGGAGCCGTACTCGACGTAGCGGCGCTCGAGCCGGTGGTACCAGTTCATGCCGCTGATCCAGTGCCGGTCGGCGCCGACGCCGGTGACCATCTCGGCACTGGCCACGGGAGTCACCGAGGGGAAGCTGGAGACGCAGTCGGGGACGAGGACGCCGCGCTCCAGCAGCGCCCCGAAGGTCGGCGCTCTCCCTTCGGCAACGGCGCGTTCGAGCATGTCGGTGCGCAGCGAGTCGACATAGGTGAGGACCAGCTTCTTCGCCGCCATCGTGGGGCGAATGATGATGCCCCTCGCCGTCGCTCTAGCGCAGGACGCGGAGGCCGGCGTGCTTGCGCTGGGCGCGACGGTGCCGCGAGACCCCGGTCCAGACCAGCGCCGCGACGACGAGCAGGACGACGGGCGAGACGAGGATCGAGATCGCGACGACGATGAGGGCGGCTAGCGAGACGAGGAAGCCAAGCGCCCCTCCCCCGCTTCCCTCACGCCGTCCGGCGCCCGCGACCAGGTCGCTGACGACGACGCAGGCGACGACGGAGCCGAGCAGGCCGAAGAACGCCGAGACCGGGGTATCGAGGTCGGCCGTACCGGCGAGCAGGAGTCCCGCGACGAGGCCGATCGCGGCGGCGAGAACGGTCATCCTCCCCCGCGCCGACCCGTGCGTGCCGGTCGTCCCGGCCAGCATTCCGATCGCGACCCCGATGCCGAGCACGAGGCAGATGTCCCAGAGAGATCCCATGCGGAAAACCTAACCGCCCGGGCGAGGCGGCGCGGATTCGCCACACTGTCCCGAATGTCCGAGCCCCCCCTCAGGCGGCGCGCCCACACCCGGACCCGGGATCTCGAGCGCTACGCGGGGCTGTTCGCCGAGCGGACCGGGGTCATGCGCTCCTCGGCGATGCGGGACCTGATGGCCATCACCGCGCGTCCCGAGGTGATCTCGCTGGCCGGCGGGCTCCCCGACACCTCCACCTTTCCGGCCGCCACCTTCGCCGCGCAGATGACCCGGATCGCCCAGGAGTCGGCGGCGGAGGCGCTGCAGTACGGGCCGACCGAGGGCTTCGCAGAGACCGTCGACTGCATCGTCCAGGTGATGGGCGCGGAGGGAATGCTCCCCGATCCCGAAGACGTGATCGTCACCACCGGCGGTCAGCAGGCGATCGACCTGATCTGCAAGACGCTCGTCGACCCCGGCGACGTCGTCGTCTGCGAGGCGCCCACCTACCCGGGCGCGGTGCCCGTCTTCTGCAGCTACCAGGCCGACGTCGTGCAGATCGAGTGCGACGGCGACGGGATGCGGATCGACGAACTGGAAGAGGTTCTGGCGCGGCTCGACGGTGAAGGCAAACGGCCCAAGTTCGTCTACTCGGTGCCCAACTTCCAGAACCCCGCCGGCGTGACCCTCTCGCTGGAGCGGCGGCGGCGGCTGGTCGAGCTGGCCCGGCAGCGCGAGCTGCTCGTGGTCGAGGACAACCCCTACGGGCTGCTGCGCTTCGGCGGCGACCCGCTGCCGCCGCTCTACCAGCTCGACGGCGGCGACTTCGTCCTCTACGTCGGCACCTTCTCGAAGATCCTCTCGCCCGGGATCAGGCTGGGCTGGGCGGTGGCGCCGCCGCCGGTGATGGAGAAGATCGTGCTCGGCAAGCAGGCGTCCGACCTCTGCACCTCGACCCTCACCCAGTACTTCGTCCGCGAGTACTTCGCCGAAGGGCGCTGGCAGGAGTACGTCGCCAGCCTGGTCGAGATCTACCGGGCGCGACGCGACGCGATGGTCGAGGCGCTGCGCGAGCACTTCCCCGCGCAGGCGACCTGGACGGAGCCCGAAGGGGGGCTCTTCATCTGGGCGACGCTGCCCGAGTACATCGACACCAGCGACCTGCTGGCGAAGGCGCTGCGTGAGGACGTCGCCTTCGTCCCGGGCCAGGCCGCCTACGTCGACGAGGGGCGCGGGCGCGGCTCGATGCGGCTCAACTTCTCCGGCGTCGGAGAGGACGAGATCCGTGAGGGGATCCGCCGGATCGGCAAGGCGATCGGCGAGCAGGTCGAGCTGTACGGGGCGATCACGGCGGAGCGCCCGCACGCGCCCGCAGGTGAGGTCGAGGACGGGGATGGAACCGATTCACGACCGCCGGCAACCCCGCCGCGACCGGATTCCTCGGAGGCAGATTCGGTCGTATTGCCCTTTCGCAGGACCGGCGAGGGCTCGGCGTGAGGGTCGCCGTGCTCAAGGGCGGCCGGTCGCTGGAGCGTGGTGTCTCACTACGCTCGGGCGCTCGGGTCGAGGACGCACTCGAACGCCTCGGCCACGACGCGGTGCCGCTCGATGCCGGCGGCGACCTGGTCAAGCGACTGATCGCGGAGGCGCCCGACGTCGCCTTCGTCGCCATGCACGGCCTCGGCGGCGAGGACGGGACCGCTCAGGAGCTGCTGGAGATACTCGGCATTCCCTTCACCGGTCCCGGCGTCGCGGCCTGCGGGCGGTGCATGGACAAGGTGCTCGCCAAGCAGGAGCTGCGCGGAGCCGGAGTGGCGACTCCGGACTGGTTCGCCTTCAACGAGACGGCCTTTCGCGAGCTCGGCGCCGCCGACGCGCTGAGCGCCCTGGAGGAGCGGCTCGGCTTCCCGCTCGTCGTCAAGCCGAGCCGCGGCGGCTCGGCGCTGGGGGTGAAGTTCGCCGCGAGCTGGTTCGAGGTTCCCGAGGCGCTCGTCTCCGCCTTCAGCTACGACGACCGGGTGCTGCTGGAGCGTTTCGTCGAGGGCCGCGAGCTGGCCGTCAGCGTGATCGGCAGCGAGCCGCTGCCGGTGGTCGAGGCGATCCCGGGCGACGGCGACCGCTACGACTTCGAGGCGCGCTACGAGATCGGCCGCACGGAGTTCGTCTGTCCCGCCAAGCTGAACAGCGGGGAAACAGCCGCGGTCACCGCCGCCGCGCTGGCGGCCTACGAGGCGCTCGGCTGCTCGGGCTTCTCCCGGGTCGACCTGATCCTCGGCGAGGACGGCCCGCAGGTGCTCGAGGTCAACGCGATCCCCGGCCTCACCGACACCAGCCTCCTCCCCCAGGCCGCCGAGGCCGCCGGGATGTCGTTCGAGGACCTGGTCGAGCGGATCCTCGACCTCGCCCTGAAGCCCGCCGCGGCCTAAGAATCTCCCTGCGCGAAATCCTCCGGGGAAACCTCGTCGAGGAACTCCTTGAACTTGTCGACGACCTCCTCGGTGTCCTCGACCTCGTGCTCGAACTCGATCGCCGACTCCTCGATCACCTCCTCC
>Ga0190265_10000752_pt1 | contig 21728 bp, 28 predicted proteins | sample Popmic124T_FD_133135 | JGI IMG/M metagenome (GOLD analysis project Ga0190265, IMG submission 133135) | Populus adjacent soil microbial communities from riparian zone of Indian Creek, Utah, USA - 124 T | ecosystem: Environmental > Terrestrial > Soil > Riparian zone | place: USA: Utah | collected...
ACGATCCTGGTCTGCGAGGACGATGACGACGTCCGCGCCTATACGGTCGAGGTGCTGCGCGAGCTCGGCTATCGCGTGATCGAGGCCCATGACGGCCCCTCCGCGCTGCGCCTGCTCGAGCGGCAGGAGGGCAAGGTCGACCTGCTGTTCACCGACGTCGTCCTGCCCGGCGAGATGACCGGCGCTGTCGTCGCGCGCGAGGCGCGGGCGCTGCGCCCGGACATCAAGATACTGTTCACCACCGGCTATGCGCGCAACGCCATCGTCCATCACGGCCGGCTCGATGCCGGCGTCGAATTGATCACCAAGCCGTTCGCTTATGCCGATCTCGCCGCCCGGGTCCGCGATATGCTAGACCGGCCCTGACGCTTCCCGGTCACGAGGACATATTAATGCGCCTTCTCGCCTTGCTCTTTCTCGTCCTCGTCGGCGCGGCCGCGCCCGGCCAGCCGGATCAGCTGCTTCGCCGCCAGACCTACGACGCGACCTTCACCGGCTGGGAGCGGGGCGATTATGTCTGGGCCAGGTTCGAGGTCGGCCGGCGTCGGCTCAGCGCGATGCCGGGCGACGATCCGATCGGGCCGTTCCTAGAAGCCAATCGCGGCCGCCGGATCACGGTCACCATCACCACCGTGCGCACCGATCTGCCCGAGGCCGGCCGCACCGAGATCCGCCGGGTCGTCGCCGCCCGCCGCGGCGGCGTCACCGCCGACGGCTGGTGGAGCCGGCTCTCGCCGCGCTACCGCCGGGCCTGGACTCGCCGTTTCGAAGAGGCGATCGGCTGATGCGGCTGCTGCAAGGGCTGCTGCTCCTTCTCCTGCTCGCCGCTCCCGCCGCCGCCCAGGCCGCCGCGCAGACCGCCGCCCAGACCGATTGGGGCGCCCGTGCCAGCGAAGGCGACGTCAGCCTGCGCGATTTCCGCTTCCGAACCGGCGAAACCTTTTCGGAGCTGCGCATCCATTATCTCGCGCTCGGCACGCCGCGCCGCGACCGCGACGGCCGCATCGTCAATGCCGTGATGGTGCTTCACGGCACCGGCGGCTCCGGCCGGCAATTCCTCCAGCCCCAGTTCGCCGACGAATTGTTCGGGCCCGGCCAGCCGCTCGATCTCGCCCGCTATTATGTCATCCTGCCCGACAATATCGGCCACGGCCGCTCGTCCAAGCCGAGCGACGGCATGCGCACCCGCTTCCCCGCTTACGATTATGACGACATGGTCGAAGCGCAGAGGCAGCTGCTGGCGGCGCTCGCCATCGGCCGGCCGCGCCTGGTCATGGGCACGTCGATGGGCTGCATGCACATCTTCGTCTGGGCCGAGGCGCACCCCGATTTCGCCCGCGCCGCGATGCCGCTCGCCTGCCTGCCCGTCGAGATCGCCGGCCACAACCGGATGTGGCGGCGGATGGCGGTCGAGGGCATTCGCCGCGATCCTGCCTGGATGGCGGGCAATTACACTGCCCAGCCGGTACGGGGCCTGCGCACCGCCGTCAGCCTGCTGCAGGTGGCTGGCATGAATCCCCTGATGCTCCAGCGCGCCTACCCGACCCGCGAAACCGCCGAATCCTATATCGTCGAGCGCGTCGAGCGCGACATTGCCGGCCGCGACGCCAACGATCTGATCTACCAGCTCGAAGCCTCGCGCAGCTACGATCCCGCCGCGGACCTCGAGCGGATCCGAGTGCCCATGACCTGGATCAACAGCGCCGACGATTATATCAACCCGCCCGGCCACGGCATCGCCGACGCCGCCGCCGCGCGGATGCCGAACACGCGCTACATCCTCATCCCCGCCGGCCCCGAAACCCGCGGCCACGGCACCCACAGCTGGGCGCGCTTCTGGAAGGACGAGCTCATCGCGCTGCTGGCCCGCACCGAATAACTCTCTCGCGTCACCCTGAACTCGTTTCAGGGTCCAGCTTTCCACCCGCGCCGCGGCGCGTGACTGGATCCTGAAACGAGTTCAGGATGACGGGCTGGACGGGGCCGAAACCTCTCCGGCAATCGCTCGAAACCCAGGCCGACCGCCAAGTCGTCAGAATGCGAATTCTTCTCCTTTGCTGGAGAGACGGAATTGCGCTCTCGCGTCACCCTGAACTCGTTTCAGGGTCCAGCTTTCCACCCGCGCCGCGGCGCGTCGCTTGATGCTGAAACAAGTTCAGCATGACGGTTTGCCTCTAGCGCGACACCTCGCGCGAACTCACATGGTTCAAGGCGATCACCCAGCGGCCGTCGACCTTCCGCATCAGCCGGGTGTTGATCCCGTCCTGCGGCCGCCCGCCGCCTTCGAGCCGGTAGCGGCTGATCAGTTGCGCGGCGTCGGGGCCGAGCATCTCGACCCGGATGTCGAAGAAATGCAGGCGCCCGCGCCGCGCCGGATCCCCGCCATAGTCGCGGACATAATGGTCGAGCGTGCCCTGCCAGTCGCGCTGGAATTGCCCGCGCGAGACGAACACGACATCGGGATTTCTGAAGCCGGCCATATAGCCGGGGAAATCGCCACGGTTCCAGGCGGCCTCCATGTCGGCGATCACCTCCCGGATCGCCCGCTCCTCGGCCGCCGCATCGTAAGTGGGCGATGCCGAGCAGCCGGCGACGAGCAGCAAGGCGAGGAGCGCGGCCCTCAACGCGACAGCGTCTCCCCGGCCGCAGCCTTGTCGGCGAGCAGCCGGGCGACCTCGAAGCCGCGCCGTTCCAGCCCCGCGACGATCTTGTCGAGCCCTTCCGTGTCGGCCCAGAACATCGGGCCGCCGCGATAGACCGGCCAGCCATAGCCGTAGACCCAGACCACATCGATGTCGGAGGCGCGCTGGGCCATGCCTTCCTCGAGGATCTTCGCGCCCTCGTTGACCATCGTGTAGAGGGTGCGCTCGACGATCTCGTCCTCGCTTATCTCGCGCGGCTCGATGCCTTCCTTGCTGCGGAAATCCTCGATGATCCCGGCGACGACGGGGGAGGGGGATTTCTTCCTCTTCTCGTCATAATCGTAGAAGCCCGCGCCCTTCTTCTGGCCCCAGCGGCCGGCGGCGCACAAGGCGTCGCGGATATTCTCGATCCGGGCGGGATCGCGGTGCCAGCCGATGTCGACGCCGGCGAGGTCGGCCATCTGGAACGGCCCCATCGGCATTCCGAACTTGGTGTGGACCTTGTCGATCTGCTCGGGCGTCGCGCCTTCGAGCAGCAGCTTCGTCGCCTCGATCTGGCGCGGCATCAGCATGCGATTGCCGATGAAGCCGTGGCAGACGCCGGCGACCACCGCGACCTTGCGGATCCTCTTGGCGAGCTGCATCGCGGTGACCAGCACGTCGGGCGCGGTCTTCGCGCCGCGCACCACTTCGAGCAGCTTCATGACGTTGGCCGGCGAGAAGAAGTGGAGGCCGACCACGTCCTGCGGCCGCGACGTGCTCGCCGCGATCTCGTCGACGTTCAGATAGGAGGTGTTGGAGGCCAGGATCGCGCCGGGCTTGGCGATCTGGTCGAGCTTCCCGAATATCTCCTTCTTGACGTCCATATTCTCGAACACCGCCTCGATGATCAGGTCGCAATCGGCGAGGTCGTCGAGGTTCAGCGTCGGGGTCAGAAGGCCCATCGCGCCGTCCACCTGTTCGGCCGTCATCCGGCCCTTGGCCGCGCTCGCCTCGTAATTCTTGCGCATCACGCCGGTGCCGCGGTCGAGCGCGTCCTGGGCCATTTCGACGATGGTGACCGGGATTCCGGCGCTGAGGAAGTTCATCGATATGCCGCCGCCCATCGTGCCGGCCCCGATCACGCCGACTCGCTTGATGTCGCGCGGCTGGGTGCCTTCGGGCAGGCCCTCGATCTTCGCGGCCTTGCGCTCGGCGAAGAAGAAATATTGCTGGGCGCGCGATTGAACGCCGGTGGCCAGCTCCATGAACAGCCGGCGCTCGTGCATCACCCCTTCGGCATACGGCAGGTCGACCGCATATTCGATCGCCCTGATGTTGGCGGACGGGGCCTCGAAGCCGTAGAATTTGCGCGCATTGGCCAATTTGAAGTCGTTGAAGATGGCGCGATGCGCGCGATAGGGCGCGATCTTCTCGTCCCGCTCGCTCGACCTGGGCAGCGGGCGGATGTCCTTCACCTCCTCGGCGAAGGCGACCGCATGCTGTTCCAGATCGCCTTCGATCAGCCGGTCGACGAGGCCGATCTCATGCGCTTCCTTGGCGGTGATCGGAGTGCCGGTCGCGGCCATTTCGAGCGCCTTGGGCACGCCGGCGACGCGCGGCAGCCTCTGAGTCCCGCCCGCGCCCGGCAACAGGCCGAGCTTGACCTCCGGCACGCCGAGCTTGGCCGACGGGACGGCGACCCGGTAATGGCTCGCCAGCGCGACTTCCAGGCCGCCGCCCAATGCGGTGCCGTGGATGGCGGAAACCACCGGCTTGGTGCAATTCTCGATGATGTCGACCACTTCGGGCAGCATCGGCAGCTGCATCGATTTGCCGAATTCGGTGATGTCGGCGCCGGCGAAGAAGGTCTGGCCCTGGCCGATGATCACCACCGCCTTGACCGCATCGTCCTTATCCGCCTCCGCGATCGCCGCGACCAGCCCGGTGCGCACGGCATGGCCGAGCGCGTTGACCGGCGGGTTGTTGGAGGTGACGATCAGCACGTCGCCGTGGCGCTTGGTCGAAATCGGGCTCATGCTATTCTCCAGGGGGAATCGGCGGTGAGGCCATGCGGCTTCTTTACGTAGACGTCAACTACCCGGGGGGAGCGGAATGGCGACGCGGCACCGTGGAAGAATGCTTGGCCAAGCCGCCTTCTGGGCGGCGATCGGGCTGCTGTGCGTCTATTATCTCTACCAGACCATCGCCTACCGCTTCGTCACGCCGGGGCGGCTCGGCCCGACCCTGCTCGACAAGCAGCTCTGGTTCTGGGTGCACCTCGTCTTCGCCTTGCCGGTGCTGATCGGCGCGCCGCTGCAATTCTGGACGCGCCTGCGCACGTCCCGGCCGAGGCTCCATCGTGCGATCGGCAAGGCCTATGTGATCGGCGCCACGGTCGCGGCGCTGACCGCCCTCTATCTCGGCGCGACCATCGAATATGAAGGCTCGCGCCTGCCGCTCGTCATGCTGGCCGCGATCTGGCTGTTCTTCACCCTCGCCGCCTGGCGCCGCGCCCGCGCCCGCGATTTCGCCGGGCACCGGCTGTTCATGATCCGCAGCTACAATCTCGCTCTGGTCTTCATCTGGCTGCGCCTGGTCCAGGAGGTCCCGCGCGACATCCTCTTCTTCTACATTTCGGACGAGGGGATACGCGACACCACGATCGAATGGTTCATCTGGGTGATTCCGTTGCTCGCGATGGAGCTCTACCTCGCCTGGTGGCCGCAGGCGCGCGGGCGGCGCTCCGCCTAATAGGACGTGCGGCCATATTCCTGCCGGTAATGGGGGTGGGAGCAGGACAGGCCGCCGTCGACCACCAGAGCGTGGCCGTTGACATAGCTTGCCTCGTCGGAGGCGAGGAAGAGCGCGGCGCGCGCGATCTCCTCGGGCATGCCGCCGCGCTTCATGGGATTGAGATTGCCGAGCTTATCCTCCTGGCCGGACGCGCGGGCCTTGTCGTAGATCGTCCGGGTCATGCCGGTTTCGATCAGCCCGGGGCAGATCGCGTTGACTCTTATATTGGCGCCGCACAATTGCGTCGCGGCCACTTCGACCAGGTTGATCACGCCCGCCTTCGACGCCGAATAAGCCGGCCCGCCTGCGCCGGCGCGAAGGCCGGCGACGCTTGCGGTGCAGATGATCGAGCCGCCGCCGCGCTCCTTCATCGCCGGCGCGGCGTGCTTGATCGCAAGGAACGGGCCGATCAGATTGACTCGCAGGATCTCCTGCCAATCCTCCGGGTCCTGCTCGAAGAGCGAGGCGAGCCCGCCCGAAATCCCCGCATTGGCGAAAAGGATGTCGAGTCCGCCATGCTCGCGCACGGCGAGGTCGATCAGCCCCCGCACGTCCTCCTCGCGCCCGGCATCGGCCGCGATCACGCCTTCCGACGCGCCGACGTCGGCCGCGATGACGATCGCGCCTTGCGCCGCGAACAAAGCCGCGCTGGCCTTGCCGATCCCCGAAGCCGCCCCGGTCACGATCGCGATCTTGCCTTCGAGCCGTCCTGTCATTCCGCCCCTCCTTCGTGTTCCTGCGAAAGCAGGAACCCAGGTTCACCGCCCGACTGGGCTCCTGCTTTCGCAGGAGCACGAGCGCTCAAAGCCCCACTCCCGTCGTGCTTCCCCCATCCACCACGATCGCCTGGCCGGTCATGAAGGTCGAGGCCGGCGAGGCGAGGAAGACGGCGGCGCCGGCGATTTCGTGGGGCTCGCCGATCCGCTGCATCGGCGTGTGCATGGTGACCGCGGCCAGCGTCTGCGGGTTCTCCCACAGGGCTCTGGCGAAATCGGTGCGGATCAGCCCCGGCGCGATGCAATTGACCCGGACCTGGCGCGGGCCGAACTCGGCCGCGAGGTTGCGCGCGAGCTGGAAATCGGCCGCCTTGGAGATGTTGTAGGCGCCGAGCACGCCCGACGCCTTGAGCCCGCCGATCGAGCTGACGATGATGATCGATCCCTCGCCGCGCTCGAGCATTTCGGGCGCGACCATCTGGATCAGCCAGTGGTTGGCGATGACGTTGTTGTCGAGGATCTTGCGAAACTGCTCGTCCGATATGCCCGCCATCGGCCCGTAATAGGGATTGGAGGCGGCGTTGCAGACGAGCACGTCGATCCGCCCGAGCTGCCGCCGCGTCTCGTCGACCAGCTCCTGAAGCGCTTCCTTGGAGGAAATGCTCGCAGGCACCACGATCGCCCGCCCCTGGCCATGTTCGGCGTTGATCGCGTCGGCGACCTCCTGGCAGGCCTCGGCCTTGCGGCTGGAGATCACCACCCTGGCGCCCTGCTGGGCCAGCGCCTCGGCGATCGCCCGCCCGATCCCGCGCGACGAGCCGGTGACGATGGCGACCTTCCCGGTCAGGTCGAACAGATTCATGGCCATTCCTTCATCGCTCCCTCAGCGTCATCCCGGACTTGATCCGGGATCCATAACGCCGCCTTTGCGAGCCCCGCAATCCGTGTTCCTGGGTCCTGACTTTCGTCCGGATGACGTCGCCGATCACAAACGTCAGCCCGGCGCATGCTTGGCGAATTCCAGCCGCGCGATCGCCCGGTTGTGCACCTCGTCCGGCCCGTCCGCCAGCCGCAGCGTCCTGATCCCCGCCCAGCTCGCCGCCAAGGCGAAATCCTGGGAGACGCCGGCGCCGCCATGGGCCTGGACCGCGTCGTCGATGATCTGCAGCGCCATGCGCGGCGCGTGGACCTTGATCATCGCGATCTCGGCCTGGGCGGCCTTGTTGCCGGCCTTGTCCATCAGATCGGCGGCCTTGAGGCAGAGCAGGCGCGACATGTCGATGTCGATCCGCGCCTGGGCGACGCGCTGCTCCCAGATGCTGTGCTCCATCAGCCTCTTGCCGAACGCGACCCGGCTCTGCAGCCTGATCGCCATCGCCTTCAGCGCCTCCTCGGCCGCGCCGATCGTGCGCATGCAATGGTGGATCCGGCCCGGCCCCAGCCGCCCTTGCGCGATCTCGAAGCCGCGGCCCTCGCCGAGCAGCAAATTGGACGCCGGCACCCGCACGTCCCTCAATTCGATCTCCATATGGCCGTGCGGCGCGTCGTCATAGCCGTAGACGGTGAGCGCCCGCTCGACGGTCAGCCCCGGCGCGTCCAGCGGCACCAGGATCATCGATTGCTGGCGGTGCCGGTCGGCGCTGCGGTCGGTCTTGCCCATCAGGATCGCGACCTTGCAGCGCGGATCGCCCGCTCCGCTCGACCACCATTTGCGGCCGTTGATCACATAATCCTCGCCGTCCCGGGCGATGTCGCATTCGATATTGGTGGCGTCTGAGGATGCGACGGCCGGCTCGGTCATCAGGAAGGCGGAGCGGATCTCGCCGTTCATCAGCGGCTTCAGCCACTCCTCCTTCTGCTCCCGAGTCCCGTAGCGGTGAAGCACCTCCATATTGCCGGTGTCGGGCGCCGAGCAGTTGAACACCTCGCTCGACCACATCAGCCGTCCCATCTCCTCGGCGCACAGCGCATATTCGAGGTTGGTGAGCTGCGTCCCCTCGAATTCGAAGCTCTCGTCGACATGGGCCAGCGCCCCGCCCGGCGGCATGAACAGATTCCACAGCCCCTCGGCGTGGGCGACGGGCTTGAGCTCCTCGATCACCGGGATCGGCTGCCACCGATCCCCCGCATTGAGCTGGCCCTTATAATCGCCGTTGCGCGGCCTGATCCGAGTCTCGATGAAGTCCCTCACCCGGTCCCGGTAAAAAGCCTGCCGTTCCGTAAGGTCAAAATCCATGGGGGTGGAATCCCTGTGTCTGGCGCTAGCGCGGTCGCGACTCTCGCTGCCAGAAATGGCGGATTTGGGGAAGTGGCAGCGACCTGAGGCTCCGCACCGCAGTTCCGATTCTATCGGACACCGGCTCGTCACGGGGCGCGACGATGCCTACATGGGCCCATGGACAAAGAAGCAATCTATCTCCAGCTCAAGAGTCTTGTGGAGACGATTCCGGACCTGAATGTCGAAGCTCAGCGCGCCCAAATGTCCGCAGACGCACACAGGTGGCTCGCACAGCTGAACGCGCTTGTCACACAACAAGGCAATCATAGCGACGCCTTCTCGTTGAAGGCGGCGATAGGAGGCCTGAGAAGTGCCCTTCCTCAACTTCGGCATGCACGCATCGACGAGATCATGGGGGTATTATTCCGAGCTCTTACTCACGCGGAAATCCACGCGCCAACAGCCATGACTGGCTCCTTCATCGCGGTCGGAAGTGCCTTCGATGCGCTTCGGGCCATCGCCGGCGTACTGAGGGAAGCGTCGTCGGAGATAATGATCGTTGATCCCTATATGGCCGAGGACGCTCTCTCGGATGTTGCGGTGCTGGCGGATGAGGGAGTGACAATTCGACTTCTATCCGATTCGGGAACCGTTAAACCTGGTCTTAAGCCGGCTGTGAGGGCTTGGATCCAGCAATATGGATCGACTCGGCCGTTGGAAGCGAGGCTGTCTTCAGCCAAGACCCTCCATGACCGCCTCATATTCATCGACGGCACGAAGGTGTGGATTCTCACCCAATCCCTTAAGGATTTGGCGAAGCGGTCGCCGGCTTCATTGACGGCTTCCGACAACGAAACAGCGAACCTTAAGCTGGCGGCTTACGCTGACATCTGGACTAATTCGTCTCCCATCTAAGAAAGACAATTTCAGTAGCGATTCTGGGACACAGGCAATTCCGGGACACAACACTAATCCCCCGCTCCCTTCCTCTGCTGCCGCTTCTTCCGCCCCGCGCCAACCTCCAACCCGCTCGCCAGCGCCTGCCGCGCCGCCGCCGCCAGGTAGGCCGACCGGTTCTCCGCCACCCGGTCGATCGCCGCGACCAGGCCTTCGTCGAGCGTGACGTTGAGCCTTAGCGCGCGGCCCGGGGGTTCGACGCGCACCAGCAGGCGCGCCGCTTCCTCGACCTCCGGGTCCGCCGCCCATGCGTCGATGTCGCTCGGCGCGGGGATCGCGTCGCCCTGTTCGGCCGAAAGCACGATATGCGCCGCCAGCGCCTCCTCGGCGTTGCGCGCGGCTTCCTGGAGCGTGCCGCCGGCCGAGGCGCAGCCGGGCAGATCGGGGAAGAAGACGCTGTAGCCCTTGCCCGCCCGCTCGACGATCGCCGGATAATAAGAAGCCGCCATCCGCTCTTCTCCTCGCTCGCCCCTAACGGAGCTTAACGCCGCTCTGGCGCTCGATGCTCTTGAGCGTGCCGACGCCGAGTTCCGCCTTCGGATGCGGCACCGTCACGGTTCCGGGCTTCACCGCATGGCGGAACTGCTTGTGCGATCCGGCCTGCCGGACCTCGCGCCATCCGTCCGCCTCAAGCTTCCCGATGACGTCCCGGCTCCGCATTGCCCCAATCTCATATGTGTGTATCTATACACATGATCGGTGCAATTGTCAACTCGGGGCGATTTGTTGAGCGTCTGCCGCTTTGATCCGGCTGGAAGGTGATGTCTTTACCGGTGATGGCGGGCTCGCCCGCGCCTTCGATCCCGGACCGCCGGCCTGCTTCCCGACGCCCCCTATTCGTCCTTCCCCAGGAACAGCCAGTAGAGAATGGCGAGGCCATAAGGGAAAGCGAAGATCAGGATGTAGCCGCGCATGTTCATCCAGGTGAGCGGCCTTTCGTCGAACAGGCTGAAGCCGGCGGGGATGAGCAGGATGGCGAGGATCCAGAGCAAGGCGAGCGCCGCCGCCGCGCCGGGCGATAGCATCCATTCGCCCTTCCGTCAGGCGGCCTTGTCGGCGCGGAGCTTCCAGGGAAGCCCGGGCAGCTTGACCATCGCCTTGCCGCAGATTGTGCAGCGGGTGACGAAATGGCCGCCTTCCCAATGGCTGTCCTTAGTGTCGGCGACATGGGTGCCGAGCCAGCTGTGCAGGCTCATCGGTCGTTGTCCGCGGCGGGGGTCATCTCTTGCTTTCCTGCGCCGCCGGCGCGCGGGCGATGGGCTGGCCGGCGCTGGCCTCGGCGATCGCCGCCTCGACCGCCGCCAGGCCGGCGTCGCTCGCCACCGCAAGGTCGAGCGGGCGGCCGCCAAGAGTCTCGTGGGGCGTGTTGAGGAAGGCGCGCACCGCCTCGACGTCGCCGAGCGCCTGGGCGGCGCGGACGGCGCGGCCCTGCCGCCTGCCCTCGTCGGGGCTGAGCACCGGGCCCTGGCGGCCGCGCCTTCGGAAGGGATCGTTCATTCGCCGTGCTCCGCAGGCCCCTTGCGGCGGGGACGGGGCGAGGGCGAGGGCCTCGGCCGCGTGCCGAAATCGAAGGCGGAGCGCGGCCGGGCCGCGCCGGGCATGTGCAGCGCCGCCAGCTCACCCGCGGTCGCCGGGCCCTTGTCGGCGAGCAGGAAGGGCAGGCTCGCCGCCGCCTTGATGCTGTAGCGGCCGGCCATGTCGTAATGGATGAGCCGCGCCTCGGAGGTCGCCGCCGCGCGGGCCATCGCCATCGCCGCGCGCTTGCGCCCGAGCCAGTAAGTCCTGTCCATCGAAGATCACCTTGGTTGTGCAAGCGAGAGCACTGAAGCGTCTCTCTGTCACGGGGTGCTCGCTGGGAAAGCTGGTGATCGGCCGAGCCTAGCAGGTCGGGGCGCCGATAGCGATCTAATTCGGGCCGGCGGGCCGGTTCGGGGCGATCCGCGCGCCTGCGCGCCGCCGACATTGTAAATCGGCGCCGAAGCGCCCATATCCCCTTGGCTGACGTCGCCCACGACGGAACCGATTGGCCCCCTGGGCGCCTCTCCTGTCCCTTCGAAGCCGCCCGGCCCCGCGCCGACGCCGTCGCGTGGACATCGTCATCCGCCCCAAGGAGCGCGCATGAAAGAGGAATTGCTGACTCTCGAAGGGCAGATCGACGAGATCCTGCCCGATGGCCGTTTCGGGGTGATGCTCGACAACGACCACAGGATCATCGCCTATACGGCCGGGCGCATGCGGCGCTTCCGGATCCGCTCGATCGTCGGCGACCGCGTCCATGTCGAAATGACGCCCTACGATCTCAGCAAGGGCCGAATCGTCTATCGCGAGAAGATCGCCGGCTCCGGCGGTGGCGGCGGTCCGCGCCGCGGCAATTTCAGACGGAGATGAACGATGGACGACCATGACCGCCGCCGAACCACGCCCTATCTGATCGAGCGCGAGGACGAGGGGCAGTATCGCCTGACCGTCCGCGAAACTCGCTACAACAGCCAGAATTACCCGATCGTCACCGCGCTCGCGGTCGACGAAATTTTCAAGTCGACGACCGCCGCCCGCGCTTATGCCAAGGCGAATTTCGACGCTCAGCCGGGCGAGTTCGCCAGCAAATAAACCCGCGCGTGGCCGCCGCCTCAGTCCTCGTTGGCGGCGATGTCGCGGGCGAAGCGCAGGGCCACCGCGCTGTGGAGCGGGTGTTCGAAGGCGAGCCCGCCCTTGCCGTCTTCCCACCAGGCGACCGTCGCCGCCCACCGCTCGAGCCCGGGCAGGCGCAGCCACACTCGGGTGCCGGGCTGGAATGGCCAGCGCGATTCGAAGCCGCAGCCATGGGTGGAGATGTCGCCGATGGCGATCTGTTCGGGCTGCTGGCGCAATTGGCCCAGCGTGCCCCGGCTCGCGGCGCGATGGCGCTTCGCGCTCCGCTCCGTGAAGCCGGCCCCGATCTCCGCCTCGGCCATTACCCGCATGGTGTTCCCGCCCTTCCGGCTACAGTCTCTATACGGTAGTGTTACGAGGTCTTGGTAAAGGTCGCGTAAACCAGCCCGCCCGCGAGGAGCCTCTTCATGCGCTGCTGTAAAGGCTTGAGTTCCCGCCTTCTTTGTGGAATCATCCGGACGCTGTAGAAAGGGCTCGTCCTATGAAGTCGCTTCTCTTTGCCGCCGTCCTGATCGCCACCGCCTCGACCGGCTTTGCCGCCCAGGCGCCTTCCAACGAAGGCTCGACCTCGAACCAGCGCTCCGGCCGCGATCCCAATCAGGTCATCTGCAAGCGCCAGCGGGAGCTCGGCTCGCGGCTCGTCATCCGCCGCGACTGCATGACTCGGCAGGAATGGGCCGATCACCGGCGCCGGCTCCGGGCCAATATCGATCACGCCCAGAATACCCGCGTCCATCCGCGCATGTAGCACGGCTCAAAAGTAGAGGACGCGGGTGGCCTGACGGCGCGGACTCGGCGCATAACGACGTTCGAGCGCCGGATCCGGCGCCGCCGTCCAGCCCGGCCGCCCGCCGGGTCGCGAAACCGTCGACATCACCGCCCCTGCGTTCGAGCAGCCCGACCAGGATCGCGCCTCGACGTCGCTCATTCCGGCGCGGGTCGGCGCATCGAGCCCGACGAAATCCGCATGGCGGCGACTTTGGCCGCCGATGCGGTCCCGACGATCCATGCGCCTGCCAAGCCCGCCCGGTAGGGCGGCAGGCGCAAACCGGAGAAATGATCATGCGGCAGGCCGCCCATTCCATCGATCCCCTCTTCCTCGAACGCTGGTCGCCGCGGGCCTTCGACGGGTCCGACCTGCCCGACGCGGATCTCATGGCGATGTTCGAGGCGGCGCGCTGGGCGCCCTCGGCGTTCAACTCGCAGCCCTGGCGCTTCCTCTATGCCAAAAAGGGCGACGCCGATTGGGATCGATTCCTCTCGCTCCTCATCCCGTGGAACCAGAGCTGGGCGCATACCGCGTCGGTTCTCGTCTACATCGTCTCCGACAGCCTGCCCTTCACCGACAAGGAAACCGGCGCTCCGGCCGGCTCGCACACCCACAGCTTCGATACCGGCGCCGCCTGGGTGAGCCTGGCGCTCCAGGCGACCCGCATGGGCTATCGCGCCCACGGCATGTCGGGGATCCAGCACGATCTTGCCCGCGCCGAATTGAGTCTCCCCGATCGCTACCGGCTCGAGGCCGCCTGCGCGATCGGCCGGATCGGCGATCCCGCGCAACTGGACGAGAAGCTGCGCGCGCGCGAACATCCATCGGACCGCAAGCCGCTGGGCGGTTTCGTCCATGCCGGAAGCTTCCCTTCGGCCTGAGCCGTGGCGGAGCCGTCCGCCAAGGCTTGTGCGGCGGCCGCTTTGGGGACAGACTCGCGGGAAAAGGGACAGGGGCCTTTCGCATGACGGTCGAAGCGGGCGCATCGCCGAGGCGCAAGGGCGCGCGAATGGTCACGCTCCCCGCGCGACCGGAGCCGATCCGGGTCGCGGTCGACGAAACCGCGATCGTCGTCATCGACATGCAGAACGCTTATGCCTCGCCCGGCGGCTATGTCGATCTGGCCGGCTTCGATATCGAAGGCGCCGCGGGCACGATCGGTAAGATCGCCAAGGTGCTGGAAACCGCGCGCGACGCGGGCGTGCTGGTCGTCTATCTGCAGAACGGCTGGGACGCCGACTATGTCGAGGCGGGCGGGCCGGGATCGCCCAACTGGCACAAGTCGAACGCGCTGAAGACGATGCGCGCCAGGCCCGAGCTGCAGGGCAAATTGCTCGCCAAGGGCGGTTGGGATTACGATCTGGTCGACGCGCTCGAGCCCCGAAGCGGCGACATCGTCCTGGCCAAGACCCGCTACAGCGCCTTCTTCAACTCGCAGCTCGACAGCACGCTGAGGGCGCGCGGCATCCGCAATATCGTCTTCGTCGGCATCGCCACCAACGTCTGCGTCGAATCCACCCTGCGCGACGGCTTCCACCTCGAATATTTCGGCGTGATGCTGGAGGACGCGACCCACCATCTCGGCCCCGATTTCATCCAGGCGGCCAGCGTTTACAATGTTGAGAAATTCTTCGGCTGGGTTTCGAGCGTCGCCGATTTCTGCGGCACGTTCGGCCAGATCGCGGAGGACCAAGAGTGATATGGAGCCCCCGCTCCGTTCGCCCTGAGCCTGTCGAAGGGCCTTCCTTCTTGCGGTGCAAGAGAAGGAGAGGGCTTCGACAGTCTCAGCCCGAACGGGCAAGCGGGCGGAGAGATCATAGGAGACTGACCGATGCCCTTTGAATCGATCAACCCGCCGCAATTCCCGACCCCGATCGCGCCTTATTCGGCAGGCACGAAAGCGGGCGCCGCCGTCTACGTCTCGGGCACGCTGGCGCTGGGTCCGGGCGGCACGGTGCTCCATCCCGATGATGCCGAAGCGCAGACAAGGCACGTGCTGGAGACGATCCGGATCACTCTGGAGACGGCCGGGGCGACGATGGCCGACGTCGCCTTCAACCATATCTTCCTGACCGACTGGGCCCATTATCCGGCGATGAACGCCGTCTATGCGGAGTTTTTTCCGGGCGCCAAGCCCGCGCGCTACTGCATCCAGTGCGGACTGGTGAAGCCCGGCCTGGTCGTCGAGATCGCCTCCGTGGCGCATATCGGCTGATGGCCGAGGTCGCCGGCCTCTATTACGAAGTCCATGGCCCGGCCGGCGCGCCGCCGGTCATCCTTTCGGCCGGGCTGGGCGGTTCCGGCGCCTATTGGGCGCCCAATCTCGATGCCCTGGCGGAGCATCACCGGGTCATCCTCTACGACCATCGCGGCACCGGCCGCAGCGACCGGACCTTGCCGGAGCGGCTGACCGTCCAGGACATGGCCGGCGACCTGATCGCGCTGATGGGCGGGCTCGGGATCGAAAGCGCGAGCCTGGTCGGTCACGCCGCCGGCGCCTGCATCGCCCTCACGGTGGCGCTCGACGCGCCCGAGCGGGTCGAGGGCCTCTATCTGGTCAACGGTTTCGCCCGGCCCGATCCGCATTTCGTCCGCTGCTTCGAGACTCGCCTTGCGCTGCTCCGCGACAGCGGCGTCGCGGCCTTCGTCCACGCCCAGCCGATCTTCCTCTACCCGGCGGACTGGTGCTCCTGGAACGCCGAGCGCCTGATGGACGAGGAGGCCGAGCAACTTCGCCACTTCCAGGGCGCTGCAAATGTCGAGGCGCGGATCCGCGCCTTGCTCGACTTCGACGTCGCCGACCGGCTCGGCGAGATCCGGGCCCCAACCGTGGCGATTGCGACGGACGACGACGTGCTCGTCCCCAACACCTGCTCGAACCTGATCGGCGAAGGCATAGCCAATGCCGTGATCAGCGGCATCCAATGGGGCGGCCACGCCTGCAACGTCACCAATCCCGCCGAATTCAACGACATGCTGCTCAGCTGGCTCGCTGTGCGTCTCGAGGGAGTTCAATGATGGAAATCGGAATCTTCACCCCGATCGGCAACAATGGCTGGCTGATCTCGGAAAATTCGCCCCAGTATATGCCGAGCTTCGACCTCAACAAGGAGATCGCGCAGAAAGCCGAGAAATACGGCGTCGATTTCCTGCTGTCGATGATCAAGCTTCGCGGCTTCGGCGGCAAGACCGAGTTCTGGGAATATAACCTCGAAAGCTTCACGCTGATGGCGGCGCTGGCCGCGGTGACGAGCAAGATCAAGATCTACGCGACCTGCCCGACGCTCGTCATCCCGCCCGCCTTCTGCGCGCGCATGTGCAACACGATCGATTCGATCAGCCACGGCCGCTTCGGCCTCAATCTGATCACCGGCTGGCAGCGCCCGGAATATAGCCAGATGGGGCTGTGGCCGGGCGACGAGCATTTCCGCAATCGCTACACGATGCTCGGCGAATATGCGCACATATTGCGCGAGCTCTGGGCGACCGGGCAGAGCGACTTCAAGGGCGAATATTATCAGATGGACGATTGCCGGGTCCGCCCGCTGCCCGAAGGCGACATGAAGATCATCTGCGCCGGCTCGTCCGACGAAGGCCTCGCTTTCTCGGCGCAATATGCCGATTACGCCTTCTGCCTAGGCAAGGGCGTCAACACGCCGACCGCCTTCGCTTCCAACAATGAGCGGCTGATGACGGCCACCGCGAAAACCGGCCGCGACGTGCGCATCTACGCCTTGTTCATGGTCATCGCCGCCGAAACCGACGCCGAAGCGATGGACAAATGGATCTGGTATCGCGAGGGTGTCGACGAGGAGGCGGTGGCCTGGCTCGGCGCGCAGGGGGCGGCCGACAAGACCTCGACCACCACCAACGTCCGCCAGCTCGCGGACCGCGAAAGCGCGGTCAACCTCAACATGGGCACGCTCGTCGGCTCCTACGAGAGCATCGCCCGGATGCTCGACGAGGCGTCGACCGTCCCCAATACCGGCGGCGTTCTGCTCACCTTCGACGATTTCATCGAAGGCACCGAGAAGTTCGGCACCCGCATCCAGCCGCTGATGAAATGCCGGAAGGGCGTGGTCGCGGCGGCAGGCTGAAGAAGGCAGGCCGCGCCGCGCCGCGCGGTGCCGGTCCCGGCCCGGCTTCCGCTCCGGCCCGCCGCCCGCCGGCTAATCGCATAAGGCTTGGCATCGGCGCTCGGGGATTGATAGGCAGCCCCCGATGATGACGCGATCGCCCGCTCTGCTTTGCCTTGCCCTGCTCGCCGGCTGCGCGGGCAATGTCGCCGATTATATCGGGCCGCGCGCGAACATCGTCACCCCGCAGCTGTTTCGCTTCGGCTTCGATCTGCGCGAGGCCCGCTGCGTCGGCGATGCGCTTGCCGGCAGCCTCAGCCCGCTTCAGCTGCGCCGGCTGGTGCGCGCGGCGACTCCGGTGCGGCGCGGCGCGCGCGATCCCGATCGGCTGGTGCCGATGGACCTGGCCCATGTCGCCGCTACCGTCGGCCAGCCCGTCCGCGCCGCGGTCGATCGGGCCATGGGCCATTGCGACATGAGCGCCGAGCGGATCGCCGGTGGCCCCACCCCGGACAGCGCCCGCACTGCCGAAAGCGCCGCCCCGGCGGCGCTGCGCCCGGCCTGGCTCAATCTCGGCGCCGCCGGCTCGGGTCAGTCGATCGCGGTCGACGCCGCGACTCTGGCACAGGAGGCCGCCAGCCGCACCGCCTGGTTCCGGCTGACCGATCCCGGCGCCGCCGTCCCGGGCGAGAACACCTATTTGCTGGTCATCGATTGCGCGGCCCGAACGATCAACGCCCGGTCTCGCCGCCGCCGCGACGCCGCCGGCGCCATCGTCGAGCAGGTCGATTATCCGGACAATCCGTTGCCTGTCGAGAACGGCACCGTCATGGAGATCGCCTTCCTCGCGCTCTGCACCTGAGGCGCTGGATCCGGCTCCTCGGTAGGGGTCAGCCGGTCCCCGGCAGGGTCGCGGCCGGCTCTGCGCCGAACCGGTTCGGCCCCTCGCTGCCCTTCGTGCCCAGAAGGACCGCAAGGAGCAGGAAGGTGGCGAGGTAGGCGAGGCCGCAGGCCACAGCTCCGACGACGAGCAGCGGGCTGTCCGCCCACAGCTCCGGAAGCGGCCGGCGATTCTGGGTCAGCGCGAAGATCGCGGCCAGGAAGGGCAGCGGCAGCAGACCCCAGGCCCCCGATCGGTCGCCGTCGTGCAGCCGCCGCGTCACCGCGGCCGCGAGCAGCAGGACGACGATCGCGATCATCGCCGCCAGCGCCCAGATTCCGCCGGGCAGATTGTCGTAATTGGGCGCCAGCGGATTGACGTCCGGATTGTACATGTCGAGGAATCCGGAGCCGGTCGGCAATGGCGGCGCCATTTCGGGATCGGTCAGGATCGTCAGCGTCTTGGCCCACACCGCCACGACCTCGCGGGCGGTCCAGACGTAAGTGGCGGTGGCCAGCAGGCCGAGCACGAAGGCGGCATAGGGCCAGAACCGGCTGGGCGGGTCGCGCCCAGAGAAGCTGAAAAGCTTCGCGAAATTGCCGCGGATGGTGTCGAGCAGCATGGGGCGTCTCCGGCACGACTTCACCCGACCATAAGCGGGCGCGCGCGCTCCCGTCCAGCGGCGTTCAGCCCCGGTGGCTGGCTCCCGCGGGCGCCGCCGGTTCCACGCGCGCATCGGCCGCGTCGCCGGCGGCGTAGAAGGCCGCGACCGGGAAGGCGAGCGAGAGCAGCGACATGGGTACAGCGACCATCGCCCCGGCGCCAAGCAGCCAGGGCGCCGCCGCCGCGAGCAGGGCCAGCGCCGCCAGGGTCAGCAGCCCGTCCGCCTCGCTGTCTCCGATCCAGCCGTGCGGCGCGTCGCGATCCTCGATCACGGCGTGAAGACGGCGGATGGTGCGGCTGGCTTTGTCCTCGAACAAGGCCGGCACCAAAGCGTGGATGATGCAGGCGCCGCCGGCGATCACCAGCAGCGATCCGACCGCGCCGGCGAAGCGCATATGCTGGAGATAATCCTCGCCGACTTTTGCCAGATGCGCCCGGCTCCGCCCGATCACGCCCACGCAATCCTCCCGCGCCACGACACCGAAGCGCCGAGGATGCGGCAAGCGCGCGCCGATTTCGATCCCGCCGCCCGCCTGTCGTCGCGGGAGGCTGTCGTTCCGGCGCAAAGTTGACCGAAATGGTAGAGTTAGGCCAGCCTCTCCGGCACTGCCAAAGCGTCGGCGGCCAAAGTCGTCCGCGGAGCGACGGCTTCCCAGGGGAAGACGAACCACCTCTTGTCGGCGTCGCGGTCGATCTCGCTGCCATGATATTCGCACACCGATCGCGACCGGATATTGTTGACCAGCACCGCGATCCGCAGCCCCGCGGCGCGGTCGCTCCTGGCGTCGATCGCCGCCCGCAGCGCGGCGATGGTGGCGCCGCTGTCGTTGATGTCGTCGATGATCAGGATTCGGCTGCCGCTCCGGATCTTGGTCGCCAGCCTGGCGAGCAGATCGTCGGCGAAGCCGGCCTCGCCCGAGCTGTGGTCGACCGTAAGCAAGGCGATGCCGGTGCGGTGCGAGAGGTAGGCGGCCGGCACCAGCCCGCCGCGGCCGATCCCGACCAGGAAATCGGGCGTCCAGCCATCCTCCTCGATCGCCCGCGCCACCGTCTCGACCTCGTCGAGGAAGCGCTCATAGGGGATGTAGAACAGGGCCGGTTCGGCGGCTTGCGGCATGGCTATCCCGAATCTGTTGTCCAGCGCCCTGAATAGGCCGCCGCGGGCCGCGCGACAATGAGCCGCGGGATCCGGCCACCCATGCCCGCCGCGGCGGCGCCCCCGGGCCGCTACCAATCCGGGAAAAGCTTGCTAAATTATGGACATATCGCCAAGGCGGTGGCGAATTTCGAGGGCGGGGACAATTGTGACGAATATCACCGGTACGGCCGGCAATGACGTTCTGTCGGGAACGGCGGACCAGGACATTATCGACGGCCTCGGCGGCGACGATCATATCGACGGCGGCCTCGGCCCCGACATCCTCTACGGCCGCCTCGGCAGCGACACCTTGATCGGCGGGGACGGCGACGACTTTCTCGGCGCCTATGTCGACGGTACCGACCTGCTCGAAGGCGGCGCCGGCAACGACCAGTTCAGCCTGGCGTTCGACCAGTGGAGCGGGCCCGACACGATCGTCGTGCCCGGATCGGTCGCCACCCTGCTGGGCGGCGCGGGCAATGATTCGTTCGTTCTGCAGCTGCTTGTGCCTTCGGACGCCCAGGTGACGATCGACGGCGGCGGCGACTCCGACCGCGTCTTCATCAACGGCTATCGCGACATGATCGTCACCCTCGGCCAGGGCCAGGACGTGGTCGCGATCTCCGAGAATAATTCCGCCTATCTGACCGGCGATAGCGGCGCGCTCGTCGTGACCGACTTCGAAACCGGCGAGTCCGGCGACCGCCTCGACTGGGTCGAATTCCTTCACGTGACGCTGGCCGATTACGACCGGCGCGGCAATCCGTTCGCGACCGGCCATTTGCGGCTGGTCGAGGACGGTGGCGACACGATCGTCCAGGTCGATTTCGACGGGTCGGGGACGGCGCGCGACTTCATCGACTATTTCCGCCTCGAAGGCGTGGCGCCGGCCGCGCTGACCGCCTTCAACCTCGGCGGCTACGCTTCCGACGGCAGCGCCGCGATCGGCCGGGTCATCGTCGGGACCCCCGCCTTCGACCGCCTCGACGGCACCGCCGGCGACGACTTGATCGACGGGCTCGGCAGCACCGACGTGGTCATGGCCGGCGCCGGCGACGATCTCGTCAACGGGGGCGCGGGCGGTGACGAACTCTACGGCAAATCCGGCGACGATACGCTGAACGGCGAGGCCGGCGACGATACGATCCTGGGCGGCCACGGCAACGACACGCTCGACGGCGGCGAAGGCAATGACTGGCTCTCCGATTCGGACGGCGGCGCGGACGCGCTGATCGGCGGCGTCGGCGCCGACCGGCTCTTCGTGGTGAAGGCCGATCTCGCGGACATGGCGGTCGCCACCCTGTCCGGCGGCGACGATGCCGATGCGCTCCACCTCTACGTGCACAATTACGGCGCGGCCGAGGCCGATGGCGGGTCCGGCGACGATATCGTCCACGTCTACGCTCTGCGCGGCGCGATCGACGTGACCCTCGGGGCCGGCAGCGACGAGCTTCAGCTCCACAATATCAGCCACGGCTTCCGCGAGGGGCTGATCACGGTCCAGGATTTCGAGCTCGCGCCCGGCGGCGATCGGATCGCGTTCGACGCCGATTTCATGAGCTTCTTCCCGGGCTGGGACGGCACCAGCCCGTTCGAATCGGGCCTGTTCCGGCTGGTGCAGAGCGGCGCCGATACGCTCGTCGAGTTCGACTGGCACAATGACGCTCTGTCCTACCTGCCGCTGATCAGGCTGGTGGGCATCGACGCGTCGCTCCTGGCCGCGAGCCATCTGGCCGGGTTCGCGCCGGGCCGGATCACCTATCTCGGCACCGGGGATGCGGACAGCCTCGCCGGAACCGAGCGCGGCGACATCCTCCTCGGCGAGGGGGGCGACGACCAATTGTCGGGGCTCGCCGGCGAGGACCGGCTCGAGGGCGGCAGCGGTGCCGACAGGCTCGACGGCGGCGAGGGCGCGGACGAGATGGCGGGCGGCATCGGCAACGACCTCTATCTCGTCGACGATGCCGGCGATCTCGTCGCCGAGGCGCAAGGCGGCGGCGAGGACCGCGTCGTCGCGAGCATCGGTTACGCGCTCGCCGCCGGCTTGTCGGTGGAGATCCTCGAGGCGGCGGCCGGAAATGCGGCGATCCACCTCACCGGCAATGCCTTCGGCCAGACCCTGATCGGCAATGCCGGCGCCAATCTGCTCAACGGCGGCGGCGGCGCGGATGCGATGACGGGCCTTGGCGGCAACGATTCCTACTTCATCGACGACGTCGCCGACCAGGCGATCGAAGTCGGC
>Ga0190265_10000753_pt1 | contig 21717 bp, 18 predicted proteins | sample Popmic124T_FD_133135 | JGI IMG/M metagenome (GOLD analysis project Ga0190265, IMG submission 133135) | Populus adjacent soil microbial communities from riparian zone of Indian Creek, Utah, USA - 124 T | ecosystem: Environmental > Terrestrial > Soil > Riparian zone | place: USA: Utah | collected...
CCGGGGGTGAGGGGGGTGTCGCGCCCTGAGGGGGGGGTGAGGCCCCTGGGGGGGGGATGACGCCGGAATCGCGGGGGAGTATCGCCCTCGGTGGGGGCGGTAAGGCCCGTCGCGAGGGGGATAAGGCCGGTGCCGAGGGCGGTGAGGCCCGCGGCGGGGGCGGAGGCGCCGCTCGCCGCCCGGGCCGGTCTTCGGCCGAGGGCGGCGAGATCTCTGACGAGGGGCTACGGGCGGGAGGCGACGGGGATCTCGATGGTCCCGATCTCGTCCTTCTCTTCCTTGGCGAGGCCGACCTGCCAGAGCAGGAAGGCGGTCTCGAAGGCGGTCTCGCGCAGGCGGTCGTAGCGGCCGGAGGAGCCGCCGTGGCCGCCGGCCATGTTGGTGCGCAGCAGCAGGGGGTTCGGATCGGTTTTCAAGGTGCGCATCTTGGCGACGTACTTCGCCGGCTCCCAGTACATGACCTGGCTGTCGTTGAGCGAGGTGGTGACGAGCACCGCGGGATAGTCCCGGGCGGCCAGGTTGCCGTAGGGGTCGTAGCTCTTGATGTAGTCGTACTCGGCCTTGTTCTGGGGGTTGCCCCACTCCTCGAACTCGGCCACGGTGAGCGGCAGCGAGGGGTCGGACATGGTGTTGATCACGTCCACGAAGGGGACGTTGGCGATGACCGCCTTGAAGAGGTCGGGCCGCATGTTGGTGACGGCGCCCATCAGCAGGCCGCCGGCGCTGCCGCCCTGGATGGTGACCCTCCCCTTGGAGGCGTACTTCCTCGCGATCAGCCCCTCGGCGACGGCGATGAAGTCGGTGAAGGTGTTCTTCTTGTGGAGCATCCGGCCGTCGTCGTGCCAGGCCTTGCCGAGGTCGCCGCCGCCGCGGATGTGGGCGATGGCGTAGACGAAGCCGCGGTCGAGCAGGCTCAGGCGGTTGGGGTTGAAGGCGACGAAGGAGGGGGCGCCGTAGGAGCCGTAGGAGGTCAGCATCAGCGGCGCCGAGCCGTCTCTGGGCACGTCCTTGCGGTAGACGATCGAGACCGGCACCGCGGTGCCGTCGGGCGCCGGGATCGAGATGCGCTCGGAGGCGTACCGGCTCGGGTCGTAGCCGCCCAGGACCTCGGTCTTCTTGAGGAGCTTCAGCTCGCGGTTGTCCAACCCATAGTCGTAGACGCTCGCCGGGGTGACCAGGGACTGGTAGGTGAACCGTAAGAGACCGGTGTCGAGCTCCGGGTTGCCCTGGGGGAAGACGGTGTAGACCGGCTCGGGGAAGCTGATGCGGTGCTTCTCGCCGGTCTTGAACGAGGTGACGGCGGCCTGCTGCAGACCCGCCTCACGCTCGAAAGCCACCATGTGGTCCTTGAAGAGCATGACACCCTCGAGCATCACGCCGGCGCGGTGCGGCAGCAGCTCCTGCCAGTTCTTGGGATCGGGATCCGCCGCGGGCGCGGTCACCAGCCGGCCGTTGCGGCCGGTGTCGTTGACGGTGATGTAGAAGAGGTCTCCCCGGTGCTCGACGTCGTACTCGATGTCGGGCCGGCGGGCGGCGACCAGCTTGGGCTCCCCCTCCGGCTCCGCCGCCTTCAAGTAGCGGACCTCGGAGCTCGTCATGCTGCCGCTCGCGACGAAGAGGTATTCGCGGCTTCTCGAACGGCCAACCCAGACGTTGAAGCGCTCGTCCTTCTCCTCGTAGACGAGGGGGTCCTCGGCGGCGCCCAGCGCGTGGCGGTAGATGCGGTGGGAGCGCTTGGCGGAGTCCTCGACGCCGTAGAAGAGGGTCTTGTCGTCGGCAGCCCAGGTCACGGCAGTGACCTTCTCGCGCTTGTCCGGAAGGGTCTGGCCGGTGCGCAGGTCTTTGACCTGGAGGGTGTACTGGCGGAAGCCCGTGTAGTCGGTCGAATAGGCGAGCAGGTTGCCGTCGTTGCTCACGCTCAAGGCGCCGAGGTTGAAGAACTTCTGGCCGGCCGCCAGCTGGTTGCCGTCGAGGAGCACCTCCTCGGGAGCGTCCAGGCTCCCCTTCTTGCGGCAGACGATGGGGTATTGCTTCCCCTCCTCGGTGCGGTTGTAGTACCAGTAGCCGCCGTCCTTCTGGGGCACGCTGAGGTCGGTCTGCTGGATGCGGCCGAGCATCTCCTTGTAGAGGGTCTCCTGGAGGGCCTCGGTCGGCCGCATCACCTCGTCGGTGTAGCTGTTCTCGGCCGTCAAGTAGGAGACGACCTCGGGCTTCTCCTTGTCGCGCAGCCAGAAGTAGTCGTCGACCCGCTTTTCGCCATGCAGGACGTCGGTCTTCGGGGCCTTCTTGGCGACCGGGGGGATGGGCGCGTCCCCGGCGCGTAGAGCGGGAACGCCCAGAAGCCCGGCGAGGAGCAGGGCGGCCGGAGCGGCAAGGAAAGAGAGGCGGTGGTGTTGCTTCATCTGGGGACCTCCGTATTCGGGTTCCCCATAGTTTAGCCGATCGGCCACACCATCGGGCTCTGGTATAGAATCCGCCCCGTCAATCAAGAAGAGAGGGAGGTCTTATGATCGGTCTGGCCGGTTACAAAGTGCTCCACATCCTGGGAGCCCTGTTCCTTTTCACTGCCTTGGGGGGATTGCTGCTCGCGTCCCGCGCGGGGGTCCAGAGCGGGGCGAGCCGCAAGACCGCCGGCATGACGCACGGCATCGCCCTCATCATCATCCTGGTGAGCGGCTTCGGAGCGCTCGCCCAGATCGGCCTGTCGAACCCGGGGATCTGGCCACTCTGGCTCTGGCTGAAGGTGGCCCTGTGGCTCGCCTTCGGCGGCGTGATCGTGCTCATCCGCCGCTCGCCGGGGTCCGCCACCGCGCTGTGGTGGGTGCTGCCCATCCTCGGAGCCGCGACGGCCTACCTGGCGCTCTACAAGCCGACGTTCTGAGGTGTCGGGGCGGGGCTCGTCCCCGCCCCGACGGCTGCTCCCGCTTGGCTTGGAAGGCTCCGCTGTACTAAGGTTCCCGCCACGGGCACGCCGCCCGACCTGCCGATCATGATCTCCCCGACCACCCCATCCGAGACCGCCGTCCGCTGCCAGGGGCTGGTCAAGCGCTACGCCGACGTGACCGCCGTCGACGGGCTGGACCTCGAGGTGAAGAGCGGCGAATGTTTCGGGCTGCTCGGCCCCAACGGCGCGGGCAAGACGACGACGATCGAGATCCTCGAGGGGCTCACCCAGCCGGACGCCGGCGTGGTCGAGGTGCTGGGGACGACCTGGGAGAAGGACGAGGACCAGCTGCGCGAGCGGCTGGGGATCTCGCTCCAGGAGACGCAGCTCAACGAGAAGCTCACCGTGGGCGAGACGATCCGCCTGTTCCGCTCCTTCTACAAGGAGGGGCGGGACCCCGAGGTGGTGCTGGCCAAGCTCGCCCTGGAGGAGAAGCGCAACGCCCGGGTGGGCAAGCTCTCCGGCGGCCAGAAGCAGCGGCTTGCCGTGGCCTGCGCCCTGGTCGGCGACCCGGACCTCCTCTTCCTCGACGAGCCGACGACCGGCCTCGACCCGCAGAGCCGCCTCCAGCTCTGGGAGCAGGTGACGGACTTCCGCGCCGGCGGCGGCACGGTGCTGCTGACCACCCACTACATGGACGAGGCCGAGAGGCTCTGCGACCGTGTGGCGATCGTCGACCGCGGCAAGGTGATCGCCCTCGGCACCCCGGCGGCGCTGATCAACTCGCTGCATGCCGCGAACGTCATCGAGTTCGCCTCCGAGCCGGACATCCCGGAGGACGCCCTGCGCGCCCTTCCGGGGGTTGCCGAGCCCCACCGGCGCGGGCCGAACTGGGCGCTGCCGGTCAACTCGCTCACCGAGAGCGTGCCGGCCCTCCTGGCGCTGATCGAGCGCTCGGGGGCGCGGCTCTCTCACCTCTCGACCCACCAGGCGACGCTCGAAGACCTGTTCGTCTCGTTGACCGGCAGGGCGCTGCGCGAGGAGTCATGAGCAAGAAGTACTCCCCCCTCTTCGAGCTGACGGTCTCCCGCGCCAAGGAGTTCCTGCGCGAGCCGGAGGCGCTCTTCTGGGTCTTCGCCTTCCCGGCGCTCTTGACCGTGGCGCTCGGGCTCGCCTTCCGCGAGAAGGCTCCGGACAAGATCCCGATCGGCGTGGTCGCCGGCCAGACTGCTCAGACATCCGATGGCGCGATCAAGGCGCTCGCCACCTCGCCCGTCCTCCTCCCCCGCCGCTACGGGCGCGAGGAGGGGTTGAAGGCGCTCGCCACCGGCAAGATCTCGCTGCTCGTCGACCCCGGCCCGCCGGTCGCCTTCCACTTCGACGAGACCCGGCCCGACTCGCGGATCGCCCGCCTCGAAGCCGACGACGCCCTGCAGCGGGCGGCGGGGCGCAAAGACGTGCTCGCCGTGCGCTCCGAGAAGATCACCGAGGTGGGCTCGCGCTACGTCGACTTCCTGGTGCCCGGCCTGCTCGGCATGAACCTGATGGGCACCGGCATCTGGAGCATCGCCTTCTCGGTGACCATCGCGCGCAGCAAGCGGGTTTTGAAGCGCCTGGTGGCGACGCCGATGCGCCGCAGCCACTTCCTGCTGGCGCAGATCCTCGGACGCCTGGGCTTCCTGATCCCGGAGCTGATCATCCTGGTCGGCCTCGGCTGGCTGGCCTTCGGCGTCCCCGTGCGCGGGTCGCTGCTGCTCCTCGTCGGCACCTGCCTCCTGGGGGCGATGGCGTTCTGCGGCCTGGGGCTCCTGGTGGGCTCGCGGGTGAGCACGATCGAGGGGGCGAGCGGCCTCGCCAACTTCATCATGCTGCCGATGTGGGTGCTCTCGGGCGTCTTCTTCTCCTCCGAGAGGTTCCCGGACGCCGTGCAGCCGTTCATCAACGCCCTGCCGCTCACCGCGCTCAACCAGGCGCTGCGCGCGGTGATGCTCGAGGGCGCGACGCTGCCGCAGATCACCCCGCAGCTCGCGATCGTCGCCGCCTGGGGCCTCGCCGCCTTCGTCGTCGCCCTGAAGATCTTCCGCTGGCGGTAGAAAAACCCCTTCACAGCAGGTGGGCGATCGAGTTGGCGTAGTAGCGCAGCGCCGGCAGCTCCTCGCCGCGGGCGGTGTAGAGCCCGTCCCTCTCCTCGACCAGGCGGCGGAGCACCAGCATGCGCAGGCCGGCGACGATGGCGTAGTCCTGGTCGCGGCGGGGGATGTAGACGTGCGCTCCGGCGGCTTCGAGACGGGTGATCAGGAGGTGGGCGCGGGCCTTCAAGTCCAACTCGCTCAATGGGGCTCCCGCACCTTCGTCGAGGCGGCGGACGAAGACGGCCGCGACCAGGGGGACCGGGACGACCGGCACGACGCCGCCGATGGCAGTCATCAGCTCGGCCCCCAACCGCGCGAGGTGCGGGGCGCGCTCGTCCTTCTCCAGGGTGCGCAGGTCGAGCCCCTCGGCCGCCAGGTGGCGCCGCATCGAGATCGGGCTGCCGAAGTTGACGCAGGCGTAGCCGAAGCGGTGCCAGCGGCTGCGCGCCATCAGCCCGACGTTGCGGAGGACGAAGCGCAGGGTGGTCGCCGCCGCGGCCAGGGCGCCGGGCCGCGGGCCGCCGGCCGCGCCGGCGACCGGCTGGACGTCGAGCAGCAGGGTGCGGTCCTCGAGGACGCGGTCATAGTTGATGCCGACCGGAATGAACACCAGGTCGCGCTCGCCGTGCGGGTCGAAGGAGCGCAGCATGTAGTCGATCAGCCCCAGCTTCGGCGGGCGCAGGCGGCCGTCGCGCGACAGGCCCCCCTCGGGGTAGACGGCCTGCGGCACGCCGGCCGCGGTCGCCATGGCGATGTAGCGCTCCAGCACCCGGCGGTAGAGCGGGTCGCCCGAGCTGCGCCGCACGAAGTAGGCGCCGGTCGAGCGGATGAGGGCCTGGAGCGGCCAGACGCGGGCCCACTCGCCGACCGCGTAGGAGAGGGCGGTGCGGTCCGCGGCGAGGTAGGCGACCAGGACGTAGTCCATGTTGCTGCGGTGATTCATCACGAAGACCACCGTCGAGCCCGGGGCGACCGCGGCGAGGCCGGCCTCGTCCGAGAAGCCGAGGCGGACGCGGTAGAGGAAGCGCGCCACCCGCTTCGAGATCCAGTAGCCGATGCTGAAGTAGAAGTAGGCGTTGAAGGCGGGGACGATCTCCCGCGCGTAGCGCTCGACCTTGGCGGCGGCGACCTCGCGCGGCATCGCGTTGTTGTCTGCATTACCGCGGGCCTGCGCCTCGACGGCCTCGACCACCTTGGGATCGTAGAGCAGGCGGTCGATGAGCACCTGCCGCTTGGTGCGCTGGAAGGCGGGGATCTCCAGCTTGAGCCGGGTGTTCAGCTCGTCGATGACGCGGTTGACGCGCCGCCGCAGGTACCAGCGGACGCTCGGCACCAGCAGCCGGTCGAGCACCGCGAGAGCGGCGAGCGCGACGAGCAGCACCACCAGCCAGAAAGGGAGACTTACGTCGCCGGTCATAAGGAAGCCGGAGCGATCATAGACCTTTTTTGTCACCAAACCGTCCGCGGCGGCAACTAACAAGTGAAGGCCCTCGCGAACGAGCGCCAGAGCGATGAGCACCCACCTCCCAAACGAGATCCTGGAGGAGCCGGGCGAGAAGACCCAGGAGCGGAGCTCCGCGCGGGTGCTCCCCTGGCGCGCCGCGGACTCCGCCTACTCGGAGGTGTTCGAAAGGGTCGTCGAGAGCCTCCGCCCGCGCCTGGCCGCCGCGGCCCGCGAAACCGCCGAGGCGCACGGGCTCCTCGCGGAGCTGCTGCGGCAGGAGCCGGAGCGGCAGGAGGCGCTGGTGCGCGGCGGCGGGCGTTTCCTGAGCTTCGCCCTCTGCCAGCTTCTGCTGGAGCTCAGCCGGCGGAAGGTCAACCCGCGCCCGCGGCAGGGCGAGCGCCTGGCCCTGCTCGCCCTCGACCTGGTCGACCGGCTGGACCCGGCCTGGTACGGGAGCTGGACGCTGGCGGACACCCGCGCCCGCTGCTGGGGCCTGGTCGCCGTCTCCCGCCTGCGCCGGCTGCTGCCCGTGGCCCGCCAGTCGTCGTCCTGCCGGCGGCGCCGCGAGCGGCGCCGGCTGCGCGGAGCCCGCCCTCAGGACGTGGCGCGGAAGCTGTAGCGCCCCGCAGCCTCCGCCGCCTTCCGCTCGTACTCCTCACCCTCCACCAGCCCGCTCACCCGCGCGGTCACCGGGAGGGCCATCGGCAGGGTGGGCCAGACGAAGGGCTCGCCGGTCGCCGCGTCCACCACGCGCCTCTCCTCGATCGCCTGGCTGGCCGCGGCGAGCGAGAGGTCCCGCAGGGCCGCGCGCAGGGCGCGGAAGAGGCCTTCGTGCTCGGGGTTCAGGAAGCGCAGCGTCTTCCGGCCCTGGCTGGCGGTGTGGTAGTGCGAGGGCACGAAGAGCAGGCCGTCGAGCTGGAGGCGGTCGCAGGCGAGCACCAGCAGGGCGGCGACGTCCTGCGACATGCCGAGGCCCGGATGGCTCTGCCCCGGCAGGCGCGGACGCTCGGGGGTGAAGTGGGCGCGCGGGTTCTGCAGCAGCAGCCACTCGATGCGCAGCAGCGCGGCGCCGGGGGCCGCCGCGCGGTCGATCCGCGCCCTCACCTCGATCAGCAGCTCCCGGCGGCCGTCCGCGCCGAACAGCCGGACGGTGTCGCCGGTGGGGTTGCCGAGGTCCATCTCCAGGCTCGGCCGTTCGAAGCCGAGGCTGCGGACGCGGTCGAGCAGGCCGGCGCGCTCCAGGGCCAGCTCCAGCCCCTGGAGGGAGTAGTAGCCGAGGAAGCGGTTCGGCGGGCGCAGGCCGCCCAGGGAATCGGCCAGGTCTTCCGCGGTCAACCCCCAGTCGTCGTCCCGCTGCGGCTCGCCGGTCAGGTCGCGCGGCGCCAGCTCGGTGGCGAGCAGGCGGTAGCGCGCCAGCGTGGCCTCCTCGGTGGAGGGCGGCTCGACCGGCCGGCCGCGGTTGAGCAGAACGGAGAAGAAGCGGGAGCTGTAGCGCCAGGCGTTCTGGCCGTAGCCGCCGCCGAGCACGACGACCAGCGGCAGCTTGCGCTCGCGGCGGCGGGCGCAGGAGAGGACGAAGCGGTCGCGCTCGAGGAGCGCCTCCGGGGAGATCCTCCAATCGCCGATCTGGTCGTCGGCGGCCGGGTCGCAGCCGGCGACGTAGAAGACCACCTCGGGCTGGAAAGCGTCGAAGACCGGCGGCAGCCGGGTGCGCACGGCGTCCAGATAGGCCGCGTCCTCGACACCATTGCCCAGCTCCACCGAGGTCGCGGCCACGGCCTCGCCCTCCCAGGAGGTGTGGTCGTGGATGGAGAAGGTGTGCACCGTGGGGTCCTCGGCGAAGAGGGCGCGCGTGCCGTCGCCGTCGTGGACGTCGAGGTCGATCACCAGCACGCGGGACTGGACGCCGCGCGAGCGCATCTCGGCGATCGCCACCGCCAGGTCGTTGTAGGCGCAGAAGCGCTCGCCCTTGGCGGCGAAGGCGTGGTGCAGCCCGCCGCCGAGGTTGACGGCGACGCCGCCGGAGGCCAGGGCGAGGCGGGCGGCCTCCAGGGTGCCGCCGGCCATGTAGCGCTGCGCCTCGAGGATGCGCCCGGCGACCGGGTCGTCGACCGTCAGGCCGACGATGCGGGTCAGCGACTCGGGCCGGTCGAGCGAGTCCAGGTAGTCGTCGGTGTGGACGCGGCGCAGTTGGCGGAGCTCGGCGGGTCCGGCGGCGTGAACGGAGCGCGGGCCGATCAGGCCGGCCGCGTCGAGGAAGGCGAGGACCTTCTCGCCGCGGCGCGGATCGTAGAGCACCCCGGGCAGCTCGATCTGGTAGCGCCGGCTGTAGACGAAGGAGACGCGGGAACCGCGCAGCAAGCCCATCAGCCTCCGCCGCCCACACCGCCACGTCCTGGCCAGGGGTCGCACACAGGGCAGCTTAGCACCTCGCCCGCGGAGGTGCGGGTCATCGCAGCCGCACCCAGGTGGCACCCCACCCGCCCGCCTCCGCGGGCGCGTCGCCGAAGGCCTCCACCCGCGAGTCGCGGCCGAGGATCGTGCGCACCGTCTGCCGCTGCACCCCGACTCCCCGCCCGTGGATGATGCGCAGTTGGCGCAACCCCAGCTCGTAGGCCGCGTCGAGGTACTCGCGCACCACGCCGGACACCTCCGAAGGCCGGAAGCTATGGAGGTCCAGCACGTCCGTGATCGGCACCTCGACCGCCTCCCCCGCCTCTCTGCCGCCGCCTTCGTTCTCCTCGTCCTCTTCCCCGCCGTGCATCGCCTCGACCCTCCTCCGATATACTAGGACCTCTTTTACTTTTACTTCGAAAGAGACAGCGGCCAACCGCGCTCCGGTCGAACGGCCGGTCCGCTTCGGGTTCGACGACCCGGGGGCTTCGAATGCATTTCAGAGATACAGCCGAGAGCGCCCTGGAGGACAGCGAGGAGCGCTACCGGGCGGTGGTCGCCGCGCTGGAGGAGGGCATCGTCATCCACGAGGCGGACGGCACCGTCGTGAGCTGCAACGCCAGCGCCTGCCGCATCTTCGGCCTCACCGAGGAAGAGGTCCTGGGGCGTACCTGGCTCGATCCGCGCTGGTGCCTGGTGCGCGAAGGCGGCGCGCCCTTCCCGCTCGAGGAGCACCCGGCCACGGTGACCCTGCGCACCGGCGAGCCACGCTCGCAGGTGGTGCTCGGCCTCGACCGGCCGGACGGCGGGAGGCGCTGGATCTCGATCAACTCCCGCCCCCTCCTGCGCCCCGGCGACACCACCCCGTACGCCGCCGTCCTCTCCTTCTCGGACATCACCTCCCGCCGCGAGGCCGAGGAGGAGAGAGGGAGGATCGAGGAGCGGCAGGACAAGCTGCAGCAGTTGATCAGCCGGTCGGCCCTGGAGTGGCGGCTGACCTTCGACGCCCTCGGCTCCCCCCTGCTGCTGCTCGAGCTGGACGGCCGCATCATCCGGCTGAACGAGGCGGCCCGCGCCCTCGCCGGCGTCCGCTTCGAGGACGCCGTCCACCAGCCGCTCGCGGCCCTCGGTGCCGAGCCCCCCTGGCCGGCCGTCCAGGCGCTGGCGGAGCGGGTCGCGGCGAACGCCGAGAGCGCCACCGCCCAGGCTCACGAGCGACAGGGCAGGACCTGGGACATCTCGGTCAACCCGGTCGCCGGCCCCGGCGGCGAGCGCTGGCTGGTCGTGGTGCTGCTCGACATCACCGACGTCGTCAAGCTCCAGGAGTCGCTGCGCCGCAGCGAAACCATGTCGGCCATGGGCGCCCTGGTGGCCGGCGTCGCCCACGAGGTGCGCAACCCCCTCTTCGGGATCTCGGCGACCCTCGACGCCTTCGAGTCGCGCTTCAAGAACCGCTCCGAGTACCGGCGCTACTTCGACGTCCTGAAGGAGCGGGTGCACCGCCTCTCCATACTCATGCAGCAGCTCCTCGACTACGGCAAGCCGCTGCGCCTGGAGCCGTCCGCCGAGTCGCCGGAAGAGGTGATGCGGGCGGCGGCGGCGGCCTGCGCCCCGATCGCCGCCGGGGCGCGGGTCGAGATCGTCGAGGAGCCCGTCACCGACCTCCCCTCGCTCGAGATGGACCGCAACCGAGTCGTCCAGGTGTTCCAGAACCTCCTCGAGAACGCCATCCAGCACTCCCCCCCCGGCTCGCGGGTGACGTTCCGCGCCGAGGGTGCGGGCGAGCGGGTCCGCTTCGCCGTCGAGGACTCCGGCACCGGCTTCCGCGCCGAGGACCTCGACCGCATCTTCGAGCCTTTCTTCACCCGCCGCCGCGGCGGCACCGGGCTCGGCCTCTCCATCGTGCAGCGCATCGTCGAGCAGCACGGGGGGGAGGTCACGGCCGCCAACCGGCCGGCCGGCGGCGCGGTGATGTCCGTTCTCCTGCCGCTGCGCCCCGGGCAGGTTCCCTCAAGGCCGGGCTTCTGAAAGAATAAAGGCGGAGACTCCACAATGAGCCTGCGGATCCTGGTCGTCGACGACGAAGAAACGATCCTGTTCGCGTTCCGCGAGCACTTCGAGCCGCTCGGTTACGAGATCGACTGCGCCCAGGAGCTGGAGGAGGCCGAGGCCCTGCTCTCCCACGTCCGGTATGGGCTGCTGATCGCAGACCTGCGCCTGACCGGAAGCCAGAGCAGCGAGGGCCTGGAGCTCATCCGCTACGCGCGCGAGCGCTCCCCCTGGACCCGCATCGTGGTGCTGACCGGCAGCGGCTCGGAGGCGATGAAGTCGGAGGCCATGGACCGCGGGGTGGACGCCTTCCTGGAGAAGCCGCGGCCGCTCGGAGAGCTCGCCGCGCTCGCCGCCAACCTGCTGGAGCGGACGGCGTGAGCAGCCTCGGCAGCACTACGGGCGGAGGTGGGGGCGGGGGCGGGCGCCTGTGGGACCTGATCCTGGCGCCGGAGGGCCTGACCACTTCGTTCCAACCCATCTTCGAAAGGAAGGACGGCCAGCTCACCGTGTTCGCCCTGGAGGCCTTGAACCGCGGGCCCAGGGGCACCAACATCGAGCGCTCCGACGTCCTCTTCGAGTACGTGCGGCGCAAGCGGGGCGAGGTCGCCATCGACCGCCTGGCGATCGCCGCCTCCCTGCGCGAGGCCCGCGGCCTGCCCGAGGTGCCCGGGCTCTCCCTGAACATCCACGCCGCCACCCTGGAGCGCGAGCCGCGCCTGCCCGCCTGGCTGGCCGAGATGGCCGCCGAGTACGAGGTGCCCTGCAAGCGCATCATCGTCGAGATCGTCGAGCACGCTCCGCCCTGGTCCGGCCGGCAGTTCCTGGAGAGCCTGGACCGCCTGCGGACCCTGGGGATGCGGATCGCCCTCGACGACGTCGGCCTCGGGCAGTCCAACTTCCGCATGATCCTCGACTGCCGGCCCGACCTCCTCAAGATCGACCGTCATTTCGTCTCCGGAGCGCACGCCGACGAGAACCGGCGCGCCGTGCTGGAATCGATCGCGGACCTGGCGGTCCGCCTGGGCGCCAAGGCCGTGGCAGAGGGAATCGAGGACGAGCGTGACCTGGAGGTGGTCCTCGCCTCCGGCATCGGCCTCCTCCAGGGCTTCCTCCTCTGCCGCCCCTGCTCCAGCAAGCGCCTCCGCAAGCTGGACTTCATGAAGCGCCTCTGGAGCGAGCCCCTGCCCGAGGGCTACGGGGACGACCTGCCGGACGATCCGTCGGCCACCCAGGAGGTCCCGGCGCCCCGGTAAGGCTCAGTCTCTCGTCACTTACCGGAACAGCTTCAAGAACACCAGGTACAGCACGAAGCCGTCGTCCGGACCGGCCACCGGGACCCCGAGGTCGAGGTTGATCAGCGTCTGCCAGGGGCCGATGAAAGACCCCTGGAGGCCGACGCCCGCCAAGAGCTCGTTGTCGAGGCCGGTCTCGTCGTCGGTCGCGAGCGCGGCGTCGGCGACGGCGTCGAGCCTCAAGGCCTGGCCGATCTCGAAGCCGTAGGTGGCGTGGCCGGCCCAGACCTCGCTCGCCCGCACCCGGTTGCTCTGGTAGCCGTGGACCCGGGTGCCGCCGAAGAAGCCGAACTGGTACTTGTTGAAGCGGTCGAGGTCCGAGCCGCCGGCGTAGTCCACCTCGAGGCCCACCTTCTGGAAACGGGGCAGGTGCCAGGTCTTGCTCGCCCGCATCTCCCAGCGCAGGAAGTCCTCCTTGTCCTCGTTCCACTCGGGGTTGCCGGGCAGGCCCCAGAAGTCCCACTTGGAGCGCCGGTTGTAGCTGCCGCTCGCCGACAGTCGGTAGCCGGAGCGCGCGAAGCTGGTCGTCAGGTCCAAGGAATGGGTGATGTTGTCGCTGGGGATCGCGAACTCGTCGGCGGTGTCGTCCGCCTCTCCGTAGTTCAAGGAGAGCAGGCTGTACTCCAGGCCGACCTTGACGAAGTTGCCCAGCGGATGGCCGAGCTTCAGGCCGAAGCTCGCCACACGGGTCTCGACGTCCTCTTGGTCGACCTCCTCGTCGCCGCGGAAGATGGAGTCGGTCAGCGGCACGGCCAGGGCGAAGACGTCGGCCCCGGCGTCGAACCGGCTGCCGAAGAGCCGGGGCTCGGCGATGTCGGCGGTAAGCAGGGCGCCGGCGAAGAAGGTGTTGAGCTGCTTGCCGGTCCCCCTGAAGTCGAAGGAGAAGTAGTTGAGGCCGGCGAGCGGCAGGGGATAGTCGAGGGCGTCGTCGTAGAAGACGCCGCCCACCAGGAACAGCTTGCTGGTGTCGAAGCCCTCCTTGACGACGCGCTCCCCGGCCTCGTTCTTCACCAGGTAGCGCAGCCCCTTGTCGGTGTCGCGCACCATGGTCATCTCGGAGGCTTCGACGCCCTTCCGGGCCTCTTCGAAGCCGGGGCCGTTGATGCGCAGGGCGGTGAGCAGCGTCTCGCGCTCGATGACGAGGGTCGAGTTGACCACCGAGACGATCTGCTGGGCGACGAGGCGCAGCGGCAGCACGAAGCTCTGCGCCGCCCACGGGGCGGCCTCTCCCGCGGCGTCCACCGCCGAGTAGTGGAGCGTCTCCTCGTTCGAGAGGACCTCGCCCTCGAGCCCGATCTGCACGGCGCGGGTGCGCAGGCGGGCGTAGACCTGGTGGTCGACCCAGACGGTGCCCTGGTAGAGCTTGCCATTCCCGCCCTCCGCGGCGGCCGGGGCGAAGTCGATCACCCAGGCGTCGCGGCCGTCGATCTTGTCGCTGCCGCGCAGGCGGTAGCGGTACTGCTTGGCGAAGTGGATCTCGAGCGGCAGGGCCGCGGCCTTCTCCGGCTGGATCAGGGGGATCTCGGGAAAGGTCTTGCCGCGCCACTTGACGCCGTTGAAGTAGAGGCTCTCCCAGGCCCAGTCGGCGCCGGTCTCCGGGCTGAAGAAGAAGGGGCCCTGGAAGGTAGCCTCGACGGTCTGCGCGCCGGCCGCCCCCTGGAAACGCAGGTGGGTGGTGTTGGTCGCCTGGTAGTGCTCCAGGCGCCGGCCCTGGGCGTCCTCGAAAGCCTGGAGCCGCCGCAGGATCTCCTCGACCGGCATCTCCCTCTGCCCCGCGACCGTCACCTTCTCCTCCACCCCTTCGCGCTCAGCGGCGGTGGCGCGCTCGAGGCCGAGCACCGCGACCCGGCCGGGCGCGGGCACGCGCAGCTCCAGGGCTTGGGCCGTGGCCTGCCCCGTGGGCGGCGCCACCGTGCCGGCGGTGAGGGGGAAACGGGTGGGACGCCGGAGGCTCGGATCGTTGAAGCGCAGGGCCAGCTCGGCGGCCCCTTCAGGCGCGAGGACGATCACGCGCAGGCCAAGATCCTCGCCGCGCACGAACGACCAGGCCTCGGCCGCCCCTTCCGGCGCCGAGCCGGGGTCGAGCGAGAGGTCCCCCTTGAACTCTCGGGCGAGCACGGAGAGCGGCTGGAGGAGGGCGACGAGCGCCGGCCCCGCCGGAGCCTGAAAGAGGGTCATGTCGACGTTTCGCGCCGCGGAGCGGGCGGCGTCGGCCAGGGCCTCAGCCGGCACGGCTGGAGCTGGCAGGGCGTCGAGCACCACCGGACGGCCCGGGTCGAGCCGCTGCACCGCCTCGATGGCGGCGGCGAGCGCGGCCGGCTCGGCCGGCTGCAGCACCAGAGCCTCCAGATAGGCCGCGACCTCCTCGGCGTAGAACGTCTCGATCGTCTTGGGATCGGCCGGCAGACCTTCGGAGGCGACCAGGGCGTCCGTCCGCGCTCCGGTCACCGCCACAGCGGCCCGCTTCAGCAGGAAGGCGTACTCGACCGGATCGAAACCCCCGGTCTCCGGCCGCCAGACGATCTGCAGCCAGGAGCCGGCCGGCGCTGCGCCCGCCGCGGCCGCGGCGACGCGCAACTCGGCCTGGAGGCGCTCGGCGTTCTGGGCGAGAGGGGGCGGGGTGGTGAAGACCAGCGAGAGCCAGGGTGTGGCCCCTGCCTGCCGGATCGCCGCCGCGGCGTCGCGGTCCACGGCGTCCGCTGCCGTCAGGGGAACCTCCCAGGCGACGAAGAGCGGGCTTCCCGGTTCGAGCCGGGCGGCGTTGCCGAGGCTCGCCACAGCGTCCGCGGGGAGGGTCGAAGGATCGAGGCGCACGCCCGCGCAGGGGCGGCAGGGAAACTCAGCCGCCCCGAGAGGAGCGGCAAGGCAGAGGAGCAGAAGGGATGGCGCGAGTCGGATCTGGCGGTACATGGCGGAAAGCATAACAGCGGCCCGCGGCGCGGAAATCCCACCCCAAACCTGCTAAAATCCGCAGCCGCAAACCTATGGAGTTCTCAGGACGATTGGCCGCGTTCCCCGTCGGGGACCTGCTGCAGTGGGCGAAGAACGACCGCTGCACGGGTGCCCTCGTCATCCGTCGCAGCGAGCGTGAGAAGCGCATCTACTTCCACCTGGGCGACGTGGTGGGCTGCATCTCGAACGATCCGGCCGAATACTACGGCCAGCACCTCCTCCTCAACGGCCACCTAGACCAGGAGCAGCTCTTCGAGGCGCTCACCCTCTGCGCCTCGAAGGGCATCCGCCTGGGAGCGGCGCTGCGCGAGCTTGAGCTGCTACCTCCGGAGGTCATCCAGCAGACTCTCCGCGACCAGATCGAGGACACGGTCTGCGACCTCTTCCTCTGGCAGCGCGGCGTCTTCTACTTCCAGGCGGAGATGCCGCAGGAGGAGGAGATCCTGCCCGAGCCCATCCACTCCCTGGGCCTCGCCATGGAAGGCAGCCGCTGGCTGGACGAGATCGGCCGCATGCGCCGGGTGCTCGCCCACGACAACATCGTCCTGCGCCGGGGTCCCCGCCCGCCGGGTGCGGAGCTCTCCCTCCTCCAGCACCGCCTGGTCGAGATGGTCGACGGCCGCCGCACCCTGGGCGAGCTCTACAAGATCATCAAGGGCTCCTACTTCCGGTTCATGGAGGGCGCCTTCCCGCTCTGCATCAACATGGTGCTCGACATCGAGTCCGTGGGCGAGGCGGCCGAGATGGGCACCCACGAGATGAGCGTCTACGACCTCCTCCTGGAGCAGGCGACCGAGGAGCAGGTGCTGGTCGCCAACCGGCACATGGCGGTGCCGCTCGACCTCCTGGAGCGCTCCTACCTGGTGTGGGTGGGTGAGCCCACGGACGAGGAGCAGAAGCGCATGCCAGCCAAGGCGCGCGACTTCTACGCCCGCTTCGACGGTCACACCTCGCTCGGCGAGGCCTTCTCCGGCGACCCCCGCCAGCGCGGTAGGGAGATGGACCTGATCCTGCTCCAGCTCCAGAAGGGGCGGCTCGCCATCCTCCCCGCCGCCGTGGAGCGCCTGGCGGAGCAGATGGATCTCCAGAGCGAATCGCCCTTCCAGCGCTGGTGGCGGCGGGCGTTCCGGCAGGCCTCGTAGGTCTAGGCGCTATAGGAAACGACCCCGCCCGAGCCCGGCAGCGGAGGCAGCCGCGCGACCACCACCAACGTCAGATCGTCCCGCAGCGGCTCGTCCCCCACGTGGCGGTCGAAGGCGCGGAGGATGTCGTCGTGGAGCGCCTGCGGGCTGCCGCCGATCTCCGCCAGGGCCTCGATTCGCTCATAACCGAAGGCCTCGCCCGCCTGGGCGTCGATCGCTTCGGCGAGACCGTCAGTGTAGAGGACGAGAAGGTCGCCCGGTTCCAGGGTGACCGACTGGTGGACGACCTCCAGCGGCTCGCGGATGCCCAGAGGGAAGCCACCGCAGCCCAACTCCTCGACGGTGCCATCGGCGCGGCGCAGGTAGGGGAAGGGGTGGCCGGCGCAGACGTACTCCAGCTCGCCCGTTTCGGGGGTGAGCACGGCGTAGAACACGCTCATGAAGGTGCGCTTCGTGCCGGTGCGGCAGAGCGAGCGGTTGAGCACGGCGAGCACCCGCTCCGGGCTGGGGTCCAGGTCGAACGCGGTTTTGAGGGTGGCGTTGGCGATCGCCATCACCAGGCCGGCGGCCATGCCGTGGCCGCTCGCGTCGCCCACGATCAGCGACAGGCGCCCGTCGGCGAGCGGCGTCAGGTCGTAGTAGTCGCCCCCCACCTCGTTGGCGGTGCGGTAGGAGTGGGCGAAGAGGTAGCCCGGCACGACGGGAAGCTCGCTCGGCAGCAGGTCCGCCTGGAGCTCGCGCGCCACCTCCAATTCGTCGCGCACCCGCACGCGGTCCACCAGCTCCAGGGCCAGCAGGTAGACCAGCAGGGAGACGCTCACCCCGAACCAGAGGGGGGCGAAGGTGAGGTGGATCGCGGTGCCGTCCTTCGTCACCTGGAACTCGGGGCCGGCGAGGCCGAGGAGAAAGGCGAGGAGCGACAGGGCGAAGAGCAGCCGCCGCACCGGGGTGAGCTTGTAGGAGAGCCCCAGGAAGGCGAGCTTGGTCCGGTGGGCGAACCGGTGCAGGCGGTCCTTGGGCTCCGCCTCCCGGCTGTGCTCGCGGGTGAGCACGGCATACGCCCGAGTGGCGTCCCGGTCGAACAGCCGCTTGACGTCGCGCGAGCTCACCCCGGCGGTGTACTCGCGGACGAAGGTCTCGAGGCGCTTGAAGGCCCCTGGGGAGTCGCGGCTCATGGGTACTTCATACGAAAGTCGGGGCTGCGAGTTTAGCGATGTCTGGAGCGCCGCCCGGCGGTAGCCGTAGTGGAATCATCGCAACCACCCCAGCCACTGCCGCCAACTGAACCGCCGCCCCACCCCTTCCCGGCTCCACTCTCGCCGAGAGCGCTCGGGCAACCCCAGCTCGGCGAGGAGGGCCGCGGTCTGCTCGCCCAACTCGGGGACCCGATCGCCGCCCTGCGGCCGTTCGCCGTCGAGCTGGGCCGGGAAGCCGAGGCGGGGGAGGCCTTCCGGCCCGTCGGAGAGGAGGCCCCGCTCCCGCGCCTGGGGGTGGGCGCGGGCCTCGGCAGCGGTCAGGACGGGCTCGGCCGGGATGTCCTCGCTCGCGAAGACCTCCATCCACTCGGCCCGGGTGCGGCTGGCGATCAGGTCGGCCACCTTGCGGCGGACCTTGGGCGAGGAGCTGTATTGGCGGCGGACGAGGGCTTTCCTCCCCGTGGCCTGGCAGAAACGCTGCCAGAAGTGAGGCTCCAGGGCGGCGAGCGCCAGGTGGTGGCCGTCCGCCGTCTGGTACAGGTTGTAGCAGGGGAGCGCTCCGGAGAGAGGGAGCGCCTGGCCGACCGCCTTCGATCCCCCAGCCTCTCCGGCCCAGCCGACGAGGTTGGCGTGGAGGCCGGCGTCGAAAAGGGCCGCGTCGATCCTCCGGCCCTCACCCGTCCGTTCGCGTTCGAAAAGGGCGGCGAGGATAGAGGTCACCGCGCTCCAGGCGCCGATCATGTCGGCCAGAGGCACGGCCGGCATGGTGGCCGTCGCTGCGAGCGTGCCGGCCAGGGCCTGATAGGTGAGGTCGTGACCGGCCCGCCGGGCATAGGGGCCGGACGGCCCCCAGCCGGTCACCGAACAGACGACGAGACGCGGGTAGAGCTCGCGCAGCTTTTCGGGAGGGAAGCCCAGGCGGGCGAGGGTGCCGGGGCGGAAGCTGTCGAGCAGCACGTCCGCCCGTTCGAGGAGCCGCTCCAGCACCGGCCGGGAGCCCGGGTTCTTGAGGTCGAGCGCGAGGCTCTCGATCCCGGAGAGGAGCAGGGCTGCGAGGGACCCCGTGCCGTGGCGCCGGGGCGGCGCGCCGCGGACCGGGTCGCCGAGGGAAGGCTCCTCCACCTTGACCACCCGCGCCCCGAGGTCCGCCAGCAGCTTGCCGGCCAGCGGACCCGGAAGGTGGCGGGAGAGGTCGACCACCAGGATGCCGGACAGCGGCGAAGGAGGCAGCTACTCCCGCTCCACGACCATCGCGAAGCCGACGCCGCCCGCCGCGCAGACGGTCAGCAGTCCCAGGTTCTGGCCGCGGCGGCGGAGCTCGTAGAGGAGCTGTGTGACGACGCGCGCGCCGGTGGCGCCGAACGGGTGGCCGATGGCGATCGATCCGCCGGTAACGTTGTAGCGGTCGAAATCGATCACGCCGAGCGGCTCGCTCCGCCCCAGCTCCTCCTGGGCGAACTTCTTCGAGGCGAAAGCCTTCATGTTGGAGAGGATCTGCGACGCGAAGGCCTCGTGCATCTCGACGAGGTCGACGTCCGCGAGCTTGAGCCCGGCCGCGTCGAGAGCGGCCGGGGCGGCGTAGGCCGGACCCTGGAGGAGTTGGTCGCCCGGATTGAGCGCCGTGAAGGCGTAGGAGCGCACGTAGCCGAGCGGCTCATAGCCGAGCGCCTTGGCCTTCTCCTCGCTCATCAGGAGGACGGCCGAGCCACCGTCGGTCAGCGGGCTCGAATTGCCGGCGGTCAAGGTGCCATAGCGCTTGTCGAACACCGGCTTGAGCTTCGCCAGGGCCTCTGCCGAGCTGTCGGCGCGGACGCCGTTGTCGCGGGCGACCGGCTTGTCGTAGCCGGGCGGCGGGAAGGCCGGCGCGATCTGCGCGGTGAGGCGCCCATCCTCCAGGGCGGCGGCAGCGCGCTGGTGGGACATCAGCGCGATCTCGTCCTGCGCGCGGCGCGAGATGTCGTTCTCCTTGGCCATCTTCTCCGCCGACTCGCCCATGGTCTGGCCGGTCGTGTACTCGGCGATGGCCGGGGCGACCGGCGCGAGGTCGGCCGGGCGGAGCTTGCCGATCGCCGCGGCGCGCTGCGGCAGCGTCTTGGCGCGGGACAGCTCCATGAACACCTTGGCCGCCTTGCGCGAGAACTGGATGGGGACGTTGGACAGCGACTCCGCCCCGCCGGCCAGCACCACGTCGGCCTCGCCGGTCAGGATCGCCCCGGCGCCAAAGGCGATCGCCCGGTTGGACGACGCGCAGGCCAGGCTGACCGTGACCCCGGGGATGCGCATCGGCAACGAAGTCCGGAAGATCACCTCGCGCCCGAGGTTCGGGGCGTGGAGAGCGGGCACCACGACGCCGAAAACCGACAGGTCGATCTCGTCGGGATCGATGCCCGTCCGGGCGACCAGCTCGGCGGCGGCGAGGCTCGCCAGATCGATCACGTCCATGTTCTGGAAGTCGGTCCCGGACTTCACGAACGGCGTCCGGCACCCGTCGACGATCGCCACCCGGCCGCGCGGCCCCTTCAAGTCGCGCCGTTCGACGACCGACGTCCTGGGGGCCTTCTTCGACGTGCGAGTCCAAACGGTGTCCGCACGCTCGGCGATCTCCTCCAGGGCCGACGCGTCGTTCGGCGGCCGCAGGGGCGCGGGCGGGCGGGGCTGCTGGTCTTCGTTCTCGGGCATGGCTCTCTATCTCCTCTCACGAGCTCCTCGCACGTTATATACCACGGCTACGCCGCTTTGCGGCAATCCCTCGGCGGCAAGGGTTGTGGTACGGTTTGCCGCCATGAGCGACCTCATCATCGAGATGGAATCCGGCAAGTCGTCCATGGAGGAGCTCCGCCCGGCGCTCGACGCAAGCCTGCAGGAGGCCTTCCCCGGCGGGATGCTGAAGTGGCGCTGGGAGGGGGACGTGATGCACCTCTCCGGCCCAGGGGCCAAGGCCACGATCGTGCTGGAGAGCGGCAAGCTCATCGGCCGCGCCCATCTGGGGCCGCCGGCCAGCCTGATGCGCCCCGTCATCGAAAAGAAGATCGCCCAGGTCATGAAGAAGGTCACGGCGGCCTGACCGGGCTGTGACCCCGCCGCAGACCCTCCCCGCCGCGCTGCTCTCCCACGCCACCGCCCACCCGGAAGAGCCGTGGCTGTTCCGCGGCGAAGGCTGGGACTGGCGGTGGCACTCCTGGGCGGAGCTGGCAAGCTGGATGGCCTTCTGGGCCGAGCGCCTCTCGACCCTGCCGCCAGGAACCCGAGTCCCCTTTCCAGCCACCGCCCTGCCGGCCTCGATCATCGCCGACTTGGCGATCCAGGCCGCTGGCCTCATCGCGGTGCCGGACCCGGCGGCGGCGTACCCCACCGATGCCGAGGCTTCTCCTCTCCCCCATCACCCGCCGCCGGAGCGCTGGCCGAGCGCCGGCGGGGCCGTCGTCCACCGTGACGGCCTTCCGGTCGAGCTCACGCAGTCCGACCTGATCGAGGGCGCGCAGCGGATCCAGAAAGCGATCCAGCCACTCTCCCGAGGGGAGGACCGTCAAGTCGTCGTGCTCAGCGGCCCGTGGAATGACCCCGCCGAGCGGGCGCTCCTCTCCTGGGCGACCGTGACGGGCGCCGCCCTCCTCCTCGAACCGAGCCCGGAGCTACGCGTCGCGACCGCCGTCTGGGCCCGCCCCACCCTCTTTCACGGCACGGCAGAGGAGATCTCCCGGCTCCGCCGCGCCACGGAAGGCTTGTCCCAGCGGTTCCAGCGGCTGCGGACGGTGCTGGTGACCGGCCCGGAGATGGCCGCCGAGGACTCCCGGTACTGGGAAGGTCGAGGGGTCAAGGGAACGCGGATGCCCGAGCTCTGAAGGCCCCCGGGACTTTTGTGCTCCGCCGGCGTGTTGTCACGACTGGTCCCGTGCTCCTGCGGTAAGCTTCCCCGGTACGAGGTGACGGCCATGAGAACACGACGCACTCTCGCCTCCGCCCTGATCCCGCTCCTTCTGCTCTCCGCCATTCCCGGACGAGCGCAGGGGATCGCCAACCCCGACCTCTTCGGCAAAAGCCTGAAGGTCGCGGCCGAAGTCGTCGGCCACTACGGCGGCTACGGCGAGGGCGACGAGCTGGCGCGCGTCAACCGCATCGGCTACGAGCTGGCGCGGGAGAGCGAGTTCACCAAGTTCCCCTTCACCTTCGGCGTCGTCGACATGCCGGTGCCGAACGCTTTCGCGCTCCCGGCCGGGCAGATCTTCGTC
>Ga0190265_10000754_pt1 | contig 21693 bp, 26 predicted proteins | sample Popmic124T_FD_133135 | JGI IMG/M metagenome (GOLD analysis project Ga0190265, IMG submission 133135) | Populus adjacent soil microbial communities from riparian zone of Indian Creek, Utah, USA - 124 T | ecosystem: Environmental > Terrestrial > Soil > Riparian zone | place: USA: Utah | collected...
CCGGCCGTCAACGCCGCCCGCGGCGCACTGACCCCGACGGCCAGCCCCTCGGAACGGGATTCGGCCCCGCTAGAGCGGATTGCGGGTTACAGGGCACCGCTGATTCCCCGCCTAGCACGGTCCACGTCCCATCCTAGCGGCGGATCAGCTTGCGGGGCTGGAACACGGTGGCGCTGACCTTCCCGGCGCGGACCTTCTGTCGGATCAAGAGGCGCTTGCGCTTGGCGACCGTGCTCCGCGCCTTCGGCTTCACCTGCAGCCGCACCAGCTTCGTCCGTCCCTTGCGAACCTTGACCGTCCGCTTGGTCGTCGCCGGCTTGCCCTTCTCGTAGTCGGCGTTGCCGCCGACGAGCACGCTGGTCCCGGTCGTGTAGGTGGACGTGATCAGGATCCGGTACTCGTGCCCGGCACTGAGGCGACCGGGGTCGATCGCCGCCGGCGACACCTCGCTCCAGCTGTTCGCTCCGGCGAGGGTCGTCGGCGCTATCGCGGTCACCGCCTCCCCGCCTGCGCTCACGTCCACCAGCCGCACCGAGTAGTTGGCCGAGTTGCCAGAGACCGCGAGCAGCTGGTCCACGCTCGCCCGCCGGTCCATCTCGAAAGCAACCGCGGTCGCGGCCTCGCCGTCGGCGCCGCGGTAGGTGAACTGGGGGCTCGTGTAGACGGCCGTCGTCGTGCCGCCGACCGCCATCACCCCGACGACCCCCTGGTACGCGGAGCGGATGAAACCGCTGCCGTCGGCGCCGCCGGACGTCTGGTGGGCGTTGGTCGCCGAGGGGCAGAGAAGCGGCGCCAGGCAGGTGCCTTCGAAGCTCGTCGAGGCGCTCCAGCCGGCGAGGCCGTCGCCGAAGCCGCGCGCCGCCGCGTCGGGTGGGTAGCTGCTCGTCGCGGCGCCTGCCGAGGCGGGAACGGCAAGCGCGAGACAGGCGAGTCCTGCGGCGACGGCCGTCTCGATCCTGCGATAGCCAAGGTTCATCAGCTTGCTCCTCTTTGCTTACGGTCCCGCCAGCGTCGGCGACGCGGCTACTTAATTATTGGTACCCGCTGGCCCACGCCCGCGCGGGCGCCTTGGACGAACGTAGGATCGGCGCCGTGATCGAGGTCGACGCCGAATCGTTCTTCGTCATCGTCGTGATCGCGGCGCTGGCGGCGATCACGGTCGCCGCCGTGCCGAGGGCCCTCGCCCCGCCGGTCGTCGTGGTCGAGCTGATCCTGGGGATCGTCGTCGGCCCCGAAGTCCTCGACCTCGCCAAGACCGACGACTTCATCGAATTCTTTTCCAACCTCGGCCTCGGGATGCTTTTCTTCTTCGCCGGCTACGAGATCGACTTCGAGCGGATCAAGGGCAAACCGCTAAAGCTCGGCGCGCTCGGCTGGCTGCTCTCGATCGCCCTCGCCTACGGGATCGGCGGGGCGCTGGCCGCGGCCGGGATCGTGTTCTCCTTCCTCTACACGGGTTCGGCGATGGCGACGACGGCGATCGGCACGCTGATCCCGATCCTGCGCGACAACGGCGAGTTGAAAACCCGCTTCGGCACCTACCTCTTGGCGGCCGGCGGGGTGGGCGAGTTCGGTCCGATCCTGCTCGTCACCCTTGTCCTCTCGACCAACCAGCCGCTGCACGAGGCGGCGATCCTGGTCGGCTTCGTCGCCCTGGCGCTGTGCCTCGCTCTCGCTTCGGTGCGCCTCGCCTGGCGGGGCTGGCCGGCGCTGGAGCGCACCTTCGAGTCGAGCAGCCAGCTCGCGGTGCGGATCACCGTGGTGCTGGTCTTCGGCCTCGTGCTGCTGGCCAGCGAGCTCGGCCTCGACGTCCTGCTCGGCGGCTTCGTCGCCGGGATGATCGTGCGACTCGCCCTGAAGGGGCGCGAGCTGGCCGTCTTCGAGTCGAAGCTGACCGCGGTCGGCTTCGGCTTCTTCGTCCCCTTTTTCTTCATCACCAGCGGGATCGAGTTCGACCTGGCCGCGCTGGGCTCGGCGACGGCGCTGCTGAAGCTGGCGATGTTCTTCTGCCTCTTCCTTGTCGTGCGCGGCACCCCCGCTCTGCTTCTCTACCGTGGCGTGCTCGAGGCCCGCCAGCGCGTCGCCCTCGCCTTCTTCTCGGCGACCCAGCTGCCGCTGGTGGTGGCGATCACGACCCTGGCCGTCGACGGCGGCCACATGAGCAGCTCGACCGCCGCCGGCCTGGTCGGCGCCGCGATGCTCTCGACCCTGGTCTTCCCCTTCGCCGGCCTCGCCCTGGCGAAGAGGCCAGGTGAGCCCGCGGCCTATGATTCGGCCCCCCAGGGCGCGTAGCTCAGTGGGAGAGCGCTCGCCTCACACGCGAGAGGTCGCTGGTTCGAACCCAGCCGCGCCCATCGGATGAATTCCTAGATTCCATGCGAGTTTGAGAGACCTCAAGAGATAGCTGTTCGCTGGAGGTCGGTGCCGTGGGCCCATTCGCAGGCCCATTCCCAATGCCCAGCAGCGCCCAATCCGAGCCTTCGAAAACAATTTTCAGCCGGTCCCTCTCCCCCTCTCCCCGGTACATCACCTGGGCGTAGATCGAAAGCGTGACCTTCGGATCGGAGTGCCCGACCTGCCGCATCACGTAGGGAACCTCCGCGCCGGTGGCGAGCAGAAGCGAGATGAAAGTGCGGCGCAGCGAATGCGGCGTGATGCCTTCTGGAAGCGGGTTGCACCCACGCGCCGTCAGGTTCTCATTCGCCCGCTCCACCGACCGGATCACCACCCGCCGCCGCGCGTTGTTGCGGTCTTGGCGCGCGCCCCGCTCGGTCGGGAACACAAAGTCGTCAGGGCCGCCGAAGCGCGTCTTGGCCTTGTGGATCGACAACTCCTCGCGCAGGGCCGGGAGTAGATCGACCTGGCGAACGCCAGCGTCCGTCTTGGCGTCGGCAACCCGAAGGCGACCGGCTGCAAGGTCAACGTCGCGCCAGCGGAGGTCAAGCGCCTCGCTGATCCGCAATCCCGCGAGCGTCAACGTTGCCAGCAGCGCTCGCCGTGGCGTTGCTTTGCGGTCCACTCGCGCTTCCCGGTCCAGTTCGCTGCCAGCATCCAGCAGCGCGACGATCTGCTCGGCGCGGTCGAGCCAGGTCCGCTGCGGCTTCCGCTCCTTCAATCGCCGCCGCTTCCCGCGCGCCGGATTGCGATCAATCAACTCCCGCTCGACAGCGACCTCAAGGATCTGCGCGAGCCTGGTGATCGTCTTGTTGATCGAAGCCGCCGAGATCGTCTCCTCCCGCACCTTCTCCTGTCGATAGCGGTCGACCTCGGCAATCGTGATCTCCGACAGCCGATGTTTGGCGAAGAACGGCAGCATGTGGTTGCAGAGCTGCCAGGTGTAGTCCTGAAGCGTGGCGTCGGACAGCCCCTCGTGGCGCAGCCCGTCGAGCCACTCGGAGGCGAACTCGTGAAAGGTCGGCTCCGGCGCAGGCTCCGTTGCCTTCGACCCCTCGTACGGCCTCCAAACGCCGCGCCTGACGTCGGCAAGGACATTCGATAGTTCGTCCTCCGCTTTGCGACGGCTCCAGCCTTCGGCGACGGTGCCAAGCGTCAGGTAACGCCGTTTGCCGTAGGCGCGGAAGCGCAGGGCGAAGGTACGACCGCCCTTGCGATCCAGTTCGAGAACCTGCCCTGTCGCCTGCTCGCTCATCCGGGCCTCGCTCCGATCCTATGCCGCTGAGTCGTCCTGCCCGTCGAAGGGCAGCAGCGGAACTTCCGACCCTCTCCCCCGCTGCGGCTGACCCGCCCGCACACCCGAACGGGTGGGCGGGCGGGTCAGCCGCCGATTCCCCGCCAGCCTTCCGAAGCGCCCTCGCCGCGATCTGCGGGTCGAAACGCAGCCGAGGCTTCGGTCCATCACCGAGCTTGACCGCGCCCAGTTCGATCGCGTGGGAGTAGATCCAGGAGCGCTCGATCCCGAATCGCCGTGCCAACTCGCCGGCATCGACAAGCTCCCTGCCCTGGAGGCCGCGCCGTTCCAGAATCTCGACCACGCGGCGGGCGATGGCCTCGACGGCCTGCGGGTCGAGCTTGATGCGCAGGGATGCCATCGGTTTGTACGTCCGAGAAGCGGCCGAAATGCCTCGCAACATTCGTCCAGAAGCCAGCCTGGCACCCAGTTCATAGTGTGTCGGGGGTCGGGGGCTCGGACCTCCGCAGGGCGGAGTGATGTGGTGTGAGGGGCTGCGGGGTCCTCAATCCGATCTCGCTTCGAATCGGGATCGAGGATCGAGGGGACCCGCTGTAGCGACCGGCGGCATTGGGGAAGCTGGTTTTGTTTCTGTAGTTGGACTTCGTTGCTGCCGCTCTGGCTGATGGACTTGGGCATGGGGATTCCGGCGGGCCGGAGCAGCCCGACGAGTCGGGCTTCCTGCGACAGCCCCGACCCGCCGAAATCCCAGCCCCGCCTAGCAGTTGCCTTCGTAGAGGATCTTCAGGAAGCGCAGGGCGGCCGGAGTGGGCGCGGCGAGCCCGCTCGGGCACATCAGCAGCCCCACGCCCGTCAAGTCGCGCACAGCGCGCTCCATCGCGTCTCCCTCGCCGAAGTCCTCCGAGCCCGCCGTGATCTCACGGACGAGATCGGGGATCGTCAGCAACGTCGGGTGCCGCGTCAGCACGTGGATCAAGACAACGCCCTGATCGCGGATGTCCTGAACTTCGGTCGGCGGAACCTCGTAGTCGCCTGCCTCACTAGGCTGGTCTTGCATGGGAAGCACTCCTTCCTGTGCCACGCCCCCGGCTGTTTCCGCAGCGCGGGGGCACTTTTGTCGTCGGTCAGACTAGCGTAGCACGACTAGTAAAGTTCAACTAGCTTGACCTCACATGGCGAACCTCGCCCGGCTTTGAAAGCGTGTGAGTTGATGGGAGGCCCAGACCAGCCACAGCCCGCGCTCGGAGCGGCAGTCCGGCAACTCCGTGAAAAGCACGGCACCACCCAGGAACGCCTAGCGCAGGATGCCGGCGTTACGACCGGCACGATCTCGCTGGTCGAGCGCGGCCGATCCAATCCTTCATGGGGCACGGTCAACGCGATTGCCGATGGCCTCGGCGTATCGATGGCCGAGCTGGCAAGGCTGGCCAAAACCTTTGAAGGCAAATAGAGCGGCTACTCAGCCGAGCTTTACGTTACGAAGGCGGAAACTCATGGCCTCCTCCGACACCCGATACCGAGCAGCTAGCGTCGCGGCGTCATTGAGCCCGTTCTTTACATCGCGGCGCAGCCACGCTCTCGGCATCAAGAGCGCTGCGGCAAAGCCATTAGCAGCGCGCTCGTCCTTGTAGCGGGATTTCCGAGGATCGCCGAAGGGGTCAACGTCCGTAAAGTCAAGGTAGAAGCCCGCTTGGTGGCGCAGAACGGCGTGGCCGCACTCATGGGCGATCGAGAATCTGCGCCGGTTTAAGTGGTGCCAACGATTTACGCCAATCACGAAGCCGTCTTCCTCCGTGTCGGCAAGCAGCGCAGAGAGAGCATCTGGGAAGCTCCACGCGATCACCGGGATGTGGAGGGCTCTCGTGAGCCGATCGAGATCGACCGGTGGCTCCTGCGTCCCAGCGATTGCCAGCACTCGCTTAGCTGCTACCTCGTCCTCAAGATCACTGAGGTCTGGAACGTCACCTGTTTCCGAAAACTCCAACTCGGCATAGTCAAGGAACTCCTCCAGCGCGCCACTGAGACTTTTGTGGGGGACCTCAGACAACTCGGCTCGCAGTCGAACCCCTACATGAGTTTTGTTCTCCTCCTGCTCGGTTCGCAGGAAATAGTCGGCTGAACGGCTGAGGAGACCACAGAGCTTCGCGAGGTCGTCCACCTTGAGCCGCCGGTCTCCGGACTCAAGCGCAGAAATCTGTGAAGGCGCATAGCCAAGTGCTCGCGCAAGATCGCCCTGCGATAGCCCCGCCTCGCGACGCGCCTTGCGTATTCGCTCGCCCACGGTCTCCCCAATCGCCCCCCTTCCATGCGGAGATTGCGGAGTTTTTCGCCGAGTGCGCGCCATTGATCCCAAAATCAGTCGTCCGCTTCCTTTACACTGCGTGATACATGGCAATGTTCACACAGCGCGAAGGTTTCGCACAGCTGATTGGCCGAGTATACGGCTGGCGGCGGCGATCCTTCGGGCTCGATCCAGGAGGTAGTCAATGGCGAACCAGCATGTAGTGCGGCGCGACGATGGCAGTTGGGGGGTACGTGGCGAGGGCAACAGCCGCGATACGTCCCGACATCCCACGCAGGGAGAGGCCACCGACGCGGCTCGCGACATTGCTCGGAATCAGGGCTCCGAGGTTGTGATCCATCGGCCCAACGGCCAGATCCGCGACCGCGATAGCTACGGCAACGATCCGAATCCGCCGCGCGACAAGCGGCACTGAGACAAAAGGAGAAGACGTCATGTTGATCCCCATCGGCGGTTTCCGCGTTGACGAGTACGACGAGACGCTGCTGGTTACGCCGACCTCCCGGTTCGGCCATTCCAGCGACACGGTTCTCGCGACCATTGAGATGCAGATCACCAACGACCAGGCGGAGGAGATCTCTTTTCCTTTCGCAGCGCTAAGCACCGATCCAGGGACGGGTGCCGAAAGCGACGACTCCATCGAGCCCAAGATCACCAATGGCAGCCGACAGGTCGAGTTGGTTGCCGACGAGCTCGACCAGGAAGCAGAGCAGCTGCTAGTGAATGGCATGACGGAACGAGCCCAGGCTGCTGGGGTCACAGATGCTGCCGCCCTCGACGCAGTGAAAGTCTGGGCTCAGACCGTTCTCGACAAGGCCCAGCGGATAAAGGTTGGCCGCACCAAAATCCGCCCAAACGAGCGGCGGCGAATCATCCTCCAGCAGCGGATCCGGGTGCAGCCCGATGACCAGGGCCGTCTCATCCTCGACACGATCGCTCCAACGCCTGCTTCGACGCTCGCCGCTGGGGGCCGTGTTTCCGTCGTTGCCCTATTGCCATGGGAGGACGATGACGTCAAACCCCAAATTCTCACCGGCGATGGGGAGACGACTCAGGGGTTTGAGTTCGAACAAGGTCGCATCAAGCAGCGTCTCTGGGTTGCGTGGCACTGGAAGAACGATCCAGTCTTCAGACTCGCTTGGCGCTACGGCTGATCTTGACGCTCGCCACCCGGCGCTATGCAGTAGGTGGGAGGGGCAAGGCTCCATGCCACGGCCCCTCCTACCGCACTGGACGCCTTTTCCAAGGAGATCTAGCCCCGTGCCTGCAAGCGCCGATGGGCGATCTCGTAGACGCTCGGCTGCCATGGCGCTCCCGGATGACGCTCGCCGACGGCCAGCAAGAACAACACTGGACGTTCATCCACGGAGCCGCCAAGAAACACGGCGCCCCATTGGCCCGCTGGCCGCGGGATGTAGAGCTTCACGCATCCCGGTAGCCGCGTTCCGTCACGGGCTTCGGCATCGCATTGCTTCAGCCACGCCGCTAGAACTCCATCGGCCTTAAGGCGTTGGACCATCAACTCGATAGCTGACCGCCCAGCCTCACTCGCGTGCGCGAGATCCTCAACCAGCTCTCGCTCGTCTACGTGGACCGGGAAGGTCGGTCCCGAAGACTGCGTGGCCATCTACCCCTCGCTGTCAGTGGGCAGGTCGCCGAAATGCCTGTCGAACTCCTCGGGCGACATGCGCTTGGCCCCGGCACGCTCCAGGATCGCGTCGGCGGAAGTCTCCTTGGACGGCCACTCGGGCGCGACCACGAACCGGCCATCGGTTAGAGCCTCCTCAATCACAAAGGACCCCTCGACATCGCCGCTGAGCTTGACGTGGCGCTGCTCCATTGGAGCAATCATGGCAGAGGGCGCGGTCGCGTCACGCGACGACGCTGAGTGACCACTACGCGCAAGGGCCGCCCGGAGGCGGCCCCGCATCTCAGACGCCGAAGCGAACTGAGGGGTTGGGAGCAGTGTAGCTGGGCACCAGTGCCCAAAGCGGGCATTATCGACCGCAAACTGCGGCAATCTGGCGACTCAGAGAGTCGGCGGCGGCAGGTGCTTCATTCCACTTGGGAATGCCGATCTGCGGCTGCTTTTCGACTCGCTCTCGGCGTGCCTCACACGCGAGAGGTCGCTGGTTCGAACCCAGCCGCGCCCATCTCCCGCTTGCCGGAGCGCTACCGATTCAGCTCAGGGATGTGGCGGTCTATGTGGGCGGCGATCGTCTCGCGGACCCACTGCTGGGTGGTGGCATCGGCCATCCGGTAGCGACCGAGGAGCATCTTCTGATCGTCCAGGGGCAGGCCGGCGATCTCCCAGCCGACGGCAAGGCGCTCGAAGAGCAACTCGAAACGGCGACGCCAGGCGTCGTCCATCGAGGCCGCTGCGCTGCGCGGGGGCTCGCCGATCTTCCTGATCGTGCCGGCGCTGAGCGACTGGCGCAGCATGAGCACGTTGCCCTCCGCGTCGGCGTAGGACACGGTGGGCGGCTTCTCTCTGGCACGCCGATGCTTGCGCTTGGCCATCCACCTCCGAGTCTGCCAGGAGACCGTCTCCTACGGAGAGGGGCAGGCGAACGGGTCCAATGCTCCCGGCAGGGTGGGCACTTCGATCAGACCGCCGAGCAGGTCGAGGACGGAGTTGAGGCCGAGGCCTTCGATCACGCCTTCCAGCGCGTTCGCCTGTGAGGTCAGGACGGCGGTCTGATCGCAAAGCTCGTCGACGAGCGCTAGCGAATCTTCGAGGCCCTCGACCCTGAGCGTGAGAGAGTCGATCTTTGCCTGCAGGGTCGTTTCATCGGAGCCGGTGGAGCCCTGTGCCCCGGGTTGGCCCTGCCGACCAGCGGCGCCTTCCGCGCCATTTGCGCTGACAGCGCTCCAGACGACCTTGCGCTCTCCCCGCCTGCAGCGTTTCTTCGCCTTGGTGATGACCCGCATGGCACCTTTGGGCTTCCCCTTGACCTTGTAACAGGCGTAGATCCTGCCGTCCTCGGCGACGGGAGCAGCTGCGGCTGGGCCTGCGATGCTCACGAGCAGCGTTGCCGCCACCAGCGAAATGATCCCCGGCAGATGGGATCGAGAGTTGGCAGGACCCTGCAGTACCGCGCCGTTATTCATGCAGGGCAATCTCTCTGCCGTGACCCTGTCAAGGCAAGAAAGTCGGCTACATGATCGAGTTTCTTGTACTTGAAATCGGCTAGTGGCCGATTGCCTGACCCGCGTCTCAGCCCTCTTCGGACGGGGGCTTGCGGCGAAAGCGTTTCCGCTCGGCGTTGCGGCGCTTCTGCTCGAGGCGTCGCTGTCGCGAAGCGCGGGTCGGCCTGGTTGGCCGTCGCCGTCGCGGCACCGTCAGCCCGGCCGCGATCTTCTCGGCGAGCCGCTGCAGGGCCAGCTCGCGGTTACGTGCCTGGCCCCGAGCCTCCTGTGCGACCGCGGTAACGAAAGGGCCGGCGCGTTCGGTCAGCCGGGAGCGCTGCGACTCGTCGAGCGTCGCCGACGCGCCGACGTCGAACACGGCTTCGACCCGGGAGGCGGTGACGTTGGCGTGCTGGCCGCCGGGGCCGGAAGAGCGGCTCGCCCGCAGCTCGACCTCCCCCAGGGGGATCGCCAACCCCTCGTCGATCCTCAGCTCCTCGGCCACCGGACCACGGTAGCCGCAGGCTCAGGCGAGAGCGTCGATCTTGCCGGCCAGTTCGAAATCGGCCGCGGTGATGCCGCCCTCGGAGTGAGTCGCGATCGAGACCGTGACCTCGTCCCAGGAGATCTCCAGGTCCGGGTGGTGGTTCATCGCCTCGGCCGGCTCGACGATGCTCTCGACGAAGCGCACCGAACCGACGAAGTCGCCCCGTTTGAAGCTCTTCGCGATCGTGCCGTCCACCCGCTCCCAACCGGGATGCTCGGACAGCCTCGCCTCCACCTCGGAATCGCTCAGGAGCGCCATGCCGGAACTATGCTGCCACGATGACCGGGACGGCGCAATGAACGACTCGCTTCCCACCCTCTGGCAGATCGACGTCTCGCACTACAGCGAGAAGGTCCGTTGGGCACTGGACTGGAAGGGCGTCGAGCACCGGCGCCGCTCACCGGTCCCCGGCGCCCATATGCCGATCGCCCTCTGGCTGACCCGTGGCGGCCAGACCACCTTCCCGGTGCTGAGCCTGGACGGGCGGCGGATCGGCGACTCGACCGCGATCCTCGCCGCGCTGGAGGAGCGCTATCCCGAGCCGCCGCTCTACCCCGCCGACCCCGAGCAGCGCCGCCGCGCCCTCGCCCTGGAGGACTACTTCGACGAGGGGCTCGGCCCGGCGATCCGCCAGCTCGCCTGGTACGAGCTGGGCCAGGACCGCGAGCGCTTCATCGCGCTGATGGAACGCACCGCCCCTGGCCCGCTGACCCGTCTGCCCGGTGCCGCCGCAACCTACGCGCGCGCCTTCACCTCGCTGCGCTTCGGCGCGCGCAGCGCGGAAGCGGCAGAGCGCAACCGGGCCGCGATCCTCGCCGCACTCGACCGTCTGGAGCGCGACCTGGAATCGGAACCCGGCGACTACCTGGTCGGCGAGAGCTTCACCGTCGCCGACCTCAGCGCGGCTTCGCTCTTCTACCCGCTGGTCACGCCCGAGGAGGGACCGCTGCCTTCCGACCAGCCCACCGCGGCCGGCTTCGAGCGCTTCCGCGCGCCGCTGGTGGAGCGCCGTGGCTACCGGTGGGTCGCCGAGATGTTCAGCCGCCACCGCAAGCCCGCCCGGGCCACGGCGATGGCTCAGTAACGCTCGACTCTCGTCGCAGAGCTTTTACTTTCAGCGCACCACACGTGACAAAACGTCTCGTAGGCTGGCAATATGGAGCGCATGGTTTGGACCGACGACCGACTGCAGGAGCGATTCGACTCGATCGACCGTCGTTTCGACGAGATCGACCGGCGCTTTGCCGAGGTCGATCGCCGCTTCGACGAGGTCGACCGTAAGTTCGAAGCGGTCGATCGGCGCTTCGACCGCGTCGACACCGAGATCGCCGCCTTGCGGGCAACGCTCAACCGTGTCGGCGGCGGCACTCTCGTCGGCTTGGTCGCTGTGATCGCAACGGTCTTTCTCAACGGCGGCGCCTGAGCCGTCACCCCCCGATCGGGGCCCGGGGGTTGAACCCCCAGAACACCACCGTGCCCAGCATCCCGATCAGGTGGACGATGATGATGTTGACGACCATCGACTGCGCCGTGGCCCTGCCGACCCCGACCGGACCCCCGGAGGCCGTATAGCCGTAATAGCACCCGACCAGAACTATGGCGGTGGCCATGCACATCCCCTTGATCAGGCTGAAGACCAGGTCGGGAGGGTTCTGGAACATCCAGAAGATCAAGAGGTAAGCCCCGGAGGAGACGTCGCCGACCTGTTCGACCACGGCGATGTAGCTGCCGACGTACATCACCCCGATCCCGACCAGGTAGATGACCGGCAGCGCGATCCAGGCTGCCAGCAGGCGGGTTGCGGCTAGGAAGGTCACCGGGGGGATCCCCATCACCTCCAGCGCGTCGATCTCGTCGGAGATTCGCATCGCCCCCAGCTCGGCGACGATCCCGGTCCCGACCTTGGCCGAGAGGATGTAGCCGAAGGCGTAGGGCAGCGCCTCGCGCAGATCGCACCAGGCGGCGAAGAAGCCGGCGAATCCCGGCGCCCCCTGGGAGCGGACGAAGTAGGCCCCGAGGATGCCGCACTGGAGGCCGAGGATGAAGACGAAGATCCAGATGATCAGGGCCGAGCCGAAGATCAGGATGCCGGCCTGACGCAGGCTCTCGCCGGAAAAGCGCATCACCCGACCGGAGTAGACGAGGCCGATCACCCGCGAGCCGAAGCGGGCTACCTCGCCGAACGAGTCGAGCCAGTTGCGGGGGACGTCGAGCCAACCCGTCACCGGATCGCCTGCAGTTCGGGGTTGGTGGCGAGCAGGGTCTGGGTGAAGACGTAGAGGAAGGCGAAGACGCCCATGAAGGAGATGACGACCGCCTGGTTGACGGCGCGGCCGACCCCTGCCGCGCCCCCGGACGCGGTCATCCCCTTGTAGCAGCAGACGACGGCGATGATCCCGCCGAACAGGGTGCACATCAGGACCGAGCCCCAGAGATCGATGATCGAGGCGTTGGCGAAGAGCGTCGCGAAGAAGCCACCGAGCGGCTCGCCGTAGAGCAGCGAGGCGGCGATGCCCGCAGTAAGCCCGAAGACGACCGCGAAGATGTCGAGCAGCGCGGTGATCAGCATCAATGCGATGAAGCGGGGGACGACCAGGTTCTTGATCGGGTCGACGCCGAGCACCTGCAGGGCGTCGAGCTCCTCGCGGATCTTGCGGGCGCCGAGGTCGGCGGTGATCGCGGTGCCGGCGACGCCGGCGACGACCGCCGCGGTGACGATCGGCCCGATCTGGCGGATCGCCGCCAGCACGAAGAAGCCACCGAGCCGGTCCAGGGCCCCGAACAGGGAGAGGGCGTTGGCGGCCTGCAGCCCCGGGGCGCCCAGGCAGAGCGCGAAGGTCGAGATCAGCAGCGGAAACCAGGAAAGCTTGAGGACGAAGAGGAACTGCCCGACCAGCTCCTCGCCGTAGGGATACGGCGGTCGCACGGCGGAGGCGATCGTCCTCGCGGTGAGGATCATCATCTCCCCCACCTGCTCGAAGGAGGACTTGGCGGGCAGCAGTGCCCGCGTCAGGACTTGCGCCGCCACCAGCTCATCGCCCGCTCGAGCGGGCTCTCCCCGGACGAGGTGCCCCGTTCCTCACCTTCGGCGAGCTGACCCTGACGCCGCACCCGGGCCCGCGCTTCCTCCCTCGCCCGCAACTCGGCTGCCTTCTGGGCCTCCGAAAGCTGGGCGATCAGCGTGTCCCGGGTCTGCTCCAGCTCCTCCACTCCGGCGATATGAGCCTCGGCTCGGAGAGGCGCGGTCGGCAAACCGCCCGGCAGGTCGCGGGTGTAGGCGGCGAGCTCGGCCTCTAGCCGGCCGATCTGGCGGCGCAGCTCGCGGCGGACCTCGATCGCCTCGCTCTCCTCGGCGAGGTCCGGGAGGTCCTCACCGGGCTCTACCGGAGCCGGTCCCTCCAGCGCCCCCGGCATGCTCGCGCAGGCCGAGGCGACGATCGCCAGCTCCCGCGGCCCCAGCCCCGCGTCGCGGGCCCGTCGCAGCGCGTCGATCGCGATCTCCTCGAGTCCGGGCGCCGCTTCGATGCCCTCGGCGACGAAGGTGCCCTGGCCCTGAAGGCTGACGACGAGACCCTCCTGCTCGAGGCCCGCATAGACGGCGCGCACCGTGTTCACGTTGACGCCAGCCCACTCGGCGAGCCGGCGGAAGCTCGGCAGGCGCTCGCCGGAGGCGAGGCGCCCGGTCGCGATCAGTGCCCGCAACCGCCAGGTCAGCTGCAGGCCGACCGGAAGCTCGTCGCCCGGATCGGTCGCGAACGGGTTGGGTGCATCCGGGCCTGCGGCTTGCTGTGCCATCTGTTGGCACAGTAGTTCATCACACTGATCTAGTCAACTATCACAGTACTTCGAAAGCCCTGCTTTCGGCTCGAATACGGCGCACAGGTTTCCGGTCCAGCGACCTTCCCGGCGGTCGAGGAAGAGCCCGTACCGGCGGTTGTCGCCGGAAGGCAGTCCACATGCGGCGCCTTGGACATTGCTGCGCACGGCGACGATCCTGCCCTTCGTCAAGCCTCGATCCGATTTGTAGACGCGCTGGACGCGGTAGCGAAAGTCCGCCGCCAAATCGCCCCGGGGAACCACCTCGATCAGACGCCCCACGATCGCCGCGTCGGCGCTTCTCATCGCGTCCTTGGGCTCCACCGGGGCGCACGAGCAGGCCGCCGCGCTCGCGGGCGTCGCCAGGGCGGCCACGATGACCACCGCCGCCACGATCGCAAGGCGCCTCACTCCCACCGCTCCAATGTAACTCCTGGCCGCTACGGCGTGAGGACGATCTTCAGCGCTTCGCGGTTGTCGTAGATCCTGTACGCCTCGGCCACCTCGTCGAGCTTCATCCGGTGAGTGACCAGCGGCGAGGGATCGAGCTTGCCGGCCTCGATCAGCGCCAGCACCCGATCGACGTGGGCGATCACGTTGGCGAGGCCGAGCCGCAGGGTGAGGCCCTTGAGCCAGGCGAGCCCGACCGGCACCTCGCCCTTGCCCGCGTAGGCGCCGATCCCGGAGATCGTGCCGGCGTCCCGCGCCAGGCTGACCGCCATCGCCAGCGGCCCCGGGTCGCCGACCGCATCGACGACCACGTCGACCCCGCGTCCTTCGGTCGCTGCCCGCACAGCGCGCTTCGGGTCCGCCTCCTCCAGGTGCAGCGGCTCGGCGCCGAACCGCTCCGCCATCGCCAGCCGCTGCTCGACCGAGTCGATCGCGAAGACGCGCGTCGCCCCGGCGGCGACGGCGGCCTGCACGGCGCAGAGGCCGACCGGGCCGAGCCCGAGCACGGCAACCGTGTCGCCCGCCCGCGTTCCCGCGTGGGCGACGGCGTGGTAGCCGGTGCCCATCACGTCGCCCGCGAACAGGGCCACCTCGTCGGAGACGCCGTCCGGCACCCGCCGCAGCGTCAGGTTGGCCCGCGGCACCAGCAGCTCGTCGGCCTGGGCGCCCTGCAGGTCGCCGAGGTGAGCTCCGTGGCCGAAGATGCGGCCGCGCTCGCAGCGGTGGTAGTCGCCGCGCAGGCAGGCCCCGCAGGTGGCGCACGCGGTGTGGAAGCAGCCGAGCACGCGGTCGCCGACGGCGACCCGCTCGACGTCGGCGCCAGCGGCGAGCACCGTGCCGACGAACTCGTGGCCGATCGTGAAACCCGGCTCGACCGGGACGCGGCCGTGGTAGATGTGGAGGTCCGAGCCGCAGATCCCGCTCGCCTCGACCCGCACCACCGCCTCGTCAGCGGCCCCGATCTCGGGACTCGGCTTCTCCTCGATCCGGACCTCGCCGGGCGCCTGGAAGGTGACCGCACGCATCGGCGCCAACCGTATCTAGGTGGCTCAGCCGGCGCTGACGCCGGAAACCTGGAAGCGCCCGGACTGGGCGGCGGGGCTGGCGGTCTCGGCGATCCGCGCTTCCAGCGCCAGCTCGCGCTCGAAATCGGCCTCCTCGCCGTGACGGAAGGAGACGTCTTTGCCCTCGAGCAGCTCGATGAAGACCTCGACGAAGCGGGCGTCGAGCTGTTTGCCGGCGACGCGCCGCAGCTCCTGGATCGCCTCGTAGCTCGAGGTCGGGGTCCGGTAGGAGTCGCGGGCGGTCATCACGTCGTAGGTGTCGGCGACCGAGATGATCCGCGCCAGCTCGGGAATTTCGTCCCCTTCCAGGCCGCGCGGATAGCCTTTGCCGTCGATCCGCTCGTGGTGGGCGAGGATGATGTCGGCGACCGGTCCGTAGCCGTCGAGCGAGGAGACCACGCGAGCGCCCTGCTGCGGGTGGCGGCGGATCAGCATCCAGTCTTCGTCGGTTAGCGGCACGTTCGCCTTCAGGATCCGGTCCGGGAGGATGAACTTGCCGATGTCGTGCAGCAGCGCGGCGATGTGGACGAGCTCCTCCTCGCGGCGCGAGAAGCCGGCGCGCTGGGCGATCGCCCGTGAGTAGCGTGCGACCGCGGCGCTGTGGCGGGCGGTCATCTGGTCCCGCAGGTCGAGCGTGCGCAGCAGCGCGCTCAGCATCCCGACCTGGAAGCTGGCCAACTGTTTGCTGCGTCGCTCCACCTCCTCGGCACGCTGCTGGGAGACGAGCAGGGCGCCGAGCAGGTACTGGAAGGTGATCAGGACGATGCCGAACAGGGCGACCCCCGCCAGACCGATCTCGTTGTAGATGAAGGCGATCCCGACGGCCATCAGCGCCGCCGCGAGCTCGGACGGCAGCAACGGAATCAGCGCGGTTCGGACCTTCTCGACGAAGGAGCTGCGCTCCAGGTAGCACGTGTAGGCGGCGATGCAGGAGAAGTTGATCGCCAGCGCCAAGAGGAAGACGCTGAAGACGAGCACGTAGAAGATCGGCTCGGAGGCCGTGATCTGCGCCGCTTCGACGGTCTCGTGGAAGGCGGTGCCGCAGACCAGCGGGAAGGCCGCGTAGGTCAGCGCGTTCACCTGCAGGTCGTGCAGGGGCTCGCGCCAGTGAAGCCAGCCGGCGAGGATCGAGAGAAGGCCGATCGCCGCCGCCGCGGAGCCGCCGAGGAAGACCATGGCGAGGACCAGAGCCAGGAAGCTGCCCGAGATTTTCAGGCGCGAATCGGTCTCGATCGCGGTCAGGTCGCTGAACACGGCAAAGCCGAGCAGGATTCCGAACAGGGCGAGGTCCCAGTCGGATCTGGGCGCCTGCCAGAGGATCGCCGCAGCCACCACGATCAGGCCACCCCAGGACAGGGTCTGGCTGAAGCGGGTGGGCCGATCGTTTTTCATCGCTTGCGTCCAGGGCCGCCGAGCCGCGGACCTCTTCCTTGTCGAGGGTTTCAGCGAAACGCCGAAGTTCCCTGCGACGGCACCGGGCCTTGCGGCAAGGCCACGGCGGGTCCACCGTAGACGGTCGCCGTAGGCACGGCAAGGGGGGCTAGCCAACTGGCCAATACCTTGCAAATGACGCAAAAACGGGATAAGCGGCCAGAACGACGAAGAGCGCCCCATGGACGCCCCTCAATCGCGAGCAACGCAGTAGCGTTGCCGTTCTTATGAAGTCTTAGCGCTTGTAGCCCATGGTCTTTCCCTTCCGTCGAAGCCCGCTCATTACCTCTCTCGCACAAGTTTCGGCGAGAAACGTCTTGTTTCGCTGTCAAGTTTGTAGCACAACCCGGCGGAAACTTGTGCATTTGAAACGAAACTTGTGCACAAATGAAGGAGGGGAGTGGCCCCAGGAATGGGTAATTCACGCCTGAGAGACCCTCTGCGACGACCCGACTTCCGGCGGCTCGCGCTCTCCTACGCGGTCAACGAGCTGGGCGACTGGCTCGGAATCGTCGCCCTCTCCGTCCTCGTCTTCGATCAGACCGACAGCGCTTTGGCGACCGCCCTGCTCTTCATGGGCACGGGATTCCTGCCGGCGCTGCTGACCCCGGTCGTCGTCGCCCGGCTCGAGCGGCCGCCGCCGCGGTTCGTGCTCCCCGCCATCTACGCCGGCGAGGCGGCGGCCTTCGGCGCGCTGGCCCTGCTGGCGGGTCACTTCTCCCTGGTGGCCATCGTCATCGTGGCCACCATCGACGGAGCGCTGGCGCTGACCGCGCGCTCGCTGACCCGGGCGGTGAGCGCGACGATGCTCGAGCCCGCGGGCGAGCTGCGCGCCGGCAACGCGATCCTCAACCTCGCCTTCACCGGCGGCGCCGCGGTGGGCCCGGCGATCGCCGGCGTCGTCGTCGCCGCCTTCGGGGCCCAGACGGCACTGCTGCTCGACGCAGTCTCCTTCTACGCGATCGCCTGCATCCTGCTCACCGCCAAGCGACTCCCCCATGCCGAGCCCGAACCGGGCCAGCTGCGCGAGCAGGTGCGAGCCGGCCTCGGCTACATCCGCGGCAACCTCACCCTGCGGCGCCTGCTCGCCGCTCAGACGGTGGCGCTCGTCTTCTTCTCCGCCGTGATCCCGATCGAGGTGATCTACGCCAAGGAAACGCTCGGCGCCGGCGACACCGGCTACGGGCTGATGCTCGGCAGCTGGGGAGGTGGGATGGTGCTCGGCAGCGTCGTCTTCGCGACCCTGAGGCGGGCCCCACTGCCAATGCTGCTCTTCTTCAGCACCCTGGCGATCGGCGCCGGATACCTCGGCATGGCCGCGGCCGGGACCCTGGCGGTCGCCTGCGCGGCTGCGGCGCTCGGCGGCGCCGGGAACGGCGTCCAGTGGGTCGCCGTGATCAGCTCGGTGCAGGAGCTGACGATGCAGAACATGCAGGCGCGCGTGATCGGGGTGCTCGAATCGCTCGGCTCGGCGACCCCGGGCATCGGCTACCTGCTCGGCGGGCTGATCGCCTCCGGCTTCGACCCCCGCGCCACCTTCCTCGTCGCCGGGATCGGCGTCGTCGCGATCGCCGTGATCGCCGCGCCTTTGCTCGGGCGAAAATGGCCTGAGGGCAGCGAAAAAACGTCGTCAGACGGCCGTCCGGAAGGGGTTGACGCCGGCCTCGAAATTATGGTGGAGTTGATTCCACAAGGCAGGTCTACCCGGCAGGGGCGCGAAATGCCTACCCAGTCGTCTACCGGCAAGGGGCACAAGGGCCCCATTGAGCCCGAAGCGGAGGTCAGGCGTTGAGAAAGCTAGGGGCAGTGCTTGCAGTGGTTGGGACGATGGTGGCGGCGACGTTCGGCCTCGCCGCCTGCGGCGATGAGGCCGGTGGCAAGGAGGGCGGCGCCCTCAAGGTCAGCTTTGCCTTCTTCCCCGACTACCTCGACCCCCAGCTCTCCCAGACGGTCGAAGGCTGGTCCGCGATGTACAACACCTACATCCCGCTGCTGACCTACGCCCACGCCGAAGACAAGGCGGGCAGCGAGGTGGTCCCCGGCCTGGCGGAGAGCCTGCCGGAGATCAGCAAAGACGGCAAGACCTATGACCTCACCCTGCGCAAAGGGCTCAAATACTCCGACGGGACGCCGGTCCGGGCCTCGGACTTCAAAGCGAGCGTCGAACGGCTCTTCGAGCTCGAATCCGGCGGCTCGCCCTTCTTCAGCGACATCGTCGGCGCCGAAGAGTTCGCCGAAACCAAGCAAGGCGGGATCTCCGGGATCCAGGCGAACGACCGCACCGGCGAGATCACGATCGAGCTGACCCGGCCGCGCGGAACCTTCGTCAACGAGCTGGCGATGATGTACACGGCGCCGCTGCCGCCCGACACCCCGGCGAAAGACCAGAGCCCCACCCCGCCCCCGGCAACCGGCCCCTACGAGATCGTGGAGTCCAAACCCGGGCGGAGCTGGTCCTACGAGCGCAACCCGGAGTGGGCCGGCAACAACGCGGAGCTGATGCCGGACCTGCCCAGCGGCCACGTCGACAAGATCGAGGCGGAAGTGGTGCGGAACCAGTCGATTCAGGTGAACGACGTCGAATCGGGCAAAACGAACTGGATGTTCGACCCGCTGCCGCCCGATCGGGTCGCGCAGGTCAAGCAGCGCTACGAAGGGACCCAGTTCCGGCCCGAGCCCTCGATCAGCACCTATTTCTTCTGGATGAACACGACGCAGCCGCCGTTCGACGACCTGAAAGTGCGCCAGGCGGTCAACCACGCGATCGACCCCGCCGCCGTGGAACGCGTCTACGCCGGCGAGCTGATCCCGAGCCAGCAGATCCTGCCGGAGGGAATGCCGGGGTACGAGAAGTTCGAGCTCTACCCCCACGACCTGCAGAAAGCGAAAGCACTGGTCGCGCAGGCCAATCCCAGCGACCGCTCGGTCACGGTCTGGAGCGACAATTTCAGCCCGAATGACGAAATCGGCGCCTACGTCCAGGACGTGCTGGACCAGATCGGCTTCGACGCGAAGCTGAAAACGCTCGGCGACCCGTATTTCTCGGTGATCGGCAACACCTCGACCCCCGACCTCGACATCGGCTGGGCGAACTGGTTCGAGGACTACCCGCACCCGAACGACTTCTTCGAGCCGCTGCTCTCCGGGGCGAGCATCGCGCCGGTCAGCAACGGCAACTTCGCCCAGATCGACGATCCCAAGCTGAACCGGAAGATCGACGAGCTCGGCTCCCAGCAGCTCAGTCCGCAGGTCGAAGAGGAATACGCCCAGCTCGACCGCGAATTCATGGAACAGGCCCCCTGGGCGCCGCTCGGCGCCCGCGAGGTGTCGCTGTTCGTCTCCGACGACGTCGACATGGAAGAGGTCGTCTGGAACCCGACCTTCTGGGGCGATATGACCAGCTTCCAGTTCAAGTAGTGGAGGGCCGCAGCCCCTGGTATCTCGCGTACCGGAGGCTGAGGTCGAGCCGCCTCGCGCTCGCCTCCGTGGCCCTGTTCGCAGCGATCGTCATATTCGTGCTGGCCGCCCCCCTCTGGGCCGACCACGTCGCGCACACCGGGCCCAACGAGACCCACACGACCGAGAAGATCGAGGTCGACGGAGAGAGCCGCGAAGTGGTCAGCCCCGACGGCAGTCCGATCGGCCCGGTCTGGCTCGGCGCCGACGGGCGCTTCTTCCTCGGCGCCGACGGGCGGCTCGGCCGCGACGAGATGGTGCGGCTGATGTACGGGGGCAGGACCTCGCTCCTGATCGGCATCGCCGCCTCGCTGCTCACGACCCTCCTCGCCCTGATCCTCGCCCTGGTCGCCGGCTACTACCGGGGCTGGGTCGACGCGCTCATCTCACGGGTGCTCGACGTCGTCTGGGCGGTTCCGGTGCTGCTGCTGGGGATAGCTCTCGGCACGGCGCTGGCCGTGGGCGGCCTGCAGATCGGGCCGATCTCGATCTCCAGCGGATCGATCTGGATCCCGATCCTGGTGATCGGCCTCGTCTACACCCCCTACGTCGCGCGGCCTCTGCGCGGTGAGGTGCTGGCGCTGCGAGAGAAGGAGTTCGTCGAGGCTGCCGTCGGCCAGGGGGCCGGGCCGCTGAGGGTGATGGTCGGCGAGCTGCTCCCCAACCTCTGGCCGACCGTGATCGTCCTCTTCACCCTCAGCATCGCCAACACGATGCTGTTCGAGGCCGGCCTCTCCTTTCTCGGCGCCGGCGTGCAGCCCCCGGACGCCTCCTGGGGCTCGATGGTCTCCTCGGGCTTCGACTTCCTCAACACCGCCCCGCTGCTGACGATCGTCCCCAGCACGATGATCCTGCTCACGGTGCTTTCGCTGAATGTCTTCGGCGACTGCCTTCGCGACGCACTGAACCCGCGCTCGAAGGTGCGGCTCGAGGCGCATACCGGCAACTACGAGCCGGAGCGGGGAGCGGTCTGATGGCGCGCTTTGCGGTGAGGCGGCTGCTCGGGATGGTGTCCGTGCTCTTCGTCGTCTCGGTGATCGTCTTCCTGATCTTCAACGTAATCCCCAGCTACAACCCCGCCGAAGCGATCGCCGGCAAGAACACGACGCCGGAGCTGACCGAAAGCGTCGAACAGACCTGGGGCTTCGACGAACCGCTGCCGGTCCAGTACCTGACGATGATGAAGCTGATCTTCACCGGCGAGCTCGTCTCCTACTCGAGCCAGCTCGACGTCGACCAGCGGATCTGGGAAGGGGTGCCGGCGACCTTCTCGCTCTGCATCGGCGCCGCCGTGATCTGGATGTTCTTCGGACTCCTATTCGGCTATCTCTCGGCAACCAGGGCCGGTCGGCTGACCGATCGGGTGCTGACGATCGTCGCCCTGATCGGGATCTCGATGCCCGTTTTCTGGCTCGCCGCGATCCTGCTCAACTACCTCACCTTCGAGATCGAACTCTTCCCCTCCGGCGGCTACGTACCGCTGACCGAAGACCCGCTCGAGTGGGCCTACCACCTGGTCCTCCCCTGGACGACGCTGGCCGTCCTGTTCGTCGGCTTCTACAGCCGCGTCCTGCGCTCCAACATGATCGAGGCAATGGACGAGGACTACGTGCGGACCGCGCGCGCCAAGGGCCTGGCCGAGCGCCAGGTGCGGCTGCGGCACGTCCTGCGCAACTCGCTGATCCCGGTGGTCACGCTGTTCGGGCTCGATTTCGCCGCCGTGCTGGGCGGCGCCGCGATCATCACCGAGTACATCTTCAACCTGCAGGGAGTCGGCCAGTACGCCGCCGACTCGATCAAAGAACTCGACCTGCCGCCGATCATGGGCGTGACCCTGTTCGGCGCCTTC
>Ga0190265_10000755_pt1 | contig 21687 bp, 18 predicted proteins | sample Popmic124T_FD_133135 | JGI IMG/M metagenome (GOLD analysis project Ga0190265, IMG submission 133135) | Populus adjacent soil microbial communities from riparian zone of Indian Creek, Utah, USA - 124 T | ecosystem: Environmental > Terrestrial > Soil > Riparian zone | place: USA: Utah | collected...
ATCGTGGCGGGGTTGCTGTTGACGAGGACGACTTCATACCCCTCCTCGCGCAGCGCCTTGCAAGCCTGTGTGCCGGAGTAATCGAACTCGCACGCCTGGCCAATGATGATGGGGCCGGCGCCGATGATGAGGACGCTGTGAATGTCAGTTCGTTTGGGCATAAAGAAACTCGCCAGAGTTAATCAAAATTTGGACTCCAGTATCATTTGTTTTGTTGTAGCAGTTCATGAAAGCGAGCTAAAGCAAGCTTTGCCGACTTGCGAACCTGTCTTGATTTGTCACTCAGATGTTCTCGCACAATCTCTACCGCGCGGAGATCGCCAATCATGCCGAGCGAAAAAACCGCACTGCTTCGAACGTCCGCGTTCTTGTCTTGAAGCAGAGCCAAGAGGCTTTCAACGGCGTCAGATAAGCCAATTGTGCCCAAAGCAGTTGCGGCACGCCCACGTACGCGGCTATCAGCATCTTCCAGCAGCCGAATCAATGGTGGTACCGCCCGGTGATTTCTGAGAAAACCAAGTGTGCCTGCCGCCTCCGCTCGCAACTGAACGTTCTCGCCACGGAGAACCTCAATCAGTGCGTCCACCGAATCGTTTGAATTCAACAGAATCAGCGCCCTCGCAGCGGCAAGTTGGTCGCAGGGTTTTCCTTTCAAAAGAATCCGCGACACGCGCGGGACTGCTTTGATACCTATCGATTTCAGTTCCGCTGCTGCGGCATGAGCTTTTGGTGTGGCTGCATCTGCGTCTCGAATTAGCCGCAAGACTTTTGATTGGGAAAGCCACATCGTGCCGAACGGTCTTCGTGCGATTCCGCGCTTACACGTCCAGCCTGGTCCAGGCGGCGTTCTTCTTCGAAGAAGCAACGACGGCTTCGATGAACGCCATGCCACGGACGCCGTCCTCAATTTTCGGGAAGTCGCTCGCGGGATCGCCTTTCGCCAACTTCTTGCCATCAAGGCGCGCGCGAATGGCACCGGCGAAGTTTTTGTAAACGTTCGCGAACGCTTCGAGGTAGCCCTCCGGGTGCGCCGGCGGAGTGCGCGTCGCGCTCTTGGCACTCGCGCCCAGATAGCCAAGTCCGGTGCGGTACGTTTCGATCGGCTTGTCGAGCCACTTCACGTGCATCGTGTTCGGGAACCGCTGGTGCCACTCGAGGCCGCCCAGTTCGCCATAGACGCGGATGTTCAAATTGTTTTCTTCGCCCACGGAAATCTGCGAGCAGTGCAGCACACCCTTGGCGCCGCCTTTGAAGCGCAGCAACACATTCGCGTCATCATCGAGCTTGCGGCCTTTGACGAACGACGTGATGTCCGCGGCCAGTTCATCGATCTGCAAACCCGTGATGTACTCGGCGAGGTTCTCCGCGTGCGTGCCGATGTCGCCGACGCAACCGCCCGCGCCGCTGCGTTTCGGATCGGTGCGCCAGGCGGCCTGCTTTTGGCCACTGGCTTCTAGGCGCGTCGCGAGCCAGCCTTGCGGATACTCAGCCACCACCTTGCGAATTTTCCCAAGCTTGCCGGCGCGGATCATGTCGCGCGCTTCCTTCACCAGCGGATAACCGGTGTAGTTGTGCGTTAGTCCGTAGAGCAGGCCCGTGCGCTTCACGATGTCCGCGAGCTTCTTTGCTTCGACGAGATTCAAGGTCGCGGGTTTGTCGCTGAGCACATGAAAGCCGTTTTCCAGCGCCATTTTCGCGGGCGGGAAGTGCATGTGGTTCGGCGTCACGATGGCGATGAAATCCATGCGCTCGCCTTCCGGGAGCTTTGCCTCGGCTTTGATCATCTCCTCGAAGGTGCCGTAGCAGCGATCCGGCGGGAGAAAGAAATCGCCTCCGCTCAATTTGGAGCGTTCCGGGTCGGAGGAAAACGCGCCGCAAACCAGCTCAATCTGCTGGTCCATCGCGGCGGCGATGCGATGCACCGCGCCGATGAAAGCCCCGCGTCCGCCCCCCACCATGCCGTATCGAATTTTTCGACTCATAAATTTTGCGCCCAGTTCTCTTAAACTTTGTTTGCCTGAAAATTCGCGCGGACTCTATATTCCGCGACATTTGCGAGTCAACGGTGTGGTGGGAGCGCGGCATTCATGCCGCTTCACCGTACGCAGTTCGCGATGCTTCACAATTGGAAGCGTGCCCGCGAAATGGCGTTGAAGCGGGCTGAAGCCCGCGCTCCGCGCCTTCCCAGAATCCGCAAATCGCTTGATGCAGATTCACATCCTTAAATCGAAAATCCACCGTGCCACGGTCACGGGCGCGAGCTTGAATTACGAAGGCAGCCTGACCATCGACCTGGATCTCATGGACAAGGCCGGCTTCGTTCCCTACGAGCGCGTCTTGTGCAGCAATCTGGCGAATGGCGCGCGATTCGAGACTTATTTGATCGCGGGCGAACGCGGTTCCCGCAACATCGTCCTCAATGGCGCGACCGCGCATCTCGGCAAAATTGGGGACCTGCTTACGATCATGAGCTTCACGGTCGTGGATGAAACGCAGTCCAAGGGTTGGGAACCGCGCGTTATCGTGCTTGGCGCGAACAACAGCATCATCAATCATCGCGGCATTTAGCAGTCTCGACTCCGCTGTGCGCTTGTGTTAAGCAACTGAAACAATGCTCAGCGAATACATCCATCGCGCCATGAGAAAGGCGCATTACGAAATGATGGAAAACGGCCGGTATTTTGGCGCGATTCCAGGCTGCGACGGCGTCTGGGCGGAAGCGAAAACCCTCGAGTCTTGTCGGGACGCGCTCCAGGGCACGCTGGAGGATTGGCTGCTCCTTGGATTGCAACTCGGCCATCGGCTCCCGATTATTTCCGGGATCAACCTCAATCGCACTGCGGCGAAACGTTCCGGACGTTCGCTGAGCCATGCCTAAGCCGATCAAGCATCGTGAACTGTTGCGCCGCTTCCACAAATTGGGATGGTCGGGTCCACAGCAGCGCGGCAAGCATCCATTTCTGGTGAAGAATGAACGGCGCCTTACCATCCCCAATCCCCACGACGGCGACATCGATTGGTCGCTCATGAAACGCATTCTTAAGCAGGCTGGCGTCGCTGTGGAAGAATGGGATCGTCTCGCCTAAAAACCAATGCCCACATTTACCGCCGCACAACTGGCACAGGAACTCGGAGCCGAACTTGTCGGTGATGGTTCGACTCAACTCACCGGATTCGCGCCCGCGGATCGCGCGCAGGCGGGTCATCTCACCTTCGCGGAGAACCCGGATTACTTTGCCAAAGCCGAACAAAGCGGCGCCTCGGCAATTCTGGTCGGCGCCGCAGTCAGTTCTTCCAGGAAGACGCTTCTTCGCGTGAAGAATCCGCGCCTGGCGTTTGCCCGGGTGTTGCCGCTGTTTTTTCCGGAGGCACAATTCCCGCCCGGCATTCACGCAACGGCGATCGTGGCCAGATCGGCGCAAATCGATCCGTCAGCCCACGTCGGCCCCTATTGCGTGATCGGTGAGAGAGTCAAAGTGGGAGCGCGCTCGGCGTTTCTGGGCGGGAATCACATCGGTGATGATTCGCAGATGGGCGATGACGTCTGGCTCTTTCCTAATGTCGTTCTTTACGCGCGGTCGCAGCTTGGCCATCGGGTGCGGATTCACGCCGGAACGGTCATTGGTTCGGACGGCTATGGTTATGTTTTCGATGCGGGACAACACCACAAGGTTTTGCAAATTGGCAATGTCGTCATTCACGACGACGTCGAAATCGGCGCCAATACATGCATCGACCGCGGCGCTCTTGGCTCGACGGTGATCGGTCGCGGCACGAAAATCGATAATCTCGTCCAGGTCGCGCACAATTTGGTCGTAGGGGAAGGTTGCCTGCTCCTGGGCCAGTCGGGATACGCGGGGAGTACGAAGCTGGGCAATTTCGTGGTGGTCGCGGCCCAGGCGGGCGTCGCCGGCCACTTGCAAATCGGGAATCAAGTGACCATCGCCGGACAGGCCGGGGTGATGCACGACATCCCGGACGGGCAGAAATGGATCGGTACTCCGGCCGGCCCGGATCGCGAGACCAAACGCCAGTTCATTGCGCTTCGACGTTTGCCCGAACTGCTGCAACGCGTTGCAGAGTTGGAAAAGAAAATTGCTGAACTGACGAACGCGTCCAAAAGCTGAACCATGCCGTTGAGCCGAAACGAAACCGCTGAACCGATTGACTCGCCGAGCCGCCGCCGTTTGCCACCGTTGTTGCGGCGCTCGTGGTATGGATTGAACCAGGCTTTTCGGCGGCGCATCGTGCATCTGAATCTCACGCCGGACCAGTTTACGGTGTTACGCACCCTGTTGGAAAGTGACGCGCTCGGTCTCACGCAACGGGAGCTTTCGCGCTTGATGTCGAGTGACCCGAACACTGTTGCCTCACTCCTGGAGCGAATGGAAAAGGCCGGCTACATCGAGCGATTGCCGCACGAACGGGATAAGCGGGCGCACCGAATCAAGCTGCTGCCCAAGGGGAAAAAGAGTTACGAAGCCGCGCGCGCGGTGGCGGTCAGTCTGCAAGGCGAAGTGCTTGCCGTCCTGCCCTCGACCGAGCGTGAGCAGTTCCTCGAACAACTCACCCTGGTCGCCGATGCGTGCCGCGAAGCGGCCGAACAGGGGAAGTAATCAAGCGGCCCATTGAGGCTGGCATGAAACCGGAAGGCTGCGCGCGACTTAGTGGCAAGAGCAGTGTTCAATGTTCGAACCGCCCCGGCCATTTGCGGTCGAAGGCGTGACGAAACGCATCGGGCGTCATCAAAACCAACGCTATGAAGGGTCGGCATACGCCCACGGGGCTCGAAACCAGGCGAGGAGCAGGTGCTTCGTTTCCCCTCTTCCTGCTGGTTTTCAGCGCGTGGCTACCGGGGTTGGGACCCCCTCTCCAAGCCGCAACCACGTTGATTCCGCTGGGCGCCGTATGGCGTTACCTCGACACGGGAATCGACCAGGGCACGGCCTGGCGCCAGACGAATTTCAATGACAGTGCCTGGTTGGCTGGCCCATCGCAGTTGGGTTATGGCGACGCCGATGAAGCGACGATCATCAACGGCGGACCAGCGAACAGCCGCTTTCCCACGGCTTATTTTCGCCACACGTTTTTTGTAGTCAATCGCGACACTATTACGAACGTCGCTCTTCGCCTCCTGCGGGATGATGGTGGAGTTGTGTTCCTTAACGGTGTCGAAGTGCTGCGCAGCAACATGCCGGAAACGCCGAGCACCTACGGCACATGGTCAGCCGTGCCCGTGGCCGGCAGCGAGGAGAACACTTTTTTCAACGCGGCGATTCCGCCGGTTCTTCTGCGCAGCGGAACAAACGTGCTAGCCGTGGAAATTCACCAGGCCGAGGCCGGCAGTTCAGACCTGAGCTTCAACTTCGAACTGCTGGCGAACACGCCGCTCGGGAATCTGCCGCCGATCGCGACCGTTAGCATCGCGCCCGGCATCGTCGCCACGGGCGAGATTTTCACCATCAATGTCTCCGCTTCGGACCCGGAAACCGCCGTGATGCGAATCGACGTGATGCAAAACGGTGCCACGATCCGGACTTTTTTCGCCAGTTCCGGCACTTTCAGTTGGAGCAATTCCGTTGTTGGCATTCATGAGTTCACGGCGCGCGCGACGGACTTGACCGGCGTGATGGGCCTGTCGCCTCCCGTGCGATTGCTGGTCACTGGACCTGGCCTTGCATCGCAATCAGTTTTTTTTCGTCAGTTTGCCTCCGCGGCAGGACTGGTTCTGCAGAACGCCGCGACCGTGAGTTCAAACGTGCTGCACCTTCACCAGGCAACCGGCGGCAATCGCGGCGCCGCGTGGATGGCCACACAGCAGGGCATTACCAATGGATTCGTGAATGAGTTTTGGTTTCGCATCACGTCGAAGAGCGGCGGCGGCGCGGATGGTTTTTCCTTCATCATTGCCGGAACGCCTCAGCCGAACATCGGGAGCGGCGGCCTGAGCTATGGCGGCATCACGAACAGCCTGGCCGTGGAGTTCGACACGTGGATGAACAGCAGCGAGGGTGATCCCGACGATCAACACATCGGCGTTCACAGCCGGGGCCTCCTGGCCAACACGTTGAATGAAAGCGCCTCGATCGGCAGGGTCACTCCTGCCGCCGATTTCAGCGACAACGGCATCGTCCACAGAGTGAGAATCGATTACGTGCCGGGAACTTTGCGTGTGTTTCTCGATAATTTCATCAGTCCCGTGCTCACCGTGAGGACGAATCTGAGCACGTTGTTATCGTTGCCCGACGGTCGTGCTTGGATTGGACTTGCGGGAGGTACGGGCGCGAGTTGGGAAAATCATGACATCTGGACGTGGTCGCACATCAGCTACGCCAACGTGCCGCCGATGGTGAGCCTTACTTCACCTGCACAAGCCATTCGCATCGCTGCCGGGACGGACCTCACTCTGACTGCCGTTGCAAGCGATCCGAACGGCAGCATCGTGACCGTCGGCTTCTTCGACGGCGAAGAGTTGTTTGGCGAAGCGGGCAGCGCGCCGTTCAGCATGGTGTGGAGTAATATCGCGAGCGGCATTCACGTCCTCCGGGTTGCGGCCCTCGATGATGGCGGGCTGAAGTCGTTTTCGACGCCGGCGATAATCGTGGAAGTTGTTCCCACAAATGCCACGATCACTTTGTTCCCCGAGTTCGGCGGCGCGAGCAATTTGATCCTGCAAGGCAGCGCGGCGTTGGTGACGAACCGCGCGCGGCTTACTCCCGCTGTTTCGAGCCAGGTCGGCGGCGTGTGGCTGAACCAAAAGCAATTGGTGGAGAACGGTTTTGAAACGGTCTTCCAATTTCAAGTCAGCCAACTCAGCACCCGCGGTGCGGACGGCCTGGCGTTTGTGATTGAGAGCAGCGCCTTTCCGGTGCTGGGAAGCAGTGGCGCGAGCCTGGGCTACAGTTCCATTGCGAACAGCCTTGCGGTCGAATTCGACACCTTTCAGAACCCGGAAGCGACCGACCTGGATGCCAATCACATCGGCATCCACTCGCGCGGTATGCTGCCGAACAGTTCCGACGAAAGTGCCGCGCTCGCTCGCGTGACACCGGCCATCGATATGTCGGACGGCGCGGTGCATACCGCGGTCATCCGATACAGCGACGGATTCCTGCGTGTGTTTCTCGACGACCCGCTGCTTCCGGTGCTGACGCTGTCGATCGATCTCGCGTCAACGCTCAACCTGGAGAATGGCACCGCCTGGGTGGGTTTCACTGCCGCAACGGGCGGGGAATATGAAAACCACGACCTCTTTATGTGGTCCTTCCGGCCGAACGTCCGGCCCCAGGTTCAACTCACGGCGCCAGATGCCGGCCCATTCATGGTCCCGACGGATCTCATCATCTCAGCCAATGCGTTCGATTCCGACGGCGAAATCACAAGCGTGGAATTCTTCGCGAACGGCAGTTCAGTCGGCATCGCTACCGCACCGCCTTTTAGCGTCCCGTGGAGCAACGCCCCGGCTGGAACGTATCTTCTTAATGCGAGGGCCACGGACGATCTCGGTGCCAAAACCACATCGCTTCCGCTGACAGTGTCACTCGTCGAACTGCGCCTTCAGCATCAGCTCAGGCAAATCGATGGCGGCCTCGCGTTCGACTTCATCACGCTCACGGGCCGCAGCTACACAATCCAATACACCGCTGATTTGGTGAATTGGAGCAACGCCGTCCCCTCAATCATCGGCAACGGTGGTCTCATTCAATGGCAGGACACCGGCCCACCCGTCACCGACAGCGCTCCTGCAACGCAACAACAACGCTTTTACCGGATCGCTTTGCCATAGTTCATGGTGCGCTCATTGCCGCGCGGCGCTCAGTCGAGCGCCTGGATGCGCGCGTTGCGAATCATCACGTGCGGAATGTTTCCCCGGCTCAATTCCTGAAAGCCGATATGCCCGCGGCGCGGACGATCCTTCAGTCCGGATGCCAGCGTGTTGTCGTGCCGCTTCACCGGTTCACTGTAAGCGCTCAGATCCGCATCTTGGATTTTTTCTCCGTTTAGAATCACCACAATGCGCGAGCCTTTAAGTTCGACGCGATAGCTGTTCCACTCCGTGGGCTTGTAAACCTGCTTGCTCGGCGCCAGCGCCCGATAAAGTCCCCCCGTTAGCTCGGAATCTTTGGCCGCGGTGTTGTAACGGAAATCCGCCATCTGCAGTTCCAGTCCATCGAAGGCCGGATCGCCTTTCATCGGCGCGCGCAGGGCCAGGCCGCTGTTGCCCGTCTCGCCGAGCTTGAACTCGTATTCGAGAATGAAGTCGCCGTATTCCTTCTCGCTCATGAACCACGAACCGCGCGGGCCTTCCGGTTGCAGCACGCCGCCTTTCACGATCCACACCGTGCCAGTCGGACCGGACTTGCTCACATCGTTCCACGCACCGACGCGCCAACCGGCCGGCACGCCATCCCGCGGAAACAGCGGAACAAACGAATCGCTCTTCGCCGCGGCCGGCGTATGAGGTGATTGACTCGCGCAGCCGAAGCCGAGCAGGGCGATGGCAACAGCCGCCAACATGCGATCGATAAAACGTGGATTCATAACTCTTGGGTGCAGGCGTTGTACGCCGATGCCGCGTTGAAGTCATTTCTTTTCCTGGCGTGTTACTTTTCGGAAGCGCGCGGCCATATACAATCAAAGCATGGCGGATGACTTGGAACTGTTGCGGGAATACGTCGAGCGCGGCGCGGAGAATGCCTTTCGCACGCTGGTGGAACGGCACGCCCCAATGGTTTACGGCACTGCATTGCGCGTGCTCGCCAACGGCGCGCTGGCCGAGGAAGCGACGCAAGCGACGTTCATCGTGCTCGCGCGCAAAGCCGCGCGTATTCGTCGCGGCACGATCGTCGCGGGCTGGCTTTATCGCACAGCGCGATTTGTGGCGTTGGAAGCGCGCCGCACCGAAACCCGCCGTGAGCAACGGCAGGAAAACTTCCTCGCCATGAACAACGACGCTGAGTCCATCTGGCGCGAAGTGTCACCGTTCCTCGATGATGCCCTACACCGCCTTGGCACTGCCGACCGCGACGCACTCGTGCTGCGCTTCTTCAACGACAAAAGTTTTGCCGACGTGGCGCAAGCGCTCGGAACGAGTGAAGCGGCCGCGAAGATGCGAGTCGCCCGCGCCATTGAAAAGCTGCGCACGACGCTGGCTCGCGAAGGATTCATTGTATCAGCCATCGCTTTGGCGGCGGCGTTCGAGGCGAACAGCGGACCCGTGCTGCCCGCCCAACTGATTTCGTCCAACGTGTCCGCTGCACTCGCTGCGTCGGGTGCGAGCAACACTTCACTCACAACATTAGTCACAGGAGCATTGCAAATTATGGCATGGAATAAACTTCGGAACACGGCGCTGGTTGCCGCGCTCGTTCTGCTGCTGGGCGGCGGCGCGGGAATTATGATTCTCAAAAACAAAAGCCACGCACCGCGGGCAGTGACAGTGAACACTTTCGAGCCAATGACCGGCGAATGGGAGGGCACTTTCGAAATGAGCGGCGATGGTTTTGCAAGGCCGATAAAACAGAACGCGTCGCTCAGCATCCGATCTGCGCAAGGCGGGCGCTCCTGCCAGATCGAAATGCGCGTGCTCGCGCCCGATGGCGCCGTCGGACGGATCTATAACTTCACTCATTCGCTGAACGACACCGGAGATCGGGTTATCACGCTCGACGATCCGAACATCGCTCGTCCGCTGGGCGAAGGTGTGGTGATGTCGAGCAGCCACGACGCGCGAACCGGCGAATGGCGCGCTGGCTTTCATGCGGCCCTGCCGAACAATGGCGGTTCGACAGATTGCGAATGGTCGCGGCACGCCAACGAACTGACAATTGTGCGGCACGACTACACGGTGACACCCCAGGGGAAAAGTGAAGTAATCTCGGAATTGCGATTACGGCGCGCAGGAAGCGCGAAACTTTGAGGCTTCAGGCAATGTCGTAAATCGAAATTCGTCCGAAGTCAGGCACCTTGCCGTCTTTGGGCTTTGCCTGACCGAGCGCTTCAGCCAGGAAGATCTTCTTTCCGTCCGCGCTGAACAGCGCCTTCGTCACGCGAGACTTGGTGTCGAGTGAATGCATCATCGCGCCAGTCGCCCCGTCGAAGAATGCCATCGTCCATTTGCCGTTCTCAAGGCGGCCGGCCATGACGAAATATTTTCCGCTGGGATGGAACGCGAGCGTCTCCATCAGGCCGCGCCCGCTGTCGCTGTCCTTCGTTTCACCGAGCTTCTTGCCGTCGCGCCACGAAAAGCGTTGCCAAAGTTGCCTGCCATTCCCGGCGGCGGGATCAGTGGTCGAACTCATGCCGGCGGCGTAAAGCTCTTCGTCGTTCGCGGCAAAGTGCAGGGCAAAGATTCCGCCCGTGTAGTAATGGCCCTTGATGATGCCCCAGCCGGTGAAGCTCGGCGTCGTGAAGCTCGCGACCTGCTTGCCGCTGGCCAGTTCCCACACGCGCACTTCGCCCATCAGATTGCCCGCGGCGAGAAATTTTCCATTGCTGCTGAAAGCGGCGCACTGCACCGGCGGCACGTGACTGAAACTGTGAACGAGCCGGCCGGTTTTCGCGTCGTGAACGCGCACCGACGGTTCGCGCTCAGGGAGAGGTTCGTATTTGTAGCCGCCACAAATGTATTGGCCCGTGACCGAGGCGACGAACTCGCCGTCCGGTGCCGCCGCGAGTTGCCATGACCAAAAGTTGTGCGCTGAAACTTTGCGAACAGTTCTGCGCTCCTCGATGTGATGCCACTGCAAGACGCCGTCGTATCCAGCGGAAACCAGCAGGGGCGAACCGGCGATGAGTGCCGCACCGGACGCATAACTGTCATGCTCACCCAGCTTGTGTTGCTCGCCACTTCCCAAATCAACTGCATAAACGCCGCCATCGAGACATGACGCGAATGCCGTTTTGGTATCCGGAGAAATATCCAATGCGAGCACGGCCGTCGGGAGCTTTAATTCCTTGGCGGACTTCACCGAAAGCGCGGGCGCTTCTTTCTTCTCGTCGTTCACGCGGCGCCTCCTTTCAGCAGCACCTCGCGAATCGGCTCGGCCCGGTTCTCGACGCGATGGAACGTCGGCAGATTCGCGGCATCCTTCACGTCGTACTCGGCATAAGGATCAAGACCGAGCGCGGTGAAGATCGTCGCAAACAGGTTTTGTTCGTTGAATGGCTTCTCGGCCACTTCGACACCGAGCTTGTCTGTCGCGCCCACGACGACCCCGCCTCGAATGCCGCAGCCAGCCAGTGCGAGGCTCCATGCCTGCGGATAATGATCGCGCCCGCGTTTCAGGTTCAGCCAGGGCGTGCGGCCAAACTCGCCCATCACCACCACCAGCGTTTTCTCCAGCAGCCCGCGCTGCTCCAGGTCCGTGACGAGTTGGAAAACAATGCGGTCGAGATCCGGCACCAGCATCTGGTGAATCTCGTGATTGAACACGTGGCAGTCCCACGGCATTCCATTCGCGACCATCACGAAAGGCGCGCCGTTCTCGACAAGATTGCGCGCCATCAAAGTGTGCAGTCCGAACGTGCCGGGGCCGTAGTTTTCTTTTTCCTTCGGAGGCAGTTTTTCGAGGTCGAACAAATGCGCGCAGCTCATCAATCCCTTCACGCGTTCGAAGACCGCATTGTGTGATGCCGCCGCTGCGCTCTTGCGTTCGTTCTCAAATTTCTTGCTGAAGAATTTGCGCAGCTCCTCCCGGGCCTCATGGTCGGACTGCGACAAGCCTTCAACACGATCAATATCTGGCGGTCGGAACTCGCCGCCGAAACGCGCCGGCCCATACTCCGCGCCGAGCCAGCCGGCCCAGTTGCCGGCCTTGAACTCCTTGAACTCATTTCCCTCGGGGCAGGGATCGAGCAGCACGAAGTTTGGAATTGGACTGTCGAGCTGGCCAAGCTGCTGTCCGAGCACGGAGCCGAGCGTTGGCCGCACGAACGGAGGGCGCGTGGCATTGCCACGCGTGAGCAAATCAATCGCCTGGAAATGTTCCTCCTGCTTGGTCTTCATCGACCGCACGACCGCCAGCTTGTCCAGAATGCCAGCGCACTTCGGCATCAACTCGCTAATGTGAACGCCCGGCACTTTCGTGGGAATGCTTTTGAACGGACCGCCGTAGGGCGTGCGCGGCTTCGGATCCCAGGTCTCGAACTGGCTCGGCGCGCCGCACAGCCAAAGAAGAATGCAATGCTTCTGCTCGCGCTTGGCCTGCTGCGCAAACGCCGGCATGGAGAACAGCCCGCCGAAACTCATCAGCGATGTTGCGCCAGCGGCGAGTCCTTGCAGGAACATTCGCCGGTGAATGCGATGGTCCACGCCGCCGCACGTGAGCGGTTTGAAAATGTTGCGCCTCATGAATCCGTCATTCGACGGAAAACCTCGGGAAGGCTTCAATCGCGATTTTTCGGACGCGAAGGGCCACTAGATGAGTGCAGAAAAGTTAGCGCCGGTGCAGAAATGCCGGTGCCTGGCCGGTCTCGCGCAACAACCTTCGCCCAAACCGTTGCATTTTGTGGCGAGTGCGAAAGGCTTTCACTTTGATGGAGGAAATCGAGAGACCCGTCAGTTTGCTGATTTCCCGCGTGGACTTTTGCTCGATGTGCAGCAGCACCACAATCATCCGCTCCTCGGGCTTGAGTTCGGCCAGGAGCAAGTCCATCGCTTCGCGCGCGTAGTTTTGGTTCTCGTTGTCTTCTGCTGCGCTCGCGCTATTTAACAGCGCCGCTTCCTGTTCCTCACTCAAGTCGCTCATGCGCAGTTCAGGACGCACGGACTCGTAATCGATGTAGTTGAGCGACGTGTTGATGGCGATGCGCGCCACCCAGTGTTCGAGCGGCACCGAGCCGGAGAATTGGTGCAGGCGGGAGAACACTTTCGCAAACACCGTCTGCACCAGATCCTCTTCACTGGCCCAGCGGGGCAGCCGGCGGCGGATGCATTTGAGAATCGTCGGGCGCAATTGCTGAACAAGTGATGCGGCGGCGTCCTGGTCGCCTTTTTTCAAGCGGTCAATCAATGCCGCATCATCGAGCAGACGTTCGCAGCCGCCGACCGCGCCTGGCCGGGGGGCGAAAGTGAGTTGCGGCGGCTGAAACCCGGCGGGCACGCCCGAACCGGGAGAAGTCGAGGGAGCAGCGGACCGTGTCCTGCCTGCGAACTGTGAGCGAATCGCGATTCTCATGTGCCTTCAGAGTTACATGCGCAAGAAAGGCCGCCTGTCCGCCAGGTTTCTCCAGAATCCCGCCACCGTAATGGAACGTGACTGGACCGGCTCTAGCGATTCTCGCCGCGCTCATTGTTTCGCGGATCACTCAAATCGATCTCCGGCAAAGACGGCGCACGAAAAACACGCAAACCGCCACTCAGCAGTGTGGAGCTTGTGCCGGCGACGAGAAAACGGCCATCGGGCGAAAACGTCAGCGCTCGCAGAGCGCCGCCGAGACGCTGCACGGTCAGCAGCTCCTGCCGGGTAGCCACGTTCCAGAATCTCAAAGTGCTGTCTTCGCTGCCGGAAGCGAGCGTTCTGCCATCGGGCGAGAATGCCACCGTAAACACGCTTTGCTTGTGGCCGGTTAGCGTCCCCACCAATTCCGCCGTCTGCACGTTCCACAACCGTATCGCATCATCCTCGCACGCGATGGCGAGCCAATGGCCGTCGGGAGAAAAGCTTGCCGGAGGACTACTCGATCGGGTCGCTGGCGGTGATTCAACCACGAGATTGGTTCGCAGCGAGCGCGACATTACATCCCAAAGCGCGATTTCATTGCCGCGTCCGTAAACGGCCAGCGTGCGTCCATCCGGAGAAAACAGAAGCCGGTCCCCTTCCGCGTCGGTCGTCGTATTCGTGCGTTGCACAAGTTCCCACCAATGGAGGCGGCCCCAACTTTCGGCCACCAGTGTCCGCCCATCAGGAGATAACGCGATCACGCCCACTCCACCTTGCGAGACTTTGAGCTTCGTGCTCTCGCGAGTCTCCGTGTTCCAAAGCTGCACGTGGCCATCGCCCAGTCCCACGGCCAGCGTCCGCAGGTCTGCGCTGATCGCGACGGGAAGTGAGAACGATCCGAATCCGCGCCGGGGTCCGCCCGTCTCGCGCGCATTGTCCACCGGGACCGTTGGAATCTCCTGTTCAATCGTGCCGCTCACCATGTCGAAAAAGACCAGATTGCCCGCGCGGTTCACGGCCGCCAGCGTTCGGTTGTCCCGGGAAAATCCGATCGGCAGTCGCGCGCCTGCCATGAGCTCATCTTTCGGCTGCGTGCGGGTGGGCCACAATCTCACACTGCCATCCTTCGAACCGCTCGCGATGCTCCCGCCATCGGGAGAAAAAGCGATGTTCCACACCTCGTTCAAGTTTCCCTGGAACGTTGCAAGGTGCCGCCGCTGCTCGAAATTCCATAGCCGGATCGATTGGTCCAAACTCGCCGTGGCCAGCATCTGTCCGTCGGGCGAAAACAGAAGACTTGTGATACCGCCGGTGTGCTCGATGTGTTCCGGGTCGGTGGGCATGACTCCAATTTCCTTTCCCGACTGGGTGTCCCAAACGCTCAGGACATACACGCCACGTTCCGACGGCTGGTTCCGCGCGATAACGATCCATTTGCCATCCGGCGAGAAAGTCAGCGCCCGGTCCCTCCGAGGCGCGAGGCGAACGAACAGGTTGGTTGAATTTTCCAGAACCACCGGCTCACGTTCGCCGCTCAAGTCCCGAATGATGATTTCCTGCCCCGATTCGGCGGCGAGCAGCCGGCCATCAAAAGAAAGGCCGATGGGCCTGTTCGCGTTCTTCACCAGCGCCACTTCTTCCCACGTAGCGGTGTTCCAGACGTGAATGCCGTCGAAGCTTGGGGCCGCCAGCCTGCGGCCATCGATCGAGAGGGAAAGCGGCTCAAAAGTTTTCGGCAACATTTTCTGAATGGTCCAGTCACTGGTGCTTAACACCCGGACGGAACCACCGCGCCATTGCGGAAACTGCGGCAACCCGTCGTTCGTGCTGAAGACGCGCACCGTGCGCGAGCTGCGCGGACCGTCGGGACCGCGCATGTCCGAACCGCGAGAATCGCCGCCGGCCACGACCAAACTTTTCCCGTCCGGTAAAAATGCCAGCGCCGTGGCGCCGCGCGGCTGGCTGCTGACGAGTGCCCTCGTGCGAACATTCCAGATGTTGAGTTTGCGTTCCGAGCCGGTGGCAAGGAATTCACCGGACGGAGAAATGGCCACGGCCTGCACTGGTTCGCCTTGATTCGGAAACGCGATGTGTTCATCGCCGCGAGTGAGCTGCCACAAATAACGCCACTCGAAACCGCGCAAGTCACGCGCCCCGGGCGCAGGGCGATGCTTCTCCAGCAATTGGACGGCACGCCCGTAATTTCCCGCCAGCCGGGATTGCTCCGCGAGATTAATGTCCGCCACGTACTCGTTCAATTCCGCCGCGGTCGTCTGTTGCTCGGCGCGCTGCTTCTCCGACTCTGCCTGTTGACGCAAAGCGCTTTGCCGCTTCTCCGCCCGGGTCGCGCGCACTGCCTGCCATGTGCTGACCGTGATTCCGCCCAGCAAGGTCACCGTGATGGCCGCGGCGGCAGCGACGGCCCGCCGATGTCGTCGCAGAAATTTTTGCAGCAGATAAACATTGCTCGGCGGCCGTGCCAGCACCGTGTCGCCGTCGAGAAAACGCTGCACGTCGGCCATGAGATCGTTGGCCGTGGCGTAGCGACGCGTGCGATCTTTCTCGATGCACTTCATCACGATCCAATCCAGATCGCCGCGCAGCGAATGAATCAGCTTGGGCGGCTCGGTGCGGCGGCGTTCCGCGGTGGCCGTCAAATCGGCGTTCAGCATCGTGGCCACTCGCGTGGAAGGCCGCGCCGGTTCTTTCTCGCGAATGGTGCGCCGCACGCCCTCCAGTCCGAGCATCATCAACTCCTTCGCATCGAAAGGCGTCGTGCCGGTGAGTATTTCGTAAAGCAGCACGCCGAGCGCGTAGATGTCGCTGCGCGTGTCGATGTCCAGTCCGCTCATCTCCGCCTGCTCAGGACTCATGTAGGCCGGCGTGCCGATGAATGATTGAAACTCGGTGAAGAGTGTTTTGTCCGTGAGCCGCTGCTCCGTGGCCTTGGCGATGCCGAAGTCGATCACCTTTGGCACCGCGACACTGTCGTGCAGCGTCACGAGAATGTTCGAGGGCTTGATGTCGCGATGAATGACACCCTTTTGGTGCGCGTGTTGAATGGCCTGACAGACCTGCACAAAAAGTGTCAGGCGCTCTTCGGTGGTGAGATTGTTCTGGTCGCAATACTCGGTGATGCGTACGCCGCGCACCAGTTCCATCACGAAATAGGGCCGCCCCGTTTCAGTGGCGCCGCCATCAAAGACCTTCGCGATATTCGGATGGTCCATCATCGCGAGTGCCTGCCGCTCGACTTCGAAGCGTGCAATGACGGACTTGGTGTCCATGCCGAGCTTGATAATCTTGAGGGCCACCCGGCGGCGGACCGGTTGCTCCTGCTCGGCCATGTAAACAATCCCGCAGCCGCCCTCGCCGATGATTTGCAGCAGTTTGTACCGGCCGATGCGGTCGCCGGCCCTTTCCACGACGGGGACCGTTCCGGGCGGGATCAGCAATGTGCTTCCCGCAGTGGGGTTCAGGACGGGTGTCTGTAGAAAATCGCCCACCTGCTCGTGCTCGCGGAGAAGTTCCTCCACTTCGGCGCGCAAAGAGCCGTTTGCGCCGCACGCTTCGTTGAGAAAGGACGCGCGTTCACCCGGCGGCTTGTCCAACGCGTTGAGAAAGACATCGCGAGCCGCTCCCTGGGAATTCATTCCAGCCACCGGGATCATTTGCTTCTACTCTAACGAGCGCAAACCGGATGGAAAGTCCGCCGACGAAAGCAATTGTTGCACGCCGCATAATCCCGCCTGCGGTGAGGCGGGGAAGAGAGGGATCAGCGCGCTTCGCCCTTTGCGCAACAAGCCCTCAAGATGCGCCGCTGCAGAATCCTTGCGACTTTTGGCGCGGGGCGGCGTTATTCTTGCCGCACCAGGACGCACATGAAGCTGTTTTTTAAATCAGGAAAGATTCGGTTGCTGCTTTTGGCGCTCCTTATTTTCGGCACGCTTTGGGGGTGGCGCTACACTCGCACTCCACCCGGCGGCGCCGAATGGCTTTCCGGGCCGGTCCCGCCAAGGCCATCGCGGCTGGCATTTCTTGGCTCATGGATTTGGCCGGTGAAACGACAGCTTTCACGTCTCAAGCAAAGCATTTTGGGCGCACCCAGAATCGTAGACCTTCGCGGAACCATCATTGAGTTCGTTCCTTCAGCACTGGAGCCGGAACTTCCGGCGCTCACCATGGCGCTCACGAATCGTGCCGGAGCAAAAATCTTCATTGTCACTTCCGACGCGAAAGAGTTCGAAGAACGACTCCGAAAGACAACCGGGATCGGAGTGCTGTCACGACCCAGAATGACCGTCGGGGACGGCATGCAAGCGCAGATGGCCAGCTATATGAGTATGGCACTGGGCCGCGGCACGAATCTGACGCCCCATAACGTCGGCTGGTGGCTGGAGGCTTTGCCAGTGGTCCGTGCCGAGAGCGTCGAGCTCAACTGCTTCCTGACTGGCACGGAACGCGCGTTTCGCCGCGTGAATGCAGATGATCGAGTGGTGTCGGATGAAACCTTCCTCCGCACCAACGTGGCATTCGGCGCTCGCGTCCAGGTTCCGACGAACGGAAGCCTGCTCATGATCGCGAGTGGCACCAACCAGAATGGCAAAGTGATTGGCGCGCTCTTGACTCCGACTGTCCAGGCAAGATGACGCCGTCACTGCAGGCTATTTCGCAACTACGGGCGTTGCTGCAGGAGGATGTGCCGTGCGCCAGGTTTTCACCGCCAGGCCGACGAGCAGCAGGAACAGAATCACGCAAAGAACTTTTTGTTGTTCATTGGTGAGGTATTTCATGGGCGCGAGCCTTCGTGGAATAGCGGCATTGGCGCCTTTCCGCAATCCCGTTGTGCAGGCTGGCACGCTTGACACACCGGGGTTCACTGATAACGTTGCGCGCTTTTCCGGGCGGCGTGGCCGCGATTGGATCGCCGCACAGCGGCAAATGAATTTGTATGAAACGCCAGTATCAACCATCGAAGATTCGTCGCAAACGCCAGCACGGATTCCGCAGCCGGAATTCGACGAAGAGCGGGCGCGCCATTTTGAAAAACCGCCGCCGTGTGGGCCGCAAACGCCTCACGCCGGTCGGCGCCTGAGCATGAGCGCGCCTTCCCGTTCGCTGCGGTTCCCGCGCGAGCGGCGCATCGTTCGCGGGCGGGACTTTCAAAAGGCGCGCGCCATCGGTCGCCGGCTGGCGCTGGGCTGCCTCGTTTTGAATTGGGTCAATGCCTCCCGTGACGAGACCCGCCTCGGGGTGATCACCAGCAAAAAAATTGGCGGCGCAGTGGTTCGCGCTCGCGCGAGGCGATTGCTGCGCGAGGCGTTTCGTTTGAACCAGCACCGTATTGCGTCTCCCGCGGACCTGGTGCTCGTGGCGCGGCAATCGATTATTGATAAAGATTTTGCCGGCGTGGAAGGTGATTTCGTTACGGCGCTGCGGCGCGCCGGCTTGCTGAAACTGGAATGAACATCGTGCAACGGATTGCGCTCGGCGTGCTGTGGCTTTACCAGCGCGCGGTTTCGCCGTTCCTGCACACTTTGGTGGGACCGTTCGGTGGTTGCCGCTTTCATCCGACGTGCTCGGTCTATGCGGCGGAAGCGGTGCGGCGTCATGGCGCAACCGCAGGATCGCTGCTGGCGGCGCAACGGATTTGCCGGTGTCATCCCTGGGGCGGATGTGGCGAGGACCCGGTGCCGGAAAACTTCAGCCTGCCTTTGGCGCGGAAAGGTTCGGCGCAATAATTTCAAAGCGCGGCCAAGGGCGCGCGGGATTTCATGGATCGAAAAACAGTCATCGTCCTCGTTGCTTCGTTTGGGCTGCTGTTCCTGTGGCAGATGCTCGTCCCGAAAATGTTTCCGCCGATACCCGTCGTCAGGACGAACGGGATGGCGTCCGCGACAATTCCGTTCCCGACCAATGGTTCCCCTGCGACTGCCGCAAGCAACCTCGTTCCTCCGCCTCCTTCCGTTCCGGCGGGGCCAATTGCGACGCCGGCCATTACGATCGGCACCAACAGCCCTGAACAGCGGGAGATAATCGAGACGGCCGAGGCCATTTACACGTTCACAAGCCGCGGCGGAGGGCTTCAGCGCATTGAGTTGAAACACTATCTGGAGACGGTCGGTTGCGAGCGGACGCAGGGGACGAACCAGTTTGCCACGCTCAACGACGCGCGCGTGCCGCTGCTGGCGGTGCAGGCGGAGAACGCGTTGGGCGACAACGTTTTCCAACTCACCCGGAGCGGTGCCAACACCATTCTGGCCGAGCAGACTTCCCCGTCAGGGTTGCGTGTCGTCAAGCAGTTCGACGTCGGCAGCAATTATCTGATCACGGCCAAGTGGTGGATTCAAAACACGACGACGCAGAGTATCAATGTGCCGTCCCAACACCTGGGCGTCGGCACGGCCACCCCGATGGGACCGCGCGACGACATGATCGAAATGGGAGTGTTTTGGTCAACACGCGACCAAGTCGAGCACGAGAAACAACCGTGGTTCGAGGGCAGCGGCCTGGGTTGCATCGGCACGAAAACGCCGCGTCCCGAGTACACGTCGGGGCCGAACTCAATTTACTGGGCGGCGGTTCACAACCAGTTCTTTGCCATCGCCGTCGTCCCCGCCACCAATTCCATCGGCGCGCAATTTACGGCGCATCGCATCGCACTGCCGCCGCCGACGGCTGCGCAAATCGCGGTCGATTCGAAAGTCATCCGAACGCCCTACGCTCTGGAAGCAAGCATCAGTTATCCACCCCTTACCCTCGCCGCGACGCAAGCGATCGAGCGGCAATACACGATTTACGCCGGACCCAAGCAGGAGAAACTGCTCGCGCGCGCCGGTCGTGGTACGGATGCCGTCATGGACTTCGGATTCTGGGGCGCCATTTCCAAACTGATGCTGCGCTTCATGAACGGCATCCATGGTTTCATTGCTCCCATCGTGCCGGAAGTGCTCGGCAAATACGCGATGGCCCTCGTGCTGATGACTATTTTCATCAAACTGCTGTTCTGGCCACTGACGCAAAAAAGCACGCGCTCGATGAAGCGCATGCAGGCGCTCTCTCCCGAACTGAAGAAGCTTCAGGAGAAATACAAAGATGACCCGATGAAGATGAACAAGAAGGTCATGGAGTTCTGGAAAGAGCATAAGGTCAGCCCCCTGAGCGGTTGCTGGCCGATGCTGATTCAACTTCCGATCTTCTTCGCGCTGTTCCGCATGATTCCCAATGCCATCGAACTGCGCGGCACGCGGTTTCTTTGGGCGTGCGACTTGTCCAAGCCCGATACAATCCTGCTGCTGCCCGGGCTGGATTTTCCGCTCAATCCCCTGCCCTTGCTCATGGGCGTCACGATGTTGGTTCAGGCCCGCATGCAACCGCCGGCCCCTGGAATGGATCCGGCGCAACAGGCGATGATGAAATACATGCCGCTCATCTTCCTCGTGTTTCTTTACAATCAACCGGCGGGGTTGACGCTTTACTGGACTGTTCAGAATTTGCTAACCATCATTCAAACCAAGCTGACGAAGACGACCGAGGAGCCGCCCGCCGCGCCTGTGGCACCGGCCGCCCCGCCGAAAAAGAAAAAGTAACGTCGGCAAACTTGCGGAAGAAGATTTATGGCAGCGCAACCCAGCGAAACGTTGAAACAAATTCTGCGGCACCTTGGCTTTGAAGCGCAGGTGGAGGAGCACCCGATGGATGACGGCCTGATGCTCGATGTAAAAGCCGACGACGCAGGCCGTTTAATCGGGCGACAGGGGCAAACGCTCGCGGACCTCCAATACATCCTCAACCGCATTCTGTTTCAACAGGACCAGAATGCTCCCAAGATCATGGTGGATGTGGGCGGCTACCGCGCCCAGGCGCGCGACGCTCTGGTGAAGAGAGCGCAGGAAGCCGCCGAGAAGGTCCGCCGCTGGGGCGAAATCGTGGAGCTTGAACCGATGACTGCCTTCGACCGCCGCATCGTTCACACCGCGCTCAAGGACGATCCCGACATCACGACCCAGAGCGTCGAAGTGGACGGAACCAACAAGAAAGCGATCCTGCTGCGACCCCGTGGCGCGTAGCATCAGACGGCCCAGAATCATTGCGGAAACGGCAGGGCTGCGTTGTCCTCACCGCGCCGCGCCGCGAACTTGCCAACCACTGCTCGTCCATTGCATTCGCGGCGCGCCGCGCTGAGGACAACGACGCCAGCAGCACCGAATAGGAATTCCTCTGGACAAGATTTGGTGAATAAATTGTCGAACTTTTCCGTTGCGCCGGGGCATGGCAGGCGGATTGTTGAATCGGGAACTGAGCTATGAATGCGAAACTGCAACCGCCCCATCGGCTGATTCGGCACATCAAGAGCGGCCTGTATTTGTCCGGCGATGGAACGTGGGTCCGCAGCGAAGATGAGGCTTTCGATTTTCCCGACCTCCGCAGCGCTCTCGCGACTTGTGAACAGATGGAAGGCCGCGGGGTGGAAATGATTTTGATTTTCGATCGCGAAGCCTCTTACGTGTCCCGGACTTCGGAG
>Ga0190265_10000756_pt1 | contig 21675 bp, 17 predicted proteins | sample Popmic124T_FD_133135 | JGI IMG/M metagenome (GOLD analysis project Ga0190265, IMG submission 133135) | Populus adjacent soil microbial communities from riparian zone of Indian Creek, Utah, USA - 124 T | ecosystem: Environmental > Terrestrial > Soil > Riparian zone | place: USA: Utah | collected...
CGACGGCGTGGTCGTCGAAACGGCCGCCGACTTCACCGAGTCGCACGATCGCCTGCAACAGCCGGGCGAGAGCACGCCGGAGTTCGAGAAGCGGACCGTAGAGGCCCAGAATGTGCTCCTCGCCAAGAGCTACAAGGCGCCGATGGGCAACTACGTCGTCCTCCGCCACGCCGGGGGCGAGTTCTCCCACTACGGGCATTTGAAGCAGGGCAGCGTGCGCGTGAAGGCCGGAGACGCGGTGGCCCGTGGCCAGGCGATCGCCCAGCTCGGCCACACCGGCAACTCGACCTCGCCGCACCTGCACTTCCAATTGACCGACGGCGCCGACCCCCTATACTCGCGGGGGCTCCCGATCGTCTTCAACAACTACGTGGTCGAGGCTCTGGGCTACGAGGGACGCTCGCTCCAGAGCGGGTGGATCGTCACGACGCGGAAGTAAGCTGGCTCGCAATTTAGTGTTCAAAGCACCCTGGGAGTTGATGGGGTGGCCTCTCCAGCCGCAGCAGAGTTGCCGCGCCCACCCCATGGATACCTCTTGGCCCTCGCCAAGAGAGCTCTCTAGGAGGATTTTGCGCATGAGTAGGACGTTCAAGATTGGCACGCTCGTGATGGTCGTAGCCCTCGGACTGGCGTTTGCCGCCGGGACACTTGAGGCTCAGCCGGACCCAGGCTCGGACCCGGACCTGGACCCGTGCATTGCGGTCGACAACGGTAGCGGGACCGTGAGCCTGCCACCCCAGGGCTGCTCGTATATGACCGCGGACGATGTGCACCAGGCGATCGATTCGCTCGACCCCACTACGACGATCATCCTCGCACCCATCCACACCAATTTCATCTGCAAGAGGCTGGGCCACTGCGACACGCCCGGCGGGACCCTGGGAGGCGATCAGGAGAACTTCACCTCGACCGGTCTGTTCACGGCCGTCGGGACCGGTAAGCTGGCGGGATTCTCCCGCACGATCGCCGTGCCCCTGGCCGTCGAGACCCACACTGGAAAGCGCACTCCCAAGGATCCGGTGCAGGCCTTCGAGACCGACATGTACCGGATTGAGGGCGAGATCTCGGGCGACCCGGATTTTGCGAGCCTCAGGATCGTGGGCGGTACCGCGAACGGCTTCCCGAGCCCCGGGAAAACCATCCTCACTCAGCAGTCGAACGGCGACTTTCTCGTGGACAGCGAATTCAATGTCGGCTTTGAGATCTACATCGAGGGCGCTGAAGGAGGGAGGCTCGAAGGGTTCAAGGGCTCGTACAAAGGCACGTCGAAGATGCAGGCTATCAAGAAGTGCCAGTAGGGGCCCCCGCCCTTCGTGAATCCGTTTTCCCGCCTCTCGCTTAGCCACCCGGGCCGGACCCTCGCGGTCGCGGCCCTGGTGGCGCTCGCCGCCCTGCCAGGCCTCCCCCGTCTCGAGCTCCGTATGGACGGCCAGGCGCTGGTGCCCGCCCGGGCGCCGGCCGTGGCCTACGACCGCGAGGTCCGCCGGGTCTTCGGCGTCCGCGACCCCATGGTGGTCGTGGTCCGGACCGGGCATCCGGACGGCGTCTTCAATCCCAAAACCCTCTCCCGCGTCCGCGCGCTGACCACGGCCCTCGGCCAGCTTCACGGGATGGGCCCGGCGGACGTGACGAGCCTCGCGACCGAGACGGGGTTCCGGTTCCGCCCGAGGTCCATACGGCGGAGCCTCCTCCTCGAGGATCTGCCGGAGACGCCGGCCGCGATGGCCGAGTTGCGCCGGGACGTGCGGCGGATCGGTCTGGACGAGGGCCTCCTCGTCTCGAGGGACGGCGCGAGCACGGCCGTCGTCCTGGGTGTGCCCGCCGACGGGGACCGGCAGGCCTTCTACCAGCGGGTCCGCAACGTCGCCTCCGCCCACTCCTCGGGCCTCGACCGCGTCTCGGTGCTGGGCGCGCCGGTGGCCGAAACCCTGCTCGGGAGCCACATCCTGGCCGACCTCGGGGTGCCGCCCGAGCTGCTGGGCGAGGAGGCCGGGGAAGGCGGCCGGAGGATCGGCCTGATCCCGTTCGCGCTGGCCGTGATGGGCCTCGTCTTCCTGATCGGGTTCCGCCGGCCCGCCGCGGCCCTCCTGCCGCTCGCCAAGCTAGGGGTCTGCCTCACGATCGTCTTCGGCGTCATGGGCTGGCTCGGCGTGCCGGTCCACCTCACCACCGCGGTCCTGCCGGTCATCCTCATCGCGGTGGGGATGACGGGTGAGGTCCACATCTTCCGCCGCTACGCCGCCCTGGAGGGGGAGAGGCCGGAAGCCGGCCGCGCCGAGCTCGCCCGCGTCACCCTGGAGCAGGTGGAGCGGCCGGTGCTGCAGGCGGCGGCCATCGCGGCGGTCGGGTTCCTTTCCTTCTCGCTCTCGGGGCTGGTTCCCGTGCGCGCCTTCGGCCTGCTCGCCGCGCTGGGCGTCGCGCTCTGCCTCCTCTGGTCGCTCACGGTGACGCCGGCGGTCCTCAGCCTCGTGCCGCCCGGGTGGATCGTCCGCCGCCGGGCCGCCGCGGGAGCCGCTTCGGGAGAGACCGCCAATGCCTTCGGCGGGCTGGCCGACTGGGCCGCCCGCCACCGCCGGGCCGTGCTGGCCGTGGCGGGCCTCGCCGCCCTCCTGGCCCTGGACGGGGTGCGCCGCCTCGCCGTGCAGGACAGTTGGGTGGACGGCTTCGCCCCGGAGAGCGCCTTCGCCCGGGAGATGCACCAGTTCGACGAGCAGTTCCAGGGCGCTCACATCCTCCTGGTGTCCGTGGCGGCCGAGCCGCTCTCCCTCGCCGGGGAAGTCCCGGGAGACGTGGTGGGAGACCGGCGCCTGGCGATCCCCTCGGGCACCGTCGGGATGCCGGCAACCCGGCTGCTCGGCAGCTTCGTCGAGCTCGAGCAACGCGGAGCCGCTCCGGCAGCTTGGCCCGCCGCGGCCCCACGCCAGTGGTCCTCCTGGGTCGAGACCGCGAGCGCCGAGGGCGACCGCCTGGTCCTCTCCTGGCCGGTGACCGGGGGGTCGCCCAAGTTCTGGCTCGACCCCGCGCCAGGCGAGCGCGTGGGCTACAAAGTGCGCCTGGAGCCCTTCGCCGTGCCCGCCACCCTGGAACGGGTCAAGAGCCTGGAGGGTTTCCTCGCCGGGCGCCCCGGGGTGGGAGGGGTCTTCGGCCCGGCCGAGCTCCTGGAGACGGCGGGTTTTCTCAGGAACCCGAACGACCCGGCCTCGCGGCGTCTCCCGGAAGACCCCGGCGCGGCGAGCATCCTTTGGCACAACACCGCGACAGTCCTGGGCAAGGAGCGCCTGGGCCGGATCGTGGACGACGCCTACTCCCGGGGCCTCGTCACCGTCTTCTTGAAGGACTCGAACTACGCAGCCACCCGGCGGCTGATGGCGGAGGTGCGGGACCACGAGCGCCAAGCCTTGGCGCCCCACGGCCTCTCGCTCGGCTTTGCCGGAGACGTGGCGGTGAGCCAGGCCCTGATCGGCGCCGTGGTCTCCGCCCAGGTGGGTTCGCTGGCACTGTCCCTCCTCGGAATCTTCGCGGGGACCGCCTGGCTGTTGCGCTCTGCGCGTCAGGGCTTCTACTGCGTGCTGCCGGTGACCCTGGCGGTCCTCCTGAGCTTCGCGGCCATGGGCTGGCTCGGGATTCCCCTAGGGGTCGCGACCTCGATGTTCGCCAGCATGACCCTCGGCGTGGGGGTCGATTCCAGCCTCCATCTCCTGGAGACCATCGACCGGCTGCGCAACCAGGGGCTCCCGCGCGCGGCCGCGCTCCCCGCCGCGCTCGCCGCCACCGGACCCGCGATCCTGATCGACACGCTGAGCACCAGCCTCGGCTTCGCCGTCCTCCTCCTCTCCCAGGTCCCCGCCAACTACCGCCTCGGGGGCCTGCTCTCCCTGAGCCTCCTCGCCGGCTTCGCCGCCACCCTGCTGATCGTGCCGGCGCTCCTGGCCGGCGCCTCAGGCCGGAGGCCGCACGCGGTGCTATAGTTCACTTTCTATGGACTCTTCAGACGCACGGGCGACCATCGCGGCCGCGCTGGCGCAGGCGGCCTCGGAAGGCAAGCGGGTCGCCGTGGTCTTCGGCGCCTCCTGGTGCCCGGATTGCGACGCTTTCAACTCGGTCCTGGGCCATCGGCTCGTGGCACCCGTCGTCGGTCCCAACTTTGTGGTCGTCAAGGTCTCGGTGGGCGACCGCAACCAGAACCTCGACGTCATGGAAGAGTACGGAATGAACGTGGACAGCGGCATCCCGGCGGTGGCGGTCCTGGAACCGGACGGCAGCCTGGTGGCCGCCCAGCGCGAAGGGGAGTTCAGAAACGCCAGCGACCTCCTCTCGGTCGCCGAGATCGTCTCCTTCTTCCAGCGCTGGGTGCCGGCGAAGTCGGCCGCCGGCTAGGCAGTCACCAACGAAACCAACCCATAAGTCAGCCACAAGGGCCGGTAGAGCGCTTCCAGGTCAGCGGCCTCGTCCGCGCCGGGCCCCGAGGCTCGATGCCTCACTACCGAAGCTGCGGGACACACTCCCGAAGCTCGGTGCCTCACTACGGAACCTGCGGGAGACACTACGGAAGCTCGATGCCCCAAAACCGAGCCTCCATGCGACACTACGGAAGCTCGATGCCTCACAACCGGGCCTCGATGAGACACTACGGAACCTCCGGGAGACACAACGGAAGCTCCATGCCTCACAACCGAGCCTCCATGCGACACTACGAAGCTTCATGCCTCACTACGGAACCTCCGGGACACACTCCCGAAGCTTCCGTAGTGACACACCGGCCTTCGGGAATGTCTCATGAAGCCTCCGTAGTGTCGCATGAGGCCTCGAGGAGGCCTCCCAGAGGCTCGTTTGTGACGCATCACAGCTTGCCTCACAACGCGGAAGCGCCGTTTGTGTCGCAATCAATCGCGGCGAAAGGCCCCGGAAGGACCGCGACATCCCCCGCACTCTCCCCGGGAAGCGCCGCCCCCTCCGCAGAGCCTCCACAGAACCCCGCGGAGGCGTAGGGACCGCCGGGAAGAGTTGCCCTACGTCCCTTCGGGACTCTTGGAGAGAGGGATGGGCGCTTACCTGGCGCTGAAGCGCCAGGCTCTATGCCTGCGCCCCTTTGGGGCTGCCCCTCACTGGCCGCAGCTTCGACGTACCCGCATCAGCACGGTGGGATCGAGCCCCCAGGGCTCCATTCGATTAGCTCGGCGCGGAAGCGCTGGGCGGGCCCGGGCCCCACGCCGCCGCTCGATCTGGCTCGAACGCCCGCGCCACGTCCCTTCCACCTGGAAGGGGGAAGGACAGGATGGGGGTTGGCCCGCCGGCTCCGGGGACGACGCGGGCTTCGTCGTCCCCGGGTTGCCGCCTACTTCTCCTGTCAGTGCCCCTTGACCAGGCCGCCCAGCATGGACGGCCTCTTCACCTTCAGGCTGGGGTTCGAGCTGCCGGCGTTCTGCAGCACGAAGGTGAAGATCTGGTTGGCCGAGGTCAGCGGGCTCGGCGCGCCCTGGGGCGAAGCACTGCCGTGGCAGTTCATACAACTGGTCGTCTGGAAGTAGGTCTCCATCGTCGAGTTGGCCATGACGTTGGTGTTGACCGGCGTCCCCGGAGCGTTGATCGGCGGGAAGGGATAGGAGGGTCCTCCCTGGACGGCCGGGTTGACCGTGTCGATGAGCTCGTAGTTGGCCCAGACGGTGCCCTGCACCTTGCCCTGCCACTTCTGGTTGATGGCTTCTACGTCGGCGCTCACCGGCGTCACCCGGCAGACGTTGACCGGCGTGTTCGTGTTGGTCCACGAAATGTTGCCGGTGACGGGCGTAGGGTCCACGTTGTAGCCGGTCGACGGGCAGTTGCCGTTGGGTGTGCCGGGCGTGGAGAACGACGCCGTGAGCGCGCTGCCGTCCGGACGCTTGACGCCGGCCGGGGCGTCGGTGTTGTCCACCTGCTCGAAGGTCGCCCAGTACCAGGTCGAGGGGGTCGTCGGCGTGAGCCGCAGGATGTGGAGGCCCACCAGGCCGAAGGTCACCGGTCCCTCGCACGTCTTGCCGTCGGGCTGCAGGAAGTAGCCCGCCTGGGTGTAATAGCGGGAGAAGACGTCCTTCTGGGGATCGAGGACGCGCCAGGAGGCCTTGACCTCCAAGGCACCGAACTGGGCATAGGCCGGCAGAGCCGGGTTGAAGTAGCTCTCCTGGCCGTTCCTCGGCAGTGGCACGATCCCGGTGTTGGGCGACTTGAAGGCGTTGACCTGGTTGACGGCGTCGTAGTAGCGGGTCTGCGGCATCTGGATGTAGGTGAACTCGGCCTGGTTCAGACGGACGTCATAAATGACGTAGCGGCCGAACTGATCGATGAGAGGACCCGCGCCCGCCTCGTCGATCTGGTCCTGCGGGATGGGAGCCGAGTCGACCTTCGAGATGAAGTCCAGGACCATGGGCTGAAAGCCCGGCGCGACCGAGCCGGCCTGAACCGCCTGGCAGCCGGAAGGGATCGGCTCGAAGGGGACGCTCCCCCAGGAGCCCGGATCGGCACCCTTGGGAAGGAAGGTCGTGCCGAGGTCCCTGTAGGTCAGCCAGACCGTGGGGATCAGGGCGCCTGAAACGGAGGCGCCGAGGGTGCTCTGGGTGTTGGGCTGCCCGGGATTCGAAGTGGAAGAGGGAGCCACCGCCGGCCAGTTGATGGCGATGAAGGTCTGCCAGGCGAGGTCGGACCAGTTGCCCTGAGTGGGGTTGTTGCCGGCGTTGGTGACGTCGACCGGAACCTGCCAGGCATTGGGGTCCAGGCTGGCCTGGACCGGAGCCGGGGCCTCCGGCACCGGGGCGGGAGACTCACTTTCGCTGGCTTGCTCCCGGGGACCGCAAGCCATCAGGCCGGCGAGGGCGAGGACGACGAGGGCGCTTTCTTTCATCGCGATATCCTTTCTGGAATCTTCCTGAAACCTGCGGCCATGGAGACTCGGAGACGAGCCTCGATCCGCGTTTGTCAGCCTTCGCCCAGCCGACACGAGGGCGGCTGTCAGCGCGACCTTCACAGGGTTTTCAAGCTTGCTGGTCTGGACGAGACAGGCTAGCATCACTTGAGGAAACGTCAACACTCCAAGAGGAGGACCGAGGATGGGCAGCAGGCTCCAGTCCGTTGTCATCACCGTCGTGACCGCGCTCTTCTCCGTGGCAGCCGCGCAGGCGACCGGAGCGGTCAGCGGCCAGGTCCAGGACGCGCAGGGCAAGCCCCTACCAGGAATCAAGGTCACGTTACTCCACGCCGGTCAGTCCGAGACGCGCGAACAGACGTCCGACGCGGAGGGGAAGTTCACCTTCGCCGACCTGACCGGGGGCGTCTACACAACCGCCGTCACGTCCGAGGGCTATGCTCCGGTCACCTGCCCGGGCGTCCGCGTCCGCGACCTGCCGCGGAACGTCGAGATGAAGCTGACTCCGGCCGCACCCGCACTGGCCGAGGGCGAGATCGAGCCCGCACCGAGCGAGCAGTCGTCCTGCAGAATCGTTCCCCTGGGGTGAGCTCAAGCTTCGTCGACGATTCGTTGATTGGCTCTGCGCCAGTAGAGCCGCTGCTATGCTAAGTGCGAGGAGAACACGACTTTCATGGCCGAATTGATCTTGATCGTAGACGACGAGCCCGGGATTTTATCGACCCTCGGCGGGATTCTGGCCGACGAGGGGTATGCGACCTTGACCACCGGCAGCGGCGAAGAGGCACTGGCGCTCTATGAAGAGAGGCGGCCCGCGGTCGTCTTCCTGGACATCTGGCTGCCCGATCGGGACGGCCTCGAGACCCTGTATGCCCTGCGCGAGGCGGACCCGACGGCCGCCGTCGTCATGATGTCGGGACACGGCACCACGTCGACCGCCGTCAAGGCCATCAAGATGGGGGCGTACGACTACCTGGAAAAGCCCCTTTCGTACAAGCGCGCGGTCGAGTCCGCGGCCGGGGCCCTGGCCTACAAACGCTCTCTCCAGACGGGCACCGCCGGCGCCGTGCCGAGCCGGCCGCGCGACCGCGCCGAGATCGAGCGCCGGTTCACCGCCGCGCCGGCCCTGCCGTTGCTCGCCGAGACCGGCCGCAGCCAGCGGACCATCCGCCAGTCGACCGTGGTTTACGGCCTCGGCCTCCACTCCGGCCAACGCACCGGGATGGTCCTCCAGCCGCTGCCCGAAGGCAGCGGCATCCACTTCGTCACACTCCCCACGGGAGTCGAGATCCCGGCCCACGTCCACGCCGTGGCGGAGACGGACTACGCGACGACGCTGTCGAGCGAAGGCGAGAGCATCCGCACCGTGGAGCACCTGCTCTCGGCTCTCTCCGCCTACGGGGTGGGCAACCTGCTGATCAAGGTGCACGGCGAGATCCCGGTGCTCGACGGCTCGGCCCTGGAGCTCTGCAAGACCCTGGAAGAGGTCGGGATGATCGACCAGGACGAGCCGCAGCGTGAGGTGGTGATCGACCGCCGCTACGAGGTGGGGGGCTCAGGCGAGAAGGTCCTCTCCATCGAGCCGGCCGACGAGTTCTCGGTCTCCTACCTGCTGCGTTATCCGGCGCCGATCGGCGAGCAGTCCTACGAGTTCACCTTGACCTCGGCCGAAGCCTACAAGCGGGAGATCGCCCCGGCCCGCACCTTCGGGTTCATGAAGGACCTGAAGATGCTCAACGAGCTCGGGCTGGGCTCGGGCGGCCGGCTCGACAACTTCATCCTCGTCGGCGAGGACGAGGTCCTGAACACCGAGCTGCGCTTCCCGGACGAATTCGTCCGCCACAAAATCCTGGACATCATCGGCGACCTCTACCTGGTGGGCTACCCCATCCGCGGCAAGGTCACCGCCCGCTTCACCGGTCACCGGGACAACATCGCCCTGCTGCGGCAGATCGTGGCGGGATCACCAGACTAGGAGCACGTCCATGAGATTTCCGGCTGCCATTGCCTTCTTGCTGACGATCCTCCTCTCGGCTGCCGGCGCGGCAGCCGAGCCCGCTCGCCTGGTGGCGGACCTGAACACCGGCTTCGAGCCTTACACCTCGAACTCGGGCACTGACAACAGCTTCACCGCCTACACCCCGGTGCGCGCCGGAGTGGTCTTCTTCAGCTTCTTCAAGGAGGCAACCTCCTGCGAGCTCTGGGGGACCGACGGCACGGCGGCCGGAACCGAATGGCTCGCCGACCTTTGCGGCCAGACCGTTTCGGAGGACACCGAGTCGTTCTCCGTCCGGGTCTTGGCGACGAACGGCGACGTGGCCTTCCTGACCGACCGGCTGGGCCACCTCTGGCGCTCGGACGGCACACGTGCCGGCACCTTCGTCGTCTCGGCGGTCGTGGTGAAGCAGAATTTCTGGAGCCTCGGGCCCGACCGGCACACGCTCTTCTTCACCGGCTGCGGGACGTTCCGGGGTTGCGGGCTCTGGAAGAGCGACGGCACCCGGCAGGGTACGCGCCTGGTGCGCGCCTTCAGCCCCGATGCCCAGAGCTCCAATATCGGCCCCTTCGTCGTGTGGGAAGGCCGGCTGGCGTTCGGCGTCGACGGCGCTCTCTGGACCACGGACGGAGTCGCGGCCGGCACGACGACGAGAATCCGCCCGCTGAGCCGGCAGATCCGCAGCCTCGTCGTCCACCAGAGAGCCCTCTATGCGGTGAGCCTCGACGGCACCTTGACGCTCTGGTCCCTCTTCCCGGGGGACCGCGAGCCGCGGCGGCTCCGCGAGTTCCCTGCCGACAGCCGGGTGAACTATCTCCAGGTCTTCCCCACAGGCAACCGTGTGCTGGTCGTGAGCGCCGTCGACGACGACAACGGAGGGGTCGAGACCACTCTCTGGGAGACCAACGGGACACCCCGCGGCACCGTGCGGATCGCGCCGGTCGAGGGATTCGGGTCGATCCTCTCGGGCGTCTCCCGGATCGGTGACCGCGTGCTCTTCGCGGCCGCGGCCCGAGGCGAGCGCGACGTCCGTCTGTGGACCCTGGAAGACGGGTCGCGGCGGGCGCAGGTTCTCCGTGGCTGCCCGGGCGGCTGCCCGCTCGTCGAAGACGACGCCCCGACGGTCTTCTTCCGCGGCCGCCTCTACTTCACCGCCCAGGACGAAGCCCACGGCCTCGAGCTGTGGACGACGAACGGCACCCCCCAGGGCACGCGCCTGGTGAAGGACCTTTGCCCGGGGCCGTGCGACGGCCTGCCCCATAACTATCGGATCGCCCTGGGCCGGCTGCTCTTCGACACCCAGACGCACGAGCTGTGGGCCTCCGACGGCACTCCGGCCGGAACGGTCCGGGTCGCCCCGCTGCCTCCCGAAGGCTCCTTCTTCCATCCGGACTTCGGGCTGGTCGAGCAGAACGGACGCGTCTTCTTCACCGGCTTCGACCCCGAGGGCGGCGCCCAGCCCTGGACGAGCGACCTCAGAGGGTCGACCGGCCCCATCACGACCCTGGGCGGCGGGCTCGCCGCGGGCCAGCCCCTGTTCGAGGAGCTGCAGGCACTCGGCGACAAGGCCGTGTTCTCGGCCTGCACCCCCTCCGGCAAGCGCATGTTCGTGAGCGACGGCACGGCGGCGGGAACCGTGCCGCTGCCCGTCCCGGAGCACCCCTGCATTCCCATCTCCTTCCCCGGGATCACGGTGGTGGGAGATCTCGCCTTCTTCGTCTGGGACGCCCGGCTCTGGCGTACGGACGGCACACCGGCCGGCACGGCGAGCCTCGGGCCGCCCATCGATCCTTTCCTGAGGGCCAGCGCGGCGGTGGGCGGCCGGTTCCTCTTCATCCTGGATCCCGAGCTTCCTCCCACGGGGCCGCCGCCAACCGAATGGAGCTTCTGGACCAGCGACGGCACACCTCAAGGCACTTTCGAGGCCTTCCGGCTCCGCCTCGGCGGCACCCCCGGGCCTCTCGTCGCCTCCGGTGACGAAGCGTTCTTCGTGGCGCAATCCCCCGACGAGCCTTTCCCATCTACCCTCTACAGGACCGACGGCACCGCGGCCGGCACACGGAAGATCCTGGCTCTCCGGAGGTCCATCCCGCAGCCCGAGATCGCCCGCCTCGGCGATACCGTCTGGTTCCTCAACCCGGCGAGCGATCAGGGACGGGGGGCCGAGATCTTCGGGACGGACGGCACGGCGGCCGGTACCGCCCCCCTGTTCCCGGACCTCGACGACCCGCGGCAACCCAGTAGCCCGCGGAACCTGACCGCCTTCGGAGGTGCTCTCTACTTCTTCGGCGGCACGGGCCAGCCGGGGCAGCCCCGCGCCCTCTGGCGCTCCGACGGCACGCCCGAAGGAACGTTGCCGCTCAGGGAGCTCGCCCTCCCCAGGAGTACCTTCTCCACCGATCCGCCGCTCTTCACCGCGGTCGGAGACACCCTCTTCTTCCGGGCTGACGATGGCGTCCATGGCACCGAGCTCTGGCGCACCGACGGCACGCCCGGGGGCACCGTGCTGGTGCGCGACATCGCGCCCGGCAAGGACACCTCCTACCCGCAATGGTTCGTCGCCGCCGAAGGCCGTCTCTATTTCACGGCTTCGGACGGCCCGCACGGCCTGGAGCTGTGGCAGAGCGACGGCACCACCGAGGGCACCTTCCTGGTGGAGGACATCCTCCCCGGCGCGGCCCCCTCGAACCCCAGCCGCACCGTTGCCGCCGAAGGGGCCCTCTTCTTTTTCGCCCGCGACGCTACCCACGGGCGGGAGCTCTGGACGCTACCTCTTCCCTGAGGTCGCCTTGAGCGGTGGCGGGATCGTCTCGCGCGCCAATGCAGCCTTGTAGAAGCGCGCGAGATCCTCTTTCAGCCGGTGCAGCGAGGGCTCGTGGAGGTACATCATGTGGCCCGCCGGATAGAAGGCGAGCGTCAGGTTGCCGCGCAGCCGCGGGTCGATCCCCAGATGGTCGATCACGTAGCGCGCCGCGAGCGAGGTCGTCACCAGGTCGTAGTGGCCGTTGGCGACGAATACGTCCATCTCGGGGTTGGCGCTCAGGGCGGAACGCAGGTTGTCCGCGCCATAGAGGTAGCGGTTGGTCACCCGGCTGTAGTCCCAGCCCTGGGCGACCGGCAGGGCCAGCGCCTCGTAGGTCATCTCGGTCTCGTAGCGCAGGTCGCGGCGCAGGTACTGCTGGAGCGCCGAGACGAAGGCGCCGCTGACCGCCGCCTCTGAAGGATCGGCCAGGGAGTACTGGTAGACCGGGGAGAACCCTTCGGTCGCCAGGTAGTTGGGGAACCCCTTGTAGCGGCTGTCGAGGATGCCTAGCTGGAGGCGCTCGGGCCTCAGCAGCTCCGCGGCAAAAACGTAGCGGTTGACGCGCAGGTCCCGCCGGTCGATCTCCTCAGGAGGCAGGCCGGTCAGGCGCGCGAGCTGCCCAACGACCTTCCGCCGTTCCTCGGCGCCAAGCCCGGCGCCGAGCAGCAGGGCCCGCGAGTAGGTGCCGAGCGCGAATTCCTCCGCCTCGCGCATCACCTCGTCGAGGCTCCGTGCCTGGAGGGCAGGCTCCAGCCGCTTGTGGTACCAGGCCGTCGCCGCGTAGGTGGGGAGGGCTAGGACGTAGGGCAGATCGTTGCCGTCGCCGTCGCGGAAGGTCATCTGGTTCAGGGCCGGGGAGATGAGCAGCAGGCCGTTCGAGTGGATGCCGTGGCGGCGCAGCAGCAGATCCACCACGCCCGCGCCACGGATGGTGCCGTAGCTCTCGCCGGCGATGAAGAGCGGCGACTCCCAGCGCCCTTGCCGCGTGAGGAACCGGCGGATGAATTCGCTCATCGCCTCGACGTCCCCATGCACCTCGTGGAACTGCGCCGCCTTCACCCCCGGAAGCACCCGGCTGTAGCCGGTCGACACGGGATCGACGAAGACCAGGTCCGTCAGGTCGAGGAGCGAGCCGGGGTTGTCGGTCAGGCTGTAGGGTGGCGATCCGGGAAGCCCCATCTCGTCGACCCGCACCCGCTTCGGTCCGAAGGCCCCTAGGTGGAGCCAGATCGCCGAGGAGCCCGGCCCGCCGTTGAACAGGAACGTGATCGGCCGCTCCCCCACCTTCGCCCCCTGCGCCAGGTAGGCGACGTAGAACATCAAAGCCTGCGGCTTCTCCGCCTCGTCGCGCAAAAGCAACTCCCCGGCGAGCGCCCGGTAGGAGATCTCCGTGCCGCCCAGGCGAATCTTGTGGGTCGTCTCGGAAAGGCGCTCCTTCGGCTCCGCGGCCGCCGCCGGGCTCTCCCTGGGCTTCTCCGACTCCTGTGCCGTTGCGGGAACGGCCGTGGCGACCAGGGCCAGCAGCAACAGGGTGGGCATGTCGATCTTCCGCGGCATTCGTTCTCCTCCGGGCTCACTGTACCAGGCAGGGTACGCGACGGGCCGGGCGAAGGTTGCGACACCTGGAAGGGACGCCCTCGGGATAGACTCCGGCCATGGAAGCCATGAAAATCGCGATCCTGGGAGCAGGCGGAGTCGGCGGCTATTTCGGGGGCACCCTGGCGCGGGCCGGGCACCAGGTCGCGATGCTCGCCCGCGGGGCTCACCTCGACGCTCTCCGTGAACAGGGTCTCGAGGTCCGCACGCCGGAGGGGACTTTCACCGTTGCGGTCGAGGCGACGGACGACCCGGAGGGTCTGGCTGGGATCGATCTCGCGATCGTCGCCGTCAAGAGCTACTCCCTGGACGAGATCGCCCCGGCGGCCCGGATCCTCGCCGAAGGAGGCGCCGCCGTCCTGCCTCTCTTGAACGGGGTGGACGCGGCCGACCGTCTGGTCGCGAGCGGCGTCCCCGGCGACCGGGTGCTCGGCGGGCTGACGGAGATCAGCGCCATGCGGGTCGCGCCAGGAGTCGTCGAGCGCCTCAGCCCCTTTCAGCGGGTCGTCGTGGGCGAGAGGGACGGAGGGACCTCCGAGCGCGTGGAGCGGATCGTCGCCGCCTTTCGGGAGGCCGGCGCCGAGGCCCGGGCCTCGGACGACATCACCGTCGATCTCTGGCGCAAGTTCATCTTCATCACCACGATGTCGGCCGCCTGTGGGCTCGCCCGCTCCCCCGTCGGACCGGTCCGCGAGGCACCCCTGGGCCGTCTCCTGATCGAACGAGCTATCCGCGAAGCGATCTCCGTCGCCCGCTCTCGCGGCGTGGCGCTGGCCCAGGACGAGGAATCGAAGATCCTCAAGGCCGTCGACTCACTGCCCGGAGCCCTGAAGCCGAGCTTCCTGCTCGACTTGGAAGCGGGCGGGCCGACCGAGCTCGACGATCTGAGCGGCGCCGTCTCACGTCTCGGCCGGCTGGCCGGCGTCGAGACGCCGGTGCACGACACCGCCACGGCCGCGCTCGGGGCGGCGCGCTACCTCTCCTGAGCGAAGCCGAAGCCGCCGCGCGCTATCGGATGAAGTGGATAGGGCAGACCCCCGCTTTGGCGATGGGATCGAGCTCGTGATGGTCGCTGGTAACCAGGCTGCCTTGTTCTCGGATCGCCAGGGAGAGCGCGAAGCAGTCGGCCAGCGAGACCCTTCGCCACTCGGCTTTGAGCTTGCCAGCAATCCGCCAGAGATCCGAGGGCAGCGCCTCGAACAGCTCAAGTCCGTATTCGGTAAAGAGCGCCTCCAAGGTATCCGCATCTTCCGTGTTCCCGCGACGACAAAGATCGTAGTACACCTCACACGCGCTGATGGCGTGGATGAGACAGCGATTTGTGGATTCCTGCAATAGCTCTTCTACCACCGCGGCACCCGGTTCGTCCTCAAGGAGAGCAATCAAGGCACAGGCATCAAAGATGAAGACCGATTCAGCGGCCAAATTTCCGCTCCTCGATCTCAGTCTCCTGTAGTTTGCTCTTCGCAAACTCCTCGCTCCCTGAAGTCAACCCGCGACCAGCTCCCCGCAAGCGTCTTAGACGCACGCGGCGCTCTTCCGGCGTCAGTTCCCGGAACGACCTCGTATCTTGGGCAAGCTCCGAGGCCAAAGCCGCAAGCCGCCCGCGGGCCTGAGGTGCAACCTCCGTCCGCTCCGCCGTCTCTCTCTCCGGCGGCACGAGCACGATCAGCTCAACCGGTCCGGAGGGAATGGTCGCCGGGAACTCGATCATCGCGCGGTGATTTTCCGGAATCACGACATGAATTCTGTGCGCCTGCATCGCGTGCTCTCCTCAGGTTGAAATCTACCATAGCGGTCTGCCTCCCTCCCCCACCGCCCGCTGTGGTAGCCTCTTCTCAGAATCCGAGATTTGAATGACTGGGCCCAGGTGGGGGCCGATCCTGACAGAGGCCGGCGCTCTCCGGACGCTCTGTGGCGCAAGGGGGAGGGCTGTGGCGAGGCAAGATCGCAGGAAAGGGGCTTTCCGGCTGGCACGGCTGACCCTCGGGGTGCTGCTGCTGACGGCCGCTGCGCGAGGCGCCAGAGCCCAGGCGCCGACGCCTGTGCCGCCCGACGCAGACTTCGACGTGGTCCAGGTCGATCTCGAAGGGCAGCTCTTCAACCGGACGCTGCCGTTCGACGTGCCGTTCATCCTCACTGGCACGGTTCCCACCGGCGTCAACAACTTGGAGGTCCGGTGCTGGGAGCTCCCTTCCGGCCGGGACGAGAGCAGCGGCAGCCCGGTGAAGCTGGCCGACGAAATCCTCCAGGCGAAGCCGCAGGGAAATTGCTGGCAGCCCGAGGGCGCCTTGGCGTGGCGCAACACGATCGACCCGGCGGCGCCGAACCCGACGTTCCGCCTGATGGTGCCGCGGCTCGAGGCCGAAAGGTACTACCAATTCAAGTTCAGCTTCGAGAAGAAGGTCACGCCCGAAGACGCCCTGGCGTTCTCCCAGAAGGTTCAGGGAATCGTCGACGGCATCCTCTGGGGAGATGCGAGCCTCACGGCCGGCCTGCCGCTCTCCGGCGACCTCACGCCGGCTGAGATCCAGGCGATCCGGTCCCAGCTCATCCAGGCGCTCCAGGAGGTCACCGGCGCCGACCGGGTCACCGAGCCGGGCTCGGTCTTCAATCCGGATACGCCGGTGGCGGCGGCGAACGATGAATTCAATCTCCTGCTGCGCCCGGTCCGCAACGTCCAGGGGCAGATCGACGACGCCACCGAAGACTATGAGGACGAGATCGCAGACCTGAGCCCGCTGCTGGCGCAGCTCCGCGCCGACCCGCTCCTGCGCAAGCTCGCCGCGGCCCTGGTCGCCCGGGCGGCGGCCGATCCGAGCGCGCAGGACAGAGCGGACGAGGTGGCCGCGGCGCTGGCGGTGGGGGATCCCCCCGTGCTGCGGCGCAGCGACCGGCAGAGCGCCGCCACCCTCGCGGCCTTCGTGCAGGCGAGCGCCCCTTACTTTCTGGATGCCGACGCGAAGCTCTCCAAGCTGGCCGACCTCCTCGCCAACAAGCTCACGGGGCCCGATGGCTCGCCCGCCCCTGCGGTGCAGCCGCTCGTCGCCTCCGGCCAGCTCTCGGCGGACGATCTCGCCAAGCTCGCCGCCCTGGGCCAGCCGACCCAGCCCGTGGGCACGGCGGACCGCGCCCTGACGCGGGCGGGGGATCTCCTCGGCGCCCGCCTTGCCGGAAACCTCGCCAGCCGCGCCGCGGCTGTCGGCACCCTGGCTGAAGCGTACCGGACGCACGTCGAGGGGATGTCCATCATCGCCGGCTCGACCACCGGCAGCTTCGCCACCCAGAACCGCAACTACATCAGTGCCGACACCGGCATCGTCTGCACGCCCGAGCTCAGCGAATGCAACACCTACGCGGGCACCAACATCTACTTCCGGCCGATCAACAAGGCCGCCCCCCTGAACCAGTTCGGCGGCTTCTTCCAGACGCTCGACCGGCGGCTGTCGTTGACCCTGGGGCTCACCATCCAGGGGGTCGGCGACGAGAAGACCCGCGCGGACCTGTTCAATAATCAGTCGCTGCTGCTCGGCCTCGGAGCCCGCATGACCAACTCGGTGCGGATGACGGCGGGCGGCCTGCTGTTCAAGAAGCTGGATCCGAACCCGCTGGCGGACGAAGAGTCCCTGACCACCACTTATTTCCTTTCGATCTCCTTCGACATCGACGTCGCGCCGGCGATGCAGGGAATCGGCAGCCTGTTCAAAGGTGTGCTACCGGGTAATTGACGCGCTGGGGAGAACGAGCATGGCGATCGTGATCGACGAGAATCTCACCGCCTCACCCACGAAGACGAAGATGCCGAGCGGCGCCATCGTCCTGCGGCAGACTCTCCACTCCGACCTGGGGGGCGAGACCGTCGGCATCACCTACACCCTGGACGGGCGCCACAACGTCTGCTTCCAGACCGGGCAGGGCCAGGTCAAACAGATCCAGATCAACGGCAAGAAGATCCCAGGATCGGCCACCGAACGGTCGGACACCATCGCCCTCGTGGAGGTCGGCGGCGGCACCGAAGTCGGCCAGATCGTGATCAAACAGACGATCCGCGGCGAGGGCTCGACCCGCGACAGCGTCACACTCAGCGTGCTGGATTGAGGGCCGCAGCCATGAACATCCGCCGCCTCGCGCCAGCCGCCCTGCTGCTCGCCTCGCTCGCCGCCTGCTACGACAAGTCGGACTACTCGCCGACCGCGGCGCAGGTCGACAGGATCCTGGTGCTGACCGCGGCCAACGACGCCACCAGCCTGCCGGCCGACGGCTTCTCCCGCCTGCGCCTGGAAGCCCGCCTGCTGGGCGATCCGGACTTCAGCAAGCGCACGGTCGTTTTCACCACCTCGAACGGCACCCTGGACGGCGGCACCCCCGGCACCAACTGCACCGGCTGCCGCCTGGTGCCCGCGGACGGCAGCGGGCGGGCCGTGATCGACCTCGTGAGCTCGCAGCTAGTGGGCTCAGCGGTGGTGACGGCGTCCCCCCAGGATGCCCCGGGCATCACCGCCTCGCTAGCGATCAACTTCGGGCCGGCCGCGCCGAACGAAACGCTCCAGTTCGTCGCCGCGCCCGACCGCGCTCCTGCCGACGGCGCCACGCTCTCGACCTTCACGGCCGGCATCTCGCCCTCGCTCCCCCCGGGCTCTCGCAACGTCACCTTCCAGACGACGGCCGGGGCGTTCGCGCCGGCCAACACGCCGACCGTCCAGGTGAGCGCCGACGCCGGAAACCTCGCTTCGGCCGACCTGGTGAGCCCGCGCCAGATCACCACGGCGCGGGTGAGCGCCACCGTCAACGGCGTCACCCGCGAGGCCTCCATCCGCTTCGAGCGTGCCCTGCCGAACGTCATCACCGCCGCCGTGGACCTGCCGATCGCCCCGGCAGAGGCCTCCACCAAGATCCACGTCACCGCCACCCTGCTGCGCAACGTGGGCACCGTGACCGACGGCACCGTGGTGACCTTCCGCGCGGCGCGGGAAGACGGCACCTCGCTCGGCCTCTTCACCAACGTCACGACGACCACCAACGGCGCCGCCGCGGCCGATTTCCTTCCCAACACCACGACTCCGGGCACGGTGAAGATCACCGTCGGAGCCGAGGGCACGAGCGTCACCGGCACCGTTCAGCTCGTGCTCACCGGCAGTTAGGATCTGGTTGGCGAAGACCGGCCTCGATCGAGCAAAGGTGCTCGCCAGCCCTCAAAGCGAGCCGGTTTCCGGCAAATTCCTTGTCCCTTGACTCCCCCTAGAAACCCTCTCTAGACTCCATCCGCGTTCCTAAAACGTCTCTCTTTTCTGGTCACTCGCGAGCCTGGCCATGGCGGCCGGCTCGCTTTGGATAAGGAGCTTTGGATGAGGAATCAAAGGTGGAAGACTGCCGCGCTCTGTCTCGGTCTCATGACTCTTCTCGGTGGCAGCGGCCTCGCGGCCGCCGAGCGGCAGCAGTTGACCGAGCAGAAGGCCCAGATGAAGGCCGAAGGCTGGCGGGAGATCTCCGAAGGCGTGTTCGAGCGTCAACTGGGTCCCAACAAGGTCGAGCACATGGGCTTCGGCCGCGAGGGCCTCGTCTGGACGATGGGCGACCTCAACCGCAGGATCGAGCGCCTGAACACGGAGTACAAGCTCTACCCGTCCGAGAAGCTTGGCGTGATTATCGCCGACCTGACCATCCAGTCCGCCAAGATCCGCCGGCAGCTCTGGAACCTTGAGCAGGGTCCGTCGGAAGGCCTCTCCAGCATGAGCTCGGCCGTGGTGGGCGCGAGCTGCGGCAACATCTGCTACGGCGCGTCGGCGGACGCCTACCACCTGACCACCACCCAGGGTGTCGCGGCGCTCGCGGACGCCAAGTTCAACAGCACCTGCGGCTACTCCGGCACCACCACCGCCTACGCCTACGCCCGTGCGACCCTGAACGGCACCACGAATACGGTCAGCCAGTCGGATCCGGACTCGGGAACCTCGATCACCAGCCATGCCGTGGCGAGCGCCAACGGCGGTAGCGTTGCGGGCATCCCCTGCTACTCCGAGGCCAGCGCCTCCGCGACGAGCAGCGGGCTCGGCATCTCCTACTCGACCAGCGACACCAACAGCATTTGCCCGACGGTCGCGTGCTCCGTCAACATCAACGGCACCAGCGTTGAATTCTTCACCGGCCCCGGCTGCCGCAGCAGGACGTGGTCCGCGACTGCCACAGGCTGCACCGCCTCCACCTACCAGTGGAAGATCGGCGGCACCGTGGTGGGCACCGGCAGCACGTACACCAAGTCGCTCTGCCCCGGCACCGCGAGCTTCACCCTGGATCTCACCATCAACAGCGGCGCGGCTTCCGACAGTCACCCCGTGGAAATCGTTTTCGAGCCCTGCGAGTGCTGCGGCCCCGGCATCTGCCCGTAGTTCTGAAATCTTGAACCCAACGGGGGCCGCCGTCACGCGGCCCCCGCTTCATCTCTTACCCACTGAACCACCCCCACAGGTCGTTGATGACTGGCATTAAACGTGCTAGCGCTAATGCTGTATGGAAGGAGGTGTCTCATGACACGAGTCCCACTCTCCCTGGTCTTCGCCGCTCTCCTGACCCTGGTTTGCTCTCCAGCCTTCGCCGCGACCTGTAGCGGCGGGCCACGCAACGGCCAATCGTGCTTCTCCAGCTCCGACTGCGGGACCGCCTGTGGCGGCGGGCCGCGTAACAACCAATCCTGCTTCTCCACTTCGGACTGCGGCACGGCCTGCAACGGCGGCCCACGAAGCGGCCAGACCTGCTTCTCCACCGCGGACTGCGGAACGACCTGCAACGGTGGCCCGCGAAGCGGCCAATCGTGCTTCTCCACCTCCGACTGCGGCAGCACCTGCAGCGGCGGGCCGCGCAACGGCCAATCGTGCTTCTCCAGCTCGGAATGCCCAGGCGGCTTCTGCCGGGCCTTCCTCTGCCAGTCGTTCCTCTGCCAATCGTTCGTCTGCCGGTCCTTCCTCTGCGTCGGCTCCTTCGCCGCCATCGAGGAACCAGGCCAAGCTCCGCTCTGCGCCGAGCCGCTGTTCGCAGTGGAGTAAGGAAGCGCATGTAACATCCGCTCCTTCTTCGCCTGTGGAGGAAATGGAGGATTTCGGACGAGCGCTAAGACCCGGTAGTTTTGCACTGGCTGGCTGGTGAGCATGGACACGCCGGCCGCCAGCGCGACGGCAGCTCTGGCCTTATTCGAACTTTGGCCATACCCGATCGACGCGACCACCCTGGTCGTAGACCACGTCGATCGGAAAGCCCGGGTACTTCGCATAACGCCGGTAATCCATGTCGTTGCTGAGTTTGTCGCGAAAGAGGGGCTCCATTTCCTCCCGCTGAGTGACCTGCGTCTCCCGAAAGCCCGGCAGCAGAGTCTTGATCTCTTCCCGCGTTGACGGCTTCGCCGCCACAAGGCGTTCATAGGCTACAAAGGTGAGCGAATAGAGGGCAAGGTGGGCAAAGTAGAAGACGGCCAGAACCAGAACGCCCCCACCCGCTACAAGCTTTAGGCGATGCAAGACGTTCTGCCTCATCAAAATCTCCGGGTCATTGCTGACATTGACAGGGTTGCTTCTTGCAGGGAGGCAACTCCCTATTTTCATTAGAATTCGCAGGCCTGTACAACGGGAAGGCACATCGCAGTTGGCCATCAGTCCGCACCCAAGCTGCTCCGACGATCTTGATCCAGGCTCCATCAACGCAGACAAAGTCGACATCGCCGAACAGAGGCGAACGCCCAGGCCTCAGGAGGAGCCCGAAGACATGGACACTCCTAGGCGGAACGATGATCGGCTTCGAGAGATTGCCTGGACCAAGATCTCCGAAAGCCTGCAGCGGACAGGGGGAACGATTCTCGAGAAAACCACCCGCCGGTGGCGGGTTGTAGTCCCTCCCATCTGCATCCCAGAAGTTAATCGGGTTTCCAATCGCGTAGAGATAGTGGTTCGTGTTGCGGTATTCTCCGGTCCAAACGGGATCCGGTCGTGTAAATCTTCCTGTGTTAGGCACGTACCAACGGTGCACGTTATAGTACAGCCCCTCCCCGCTCCCCGCCCAAACCCCATCCGCCCACTGCCCCGGAAACCGCAAAAATACTCCCGCCCCGCCCGCCCCGCTCCAATCCTCCCCGAACGGCTCGAAGCGCCCTGCCAGAGCAGGGTTCCACTGCTGTTCGTGGCCGCCACCGGCGTTCCCAGGTGGTCCGTGGTCAGATACTTCCAGTGTATCTGTTTACCGTGGCAGGGGTTTCAGGTGAGTGCTCTGTGAGGTCCGGGCTGCGGGTTCCGTGGAATACTTGTCAACAGGTTGACGGGGCTGAGATGGCGTTGATGGGCGGTGCGAAGGACACTGATCAAGATGCCTTGATGATGGGCTCCACGAACCGGTCGGTTGCCG
>Ga0190265_10000757_pt1 | contig 21636 bp, 20 predicted proteins | sample Popmic124T_FD_133135 | JGI IMG/M metagenome (GOLD analysis project Ga0190265, IMG submission 133135) | Populus adjacent soil microbial communities from riparian zone of Indian Creek, Utah, USA - 124 T | ecosystem: Environmental > Terrestrial > Soil > Riparian zone | place: USA: Utah | collected...
ATCCCGAGCGCGAGTCCCGCCGCCGTCAGAAACGAGAGGATCAGGAGCGGCCGGACGCGCACGATCTTCGGGGACCCTTAGTCCGCGTCCACCACGAAGGGGTAGTCCGCGAGCTTTGTCCGCCGGCTCCCATCGATCCCGTAGAGGTCGATCCTGTACCTGCCGGGTGGGGTGAGCCGGCGCGGCATGTCCAGAGTGAAGCTGGTTTTCGAGCCCCCCGCCGCCCGTCCCCTCCAGAGCAATGTCCCCTTGGAATCAAGGAGATCTGCTTCGAAGCTGGATTGCGACGGCTCCTCCCTCAGGTTCAGGAGGAGGACGAAGCGGTCTCCCCCCCGCGGCACAGTGCTCTCTTCCGCGCCCCCTGCCCGGCTCACCTCCGTCGAGGGGACGAGGTCCACCAGGGCGACGTCGAACCGTGGGGCGGAGAGGTTCCGGACTGTCCCGTTCAAGGAGATGACTCGCCAGATGAGCCCCACGGTCATGAAGGCCAACGCCGCCGCCAGGACATACACGAAGCGGGACGGCCTGGGTGTGGGTTCGCGCCTCAGGGGGACCACCTGGGCCAGGGCCGGCTGGTGGGCGGCGCGTTCCAGTCGAGGCTGGATACGCAGCAGGGCGGCGGCGACCTCCTCGTCCGAGAGAGCGGGCACGCCGGCCGGGGGTTCGAGGTCGGGGAAGGAGGCCAGGTCGAGGAGCATGCCGGCGCATTCTCGGCAGAGGACGAGATGGTCCCGCAGCCGCTCCTCCTGGTCGGACGGCAGGGTGCCCGCTCGGTAGGCGACCAGTTGCTCGACCGCGGGATGCTGGCCGGAATCGCGCCGCGCCCGCTCACCGAGGCGCCGGATGGACTGCGCCAGAGGCGGCTTTTCACTGTCCACGCTCACCCCCCTCGAAGTCGATCTCGGTGAAGTAGTCGGCCAGCTTCACCTTGAGCTGTTGCCGAGCCTGATAGAGGTGGGCCTTCACCGTCTCGATCGAGATCTGCATCAGCTCGGCGATCTCCCGGTATTTCAAGTACTGATCGACGCGGAGGGTGACGCAACGGCGCATCTGCTTGGGCAACCCGTCCAGGGCGACGCGCAGAACCTCGGCCCGCTCCGCAGCGAGGACCGTGTCCAGGGGGCCCGCGGCCTTCGAATCCAAGATGGGCCCGTTGCTCCCCTGCTCCTCGGCGTGGCGCTCGACCACGTCGTCGAGAGAGACCTCCGGAGCGTCGCGCTTCAGAGTCGATTGGCTGCGCAACGTGTTGCGAAAGAGGTTGCCGGCGATCTGGTAGAGCCAGGTCTCGAAGCGGGACTCGCCCCGGAAGTCGTGCAGGCTCTTGTGGACCCGCAGGAAGGTCTCCTGGGCGAGGTCGCGGCTCTCCTCGGCGGGCAGGCCGCGGCCGAGGAAGAAGTAGTACACCGGCCGGTAGTAGGCGAGAAAGATCCGGTCGAAGACCTCGTCAGGGTCGCTCGCGATCTGCCACTCTTCGACCAGCCGGTTGCCCGCGTCTTTGTCTTCCGCCATCAATGGGATTTGAGATTTAGAGTTTTTCTCATCCTACCCCAGACGGGCCCGAAACAACAGAACGGCCGGCGTCTCCACCGGCCGTTCCTTCCAGCGCGAGGCTGGAGGAGCTACTACTTGGTGGCCGGCTTGGCCGGGGCCTCGCCGTTGGCCTCGATGGAGATCGTCACCTTGACGTCGTCGCCCAGCACCGGGCCGGAGTCCATGACGTTGTTCCAGTCGACCCCGAACTCCTTGCGGTTGACGGTGAAGGCGGACTCGAAGCCGGCCTTCTCGCCGCGCGGGGTCTTGACCGAGCCGAGCACGTCGACGGGGATGGTGACAAGCTTGGTCACGCCCTTGATCGTCAGGTTGCCCGTGACGTTCAGCGTGTCGGAGTCCTTGGCGGTCACCTTGGTGCTGGTGAAGGTCCAGGTGGGGAACTTCTCCACGTCGAAGAAGTCGGCGGACTTGAGATGCTTGTCGCGGTCGTCGCTGGCGGTGTCGATCGAGGCGGCCTTGACGGTGAACTCGACGCTCGAGTTGGCCGGGTTCGCCTTGTCGTACTTGATCGTGCCGTCGAAGTCCTTGAAGCGGCCCGGCGTGTTGGTCACGAAGTGCCGGATCGAGAAGCCGACTCCGCTGTGGTTGGTGTCCACCTTGTAAGTGGCAGGCTGAGCCGCCGCGAGGGCGGGGAGCAGCAGGGCGAGCGAGAGAGTGGTCTGGACGATGGTTCGGGTTCGCACGTTCACTATCCTCCTGGAGAGGTCTGTCTATGCCTTCCTTCGCATTGGAACCAGTACTCTACACTAGCTGACCACGGGATCGAGCTTCTCGGGATCGACTCCGAGCTCGTCGATCGCCCGCCGCACCACGACGCGGTCGACCACGCCGCGCCCGGCGAGCTCGTGGAGCGCGGCGATCACGATCGACTCGGCGTCCACCTCGAAGAAGCGGCGCAAGGCCTCGCGGGTGTCGCTGCGGCCGAAGCCGTCCGTCCCCAGTGGGAAGAGCCGGCCGGGCAGCCAGCGCGAGATCATGTCCGGCACCAGCTTCATGTAGTCGGTGACGGCGACGATGGGCGCGTCGTCCCCCGCGAGGAGCGACACCACGTAGGGCTTCCGCGGCTCCTGGTCCGGGTGGAGCAGGTTCCAGCGGTCCGCCTCCAGGGCGTCGCGGCGCAGCTCCTTGTAGCTCGTGGCGCTCCACACGTCCGCCGCTACCCCGTAGCGTTCGGCGAGGATGCCCTGCGCCCGCAGCGCCTCGCGGAGGAGCGAGCCGCTGCCGAAGAGGTGCACCCGCGGCCGGTCTCCCCCGCCGTCTCCTTCACTCCCGGGCGCCGCCTGGAACTTGTAGAGGCCCTTCAGGATGCCCTCCTCGGCCCCGGCTGGCATCGGCGGCATCGGGTAGTTCTCGTTGCCGAGGGTGATGTAGTAGAAGATGTCCTCGCGGTCCGTGTACATCCGCTTCAGGCCGTCGCGGATGATCACCGCGACCTCGTAGGCGAACGCCGGATCGAAGGCCTTGAGGTTGGGGACGACGCTCGCCAGCACGTGGCTGTGGCCGTCCTCGTGCTGAAGCCCCTCGCCGTTCAGCGTCGTGCGGCCCGAGGTGGCGCCGAGCAGGAAGCCGCGCGTGCGCTGGTCGGCCGCCGCCCAGATCAGGTCGCCGATCCGCTGGAAGCCGAACATCGAGTAGAAGATGAAGAACGGCAGCATGTCGATGCCGTGCGTTGCGTAGGAGGTGCCGGCGGCGATGAAGGAGGCCATCGAGCCCGCCTCGGTGATGCCCTCCTCCAGGATCTGCCCGTCCTTCACCTCGCGGTAGTAGAGGAGCATCCCCTTGTCCACCGGCTCGTAGAGCTGCCCGACGTGCGAGTAGATGCCGAACTGGCGGAACAGCGACTCCATGCCGAAGGTTCGCGCCTCGTCCGGCACGATGGGCACGATCTTCTTGCCGATCTCCTTGTCCTTGAGGAGCTGCGTGAGCATCTGCACGAACACCATGGTCGTCGAGACCTCGCGGGTCACCCCCTGGAAGAAGGTCTCCCACATCCCGGTCATCGGCGTCGCCAGCGGCTCCGTGCGCACCCGGCGCTGCGGCACCGGCCCTCCCAGGGCGGCGCGGCGCTCCTTCAGGTAGCGGATCTCCTCGCTGTCCTCGGCCGGCCGGTAGAAGGGGGCGTCGTGGAGGTCCTTGTCGGGGATCGGGATGTCGAAGCGGTCGCGGAAGAACCGCATCTCCTCCTCGGTGAGCTTCTTCTGCTGGTGGGAGACGTTCCGGCCCTCCCCCGCCTCGCCCAGGCCGTAGCCCTTCACGGTCTTCGCCAGGATCACCGTGGGCGCCCCTTCGTGCTCGACCGCGGCCTTGTAGGCGGCGTAGACCTTGACCGGGTCGTGCCCGCCGCGGCGCATCCTGTGGAGTTGCTCGTCCGAGTAGCCCTTGACCAACTCCAGGAGCTCCGGGTGCTTGCCGAAGAAGTGCTCGCGGATGTAGCTGCCGGGCTCGACCACGTACTTCTGGTACTCGCCGTCGATCACCTCGTTCATGCGCTGGATCAGCAGGCCGGTGTTATCGGCCTCGATCAGCGGGTCCCAGTCGCTGCCCCAGATCACCTTGATGACGTTCCAGCCGGCGCCGCGGAAGGTGGTCTCGAGCTCCTGGATGATCTTGCCGTTGCCGCGCACCGGGCCGTCCAGGCGCTGCAGGTTGCAGTTGATGACGAAGATCAGGTTGTCGAGCCGCTCCCGGGAGGCGAGCGTGATGGCGCCCAGCGACTCCGGCTCGTCGGTCTCGCCGTCGCCCAGGAAGGCCCAGATCTTGCGGTTCTGCGGGTCGCGCAGGCCGCGGTTCCTCAGGTAGCGGTTGAACTTGGCCTGGTAGATGGCCGAGATCGGCGCCAAGCCCATCGAGACTGTGGGGAACTCCCAGAAGTCCGGCATCAGCCAGGGGTGGGGGTACGAGGAGAGGCCCTTGCCCCGCTCCACCTCGCGGCGGAAGGACTCCATCTGCTCGATCGAGATCCGCCCTTCGAGGAAAGCGTTGGCGTAGATCCCGGGCGACGAGTGCCCCTGGTAGTAGATCATGTCGCCGTCGAACCCGCCCTCGCCGCGGCCGCGGAAGAAGTGATGCAGCCCCACCTGGTAGAGGGTGGCCGCCGAGGCGAAGCTCGAGATGTGGCCGCCCAGGCCCGCGTACTTCTTGTTCGCCCGTACCACCATGGCCATGGCGTTCCAGCGCGCCAGGCTCTTGATGCGGCGCTCGATGGCCCGGTCACCCCCGTAGGGCGGCTCCTTGGCGGCCGGAATGGTGTTGATGTAGGGCGTGTTGCCGGTGAAGGGCAGGGTGACGTCCTTCTCGTAGCCCTTCTCCAGCAGCTTCTTGAGCAGGAACTGCGCCCGCTCGTGGCCCTCGTACTGGATGACCTGCTCGAAGGCGGTCAGCCACTCCTCCGTCTCGTCGACGTTGGTATCCGCACCACCCGTGTACCAGTTGAGTGGGGTCTGATCCTTCTCGCTCATGCCCAGTGCCTCCTCGTTCGGTGGGACCGGCGCGGGCTCACCCTCCGCCTCCTCCACGCCTCGGCCTCCAAGGTTGTCACGTCCCCTCGGTGGACGGCAACCTGGGAGCATATGACGGAACGGGGCGGATGGATGGGGCCGGCTCAGAGCTCTTTCGAGGGGATCATGTAGCTCACGCCCAGGGGGTCCGTCACCCGCCACAACGCATGGGGGATCTGGATGTTCGCAAAGCGCGAGGGGTTCTCGAAGGTGATCTCCAGGTGGACCACCTTGCCCCGGACCTCGGGAGGATAGCTCTCGCCGTCCAGGAAGGTGTAGTTCCACCACACCCAGCGCTCGGTGCCGGACAGAACCTCCCGGCGGTCGTTGGGAGGGCCGAGCAGGGCCTCGACGTCGGCCGCCGTCTTGCCTTTGACCATCGCGCAGATCTGATCGAAGGAACTTTCGAAGCGTGATGGCTGGCACGCGGACCACATGAAGAGGATCAGGCTGAAGGAAAGAAAGAAGGCTCGTCTCACTAAATTATCCTCAGGGTCAAGGCGAGGCCGAGGGCACAGGTGCCAACGACCCCGTGACACGATCAGTGGGTGGCGGCTTTCGCTCGCGAAATGGCCTCATCGTCGCCTCGATTATTAGGGGGACCAGAGACGACTACGGTGGATCCCGTCGATTTCTCATTGAGCGGGGGATCACCCCGTCCATCGTCCGGGCATTTCGGCGTGGCTTGTCCGCGCGGCGGCATCTCAGGACTCTCCTCGACCGACTTCTTCATCGTTTCCTCCTGTCCGAAGGGTTTTGATTTTCCGGGGAGCACGAGCTCCTCCGACGTCCCAAGACCGGAGACACGATTGGTGAGGATTTGTTTAGATGGACCTGAGCGGATTACCTCAAGCCCCCCTGAACTACGAATCCGGCCCAATTGGAAGGTGCATTCCACCTTTCGTTGCTCCACAGGGAGATCTGCGCCTTTCGAAGAGCGGACGAGGGTGTGAGCCCCTTACGAAGAAGATTAGGGTAGAAGGACGCCATCAGCTTTGAGGAGGAGACATCACGGACATCCCACAAGGTGACAATGACTTGCGGCACCCCTGCCGAGAAAAATGCCTGGGTCAAACCCACCAGCCCTTCGCCCCGGATCTCTTCTCCTAACCCTGTGCTACATGCGCTGAGAACGACCAGATCGGCTGACAGGCTCATCTTTTCAATGTCACGCACTCTTAGAAAAGGATCAAACGGTTGCCCGGTCTCGCTGAAAGCGGAGAGGACCAGACCTGACAGTTCCGCATGCCTCGAGTTCAAATCGCCATGGACGGCAAAATGCAGATACTTATATTTGCCCAGAGATCCGTCCAGCAACCTTCCGCGATTTGCATCGAACCTTTGCAGGCGCAAGACGCCCGTTTCTCCCGCCGCGGCAGCGATCGCCTCGGCCTCATCATCGGCAAAATCGAGTCGCTTGAACCGGCCTTCTAAAGGATCACGGTCAGGCTGCCTCGCCTTGCCCTCCCTAATACGGCGTTGCAGACGCTCGTCTTCAGGGCTGTAGACGGCATCCGCCACAAGGGCGAGTAGGCCAGGTGGCTTCCTGCGACCGCGGCGTAGCTGGTCTAGAGCGGCAACTACCGATGCGGATGGCGCGCCGGAGACCTCGTGCCGGACCAAAAGGGGAGTAGGCCAGAAATCACCTGAGCGTTCACGATCTGTCACCCTGGGATCTGGTAGTGCCCCGAATGGGATGTATTGAAGGGCAGGAGGTACGACGATCAGCAGCCTCTCGGTGTTGAGACGATTGGCGACCTGACCCAAGAGGAGGCGGCTGAGCTCACGCGCCTTGTCCGCAGCCTCCATCAAGCGTGCATCGTCCTGCATAGAGACATGCACATCCCTTGCAAGAGTTTCAATGGTCCTTCTGCTGGGAAGGACATAACTTATAGCTGTCGCCTGAGTGACCGCCCATAGATAGCTGTTCGGTTCTCCCAGAAAGTAGGCGAGGAGAATCGTCTTCGCGTCCACCACCTCGCTTTGAACTTGACTGAGGGAGAGGATACGAGGTACCGAGCCCTCTCCCAAGCTGTCTAGGAGACCGCGCGCCCGCGCTCTCTCGCCAATCTGGAAGGCTTGGAGGTCGTAGCCCGCGCCGGGTTGGCGACGATGCCGCTGCATCAGTACCTCCACCAAGAGATCATAGAAAGCTTGGCGCTTCGCCAGAAAGGAGATCCGAAAATCAAGCTGATCGGTTCTGGATCGCAGAGATTCCATCTCTTCAAGAGCCTGGACAGCAAGTTTCTGAGCCGTGATCAGATTGTTCCGGAGGTGCTCCGCCCAAGCTATTCCAAGGTGAATCGCTGCCAGAATTGAGTGCTGCTCTAGAGCCTGGGCCTTGGGCAGAGCCAGCCGGAAAGCTTCAAGGGCGGAGGCTGGACGCTTCAGGGCGATGTAGAGCCAACCGATGTTGGTCCAGGTTATCGCTTCGCCTCGCCGATCCCCCAATTTCTGAAAAATTGCCAAAGCCTGCTGATAAGGATCGATCGCTTCCTCGAACCGGGAAGCGTTATAGTAGGCGAGGCCAAGGTTGTTCAGAACCATGGACTCGTCTTCGAGAGGCCCGTGCTTACGCCGTAAGGGCAGAGCCTGCTGGTAGTAGGCGAACGCGAGGGGGAACTGCGCCGCCTCACGGTAGGCATCCGCGATGTGCGCCAGGGTCGCCGCCTTCTGCCCTTCGTCCCCGAGAAGTTTGAACACGTTTAAGGCTTTTGAATGGTTCCCCAGTGCCTCCTCAATTTTTCCCATCTGGGCCAGGACCGAACCACGGGCGTTCAAAGTGACAGCTTCCGCCCTGGAATCACCTACCTCTTGGGCCAAGGAGGCCGCCTGATCGTAGGCGCTCAGAGCCTTGTCGACCTCGTCCAACTCGAACTGCATCAGGCCAAGATTGCGCAGCACCGCGATTTCACCGATTCGATCTCCGAGGCGGCGTGCCAGGGCGAGAGCTTCGGCGTAGGATTCAAGAGCTTGCTCCGGCTCGGCAAGCTTCTCAAGAACGGTGCCCATGTTGTTGAGGACAGCAAGTTGACGCCTTTCGCTTCCTAATTCCCGGTAGAGCGTCAAAGCCTCAAGATAGAAATCCCGCGCAGCACTCCACTCTCGGGCTTCGCCCCGAATGTGACCGAGCCAGAAAAGTGCATCCGCTGGCCCGGCTGAGGCGCCTACCTTGCACCACAGACGAATAGCCTTCTGGTACTTGTGCTCCGCCTCTCTATGTGAGGTGCGAGACAGCCTCGACCTCTCAGCCTGGAAATAGGAAATCGCGGCGTCAGCCCACGTCCGATCTTTCGGTGTGGCCCGGCGATGAAGCTTGAGGGAGGCCAGATAGGTCGATCCAGCACCGTCACTGGAGAGGAGCCGGATCTGTGCCAGGTGGACCCCACTCCGCTGGACGACGAACGGGATGTCCTCGGGCCCTACCCTGCCGTTTAGAGTATCGACGACAAGAACCGTCTGGCCCGCGGGATCCAGAACCGCGACCTCGACGTCGAGCCCCCGCTGCTCGACCTCCAGACGAAGGAACTCGTCAGCATTCAGATCGAAAGGGTACGAGTGAACAACCCCAGCCTCGAGCTCACGAGGTTTCCCCGGCCCCTCCAGTTGGAAGGTCTTACTCGGAGGAGAAAGAGCTGGAGGGATAAGCTCGGAGGCTAGGGGCACCAAGACCGGCACAGGTTTCCGAGCTGCTGCGAGTTGGTTCCCCAGGGGCCACCAAAGTCCCAGAGCACCCGCGGACAAAAGGACAAGGCACAGCACGACCAGTATGCGAGGACGACGCATGAGGACCCTCCCTCCTTCATAGAGACAAAGGAACGCGCCCGTTTCAACGACCTGCATGTCCTGCACAAAGGATCTCCTCCGGATCACCGGCGAGACTCCAGATTGGAAGCAGAACCTCTATTGTAGATCTAAGTCAGCCCTACGAGAACCCGCAGACCTGGAAAGAGGCCGGTCAGTTGCCGGCGATGCGGAAGGCGTACTCTCCAACCGGAACGAATCGTCCTTCCCGGAGACCGAGGAGCTCTACGTGGTACTTCCCCGGACGCAGGGACCACCGCCGTAGCGGCAACTCGATCTCGAAGGAGGCGTTCTCCTTGAGCCCCGAGACCTTCCGGACCGATCGGTCGGAAGGGTCCAGGATCTCCGCCCGGTACTCCGGAAGGGGCTCTCGGACGGGAGACTTGAGCAGGAGGGTGATCGGCAGGCGGACGACCTCAACGGCCTCTTCCCCACCACCCCGGTGGCTGTTCACGGTCTCCAGGGTCTGGACCGTCGCACCTGGGCTGAACAGGGTGTAGAGGGAAAAGCCGATTACGGCAAGGAGGACCGCTGCAAAGAGGGTGATGCTGGGGTGGCGCCACGCCTTGGAGCGGCGCCTTGCGACGGGGGTCTCGCCCGCCTCGAACCAGGCGTCGGCGTCCAGCCGTGCGCGCATCTTGCGCCATCCCGAGGCGGTCTCGAAGTCGGCGACCCCGGTCTCCGCCGGTCGCTCGTACAGGCCTTCGAGGCCCAGGAGCAGGTCGGAGCACTCGCGGCAGGCGCCGAGGTGCTCCTGGATCTCCTGCTCTTCCTCCGGAGTCAGCCGGTCCTCGCGATAGGCGGCCAGCTTGGAGGCCGGGGGGTGAGCGTCCGGGGCCTGCAGCCCATCGTCCTCCCGGGCGAGACGCCCGAGCAGATCCTCCAGATCCTTCTCGTCGTTGATCACAGTCCGTCCTTCATCTCCGGAGTCTAGCCTACCCCTCCGGGGCGGTTACCCAGCTCGGCCATCAGACGCTTGCGCGCCTGGTGCAAGTGGGCCTTGACGGTGTCGATCGAAATCTTCATCAGCGTCGCGATCTCCTGGTACTTCAGGCCGCGTACGTAGCGCATCTCACAGCAGAGGCGCATCTGGGGAGGCATCTTCGCGATCGCGGTGCGCAGGATCTTCTGGCGCTCCCGCTCGCCCAGGCTGGCGAGGGCGTCGGGCTCCGGGGAAGGAAGCTCCAGCGTCTGCCCCGAGGGGTGCTCCGAATCCGGCGCGGTCTCCAGGGGGATCTCCTGTCCATCTCTCTTGCCCGTGCGCCTGCGTCTGATCTCGTTCCGATAGATGTTCGTTGCTATCTCAAAAAGCCAACTCTCGAATCGCGAATCATGGCGAAACTCCGCGATGCTCTTGAAGACACGGAAGAGAACGTCTTGGGTAAGATCGCGGGATTCGTCGTGCGAGAAGCGGAATCGAGTGAAGAACCGGATGAGGGAGGGAGAAAAGATTGCGAAAAGCCTGCGAGCGCTCTCCTCGCGGTCCTTGCCCTCCTGGATCTTCCTGACGAGCTCGGCAATCTCGTCGTCCGGGGGAACCGAAGTCATGGCTGCTTAGTCATCCTGCTACGCTTCATGCTATCGCAAATGGCGGGGCCGGTGTGGAACCGCGCTAGTAGCTGGCGCCGGCGCCAGGTCTCTAGCTCACCATCGCCTCGACCGGCCCACCGAGCAGCTCGCGGCCCAGGGAGTCGAGCTGCGTCCGGAAGGTCTCTTCCAGAGTGGCGCGCTCGGGTTCGGGGAGGAAGGACTGGTGGAGGGCTCCGAGGACGAGACCGGCCAGCTCGGGGGGAGTGTAGCCGAAGGCCTGGTGGAGGCGGAGGTACTCGCGGGTCAGGGTGGTGTTGAAGAAGGAGGGGTCGTCCGAATTCACGGAGAGGGCCACTCCGCTCCGGTAGAGGCGGTCGAAGGGGTGGTGCTCCAGGTCGGGCGCCACGCCGAGGAGGAGGTTGGAAGAGGGGCAGACTTCCAGGGGGATCTGGGAGGCGCGGAGCTCCTCGACCAGCGCGGGGTCTTCGACGGCTCGCACGCCGTGGCCGATGCGCTCGGCGCCGCAGATGTCCAGGACGGAGCGGATGGACTCCGGACCGGCGTGCTCGCCGGCGTGGGCCACGCGGCGGAGGCCGGCCCTGGCGGCCGCGGCGAAGTGCTCCCGGAAGGGCTCGTTCGGGAAGCGGGCCTCGCTTCCGGAGAGGCCGAGCGCGACGACCACGCCCCGCTCCCTGCCGGCGAGCGCCCACTCCAGGGTGCGGTCCGCCGGCTCGACGCCGACGTTGCGCACGATGTCCGGGATCAGCCGCAGGGTCACGCCGTAGCGCCGCTCCCCTTCCGCGATGGCTTCGGCCAGGGCCGCCAGCACCTCGCCGCCGTTGGCCCCGTTGGCAAGGTGGGTCGAGATGGTGAAGTGGGCCTCGGTGTAGGCCACGTTCAGATAGGCCTGCTCGGCCAGGAAGTCGAGGGCCAGGAGCTGGAAGTCCTCGGGGGTCGCGAGGGCGCGGGAGCAGGCGAGGTAGACCTGGACGAAATGCTCGAAGTCGGTGAAGCGGAACCAGCGCTTGAGCCCCGCCTCGTCGCGCGCCGGCAGGTCGAGGCCGTTGCGCCGCGCCAGCTCGAGGAGCACGGCGGGGCGCATCGCCCCCTCCAGGTGGACGTGCAGCTCGACCTTAGGGATGCGCAGCAGGAAGAGGTCGAGGCTCATGCCGGCGCCGTGGGACGCAGACGCTCCCGCAACCGTGCGAGCACCGGCTCGGGCACCAGGCCGGTCAGGTCGCCTCCGAGGGCGAAAACCTCCTTGACCAGCCGGCTGGAGAGGTAGATGTAGTCCTCCCGCGGCATCAGGAACACGGTCTCGACCCGGCTGTTGAGGCGCCGGTTCATCAGCGCCATCTGGAGCTCGTACTCGAAGTCGGAGACGGCGCGCAGGCCGCGCACCACGGCGCGAGCCCCGACCTGGTCGGTGAAGTCGACCAGCAGGCCCGAGAAGCTCTCGACCCGGCAGTCGTCCCCCACCAGCTCGCGGATCGTCTCGATGCGCTCGTCGACGGTGAACAGGGGCTTCTTCGCCTCATTGTGAAGCACGGCGACGACGACCTCGTCGAACAGGGTGCGGCAGCGCTCGATCAGGTCGAGGTGGCCGTTGTGGATGGGGTCGAAGGACCCGGGGTAGACCGCGATCCGCCGGCTCATCGCTCGGGGGTGGTGAGGTTGAAGGTGATCACATTGTGCGCGGCGTCGGAGACCTTGAGGAGCAGCAGGCCCCCCTCGCCGCCCGGCTCGATGAGCAGCGTCTCGTTGCGCCCGTCGAGCAGGCCGTCGGCCGCCCGCACTGGCTGCCACTCGCCCGCGTTGAAGCTGTAGAGCGCCTCGCGCAGAGGGCTCGTATCGTCGCGCAGGGTGGCCTTGACCAGCGGCTTGCCATCCTTGGTCTTCCCCCGTTCGGTCTTCACCAGCACCGGCGGCGTATGGTCGACCACCACGGGGTCGCTCACCCGCTCGGCCGCCAGGGCGCTGTCCGGCTCGTTCGCGGAGCGGTCGGAGGCGCGGAGCCGGAAGCGGTAGATGCCGTCCGGCAGGGCGGTCGCGTCGAAGCTGTAGTACTCCTCCTCCAGGTCCTTGGCCACTTCGAGCCACTCCCCCTGCGGCGAGACGCCGTCGGCGCCGGCCGGCTGGAAGGCGAGATCGTAGACCAGGGCGTCCTGATTGGGGTCGGAGCCCTTCCAGCGCAGAGTCTGGAAGCCCAGCTTCCAGAGCGGCTTGGTGCGGCCACCGGCGTCGTCGTCCGCGGCGAGGGCGAGGGTGGTGAAGATCCCCTCGCGGTTCGGGTGGGCCAGCTCGTAGACCTGGTTCGACGGGTTGAAGTTGGCGGGCACCAGGATCTGCCCCGGATCGAGCGCCGCCAGGGAGTCGATCTTCGGGCTCAGGTTCTCCTGCCGGTAGGAGAGCTCGGTCCCGAAGAGGCGGGGCGAGCCGCCGCGGCCGGCCTCGAGCTCGGCGCGCCACTGGACGTAACGGCCGAGCGGCACTCCGGCGAGCGAGACCTCGCGGCCCTCCCGCGGCTCCGTCCAGGCGGACCAGGTGCGGTCCGGCTCGGCGCTCACGCCGCTGCGGAAGGAGAAGCGTACGGCGCCGCCGGCCGGCACCTCGCCGCGCCAGTGGAAGGTGCCGAAGCGAGCGACCTGGCTGGCGTCGAGCACCGAGCTGACGTAGGTGCCGGTCTTCTCGAGGCCCTCGGTGATGCGGTAGAAGGCCGCCGCGTTGGTGGTGGCGAAGGCCGGTCCGGGGTCGCCGGGCAGCAGGGCCACGACCTGGCGCTCGTCGATGTCCTTTTCGAGCAGCATCTGGGCGTCGGCATAACTGTAGAGCTTGCCCTCGAGGCCGGTCGCCACCCACAGGCGGCCCTCCCGCCAGAGGACGTCGTAGACCGTGTCGTCGGCGAAGCTCCAGAGGCTCTCGACCACACCGGCCGGCGAGACGCGGAGCACCTGGCTGCGCGGCCCGGCGGCACCCTCCCGGCGGGTGCCGCCGGCGGCGGGCGGAGGCACTTCGCCCCCCTCGACGGTGACGGTGACCTGCGGCTGCCCCGCGGGCGCGGCAGCGGCCGCCGGCGGCTGGGCGGCGGGCTTCGAGAGGTCGACCAGGCTCGCCTCGGAGGAGACGACGGCGGCGTAGAACGCCCCGTCCCCGGCCACCGAGAGGGCGACCACTTCGGGCTCGGCCGCGTCGTAGAGGGTGCGCGCCGAGCCGTCCTTGGCGAGGCGCAGGATCAGCCCCTCGCCGGCCGTGCCGAGGAGAACTTCGCCGCCCGGCAGCGGCTCGACGGCGCGCACGTGGGTGTCGTCGCTGTCGTAGGCGACCTCGCCCTTGCCCCCCGGGCCAACCTTGAAAAGCTTGCCCTGGGTGCCGGTGCCGACCAGCAGGGAGCCGTCGGTCGACCGCGAGAGGGCCCAGATGTAGGTCTCGCCGGGATCGAAGAAGGCCTCGCCTTTGCCGCCCCGCGGGATGCGGTAGACCTTGCCGCGCGGCGAGGTGCCGGCGAACACGGTGCCGTCCGGATCCACCCACACCGCGAAGACCTCGGGCTCGGGAGCGGTGAACAGCTCGGACGTCGCACCCTTGCGGTCGATCAGGAGCACCTTGCCGGCGTTGCCGGTGCCCGCCACCCAGCCGTCCGGATGGACGGCGGCGGAGAGCAGGAAGGGCTCGGCGAGCGAGGTCAGCCGCTCGGCACGCGGCGCGAGGGACATCCGTCCGAGCGAATCGACGCTCACCCCCTCCAGGGTGCCGGCGAGGAAGCCCGCCTGGCTCTGGGTCTGAAAAATCTTGACCTGGGTGCCGTGCGCCGGCATCCCCAGGGAGGCCGCGAGCAGCAATGCCGCGGCCGGCAGGGTTCTCCTCGATCTCATCGTCTCCCTTTCCCGTTCGACTTCGGCGTGGCGGGCGGCGCCGGTGGCGGCGCGGCTTCACCTCCCGCACCCGCGGCACCGCCCCTCCCCGCCCCATCACCCGCGAGCACCGGCTCCTTGCGCCGAACCTCCAGGTCGATCCGCACCAGGCCGTCGACCGGCACCTCCATGAGCTCGCGCTGCTCCTGCGCGATCGTGGTGCGCAGCGCGACCGAGCTGCCGGACGCCGCCGCGCTCCACAGCGAGCGCACCGAGCCGGGCAGGCGCGGCATCACCTCGCCGGCGACCGACAGGCCGGGTCCGCCGTAGACGCCCAGGACGACCAGCTCGCGGCGCGAGTGGTAGGAGCGCAGCAGCTCCAGCGCCTGGTGGAACGAGACCGGCTCGGCCGGCTCGAGCTGCAGGCGGGCGGCGGCGGCGCTGGCGCCGTCGCCGATCAGCAGGGAGTAGCGGCCGGCCGGCAGGTCCTCCGGCAGATCCACCGTCAGCGCGTGGCGGAAACGCTCGCCGCGATAGGCGGCGAGATCGAGGTTCAGGTGGACCCGCTCGCCCGGACGCACGACGGTGCGGTCCGAATGGGCCCCCACGAGGTTCGCGACCCGCGGCATGGACGACTGGACGAGGTCGACCTCGACGCTCTCGATACGCACCCTTTCGAGCGGGTTCTGGGCCAGGTAGCCGACGATCGTGAGCAGGTGGGCTGCCGACTCCGTCCCCGCGTTCTCGCCGTCGAAGCTCTGCGACACCGTCAGCTCGCCGTGACCTTGCAGGCGCAGGCGGGCCACCATGTCGACCCCCTGGGCGCCGCCCGAACGGCTCGCCGAATCGAGGCAGTTCATCACCGTGGTGCCGACCAGCAGGGGCAGGAACTCGGGGAGGTCCGCCAAGCGCATGTTGTACTCGCGCGCCCGCTCGCCCTTGACCCGCACCACCATGGGGATCATCGGCGCCACCGCGCCGATCCGCCCCTGGATGCCGGCCAGGCGGTCCTGCTCGAAGGCTCCGACGATGCGGCCGGTGTTCGAAATCTTGAACGAGTTGTTCTGGCTGGAGAGGACGGTCACCACCTCCGCCGTCGCCATCGGCACCTTCACCGGTCCGAGGCCCAGGAAGGGGTGGCCGAAGGCGAGCACCTGGTCGCCGTAGCGGTCGGTCACCGTGCCGTTGGCCGCCAACTGGAAGTCGCCGTCGACCAGCACCACCGACACGGCCTTGCCCGGCGTGAGGTCGTCCGGCACGGAGCCGGGAAGCGCCTGGCCCGCGGGCGCCACGTTGCCCAGCGCCTGCCGCAGGAGGCCCTGGGTGCGCTCGCCGAAGCCGGACGTGGTCCACTGCAGGCCCGGCACGGCGCCGCTCGCGAACCGCGGCTGCAGCCGGGCCATCTCACGCTGGAGCAGGTCCTTCGGGATGCGGCCGGCGAGCAGGTCGGAAAGCGGCACCGGAGGGGGCGGCGGAACCATGTCGGGAATCGCCTGGAGGCCCGAGAGCTGGCGCATCACGCCGATCGGCGTGATGCCGGCGACGGCGTCGTTCGAGAACGCCCAACTGAACGCCACCGCACCGGCCAGCCGGCCGTCGAGGAAGACCGGGCTGCCGCTCATGCCGCCCGCGACCCCGCTCTTCTCCAGCCCCTTGCCGGTGAGGCGGGCCAGGATGTAGCTGACGTCCGGGCTCTGGTTGCGCATCACCCCGATGACCTCGACCTCGAAGCGCTCCGGCTCGGTGCCGGAGAACACCGAAAGGCCGTAGCCCTTCTGGCCGCGCTCGATCTCGGAAAGCTCGATCGTGGGCTGCGCGTCCTTGAACAGGGCCGCGGTGGCCGCAGGGCCCGCCGGCGCGCCGTCTACCGGCGCGTCGGTGCGGGCGGCGGCCGGCAGGGCGGCCAACCCGGACATCCCCGCCAATCCCAGCCACACCAAGAGAGGAACCGTTCGCTTCATGAGACGTCTCCGTTTCTTACAACCGGGCCCCCGCCGACAGCTCGCGCAGCCGCTCGACCGGGAAGCTCCCTGGTCGTAGAACCACGGGCCCATCTCTTCTATTGCCGCCGGAGCGGCTCTCGCCGGCAGACTGTGAGACGCATCAGTATAGGGAGGTCCGGATCAATCCCAAAACCAGGAGGGCCTTTCACTTCCGCTTGCCGCGCGCCGCTCCCGAGATCAGCTCGCGGGCGTGGGAGAGGGAGAGCTCGGTGATCTTCTTGCCGGCGAGCATGCGGGCCACCTCCTCCACCCTCTCGTCGGTGGACATCTCCTCGACCCGCACGCTGGTGCGTCCGGCGTCCACCTTCTTGCTCACCCGGAAATGGACGTCCGCATGGCTCGCCACCTGCGGCAGGTGGGTGACGGCGAGGATCTGCCCGCCCTTGGCGAGGCGCTGCAGCTTGGCACCCAGGGCGGCGGCCTCGGCGCCGCCGATGCCGGTGTCCACCTCGTCGAAGACCAGGGTGGGCCGCGCCTTCTCCGCCTCGCCGCGCGCCGCGAGCTGGAGCGCGAGGTGAATGCGCGACAGCTCGCCGCCCGAGGCGATCTTCGCCAGCGGCCGCGGCTCCTCGCCCGGGTTCGGCGCGAAGAGGAAGACCACCTGGTCGATCCCCACGGGACTGTAATCGACCTCCACGCCGTCCACCACCAGCGGGCTCCCGGCCCGCCGCCGACGCTCCAAGGCGACCCCCAGGCGCGCCCGGGCCAGCCCGAGGTCCTTGAGCTCCCCCTGGATCCGCTCGACCAGCGCCGCGCCCCAGCCCTCCCGGGCCTTCGAGAGCGCGAGGGCCGCCTCGCGATAGGCGGCGAGGGCGGCGGCGGCCTTGGCTTCCAGCTCGTCCTGGTTCACCGCGTCCCCTTCGAGCTCGGCCAGCTCGGCCTCGATCTCCTGGCGGCGGGCGAGCACCGCGATGGTATCTCCGCCGTGCTTGCGGCAGAGCCGCTCCAGCAGGGCCAGCCGCTCCTCGATCGCGTCCAGCCGCGCCGGGTCGGCCTCCAGACCGTCCAGCCGCTGCTGGAGGCCCCGCGCCGTCTCCGTCAACCGGATGCGCAGCTCCTCCAGCTCGCCTCCCCAGGTGGCGGCGGCGGTCTCCCAGACCTCGACCTCGGCGAGCAGGCCCTGGCTCTTGGCGATCCGCTCGACGGCCGAGCCCTCCTCCTCGAAGAGCAGCGAGAAGGCCGTCCCCAGCGAGTGGGTGATGGCCTCGGCGTTGCGCAGCACGTCGCGCTCGGCTTTGAGGTCCACCTCCTCGCCGGCCAGCGGCTTGGCGGCGTCGATCTCGCCCGCCTGGAAGCGCAGCAGGTCGATCCGCTCGCGGCGCATGCGGTCGTCGCCGGTCAACCGCTCCAGCCGTTCGGCGAGGCGCGTGGAATCGCCGTGCGCCGCGGCCACCCGGGCGAGCAGCGGCTCGGCCTCCCCCCCGCCGCTCCGGTCGAGCATCGCCCGCTGGAGCTCCGGCTCGATCAGCCCCAGCTCGTCGCGCTGGCCGTGGATGCGCAGCAGGTAGGGGGCGAGGTCGGCGAGCAGCCGCAGGGTCGTCGGCTGGTCGTTGACGAAGACCCTGTTGCGGCCGCTCCGGCTGATCTCCCGGCGCACCAGCACCTCGCTCCCGTCAACCTCCAGCCCCGCCTCCTCCAGCACCGCCCGCCACCGCTTGCCCTCCGGCTCGAACACCCCCGAAACCGTGAGCGCCTCCGCCCCCGTGCGCACCAACTCCGTGCTGGCCCGCGCTCCGGACAAGAGCGAGAGCGAGTCGACGACGATCGACTTGCCGGCCCCGGTCTCACCCGAAAGCACGTTCAGCCCCGGCCCAAGCTCGACGGAAGCTTCGGCCAGGACAGCCAGGTTGCGGACGTGGATCTCGCGGAGCACGTCAGGGTCAGGGGGTCAGGATCGGGGGCCGGTCACGGGTGGCGATACCTCGCGGAGAGGGAGTCTATCAGAGGGCCGGGGCCGCAGGCGCTTCGCCAAAAGCGTCAGGGGCTCCTAGGATCCGACCAAATCTCCCCCTTGCCACTCCTCGCGATCGGCCAGCTCCGCCTCCCGACCGTAGTGCCCCGCCATCCGCTCCGCCTGGACCGCAAGCTGCGCGCGGCGCTCTTCGAGCGGTAACTTCAAGAAAGCGCGGCGCTCGCCGAGAGACAACCTGTGGTCTTCTTCGGGATCTTTCTGTCTGGGAATCACGGTCATTTCTCCTCCCGGTCAAGCGCATCCGCCCAACCAGCGAGCCCCTGTTCGCCCAGCGCCAGATCTTCCCCTGCGCCAACCGCGGCCAAACGCGCAAGGTTCCAGCGCTTCGGGTCAGGGTGGCGGACTACAATCAGCGCCACACGCTCCCCGGGCCTCAATGCCAAGGGCGTCTCCGGCTTGAGCAGACCTTCCTCGTAGTGGGCTTCGATAAATCGCATTGCTTAATCCATTCAGCCCGGGTCCGGGGCCTGCTCGCATTCGACGAGCTTCGGCCGGATGTACTCGTCGAGCGTGCCGGCGGCTTGCCGGGCCAGGAGGTCGTCGAGGACGGAGTTGCGGCGCTTCGGCTCTGCCTTGAGGGTCGCCTGATAGGCGCGGAGCGCGCCCTGGATTCCGGCCCTCGCGGTCGCGAGGTAATCCTTCTCGATTTCCGGGTAGTCGATCACCGCGGCTCCGGCGGAGAGGATGGCCTGAATCAGCGCGGCGCTGCCGGTCTCCCCCTCGGCTTCCTTCGCTTCGAGGAGGAGGCCCGCGCACCAGGAGAGGCGGAGGTCCGGCTCTTCGGCGAGCCACTGGAAGAGCTCCGTACGGTCAGCCGAGCCCGTGGTCAGCGGCACTTTCTCGAGCGCGCGGATTGCGGCGACCTCCCGCGGGTAGAGCCCGGACGGCGCACCCTGCGTCTCCTGAGCCGCGAAGGACGCCGGGGCGGCCCCGAACAGGGAAAGAGTGAGGATCGTGGCGAAGGCGGATCGGAGCATGGGCGTTCTCCAGGAGTCGGCGTGTCTGGAACGGATTCTACCCCGCCGCCGAAGAATTACTCCTGCTGTCTCCTGGAAAAGGCTTTTCCCCAGGGAATTGATCATCGGGGCCGAGGAAAAGCTCAATGGCCGGGCCAAAAGGCTTTTTCCTCGGGGATAAGAGTTTACGGGCAGGGATTTGGTCAATTTGCCGCGAGCGGCAGTCTTTTCTGGAGGCAAAAGACTTTTTCCTCGGGGATCGAGGTCATTTCCGCGGCAAAAAGCCCTTTTCCCGGGAAGGAGAGGGCAAATCTCGCCGCGATAGACCGCCGCCCAAGATGACGAGGAGAGCGGCGACGCCATAGACCAGGGCTTTCAGCCAGTAGTGCCGCGCCGGATCCACGCCCTCTACCGAGAGCAGGTTGAGGGCTGCATGAAAGATAACCGCGACCGTCAGGCTTCCCGAGGTCTTGCCATGGAGCCAGGTGAAGAGAACCGCGAACGCGAGCAGCGTGATCACGAAGGCCGGGAACGACAGCCCGTGATGCGGGTAGCCCGGCAGCAAGAAGTTCGGGAGATGCCAGAGGGCCCAGACCCCTCCGAGCGCCAGGCTGGCCGCGAGGGCCGAGCGCCTTGCCAGGAGATACGGCAGGGCGAAGCCGCGCCATCCCACCTCCTCCCCCACGATCAGAACCGCCAGCAGCAGGCTCAAGCCCGAGATCGGGCTCACCCGAAAGACGCCCGCCTCGCCCGACCAACGGGCCAGAAGCCAGGTGGGGACCAGCAGCCCGGCAGGCAGCAAAACCGCGACGCCGATCCAGGGCAGATCGCCGCGCCGAATCTTGAAACGCGCCCAGAGATCCCGGATACCGCTCCGGCCGTCGACAGCCCTCACGACGACGACGGCAGCGATCAGGGGGCCGAAGAGAGCGAGCAGGGGAAAAACCAGCGATTGAGCGATCAACGCCGCGAGCGGCCAGGTCCAGGCGAAGGACAAAGCAACGAACGACGCGAAGGGGAAACGGCGCAGGATCGATGTCATGGCTCAGGCCTGCCGAGGATCATACATGTATCCGTTACAAAACAGGACCCGACCCGGCGTTCCGGGTTCCGCAACCCGAGAACCTGCTCGCGAAAAACTAGTTCTTATGGATCATATAGATTCGACACCTATCATGCCAGCTCGACCGGCACGGGCATTGCCCTATCCGGTCTTCATGACAGAGTTTCCGAAACCTTTTCCACCGATGCTTCTCTCGGAAGTGAAGCAGCCCTTCCACAAGCCCGGCTGGATCTATGAAGAAAAATACGACGGCTATCGGGCAATGGTTTACAAGAACGGCAAGAGCGTACAGATCATTTCTCGGAATATGAAAGATATGACGCGGAAGTTCGCCGAGGTCGCGGCCGCGGTGGCCAAGCTACGCGCTCCCAACCTCATCCTGGACGGCGAGATCGCCGTGTTCGACGAGAACCTCGTCTCCCATCTCGGCTACTTGCGCTCCTCGGGCGACGAGCGGCTCCTGACTCCGCCCGTGCTGATCGCCTTCGACTGCCTCCATGCCCGCGGCAAGGAGCTGCTGCGCGAGCCCCTTCGCCGCCGCCGCGCCGTCCTGGAGAAGGAGCTCGCCCGAGCCGAAGGTCCGCTCATCGTCGCCCGGCACCTCGCCGAGGACGGCATCGCCGCCTGGAAAGAGGTGAAGGCTCATGGCTGGGAGGGGCTGGTGGCGAAGGACTCCGAGTCCATCTATGAGCCGGGCGTGAGAACCAGGAAATGGATCAAGGTGAAGCACAAGATCCGGGTCGGCTGGCCCGGCGAGGGGATCGAGTACGCGCGGGAGTGAGGGGCCTCCCCGGAAGGAGACACGCCCGTTCTTCCGGAAGGCGTAGTAGAATTGGGCGTCGAGTCAGGAGTCGAATTTGTCCGCCCACACCATAACCCTCCACCTTCCCGCACTGCTTTACCAGTATCTTCGCGCGAGGGCAGAGGAAGCTCACCGCAGCCTGGAGGCGGAGCTGCTCGAGGTCGTCGCGACTGCGATCCCGGCAGCCGAGGAACTGAGCCCGGAGCTTTCCGAAGCGGTGTCCAGCCTCACGGTCCTGGCCGACGACGAGCTCCTGCGGGTTACCGGCAGCAAGATGCCGAGCGAATCGGCGGCTCGGCTCGAAGAGCTTCACTGGCAGCGCCAGCGTACGGGGTTGACCGAGAGCGAGTCCAGCGAGCTCTCCCACCTCATGCATCTCTACGAGAAGACGATGCTCGTCCGTGCGCAGGCGGCGTTGCTCTTGAAGCAGCGCGGGCACGAGATCGCCCCGACAGCCTTCACCGCTGAATGAGCGGCACCTATCTCCCGAAAGCACTCCGCGATCGGGTGGCGGCGCGGGCGAAGTATCGTTGCGGATATTGCCTCACCCGCTCGGCAATCGTCGGCACACCCCTCGAGATCGATCACATCCTGCCCGAGTCGCTCG
>Ga0190265_10000758_pt1 | contig 21576 bp, 15 predicted proteins | sample Popmic124T_FD_133135 | JGI IMG/M metagenome (GOLD analysis project Ga0190265, IMG submission 133135) | Populus adjacent soil microbial communities from riparian zone of Indian Creek, Utah, USA - 124 T | ecosystem: Environmental > Terrestrial > Soil > Riparian zone | place: USA: Utah | collected...
CGAATTTGCAGTAACGAGTTGCGCGCCAGCGAGTCCAGCGGTTGCACGCGTCCGCCGAACATCAGCGGCAGCTTGCCAAATTCGCTCACGGCCCATTGCTTGTCCGCCGGCACGCGCAGCGAACCGAGCGCCCAACCGGCGAAGACGATGGCCACGATCCAGGGAAACCATTTTTTCATGCGGACCTCCGTTTGACGATAAACGCAACCAGGTAATAAAGAAAATGCCGCGTCAGTCCGAAGCCGACCGCGCCGCAGCCAAAGTAAGGCGTAAGCCACGAAGGATTGCGCACCACCTGCAAAGTCGTAACGCTGCGGTCCGTGGGATCGAAGCTGGATTGGTAAAAAGTTTCTCCGCCGTAGCGCAGCGGGTTGTTCATGAAAATATCCACTTCGCGGTTCTCGCGCGATTTTGGATCTTCCAGCCGCACGCGCGCGCGAAAATCCCGCGGCTTTTCCGTGCCGGGATAAACGTCGTGCGTGAAATCGAGCAGGGTCAGCGAGAATGGCCGGTAACTTCGCTCGGGGCGAAGCGAGACGCGCCACGTATCGCCGCCGATCTTCACTTCCTGCGCATCGAGAACCAGGGCGACCAGCCACGTCCCAAGGCTGGTGCTCCCTTGCAACAGTTCGATCACCGCATACGGAAGGTTCCGCCGCTTCTCATCGTTCACCGGGGCCAGGGGTTCGACCATCAGTTCCGCACCGGCGCCCTGCGTCGCGGGCGGAGGATTCGTGTCCATCATCGGGGCGCGCCGCCGAACATTGCCGTTCAGGGCATAATCTTTTACGCGCACGACGAACGGAACCTTTTCAGCACGCATCTCTCCTTTGCGGGCAAGGACTGATTCAGAGATGGCCACCACCTGCTCCTGATCGGCGCCCAGATCCTTGAGAAAAACGAGTTCGCTCTCACGATGCTTTTCGGACCACGAACGCTTTTCGCCCTCGCGGAAAGTGAGATGCGTTTCGACGGCGAGTTGGTCCGTGGCAAGCTGGCCGAGCAGCAACATCACAACGCCTATGTGTGTGAAGTTGATGCCGAGTTTCTTGCCGGTGTAAGTGTCCTTGAGCGGCCCCTGGCGGGAAACCCACAGGTCCGCCGCCAATAACACCAGGAACAATCCCATGCCAATAAACGGGCTGCGAACCGCGACGTAGGTGGCAACGAAAACGAGCGCCAACAGCGGCACGTGATGCGCCAGCACCTGCATGACATTGCGCTGGCGCCAGTTCGCGCCTTTGAAGTGCGCCAGGAGCAGATTCACCACCAGGACGGTCCCAATGAGATAACCGCCGGGCAGAATCACCGGCCAGCGGCGGTGATAGAGCAGAGGGTTGGTAATAATCCAACTTTGAAAATAAAGCTTCTGCGCGTTCCAGGTACCTTCGTGGACCTGCGCCAGGGTGCCGAAAAACACGAGCATGATGCCCAAGGCCAGCAGCGTCACAGTGAGTCGCAATGATGAGAGGATTTTTAGAACTCGCGACATGGCTCAAGGATTTGATTTGGCAAAACGAACGAAGCTTTCGCGCTCGGCACCGACAGCGGCGGCATCGCCGAGCAATTTGTAGAACCACCATTGTTCCCCGCGGGGCACAATGGCACCGAGCATCCGCTGCGTGTCGTTGGTCATGTCCACGAGCACCGCTTTCGGAACCGCCGGATCCAGCGGTGCGGTCAGGGAGGCGAGAGTTTTCTCGTCCACTTCCTGCAACTTCAACTGGCCCCGCCAGCGATTCACGTTGGCGAGAGTGCCGCCCGTGTCGTTGGGAAACACGCTCACGAAGACCTCGGCGCTCGCGCCCTCGCGCTGCACAGCGAAGCGCGCGACCTGCATTTGTCCGGGAGTAACCTGCTTCCAACCGTCCGGCACGTTCCAGTTATGCTGGCCGCTTTGGGCCGTGCTGGTGGAAGCCCCGTCGGCGGGCGCCTGGATCTGAATGGATTTCAGGAATTCGAGGAACGCGGATTTCTGCGTCTCGACCAGCGGTTCATCACCGGACAGCTTGTAGAACCAACTCGCGTCCGGGCGATGCACCATGGCCGTGAGAATGCGCGAAGGCGTTTCGCCCTCTCCTGCCTTGCCGGTCACTTCGAACAGCTTGCCGTTTTCGCCACCGACGATGACGTCGCGCAACTGGTCAGTCACTTGATCCGCGTCCAGCGGCGTCAGCCCCACCTGTTCGCGCCACATGTTCACGATCATGGCGTCGCGGCCCGCCAGCATGGGCAGCGGCGTGATGGTGACTTGCGCTTCCTGGTCGCCGCTTTTAATCGAGAAAGTCGCGACGTTCATCCGCCCCGGCGCCACTTCGCGCCAGTCTTCCGGCAACTTCCAACTCAATTGCGGGCGCGGACGCGAGGGCGCGTCGCTCTCGTTTCCATGAGCATCGCCGCCAGGATGACGGGCCGTTTCCTGCCGGGGCGGCGGATCTTTCGGCGCCGTATAAACGCGAACAGCTTCGCGGCGGCAGCCCGCGGCGGTGGTGATGGCCACGGCGCATAAAATGATTTCGAGTTTTTTCGTCACAACGTGTTCGCGAATTGTCGGGGTTCGACGCCCGAAGCGCCACCCGTATTTGGTGAATCAGGAAACTGAACGTTCGCACCACTAAAGAGCAAGGCTGCAGTCTGGCGACTGCAGCCCCGGAATTCCCGATGCATTCGCTCCACCTCAGCTCACGCTCATGCCGAGCAGGAACTCGATATTGGTCTTGGTTTTCTTGAGTTTGCCCAAAAGCAATTCCATCGCCTCGACCGGCGGCACACCGGTGAGCGCTCGGCGCAGGATGACCACGCGGTCGTATTCCTGCGGATGATAGAGCAGCTCTTCTTTGCGCGTGCCGGAGCGCTCGATGTTGATGGAGGGGAAAATGCGCCGATCCACGAGCGCGCGGTCCAGATGCACTTCCATGTTACCAGTGCCCTTAAACTCTTCAAAGATCACTTCATCCATGCGCGAACCGGTGTCCACGAGCGCCGTCGCGATAATCGTGAGCGAACCGCCCTCTTCGATGTTGCGCGCCGCGCCGAAGAAACGCTTCGGTTTGTGCAACGCATTCGCATCCACACCGCCGGAAAGAATTTTGCCGGAGTGCGGCTGAATCGTGTTGTAGGCCCGCGCCAGACGTGTGATCGAATCGAGCAAAATCACGACGTCCTTCTTGTGCTCGACCATGCGCTTGGCCTTTTCGATCACCATTTCGGCAACCTGCACGTGGCGCTCCGGCGGCTCATCGAACGTGGAGCTGATCACTTCCGCGCCTACGCACGTGCGCTCCATGTCCGTGACTTCTTCGGGCCGCTCGTCAATGAGCAGGATGAACAGATACGCCTCGGGATTGTTCTTCAAAATCGCATTGGCAAGCTTCTGCATCAGCACCGTTTTGCCCGTGCGCGGCGGCGCGACGATGATTCCGCGCGTGCCTTTGCCAATCGGACACACCAAATCCATCGTGCGCGAAGAAAGCTCGTCGGGATTTGATTCCAACAGAAACCGCTTCGTCGGAAACAGCGGAGTCAGGTTGTCGAAATGTGTTTTCTCCTTGGCCTTGTCCGGGTCCGCGCCATCCACCGCCTCCACCTTCAGCAGCGCGAAGAAGCGTTCCTTGTCCTTCGGCGGGCGAATCTGGCCCGCGACAAGATTGCCCGTCTGCAAATCAAACCGCCGAATCTGGGACGGCGAGACGTAAATATCCTCCGGGCACGGGAGGTAATTAAAACTCATCGAGCGCAGAAAACCGAATCCTTCCCCCAGCACTTCGAGCACGCCTTCCGAGAAGAGCACGCCGCTGCGCTCCGCGTTCTTCTGGAGGATGTGGAAGATGATCTCGTGCTTGCGCATCGTGCCGTAATTCTCGATGCCGAGATCGCGCGCCATGCTGTTCAGGTCCGTCATCGACATGGCCTGCAACTCGGCAATGTTGATCTTCAAGGACGGCGCCGTTTCCGCGCCGGTCACGCGCCGCTCCCGGCGTTCGTGCTCGGTGTCTGTCTCCGTGGCCTCGACCGGCCCAGTCGGGGGGCGCAGCACCATTTCGGTGTCACCCTCGCCATTCTTGGGGCCTTCCGAACCCGGCGCGGACGGGGAATCCGCCGACGGTTCCGGCGCGCGGCGCGGTCGCTCGAATTCTTCAGCCCGCTCCTCGGACTCGGCCGGCACCGCGACGGGAGCTGGCGACAAGTCCAAATCTTCCGCGAGCGCTGCTTCCTGTTTCTTGGCCGCCTTTCCTTTCGCGGCCTTCGGTTTTGCAACTCTAGGCATAAGTAGTAATTGTTTCAGTGCGGTAGCGGCAGACGGGTTGGGCCTGTGCGCTGGAGCACTGGTTGGACCGATTCGAGCGTCGCTGCAAGGGATGGAAGCCTTCGGGGAAAGACACTCCACCCATGGTTCAGGGAAATCGCACGCGTCAGTTCGAGCGAGACGTTGGCGAACGGAGGCAGGGCTGTCAAGACGCTGCGGGAAAGATTTCCGCGCCAATAGGACAACCTCTGACACGGTGATAGAAGAGCGGGCGGCGCTCTTATCGGTTGTCCGTTTTTGCTGCGCCGTTGGTTGCGGCGACAGGACACGTCACCGGAGAAGAATAACTCAGCGTGATCGTCGGGCTGGCCGCATTGTAGCCGATGCCGATGACGTAGAGAGTGTTGGCAGCAAACGTATAATTGAACGAGCGCGGGTTCCCGGTGTTGTCGGACTTCAGGGGCACGATGCCAGTAAGAGAATACAACTCCATCGTGCAGGGCTGGACGTTGTTCCCCACTTTTACCGTCGCGCTGAGAGTCACTTTCTTGGTGCAGGTAAAACCATTCGTGACCCACACCCAATAATCTTTGTTCGCGGAGCCGGCCCCGCCACCGCTCAGGCTGCCGGAGAGAGTTCCGGCGGCGGACGAGAGCAGCTTGGGGGAACTTTTTCCGAGATCCAAAAAACTCCCGCCGCAGCAGTTCGTCGCGTCGCCGGAGCCTGAGCCGCACAGCGTGTCAGCCAGCAGTTTGGAAACGAAACGGAATTGCGGATCGGTCGAGAACTGCAACGACGCCACCCGGCTGCGCGCGCTGAAGGCACTGTTCCTCACGTCCACAAAAAACTCACCAACCTCCGGGGGAAACGAGGGCTGCGGCCCGCCGATTCTCAAGAGCGCGTTGGTCCCGCCCAAACTCTCCGGGACCGGAGCGCCGTTGAAAAACCACTGGTAAGTCACGTTCGATGACTGGCCGAGGCCGTGCGCCGCCACAAAAAAAGCCGTGGTCTGGTTCGACTGAATGATCTGGTCCTGCGGCTGCACATCGATGATCGGCAGCGAGATGTCTGGCGGCAATGGAATGAATGACCAGTTCAACACGAAGAAACCTTCGGCGCCGGCCAGGCCATCCAGCGCGATATGATAATCCGTTCCTTCGAAAGCATTGAATTGGATCTTGCTGCACACATTACCGCCCGAGTCATCGTCGCTTGCGACGGGGAAAAGATTCGCGAAACCCTGGCCGGTGTAGGCCGCGAGCAAAGTGTCAAAACTGCTGCCGCTGGTGTCGAACGTGACCAGGCCATTGCCGGGCGCTTTCCACGCGAGCCAAAGGGATGGCCCGCCTGGAAGCTCGGCGTGTTTCGGCTCACCCACTTCTGTCGTCGCGCCAAACGTCGTGCCGTGAATGGACTGCACCTCGCTGATGAACTGCGGGCGCCCGGCGAACGAATCGGACAAAGGTGTTTCCAACCCAGCCGGCCGCAGCACCGCCAGGCGGCTCAACGCTGCGGCATCTGTTGCGTCCCGGACGGCCACCTGATAGGCGCCGAATCTGGAATTGCCGTCCATTTTGAACGCCAGCGTGGAGTTGGTTTCGCCGGGCACGGGCGAGCCATTCAAGCGCCACTGATAAGACAAGGGCGGCGCACCGGTCGCATTCACGGTGAACACGACATTGTCGTTGAGGCTCACCGGCCCGCCCTTCGGTCCCGTGAGAATTTTCACGTTGGGCGGCGCGACCCGAAAAAACTTGTGTGGTGCTTCGAACTCAATGCCGGCCGACAAACGGTTGCTGCTAAAGCTCAGGTCGGCATCCGAGGTATTCCACGCCATCGGCTTCGGCCCATCCTTGATCGCGTCCAATTCCTCGAGGCGGTACGGGACGTCTCGCAATGGCCAATCGAGAACAAAGCCCGTTGGACCGATCGTCGTTTTGATCAGCGGGCCGGGAACGTTGCTCAGGCTCAAACTCGCGTCCGAACTTGTGACCTGGCCGAATGCGTTCAAAACCGTGACTGAGTAGTTGCCCAGATCCGCAAAACCCACGTTCGTGACGGTGATGAAGGCGTTGGTTCCGTTACGTACGTTGCGACAGTTGATGTGCCATTGATACGCGAGCGGCGGCGCTCCTCCTGCATTTACAAAAAAATCCACCGTGGCTCCTAATGAGGTTGTACGGCTTTGCGGTTCGGCGGTGATAAACGGCGCTTGGGTGATGTCGAGCATCAACTCCCATCCGTTGATTCCACCGGTATTGTTCGGATTATCATCCACAACGAACAACAGCCACGCCCCATTCGGATTGCTGTCATTGAAAATGTCCAGGGTCGTTGCGGCAGACGGCGGCGGCGCGCCCGGAAATTGATCTCCGGGGCCATTGTTGCTGGGACGGTAATTACCCGACACCAGCGGTATCGGCAGGCTGGCGACGGCGTGCGGGCTGAAGGTGAGAGTTACGTTGGAGACGTCCTCTCCACCGCCCGCATCGGACATCAACACAATGTTTGCTCCGTTGGGACCGACAAGGAGAATGTCCACATCAGCCGGTTCCGCGTGCGCAAAATTCCTCAAGCGGACGCTTACGCTGGAAACTCGTCCATTCAGGCCACCGACATTGATGACGGATGGATAAATGGAAGCGGGCGCGCCCGACTGATTACCCGTGCCCCCGATGGCGGGCACAGCAATGGCCTGCCCGTTCGTGAAACTGAATGTGGCTGCGGAGGCGCCCAACGCGCCGGCAAGCATTGCAGCCATCAGAACGCAGGACGAATGGGCAAAGATTGAAGTCATAAGGCCGAACCGGGATGCGACTCTTATCACAGAATCTTTCCCGGAGTGCAAACCCTGTTTCTTGTATCCGATGACCTCGTTCAACGCGTAGGCGACGTGCGCGACAGCCTCATTCGCATCAATGGTTTCAAAGTTGGATTCACTCATGGCCCAAGGGAGTTGATGTGAAGTCGGTCGGCTGATGGGTTTCGTGGAACCAGGAGCGCCGCGCCGGTAAATGATCCAGTAAATCAGCCCGACCATTCCCGCGCCGCCGACGAAGTTGCCCAACGTGACGGGGAGAAGGTTGCGCGCGAAGCCGATCCAATTGAGAGAATCGAGATTCACTGTGCCAGTCGCAATGGCTTGTTCCCGCAGGAAAATGCCCAGCGGGATGAAATACATGTTCGCAACGCTGTGCTCAAAACCACACGCGACGAACGCGGCGATGGGAAAAACGATGGCCAGCACCTTATCGGTGACTGTGCGCCCCGCCATCGCTAGCCATACGGCGAGGCAGACGAGGACGTTGCAAAGCACACCCTTGAAAAACGCTTCGCCGAATGGCAGCGCACACTTCGCCGCCGCGATGCTCAACGCAGTTTTGTCCACGGTTGAACCGGCCATCTGCCAGTGACCTGACAGTGCTACCAGCCCGGCCAGCCCCACGGCGCCGACGAGGTTGGCGACGTAGATGACAATCATGTTTTGAAGAAACCTGGACGGCGGGATGCGGCCCGCCACGGTTGCCATCACCAGAAGATTGTTCCCGGTGAACAGTTCCGCACCTGCCACGACCACCAGGATGAGTCCGAGCGAGAACACCACTCCGCCCAACACCCGTGCGATGGCGAAGCTCAGATTCGCGTCGCTGACAACGAGCGTGAAAAACATCGCGCCCAACCCAATGAAGCCGCCAGCCAGCACGCCCAGCGCCACCTGCGAGATCAGCGGCAGGTGTAACGCCCTTGGTGGAAAGCTCGCGATACATCTCTCCCAGCGAGGCATTCTTGCCGCCAACGAACGGCACATCATCAATGCCGATGTCGGCAAACCAACGAACGTATCGAGGCGTTGTTGCGGCGCGCTGGGGAGTTTCTTCAAGTGTGCTCGTGCTCATGGAGCCAATTTCCTGGTCCATCAAAAACCAGACTACACGTCTCTTGCTAATGCCTGCGCCGTTATTGTCTGCCATTTCACGGCGCTCTGCTCGGGGAGATTTTAGCGAATTTTTAACGGCGAATGGCCGCCTTTTAATTATCCGCCCTGACATTCGCCATCGAAACTCTGTCCAGTGAATGGAACGGCTGGTGCGGAGAATCAATCCGCGGCTGCAACAAGAATTGTGGTTCAACCAGCAAGAGGCGTGTGGCCGAAAGCCCGCGTCAAACAGTCAAATCCTTCACGAGTTTGCAGGAACATTTTATGAGTGACCTGATCTTTATCGCAGTGGTCGTGGGATTTTTCGGGGCGAGCGGCCTCTACGCCGGCTTTTGCGAGAAACTCTGAGGAATGCATATGGAAACCATCATTGTCAGCGTCGTTGCCGTCCTGCTCTTCGCCTATTTGTTCGTGGCGATGATCCGGCCGGAAAAGTTTTAACGCCGTCACCTGGATATTTTATGACTCAAAAAAACACCTCGCTTTTTGATTGGAAAATTGCCGGCCCGGCGATTGGCGATGCTTTCAAGAAGCTCCACCCGCGCCTCATGATCAGGAATCCGGTGATGTTCGTGACGATGGTCGGCGCGGTGTTGACGACCGTCGGAATTTTCACGTCACCGGGTGAACGCGGGTTCGTAGCGCACCTCACAGTCTGGCTCTGGTTCACGGTGCTTTTTGCCAATTTCGCCGAGGCCGTTGCGGAAGGCCGCGGCAAAGCTCAAGCCAACGCGCTACGCAAGGCCCGCAAGGACACAATGGCCCGTCGGCTGCGCAACGGGGGTGAGGAGAAAGTTCCTGCCAATGAGTTGCAAAAAGGAGACACTGTCGTTTGCGAGGCCAACGATGTCATTCCCGCCGACGGTGATGTCATCGAAGGGATTGCCAGCGTGGATGAGGCAGCCATCACCGGTGAATCCGCGCCCGTCATTCGCGAAAGCGGCGGCGACCGCAGCGCTGTCACCGGCGGTACGCGTGTCTTGAGCGACCGCATCGTGATTCGCGTCACGATGGACAAAGGCCACGGCTTTCTGGACCGCATGATTGCCCTGGTCGAGGGCGCGAAACGCCAGAAGACGCCCAATGAAATTGCCCTGACGATTCTGCTTTCGGCGCTGACGCTAATCTTCCTGCTCGTCTGCGTGACCTTGAAACCGTTTGGCCTCTATGCGGGTGCGGTGTTCTCCGTGCCGGTGCTGGTCGCACTCCTGGTATGTTTAATTCCCACGACAATTGGAGGACTTCTCAGCGCCATCGGCATTGCGGGCATGGACCGCGTGCTTCAGCGCAATGTGATGGCGATGAGCGGGCGCGCGGTCGAGGCTTCCGGCGACGTGGACGTTTTGCTGCTCGACAAGACCGGCACCATCACGCTGGGCAATCGCATGGCCACCGCGTTCCTGCCCGCGCCGAATGTGAAGCCCGAGCGTCTCGCCGATGCGGCGCAACTCGCCTCACTCGCCGATGAAACGCCCGAAGGCCGCAGCATCGTCGTACTCGCCAAGGAGAAATTCGGTTTGCGCGCACGCGAGGTGGCAGCCCCGCACGCGACGTTTGTTCCCTTCACTGCACAGACGCGCATGAGTGGCGTGGATTTTGCCCCGAGCGACGGACAATCGCAGCGCACGATTCGCAAAGGCGCTGCAGACGCCATGCGCATCTATGTGGATAAAATGGGCGGCACCTTTCCGCAATCGGTGACCCAGGGTGTGGATGAAATTTCACGTTCCGGCGGCACCCCGCTCGTCGTCGTCGAGGAACGTGAAGTGCTCGGTGTTGTTCATTTGAAAGACGTGGTGAAGGGCGGCATCAAGGAACGCTTCGCGCATCTGCGCAAAATGGGCATCAAAACCGTTATGATCACGGGCGACAATCCGCTGACCGCTGCCGCCATTGCCGCCGAAGCCGGGGTGGACGATTTCATGGCGCAAGCGACACCGGAGCAGAAGCTGGAACGGATTCGGGCGGAACAGGCGGCGGGGCATCTCGTAGCGATGACGGGGGATGGCACGAACGACGCGCCCGCGCTTGCTCAGGCGGACGTGGGCGTGGCGATGAATACCGGCACGCAGGCCGCGCGCGAAGCCGGCAACATGGTGGATCTGGACAGCAATCCGACCAAGCTCATTGACATCGTGGAGATCGGCAAGCAACTCATCATGACCCGCGGCGCGTTGACCACGTTCAGTCTGGCGAACGATGTCGCCAAGTATTTCGCGATTCTGCCCGCGATGTTTGCGGTTCTTTACGCGACGCATGGCGAGCGCGGCCCTTTGGCGGCGATGGACATTATGCGATTGCATTCGCCGGAGTCGGCGATTCTCAGCGCCGTCATTTTCAATGCGCTGATCATCATCGCCCTGATTCCACTGGCTCTCAAAGGCATCAGTTACAAACCCATTGGCGCTGCCGCGGTGCTGCGCCGCAATTTGCTCATTTACGGGCTCGGTGGCGTCATCGCGCCGTTCATCGGAATCAAACTCATTGATCTCGCCCTGACCGCAGTGGGTCTCGCTTAACAAACAGGAATCTTATGTGGCTCTATTTGCTTCTTGGACTCGTCATCTTCGGCCTGCTGTTCGCTTTGACGGCGGCAATCGAACGCTGGGAACGCTGAAACTGATTTCACGCTTATGAACGCAATTCTTTTTGTTGCACTCATTGTCGGTGGCACGGCTCTTCTTTCGTGGCCGCTGGGCCGTTATATGAAATGGGCCATGGACCCGACGCCAACGCCCGGCAGTTTGGCGGGCAAGTTCGACCGCCTGTTCCATTTTTTCGGCGGACGCTTCACCGGCGAGTCGCAGAACTGGAAGCAGTACATCGTCTCGATGCTGATCTTCAACGTCCTTATGTTCGCCGTGAGTTTTGGCTTCATGGCGTTGCAGCAACATCTGCCACTCAATCCGGACGGACAGAAAGCCATCGAAGGCAGCCTTATTTTCAATACAGCCGCCTCCTTCACTTCGAACACCAATCTGCAACACTACTCGGGTGAATCCGCGATGAGTTACCTCTCGCAGCTTTGCGCGCTCATGTGGTTGCAGTTCGTATCAGCGGCGACAGGCATTGCGGCGCTGGCAGCAATGGCGCGTGGCCTCGCCGGGAAGAAGCAGATGGGCAATTTCTTTCTGGATTTGCAGCGGGCCACCTTTCTGATTCTGCTGCCAATCGCAATCATCGTGGCGTTGCTTATGGTGCTGGGTGGAATGCCCATGACATTGGCGGGCGCGGCGCACGCGACGACGTTGGAAGGCATTGAGCAAGTCATCGCGCGCGGGCCGGTGGCAGCCTTCCTCGCGATTAAACAACTCGGCACGAACGGCGGCGGCTTCTTCGGCCCGAATTGCACGCAGCCTTTCGAGAACCCGACCTTCTGGACAAATATCCTTGCCACGGTGTCAATCATCCTGATTCCGATGGCGTGCGTGTGGATGTTTGGCCGCATCGTGGGCCGGATGCGCCACGCCACGGTCGTTTTTGCCGTAATGCTCGTGTTCCTCCTCGGAAAAATCACGGGCGCGGTCTGGTTTGAACAAGCGCCGACGCAGGCTTTCACCAATCTTCCGATCGAACAAAACGTCGGCAATCTTGAAGGCAAGGAACTCCGCTTCGGCACGAGCGCCGGGCCGTTGTGGGCGGTGCTCACGACCAGCACCAGCAACGGCTCGGTGAACGCCATGCACGACAGTCTCAATCCGATGACTGGCCTGATGCCCATGATTGGCATGTGGTTGAACGCCACCTTTGGCGGCGTCGGCGTCGGCATGATCAACATGTTCATCTACATCGTCCTGGCGGTGTTTGTCGCGGGCATGATGGTGGGGCGCACCCCGGAATTGTTTGGTCGGCGCATCGAAGCCTTCGAAGTCAAACTCGCCGTCATCGCATTGTTTGCCCACTCGTTCTTCATCCTCGGCGGGACGGCCATCTTCGCCGCGACGCCGTGGGGTCAGAACACGCTGAACAACACCGGCGCACATGGGTTCAGCGAAATGCTGTACGAGTTCAGTTCCGCTTCGGCCAATAATGGGTCGGGCTTCGAGGGCTTGGGCGACAACACCGTGCCGTGGAACGTTGCCACGGGCATCGTCATGCTTCTGGCGCGGTTCATCCCCATCATTCTGCCGCTGGCCATTGCCGGTTCATTGGCGGCGAAAAAGCCAACCGCCCAATCCACTGGCACGCTGGGTGTGGAGGACGGGACGTTCGGCGTGATGCTGATCGCCACCATCGTTTTCATCGGCGCACTGACGTTCTTCCCTGTCGCGGCGCTTGGGCCAATCGCCGAACATCTGCAATTCATGCGCTAACCATTTGGAGAAAAGTTATGAAATCACTCGTCGCCAGCATTCGCCTTGTCATCGTAACCATGCTCATCTGTGTGGCGGGATATACCGCGCTCATCCTTGGTTTCGCTCAGATCGTGACGCCCGACACGGCAGAAGGTTCTTTGATCAAGGACAAGGACGGAAAAATTGTCGGCAGCCATTTAATCGCGCAGAGCTTCACGAGCGCTGTCTATTTCTGGCCGCGACCTTCAGCGGTCGGTTACAACGCCGCCGGCGCGGGCGGCAGCAACAAATCACCGACCAGTTCGGACATCGCAGATCGTGTCCGCACCAACACGATCCCGCAATACGGCGCGACTGCCGAAAAGCCGTTGCCGGCGGATCTCGCCGCTGCATCCGGTGGAGGACTTGACCCGCACATCACCGAGCGCGCCGCCATGTATCAAGCGGAACGCGTGGCCAAAGCGCGCGGCATCCCGCTTTCGCAGGTCGAAGCACTCGTCAAAAATCAGGCTTTCTCGCCCGGCGGCGCTCTGACTCCAGATCGGTTGGTGAACGTACTGGAACTGAATCTCGCCCTGGACAGGAAATGAGGAGAATCTCATGCGCGAGTTTTCAGTTTTCGATGGAGTGCTCGCAATCATTCTCGCGCTCGGCTGCTCTCTCTCCGTGCCGATTTACTGGTCATTGTTTGGCGCGCGAGTCGTGGCCTTTGTCAGCGCCATCGTGCTAGGAACAACGGATTGGGACGGCTAGTCTCGATTTATGCCGGACGACCTCCGCACCAATCCAGACGCGCTGCTCGCGGCGATTCACCGGGACGAAGCGCGCCAGCGGCGGGGCCGGCTCAAGGTTTTTCTCGGCATGTGCCCCGGCGTCGGCAAGACCTACGCGATGCTCGAAGCCGCTCAACGCGAGTTCAAGGCTGGGCACGATGTCATCATTGGCTACGTCGAAACGCACGGGCGGAAGGAAACCGATGCGCTGGTTGAAGGACTGCCGCACGTCCCGCGACTGCAACTCCAATATCGTGGCGTTACACTCACGGAACTCGATCTCGACGTTGTGCTCGCGCGTCGTCCGCAGCTCGCGCTCGTCGATGAACTTGCGCATACCAATGCGCCCGGCGCGCGTCACCCAAAGCGATGGCAGGACGTGCAGGAACTGCTCGACGCCGGCATCGATGTTTTCACCACACTCAATATCCAGCACGTCGAGAGCCGCGCCGACACCGTGCGGCAAATCACCGGCACGGAAATTCGCGAGACGGTTCCTGACAGCGTGCTCGATCAGGCCGAGTTCGAACTGATCGATCTTCCGCCCGACGAACTGCTCCGGCGGTTGCGCGAAGGAAAAGTTTATGTTTCCGATCGCGCCGCGGCGGCGACGCAGAATTTTTTTCGCGAATGGAACCTGACGGCGCTGCGTGAACTGGCGCTGCGGCTGGTGGCCGATCACGTCGGTGAGGAAACGCGCGAGTTCCGGCAGACTCAGCCGGGCGCACGCACCTGGAAGACGAACCACTGTCTGCTCGTTGCCGTCGGGCCAAGTCCGCTTTCCACGGCGCTGATTCGCTGGACGCGCCGCATGGCGGACGGATTGCGCTGCCGCTGGATTGCGTTGTACGTCGAAGACCCTCGCACTTTGAGCGAAGCGGGCCAGGCGCAACTGGAGAAGAACCTGAACACGGCGCGGGAGCTCGGAGGCGAAGTCGTTACCACCACGGACGCGGACGTGGTGAACGGATTGTTGCGCGTCGCTCGCGAACACAACGTCACGCAGATCATCATCGGCAAACCGGGCGCTGCAAATTTATGGCAATGGCCGCGCACCGGGAGATTTCTTCGCCGCCTGGCGCGGGAGAGCGGCGACATCGACTTGCACGTCGTGCGCGCGGAGAAAGCGGAAAACGCGCCTCAAGCCCCTCGGACATGGCTGCCGGCCCTTGGCTCGAACTTTCAACAGTACTTCTTCGCCGCCGGCGTGGTTCTGGCCACGGCGCTGCTGAACGTCGTTTTCACCAAACTCGCCGGGCCGCGAGTGCCTGGTCTCGTTTTCCTGCTCGTAGTGGTGCTGCTCGCGCTGTTTGTCGGACGAGGGCCGGTTTTGCTCGCGGGCGCATTGAGCGCGCTGGCCTGGAACTTTTTTTATCTTCCTCCGCGATTCACGTTTGTCATCGAAAGACTGGAAGACATGGTGCTCTTCGGCACTTACTTCGTGGTCGCAGTCGTGTTGGGGCAGCTCGTGGCGCGCATCCGCGCGCAGGCTGACGCGGAACGCAAACGCGAAGAGCGGGCCACGGCGCTCTACAAATTGACGCGCGATTTGGCCGAGGCCAGTTCGCGCGACGAAGTCGTGTGGCAACTCATCTCGCAGGTGAATCGCATCTTTGGCGCGCCCGCCGCGGTCTGCTTGCTCGTCAACGACAAATTGAGTTCGCATCCCGACAGCGTTCTCACGCTGACCGAGAAAGAACTGAGCGTTGCCGATTGGGCGTTTCGCCAGCGGAAACCGGCCGGCCGTTTCACGGACAACCTTCCCGGCGCGACCGCGTTGCATCTGCCGCTCGCCAGCGACCGCAAGCCCCTCGGAGTGCTGGCCGTGGATCTGCCGGACAAGAATCTCACGCTCGCCCAACGCGATTTGCTGGAGACGTTCGCGCGGCAGACGGCGCTCGTGCTGGATCGAATCGATTTGCGCAATGCCAACGATCAGGCCCGGCTGCTCGCTGAGTCCGAGCGCTTGAGCAACACGCTGCTCAACTCCATCTCGCACGAAATCCGCACGCCCATTGCGGCCATCACCAGCGCCACGAGCAGTCTGGTTGAAGCGGAGGCGCCCTCCGCGGAATTTCAACGCACGATGCTAGCCGAAGTGCAGGAGGCGACGGCCCGCTTGAACCGGCTCGTCGGCAATCTCCTCGACATGACGCGGCTCGAATCGGGCCACCTGAAGCCAAAGCTGGATTGGTGCGACGTGGGCGATCTCATCAACGTGACTTTACGGCAAACGGAAAAGGAAATGGCGCGGCACAAAGTGGTGACGGAATTGCCGCGCGACCTTCCGCTCATGCGAATGGACCTCATCCTGATGCAACAGGTGCTGACGAATTTGCTCTTGAACGCCGCGGCGCACACGCCACCTGGCACAACGGTCACCATTAGCGCGCGCGCGAGGAACGGTTCGCTGGATTTGACGGTGGCCGACAATGGCCCGGGGTTCCCGGCGGAAGCCATACGGCGTGTCTTCGACAAATTTTATCGCGCGCCGGATGCCAAACCTGGCGGCACCGGACTCGGGCTCTCGATTGTCAAAGGTTTCGTGGAAGCGCACGGTGGAACTGTGACGGCGGAGAATCGCGCTGGCGGCGGAGCAGTTTTCACCATTCAATTGCCGATGAGCGAACCACCCGTGGCGCCCGCTGAATAAACCTGTGAACGCTGATGCCACTGCCAGGCCGACCGTGCTCGTCATTGACGACGAGATTCAAATCCGCCGACTGCTGCGGACGACTTTGGAGGCCAACGGCTACAAAGTGCTGGAGGCGGCGACCGGCCAGGACGGACTCTCGGAGGCAGCCCAGCGCCGCCCGGATTTGATTCTGCTCGATCTCGGTCTTCCCGACACGGAGGGCGTCTCGGTGCTGAAACGATTGCGCGAATGGAGCCGGACGCCTGTTGTGGTTCTCTCTGTCCGCGATCGTGACGACGACAAAACGAGCGCGCTCGACAGCGGCGCGGACGATTACGTGACCAAACCTTTCAGCAGCGCGGAACTGCTCGCCCGATTGCGCGTGGCGTTGCGTCACGCTGCGCCGCTGCCCGAAAATTCCGTTTTCAAAAGCGGACGACTTGAAGTGGATTTGGCCGGCCGCCGCGTCACTGTGGCCGGAAGCGAAGTGAAGCTCACGCCCACTGAATATGCCTTTCTCCGACTGCTCGTTCGCAATGCCGGCAAAGTCGTTACGCAACGGCAAATTCTGACGGAAGTCTGGGGGCCGAACGCTGTTGAACAAACGCAATATCTTCGTGTTTACGCGACGCACCTGCGCAACAAACTTGAAGCCAATCCATCTCAGCCGGAACTGATTCTTACGGAGCCGGGCATCGGCTACCGTTTGAGTGACGCCGCTGATCGCAGCAATTGAGCACGTTTGCGCGGAGCAAAATGATTTCCTCTCGATCCAGCTTGCTTGGTCGCCACAGACAGCCCACTCAGCTTGCGGATTTCGGCGAGACTGGTTGTGCCATCCAAAACTTTCCCGAACGCGTCGGACAGCAAGGTGTTCTGGGACTTGGCGGCAAAACTCTGCCGCAGCGCATGTTCATCGGCGTGGTCGAGGAGCAAGTGGTAATCTGTTTCGTCGAGGCGCCACAGTTCGAACACGCCGGTGCGTCCGCGATAGCCCAGGTTCTGACACTCGTTGCAGCCAGTCGCGTCCCACAATGTCGCGCGCGTGGATAGATTCATCGCGCTCAGCCATTTCAAATCGCTCGCACTCGGCTTCACTTTGCGCCGGCAATGCGGACACAACTTTCGCACCAGGCGCTGCGCCACTACCACCACGAGGGCTTCGGCAATTTCATGATCGGGCAAGCCCCAGTTGCGCAATGCCGTAATCGCGCCCACCGCGTCACGGGAATGCACGGTGCTCAACAGCACACGTCCGCTGATGGCCGCATTCACCGCACTGTGCGCCGAGGCCGCGTCGCGAATCTCGCCCAGCATGAGGAAGTCCGGATCGAGCCGGAGAACTGATTTCACCGCTTCGGCAAAATCGACGTGGTGCAATTCATCAATGCGAATCTGAGTGATGCCGTCGATCTGGTATTCGACCGGGTCTTCAATCGAAACAATGGCACGGTCAGCAAACTTGAGCTCGTGGAGCAGCGCGTAATTGGTGGTTGTTTTCCCTGAGCCGGTTGGCCCGGCACACAAGAACATGCCAGTCACATTTTCAAGCCATTGTTCAATTTGCGCCAGGGTGCGACCGGAAAGGCCCAACTCTTCGACCGATCGTTCCAGCCGTTTAGGATCGAGTAGGCGCACGACCAACGCCTCGCCATGATGACACGGTGCGAGCGCCAGGCGGATGTCCAAAGCCGCATCGTCGAGATCAACCGTTGCGCGCGTATCTTTCGCCGTAAAGCGTGTGACCGGGTCAAGGTCGCTGATCGCTTTGAACTGGTTGATGACGATTCGCCCGTGGTCCGCTGGAAGTTCCGCCACGTCAGAGAGCGCCCCGTCGATGCGAAAGCGCAAGTGCATCCCGGAAGTCCGCGGCTCGAAGTGAATGTCTGAAACCCGCGCCCGTTGAGCATCGCTCAGCAGGGACAGGGCGAGCGCTGATGAGTCAACGTGGCCGTGCGCCGCCAAAGTTTTCAGTGCGCGCAGAAACTCTGGCGCGAGATCGTTGCGAAGGGTCCGTGATGTTTCGCTCATGCGCGGCTTCCTTTCTTCTGGATTCGTTCCCGAATGACCAACACCGGACATGAGGCGTGGCGCACAACTCGTTCCGCCGTGCTACCCATCAACGCGCGCCGAATTGGACTCGCGCCGTGACTGCCAATCACGATCAAATCTGTTTTCCGCTTCCTCGCGATCTGGCAAATCTCGTCCTCCGCTCCGTACCCAGACCGCACTTCGGTCGTGACTTGGATTGTCGGCGGCACGAATTGTCGCAACGCCTTCAGTTGCTTCTCAGCCTCCTTGCGGAGCTTGGCCTCGCGCAGGGCGAGGAACGCGTATCCCCACTGCGGCACGGTGGGAGGCTCGATAACGTAAAGCATGTGCAAACGGGCGGCGAAACGCTGCGCCCAATCGCAAGCGACCATGAGTGAGCGCGCGGACGCAGCAGAGAAATCCACGGGCAAGAGGATTTCCTGGATTTGACCTTGCGGCCGGAGTGTCCTCACCGCTTTGGAGGTCTTTCGACTCTTCCGACCGCGACCATTGCTAGGCAGAGATTTCATAGCTCAACGGAGTGATGCGACCAATTTTCCGCGCACCACCTTGTGGCAATCGACGCAGTTCATGGTCATGCGAACGTAGGCCAGCGTGGCAGCGTCCACGTCCTTCTTCCTGGCCGCCTTCACCAGCGAATCGACGTGTTGTCTGAATGCTTTGCTTTGCGCGTCGTAGTCTGGGTTTTCGAAGACGCGCCAATCCGCTTCCTGCGTCATGGCGCTGAGCTTGGTGCCTTTGGTGATGACGAGATCCCAGTCCTCGGTCGCAACGCCTTCGAGCACTTTCTGCGACAGTTCCAGCTTATCGCGCATGAACTCTTTCGCCGCGCGGCTGCGTCTGGACTGCGCAAAACTCAGGGTCACGCCGAGCGCAAGCACAGCGATTACAATCACGAATAGTTTTGTTTTCATAATGCAGAAACGGGGTTCAATAAATGGGCGTTTCTTCGGCCGGACTGCGCACGCGCGTCCGCGGCTGGCACTTCAATAAATTCCTGTTCGCGCTCTCGGATCGTGAGGAAAGGACAGCGCGCGTAGCGAGTCACATGCTCGGCGAACCGCGCACTGTTTGTAACCATCTTCTGTTTCACGCCTTTACGTTAAGGGATTGCGCCCCATGCAGCTTCACGGTTCTTGGCAATGCCTCACTGTTTCTTGCCATTGGGCGCGCAAACAAAGTGCAACGCGAATCGCTCGCAGGTGAGACGATGTGAAGGATCAGGATTTCCCAAAACGATCCCCACGCACTCACGTCAGTTGGGCTTCAGCAAGAATTGCGGCTGGCGCGTACTACGCACGAAGTTTGCCCTGCCCCTCCGATTTTTCGGCGCTATTCCTGGCCGGCGCCTGCTTTCTTCTCGTCGCAGGATCGTGTTCCGGTTTCGAAGGGTCGTAGTTTGGATTGCGCAACGGCATTTGCGCGCCGACTTCCTTCCGCCAGGCATGCAATCGGGCGCGCAGTTCGGCGGCCTTCGCCGGCATCTGGGCGGCGAGGTTGCGTTGCTCGCCGTGGTCTTCGCGCAGGTTGTAAAGCTCCACGCGCATGTCATCGAAGAACTCGATCAACTTAAAGTCGCCCGTGCGAACCGCCCCGTAGGGAGTCGTGCCGCCGAGTTGGTAATGTTGATAATGCGGGTAATGCCAGAACAGCGCCTCGCGTTTCAATTCGCCGTCCCGGCGCAACAGCGGGACGAGATTCACGCCGTCCACACCTTTGCGGGCGACTTCGCTGGGCCCGGCGATTTCGAGAATCGTGGGAAACAAGTCCATGCTGATTACCGGAGTCTCACACACGCTGCCGGCCTTCGTCACGCCAGGCCAATGCACGATGAAAGGAACGCGCGTGCCTCCTTCGTAACAGGAACCTTTGCCCACGCGAAGCGGATGATTCGACGTCGTCGGCACTCGTCCGCCATTGTCGGAAGCGAAGACCACGACGGTGCGATCCGCGAGCTTGAGTTCGTCCAGTCTTCGGCGGATGCGTCCGACCGAATCATCCATGCTTTCGATCATCGCCGCGTAAACCGCGTTGGTCTGCTTCAGGCCGGTCCGTTTTTTCGCGCGATACTTTTGAGTGAGCGCCTCCTTGCCTTGAATGGGCGTATGCACGGCGAAGAGCGGCAGATAAAGAAAAAATGGCTTCTCCTGGTGCTGCTCGATGAACCGCACGGCTTCCTCGCCCAGCCGGTCCGTCAGGTATTCTCCTTGGGGGCCCTCCGGCAGAGTCGTGATTTTATAGGGCGCGAAATAACTCGGAGGCGCAGACGCGGAACTGCCCGCCACATTGATGTCGAAGCCGTGCTTCTCTGGAGTGTATTCCTCACCGCCAAGGTGCCACTTACCCATGCTGGCCGTGACGTAGCCCGCCGATCGGAGCGCGCGCGCGACGGTGATTTCCTCCAGCGGCAGGTATTTGGTCCACGGCGGCACGAGCAACTTCGGATTTTCCGGCGGCAAACCGGGAATCCAATCCGTGACATGCAGGCGCGCGGGATATTTCCCCGTCAGGATAGCCGCGCGCGTGGGCGAACACACCGTGCAGGCTGAGTATGCCTGCGTGAACTTCATCCCCTCACGGGCCAGTCGGTCAATGTGCGGCGTCTCGTAAAGGTCGCTTCCGTAACACGACAAATCCGTCCAACCGAGATCATCCGCCAAAATCAAGATGATGTTCGGCTGCGACTGTCGGACAGCGCCGGCCAGCGGCAGACTCAAGAGACCGATTAGGAAAAAAAGAACGACCCGCCAACAACACTTCATCGCGAAACCCGTGCGTGTGTTCATACGTGGAATTCAAAACGACCGCCGAATGTTTCACCAGTTCTTAACCGAACGAACAATCCAAAAAGATAATGGCTTCCATTCTCGCAGCGCGGGATGGGCGTGCCTTGCCGGGTTCATCTCGACACTGTTCTTAGACCGACGGCGCAGCCGCGTCGGGTGGGACGGGCTACCAGCCGGGCGGAAGGGAGGGGCGCGCCGACGGACCAACGGACGCGCGGCCTGGGGCGCGTTCCCTTCCGTTCCACGCGGCTGGTAGCCGCGCGGCACAGGCAGGTTGCCTGTGCTACCCCCGGGCGGCGTTGCCGCTGCTCACGGTGTTCCGCGTAAGAACAGTGTCGAGATGCACCTTCCACCTGCCTTGGACGGGTTTGAAAATGGAAAGGATCCCCACGGCAGCAGCCGTGACCCGCCAACTCGTCCACGACGCAAGTTCACTGTCCTTCATTGGTCAGATCAGTGAGCAAAGCATTAAGCCGCCGTTGCTGCGGCAACACACGCGCGAAATATCGAGCCGCAATGCCAGCGCCACTTAACAATAAAGTTCCACTGAAAAAAACAGCCATGGAGGTCAGTTCACGTGACGACATCTTTCCGACGGCGTGCAACTGCTGCATGCTCAGGGCCAGGAGAGGAATCATGATGGCGAACAACACCGCCACCAGCTTCAGATGCGTTTGCTCTGTGCGGTTGGAACCGAGCGCTGCGCGCAACGAGTCAGCCACTGGCATTTCACCACGCGCGGCGGGCGTCACCGGCTTCAGATACCGACGCAGAAAGTGGAAGGCAAAGGCCCACGGCACGATCAATACCGGGAACAATCCCCATTCCTGGTCGAGTTTCACTTTGCCCACG
>Ga0190265_10000759_pt1 | contig 21549 bp, 23 predicted proteins | sample Popmic124T_FD_133135 | JGI IMG/M metagenome (GOLD analysis project Ga0190265, IMG submission 133135) | Populus adjacent soil microbial communities from riparian zone of Indian Creek, Utah, USA - 124 T | ecosystem: Environmental > Terrestrial > Soil > Riparian zone | place: USA: Utah | collected...
ACGCAGATTTCGCGCGCCGGAGGCCTCGCGGATCAGCAGCCAGAGCCCCGACCGGAGCCGCTCCCGCCCCTCGTCGACCGTACGGGCCTCGTGGTCGGAGCGGATCCCGGCTGCCGTATAGGCGTTGAGCGCCTTGCCCCGAAGGCCCGGCGCGTGGCCGTCCACATGGGTCGCCCCGTCGAGACCGAGCTTCGCCAGCTCTTGCTCGTCGCCCGCGACGACGCCGGGGAAGTTCATCATCTCGGCCAGCCCGAGGACCCTTGTCCGGCGCAGGAGGCCAGCGAGGTCGCCTTCGTTCAGCGGCCGCCTCGGAGACTCGAACGAAGAGGCCGGGACGCAGGACGAGGCCATGAAGTAGACGTCGAGTGCCAGCTCTCCGCACGCGTCGAGCAGCCAGTGCACGCCGTCCGTTCCCAGCACGTTCGCGATCTCGTGCGGATCGGCTACGACCGTCGTCGTACCGAGCGGAAGCACAAGGCGGGCGAACTCGTCCACGAGCAGCTTCGAGGATTCGAGGTGCATGTGCGCGTCGATGAAACCCGGGACGACCCAGCGTTCGGTCGCGTCGAGCTCCTCCGCGCCCTCGTAGTCGCCCAGCCCCGCCACGTATCCGTCTGCGACCGCCACGTCCACCTCTAGCCACTCACGGGTGAAGACCGAGAGGACTCGACCGCCGCGCACGACGAGGTCCGCAGGCTCGTCCCCGCGTGCTACTGCGAGGCGCCGCGAAAGGTCGGACATACGGATCAAGGTACTACCCTTGGCGCCGTGGAGGTCCTGACTCCGGGCTCTCTCGACCAGGCGCTCCGCCTCAAGTCCGAGCGTCCCGAGGCTCATCCCATTGCGGGTGGCACGGACGTGATGGTCGAGCTGAACTTCGACCGCCTGCGGCCCCCGGTGCTGCTCAACCTGAACGAGGTAACCGAGCTGCGGGGCTGGGCGCGCGAGAACGGAACGCTGAGACTCGGAGCCGGGCTCACCTACGCGGAGGCGATGCAGCCGCCGCTTGCCGAGCTGCTACCGGCGCTCGCAGAGGCGTCGCGCACGGTCGGGTCGCCGCAGATCCGCAACCGCGGAACGATCGGCGGCAACCTCGGGACAGCGTCGCCGGCCGGAGACGCGTTGCCGCCGCTCCTCGTCGAGGACGCGGAAGTCGAGCTCGCGAGCGTTCGCGGAGTGCGGTCGCTCCCGCTGCACGAGTTCCTGCGGGGGCCGAAGCAGAATGCGCTCGAGCCGGACGAGCTGGTCACTGGAGTGCTCGTCCGGCCTTCAGCTGCGCGCCAGACGTTCATGAAGGTCGGACCGCGGAACGCGATGGTGATCGCGGTCGTGTCGCTCGCGCTCGTGGCCGACCGGGAGCGCGGCGAGCTCCGCGCCTCGTTCGGTTCCGCCGGCCCGGTTCCCGGGCTCTTGACGGCGCCCCTCGGCGACCAACGGAGCTTTCCAGAGCAAGTCGCCGCCGCAGCCAGCCCCATCGACGATGTCCGCGGCACCGCCGCCTACCGCCGGCACGCGCTGCGCGTGCTCACTGCGCGCGCCCTCGAACGGTGCCTCGTATGAAGATCGAGCTGACCGTCAACGGCGGCCAGGTCGAGGCCGACGTCTGGGAAGGCGAGAGCCTCCTCTTCGCCCTTCGCGAGCGGCTAGGCCTGCCAGGCTCGAAGAACGCGTGCGAGCAAGGCGAGTGCGGCTCGTGCTCGGTGCTGCTCGACGGAACGCTCGTGTGCGCCTGCCTCGTGCTCGCCGCGCAGGCGCACGGCCACGAGGTCGTCACGGTCGAGGGCGTCGGTGAGGACGGGCGATTGCACCGCGTGCAGGAGGCGTTCGTCGAGACCGGCGCCGTGCAGTGCGGCTTCTGCACGCCGGGACTCGTCGTCGCGACGGTCGATCTCCTTGCGCACACGCCTCAGCCCACGGACGACGAGATTCGCGAGGCGCTCTCCGGGAACCTCTGCCGCTGCACCGGCTACGCGAAGATCTTCGACGCCGTCAGGCTCGCGGCCGGATCGTGAGCACCACCGCCAGCCGTCTCGAGACCGGCCGAATCGGCGAGAGCCTCAAGCGGGCCGACGCGATCCCGAAGACGACCGGTGAGTTCGCCTACTCCAGCGACCTCTACGCGGCCGGAATGCTCTGGGGCCACACGCTGCGAAGCCCGCACGCGCACGCGCGAATCGTCGAGCTCGATCTGTCCGACGCACTGACCGTTCCCGGCGTGCACGCCGTGCTGACGCACGAGGACGTCCCGGGGCAAAAGCGCTATGGGCTCGAGTTCCCCGATCAGCCGGTGCTCGCCTTCGACCGGGTGCGCTACTTCGGCGAGCCGGTCGCCGTCGTCGGTGCCGAAGATCCCGAGCAGGCGCGTCGCGCGGCGGAGCGGATCCGCATCGCGTACGAGCCTCTCGATCCCGTGGTCGACGTCGAGCGGGCGACCGAGCAGCTTTCGCTTCACGACCAGCCCTGGACGCATGGCCACGGGTACCTCGACGACCCACGGCCGAACGTTGTCCGCCACATCGTCATCCGCCACGGCGACCCCGATGCGCAGGGCGCCGTCTCCGTCTCGGGCTACTACGAACTCGGGCAACAGGATCAGGCGTTCCTCGGCCCGGAATCAGGACTGGCCGTGCCCGACGGCGAGGGGGGAGTGGACATCTACGTCGCCACGCAGTGGCTCCATGTCGACCGGGACCAGATCGCCCCGTGCCTCGATCTCGCCCCGGAGCGGGTCCGGATCCACCTCGCAGGTGTCGGTGGCGCGTTCGGGGGCCGCGAGGACCTCTCGATACAGATCCACAGCGCGCTGCTGGCCCTGCACACGGACAGGCCCGTGAAGATGGTCTACAACCGCGAGGAATCGTTCGTCGGACACGTGCACCGCCACCCCGCGCGCATCTGGGCGGAGCACAGCGCCAGTGGCGACGGCAAGCTCGTCTGCGTCCGGATGCGGATCCTGCTCGACGGCGGCGCCTACGCGTCCACCTCGAGCGCCGTCACGTCAAACGCAGCGTCGTTCGCGTGTGGCCCGTACGCGGTCGCGAACGCACTGATCGAGTCGACCAGCGTCTACACGAACAACCCTCCGTGTGGCGCGATGCGCGGCTTCGGCGCCGTCCAGACCTGCTTCGCAGCCGAGGCGCAGATGGACAAGCTCGCGCAGGCACTCGAGCTGGATCCGGTGGAGCTCCGCCTGCGGAACGCACTCGCCCACGGCGACCGCCTTCCCACTGGTCAGCGCATCGACGGCTCACTCCCGGTCGCCGAAGTGATCCGCCGTGCCGCCGAGCTTCCCATTCCTGAGCCCCAAGACCTGCCCCGTGACCCGATCCGCCTACCCGGCGGAACCGGGAACACGACGCGCGGCGAGGGCGTGCAGCGCGGCGTCGGCTTTGCAGTCGGATTCAAGAACATCGGCTTCTCCGAGGGATTCGACGACTACTGCGCTGCCCGCGTGCGCCTGCTCACGGACGGAAGCGCCGAGGTGCACTGTGCGGCGGCCGAGGTCGGCCAGGGCGTAACGAACGTGATCCTCCAGGTGGCCCGGACCGAGCTCGGCACCGATGACGTCGTCCTTGCTCCGCTCACGACCGCGTCGGTCGACTCGGCGGGCTCCGCGTCGGCGTCCCGGATGACGTGGATGGCCGCCGGGGCAGTCCAGCTCGCCTGCCGCGCCGCGCTCGAGGAGCGGGAACGAACCGGTGCCGAGGTCGACGTCGAGCGGATCTACCGCCACCTCCCCACCAGCCCGCTCGACCCGCAGACGGGCCAGACGACCGGCGAGCGCTCGCACGTCGCGTTCGCCTGTGCTGCGATGCGAGTCGTCGCCGAGGTCGATGTCGAGCTGGGACTGACGCGGGTGGTCTGGATCGGCGCGGCCCAGGACGTGGGCAAGGCGATCAACCCGCAGGCGGTCGAAGGTCAGATCGAGGGGGGCACCGCCCAGGGTCTCGGCCTGGCCGTCATGGAGGAGATCCAGACGCGCGACGGCGTGATCACGAACGCGAGCTTCACGGACTACCTGATTCCGACGACGCTAGACATGCCGCCCGTCGACTCGGTGCTCGTCGAGGTGCCGGACCCCGCTGCACCGTACGGGGCCAAGGGAATGGGCGAGCCGCCCACGGTCGTGTCGACAGCCGCGATCGTTTCGGCGCTCCGCGACGCGACCGGGCGGGAGCTGACTCGAGTGCCCGTCCGGCCCGACGACATCGTCGGCCTGTAGCCCTCCTGATTCAGCCGAAGAGCGTCAGCTCGGGCTCGCGCTCACCGCGCAGGAGCTCGAGATCGACCTCCACGCAACCCAGTCCACGGGTCCGGGCGAGCGTCAGCGCCTGCGGCTTGATCGACTGGGCGGCGAGGATCCCGCGGCATTTCGCACGCGCAGGATCGACCCGGATGTACTCGAGGTAACGGCAGAGCTGCTCGACGGCATCGATCGTCCCAATCCGCTTGATCTCGACGGCCACCCAGCCGCCGTCGGCGTCACGGCACATCAGGTCGACGGGGCCGATGTCGGTCGGCCACTCACGCCGAACGAGAGTCAGCTCTGCCTCGAGGACATCCGGCTGCGAGGCGAGCTCGGCCTGGAGATGGCGCTCGACGCCGTCCTTCTCGAGTACTGCCGCCTCGCCCATCTCATGGTCGGCGTCGCTCAGCCTCTCGAAGATCCTGATCTCCAGGCGGTCCTCGGTCCGCCCGGCACGCTTGCGCACCACGATGCGGTCGCCGTTCTCCTCGATCACGGTCGGCGGCGTCATCCAGTTCAGCGGCTTGTAACCCCCGCTGTCGGCGTGCACGAGCACGGAGCCGTCGGATTTGAGCATCAGCAGGCGCGTCGAAACCGGCAGCACGGCGTTTAGCCGGCCGGTGTAGACGACCTCGCAACGGGCGACGATGAGGCGCACGTCGGCGGACCGTAATGGCCTCTTCGGACATGCCCTGGTGCCAGGCACGGGGACTCGTCCCGGTCGGCGCCCAAATCGACTGGTCGAGTCACTTTGTGCCGCTCAAAGCCATGTCTTGGGGCCTCGCACCTGGACAGTCCGGCCCGACGACATCGTCAGCCTGTAGCCGCGGCTGCGCTACGCGCTACTGACGCGGCCAGGAAAGATAGGCGGCAATGACGCTTGCCCAACTCGCCCTGACTGTCGGCGTTCTCGGGGTTCTAGGCTTGATCGCGAGCCGCTTCGGCCTTTCCGCAATCCCGGCCTATCTGTTGGCCGGCCTGCTGCTCGGGCCGAACGAGCCCAGGGTCCTCTCGTTCATCCAACCCTCCGAGGTGACCGAGTTCGTCGCCGAGGTCGGCCTCGTCTTCCTCCTCTTCTTCCTGGGCCTCGAGTTCACGCTCGGTCGGCTCGCCCGCACTCGCCGCCACGCGCTCGTCGGAGGGACGATCGACTTCGCCGTCAATGCCGGAGTCGGCCTGGTAGTCGGCGTGGCGGCGTTCGGGCTGAGCTTCACCGCGCTGATCCTCGCTTCGGCGATCTACGTCTCGTCGAGCGCTGTCACCGTCAAGGGCCTGATCGACTTCAGGCGGCTGGCGGACGACGAAACCGATCTGGTGCTCGCGATCCTCGTCGCCGAGGACGTCGTCATCGCGCTCGTGCTCGGCTTTGCGGCGGGGGCGGGGGCGACCGGGTCCGAGACGATGATCACGCTGGCGAAGGCCATCGGCTTCGTTGCCGCGTCGCTCGCCGTCTCGAAGTGGCTCTCGGGCGCGATCGACCGCTTCCTCGACCGCCTGCCGCGCGAGTTCTTCCTGCTGGCGGTCTTCGGCTTCCTCGTCGGCATGGCCGCGGTCGCAGAGGAGCTCGGCCTCTCCAGTGCGATCGGCGCGCTGATGGCCGGCGTCGTCCTCTCCGAAACGTCGGTTCGAGCAGAGATCGAGGAACGCTTCTTCAGTTTCCGAGACGTGTTCGCGGCACTCTTCTTCTTCGTCTTCGGCCTTTCGATCGACGTCTCGGCGATCGGCCAGGTTGGATGGATCCTTGCGCTCGCCGTCGCACTGACGGTGGCCGGGAAGGTCGGCGGTGGTTACCTCGCAGGCATCTTCGGCGGCTTCACGCCACGCCAGAGCTTCAATGCCGGCGTCGCGCTCGTCGCGCACGGCGAGTTCACGGTCATCCTGGCAGAGCTCGCCTCCGAAAACCCAGCGATCTCAGGTGGTCACAGCGCGGAGCTGGTGGCGTTCGCCGGCCTGTATGTGCTGATCACCGCGTCAATCGGGGTCATCTTGATGAAGGAGTCGAAGATCCTCGGCCGCCGCCTGTTCCGTACGCCTACACTGATCGAAGGGAGCTGACGCGATGCCCGTCGACCTGCAAGAGACGCGACTTCCCGGCGTGGGGACGAAGTTCACGATTCGCCCGGCCGCCGGCGGCCGGCTGTCGATCATCCTCCACAACGACGGCAAGCGGGAGCTGTATTGGTTCCGCGGGGCCCGGGACGACGAGCCGAGCGCCGTGATCACGCTCGACGACGACGAGTCGCGCCAGCTCGGGGCGGTGATCGGCGGCGCCTACGAGCGCCCGAAGATCGTCGAAGACCTCGAGATGGCGCTCGGCGAGATGCAGATCGAATGGATCCAGGTCCCCGACTCGAGCCCGTCGATCGGCAAGACGCTGGCCGAGTGCGGGTTTCGCGCGAAGCTAGGCATCACCGTAATCGCGATTCTCCGGGAGCCTGAATCCGTCTCGGGAGCGCGCCCGGAGGACGTCGTCAAGCAGGGAGACACGCTCGTCACGGTCGGCAAGGCTGGGCAGTACCCGCAATTCCGCAAGCTCCTGGCCGGCGAGACCGGCGAGCTTTCCTGATGTGCCACGCAGCGTGACGGGGAGCGAGTGGAGCTAGCCGGGCTCGAACCGGCGACCTCCTGGGTGCGATCCAGGCGCTCTCCCAGCTGAGCTATAGCCCCGCGGCCCCCAGGGTAGCCGAATGAAGGGCCAACAGGCTTGGCGATTCAGAAGAATTTCAAGCGCGGTTGTGGTTGACGAGCTCGATGTTGTTCCCGTCAGGATCGAGGACGAACGCGGCGTAGTAGCCCTCGTGGTAGACCGGGCGCTCTCCAGGAGGCCCGTTGTCCCGGTGGCCCGCTTCGGTCAGAGCGCGATGGAACTCGTCCACTGTGGAGTTCCGGTCGACCGGGAATGCAATGTGAACGTGCTCCGTCGGGGAGCCGGAGACAACCGAGAAGGAGGCCCGCTCGCCGACGAACTGCGCACGGTTTGGCGACTCGTGCTGCAGCCGAAAACCGGCGTACGGCGCAACCGCGGCGTAGAACTGCTTCGACGCCGCCACGTCGGCGACCCGCAGCCAGAGGTGGTCGACCCCGGGACGAGTGTCGCCGTGGTGGACGGCTTCGACATTGTTGCCGTCGGGGTCCCGGAGGAAGGCGCCGTAATAGTCGTCCCGGTACTCGGGCCGCAGCCCGGGGAATCCGCCGTCGCGGTAGCCGGCGTCCGTGCCCGCGCGCCAGAACTCGTCGACGTGCGCCCGCGACAGCGCTGTGAACGCGATGTGCAGCCGGCGCGTCACCGGCTTGTCCTCGGTCGCCGCCGAGAGCGAGAAGTCGTCCCACTCGGGGAACCGCTCGTCGCTGTAGGTCTGCTCGATCCCCAGCGGGGACAGGACCGTCTCGTAAAAGCGCTCGGAGGCCTCGCGATCCGAGGCACGGATCGTGACGTGGTCGAACAAGCGACGGCTATCTTCGCGCCGTGCCCGACCGTGTGCTCACGCAACGCGAGCTGAACCGCGCCCTCCTGGCCCGGCAGCTGCTCCTCGAGCGCGCGAAGACACCCATTCCGAAGGCCCTCGACCGGATCGCCGGGATCCAAGCTCAGTACGCGCCCTCGATGTACGTCGGGCTCTGGTCTCGGATCGAAGGCTTCGAGCGCGACCAGCTGACCCGTGCGCTCGAGCGCGGGAGCGTCGTCCAGGGAACGCTGATGCGCGCGACGATCCACCTCGTCTCGAAGGGCGACTACTGGCCGTTCGCGGCCGGGATCCGTAAGGACCAACTCGAGTGGTGGTTACGCGTGCACGGGAGGGGCACGGACACCGCTGAGCTGAAGGCCGACGCGCGCAAGGTGAGACTCGCAATGGCCGGGAAGACCCTGGGCCGCGCTGAGCTCGAGAAGGTGCTCGGCAAGCGTCTCGGGTTCAGCGGCCTCGCGCTCGACCTCGTGCGCGTCCCGCCGTCAGGCACCTGGGAGCGCCGGCGTGCCGATCTCTACGCACTCGCAGGGGACTGGGTAGGGCCGGAGGATTCCAAGCCCGGCGAGGGCATTGAGCACCTCGTCCGGCGCTACCTCCGGGGATTCGGCCCGGCGCGTGCGACCGAGATCGCGGACTGGGCTGGCCTCAACGTAAAGACGATCCGGCCCGCGCTCGAGCGGCTCAGCTTGCGTCGTTTCCAGGACGGGCAAGGCAAGAAGCTCGTCGACCTCCCCCGCGCGCCGCTCCCCGACCCGGACACGCCCGCGCCGGTCCGCTTTCTCCCCGTCTGGGACGCGACGCTACTCGTCCATGCGCGGAGGGCGGGGATCCTGCCCGAGGAGTACCGGTCCCGGGTCTTCAACGTCAAGACCCCGCACTCCGTGAACACGTTTCTTGTGGACGGCCAGGTCGCCGGAACGTGGCGCCACGAAAAGGGGCGCGTGAGCTTGGAGCCGTTCGGTCGGCTTTCGAAGGCTGTGCGGAGTGAGCTCGACGAGGAGGCCGAACGGCTAGCCGCGTTCCACGTGTGAGCCACCGACGATCGCCTCTCGGCCGTCGTCGAACCTGACGAGCGCCTTGCCCTTACCGTCGTAGTCCGGCGACCAGACGACGAGGGTCGCCGCCTCACCGCCGACGCGGCACGGCTTGGTCCCCTCATTGTCGATCCCGCGCCAGACGCGGATGAACGGGTTCACCTCCCACTCTCGCCCGATCGTGGTTTCGTCCGTATGACCCGGGAGGACGCGGGTCTGGTGCGGAAGTTGCATGAGGACGTCCATCACGGAACGCTTGATCGCCGGCACGTCGCTCCCGCCCCCGACCGCGTCCTTGAAGAGGATGTCGCCCGAGAAGCAGGTCTCGCCGTTGACGACGAACGCGAGGTGGTCTTCCTTGTGTCCCGGGGTGGGCAGCGCCGCCACGTAGAGGCCGCCCACCTCGAGCGGACCGGTCACCACTTCGAGCCCGAGCTCGTCCTCGTGCTCGATGTGGTCGGGATCGGCGTGCGTGCGGAGGACATAGCTCGGCTCGACGTGCCACTTCTCGGCCGCGGCCAGCAGGGGCTCGAGCGGAGCTCCCGTATCCACGAACACCGCCGAGCCGCCCTCCTCGTCGGCGACGAGATAAGCGTTCGAGAGCCAGCCCGGATGCAGCGACCGTTCGACGAGCACGCCGCTAGGCTACTTCGACTACCGACGAGGAGGAGCAATGGCAGGCCTGATCGAACGCGCTGTGACCGTCATCCAAGCGAAGCTCTCGAAGCTGATCGGTCGCGCGGAGGACCCGCGCGAGACGCTGGACTACTCATATGAGAAGCAGCTCGAGATGCTGCAGAACGTCAAGCGGGGGATCGCCGACGTCGTCACCGCGAAGAAGCGGCTACAGCTTCAGGCTCAGAAGCTCGAGCAGGGCGTCGTCAAGCTCGACTCGCAGGCGCGTGAGGCGATCGGCGCCGGCCGGGAGGATCTCGCCCGCACCGCACTCGAGCGCAAGGTCGGCGTCCAGACGCAGCTGCAGGACCTCGACCGCCAGACGCAGGAGCTCGAGGCCCAGCAGCAGAAGCTCGTCGAGAACGAGCGAACACTGTCGACCCGCATCGAGTCCTTCCGCAGCGAGAAGGAAGTGATCAAGGCGCAGTACTCGGCCGCCGAGGCGCAGGTCAAGATCGGCGAGGCCGCGACCGGCATCGGCGACCAGATGGCAAACACCGGCCAGGCGGTCCAGCGGGCTCGGGAGAAGACCGAGGAGATGCAGGCGCGCGGCCAGGCCATGGACGAGCTGATCGCCTCGGGCACGCTCGAGGACGTGACGAGTGACCAGACGCAGCTCGACCGCGAGCTCGCCCAGATCGCCTCGCAGAGCGAGGTCGACAAGGAGCTCGAGAAGATGAAGGCCGAGGTCGGCGCCGGCGCGGGTCAGAAAGAGCTCGAGCAGTAACGCACGTCACGACCTGGGAGGAGGCCGAAGCCGGAACAACCGGAATCGGCGTCTTCCGCAAGGAGCTCGGCCCCGGGGAGAGACTCAGGCCTGCACCACGGGCGGACGAGGAGATCGTCTTCGTCCTGAGCGGAAACGGCGTCACGCGGGAAGGCAACGAGCTCGGTGAGGGCCACTGCCTCGTGCGCCTGGCCAATGAGCAGCCGCACGGGCTCGTCGCTGGGCCGAGCGGCCTGGACGTGCTGTCGTTCTCAGCGCGGGCCGGGGGGCCGCCGGCGGGCGGCTTGGGCCAGACCATCCACCTACGAGACGTCGATCCGGTCACGTTCGACAAGGACGAGTACGGTTGCGTCGACCGTGATCTCGGGCGCGCGGCGGGGTCCGTGCGCGCAGGCCTCGTCCACCTCGTCGTCGAGCCGGGGAAGCTCAATTGCCCGCCGCACTGCCACTCTGCCGAGGAGGAGCTCTTCGTCGTGATCGACGGCGAGGGCGCCTGCCTGCTCGGTGACGAGGAGCACCCGATGCGGCGAGGCTCGGTCGTCGGCCGCCCGCCCGGCACCGGCGTCGCCCATGCCTTCCGCGGTCCGCTGACGCTGCTCGCCTACGGCACTCGCGACACGAACGACGTCTGCTACTACCCGCGCACGAAGAAGATCCACTGGCGTGGTCTCGGCGTCGCCGCGCGAATCGACAACTTGGAGCCCTGGCGGGGTCTCTAGATCGGGAGGTCGAAGAGGGCGAACCAGCGCGAGAGGTCCTGCTCGATCGGCAGCTCCTTCTCCAGCTTCGCCTTCAGCTCGAGCTCGTTCGCGTTGTCCCGCTCCTTGTCCGCCTTCGGGATGAAAGGCCAGAACGCTCCACGCTTGAAGCCGTAGATCAAATACAGCGGGTGCTCGCCGCCGTCGAAGCGAAAGACCCCGGCGAGGAGCTGCTCCCCGAACCCGTGCGACACCAGCTCGGACGCAACGAGGTGGACCGTGTTGATCAGGTCCTCGAAGTCGTTGTCCTCGACGATCAGCCACTCGTAGCCGAACTCGTCGCCGCGCCGGCTCACCCGCGAGGCCGCCTCCTGCGCTACGACGTCGAGCAGCTCCTGCATCTCGTTCTCGGCGCGGACGTACTCCTGCGCGGACATCGGCTTGAAGAGCACAGCGGCCTTGCCGGAGGGCTTCAGCCCGAGCTCGACCTCGAGCGTCACTCGTGCCGCGGACACCGCGAACAGCTTGTCGCCGGCCGCCTTCTTGAGCTTCTTGCGCCCGAAGAGGACGTTGCCGAGGCCCACCGGCGCTAGAGCTCGACTGGGCGGCCCATCTCGCGCGAGATCGCGGCGAGGCGGGCGAGCCGCTTCTCGAGCGGCGGGTGCGTCATGAAGAGCTCGGCGAAGCCGCGCTTGACGCTCGTCGGAACGATGAAGAACGCGTTCATGCCGGCGACCTCGCGCAGGTCGCGCTGCGGGATCTGCGAGATCTTGCTGGCGATCTTCTGGAGCGCGCTCATCAGGTACTCCGGGGTGCCCGTGATGAGCGCTGCGCCGCGGTCGGCCGCGTACTCGCGATAGCGCGAGAGCATCATCATCAGCACGTAGCTGATCACGTACGTGACGATCGAGATCGCGAGCATGATCAGCCAGACTGGCGCTCCACCCCCGCGGTCGCGGCCTCCACCGCCGAACATGCCGCCGTAGAGGCCGAAGCGCGCAAGCATTGCCGAAACCATGGCGAAGAAGCTGGCGATCGTCATCACCATCACGTCGCGGTTCGCGATGTGGGTGAGCTCGTGCGCGATGACGCCCTCGATCTCCTGGGGCTCGAGGCGGTTCCAGAGCCCCTGCGTCACCGCGACGACAGATTTCTTCTGGCTGCGGCCGGTGGCGAAGGCATTCGGGACGTCGGTCGGAATCACTGCCACCCGCGGCTTCGGCAGGTCGGCCATCGCCGCGAGGCGCTCCACCATGTCGTGGAGCTCGGGGGCCTCTTCGCGCTCGACCACCTTGGCGCCGGAAGCAAGCAGCGCGATTTTGTCTGACGTGAAGAACTGGACGAACGAGAGGATGCCGAGGATGAGGACGATTCCGAACACGCCCACGCCCGTGAACTGGACGAGGGCGACGAAGAACGCGACGTAGAGGAGCCCGAGGACAAACATCGTCATGCCCATGCGGAAAGAGAGACCGACATCGCGCCCGTATGCCTTGCGTTCCATGTGGGCAATTCTACTTACGGGGGTGCTCGCCACCGCGCTCCTCTGGGCCGCGCCCGCGCGTGCGGACCATGTCGGCGTGTACACGGGCCCGGATGCGCCTGCGTTCGCGAAGAAAGCGTCGGGGCTCCTGATCCCGGGACGAGGCCCCGAGGTCAGTCGGGAGGAGGCGCTCGACGCGCTGGAGGGCATCCCGCCGCCCCTGTGCCCGTGCGAGTACGTCGTGCTGCTCCGTGTGCCCTCCGGCAAGCATGCGAACGACCGCCGGTACCCGATCGCGATCGCGGGGCCGGGCTACGAGGGCCTCCTCGTCTCGGATCGCACGCGCGTACCCGGGCTCGTCTCGATTTACGACGTCAAGCCGACCGTCGAGGCGCTCGAGGAGGGCCGCGAACCGCCCGTCACGTCCCACGCCGAGCCGAACGTGCCGGAGAGGCTGGACGCCTTGGACGCACGGCTCGACGACCTCGACGACTCGCGGACGTCGGCGGGCCTCGCGCTCGCGGCGCTCATGCTTGCGTTTGCGCTCCTGGCTCGAGCTCGCCGCTCGGCTTTTTGGGCCAGGGCTTCGCTCCTCATCGTTCCGGTTGGTCTGAGCACCGCGCTCGCGCTCAGCGCGCTCGAGGTGACCGAGCCCGCCACGGTGGTCGCCATCCTGGCGGTGATAACAGCAGCCGGGGCTCTCGTCCTCGCTCGGTTCACGCGAAACCCGTTCGCGTTCGCGGCGGCGCTCCTGGCGATCTTCCCCGTCTACCTCCTCGTGCTCACGACCTCCACCGAGACGAGCTCGCTCGCCGTCATCGGGCCTCGTCCGGAGAACGGCGGTCGCTTCTACGGGTTCAACAACCAGCTGGAAACGCTCGTGCTCGCACCCGCCCTGCTCGGGGCCTACCTGCTCGGGCCGCGACTCCTGCCGGCCGTCGGGTTGCTCGCCCTCGTCACCGTCGGCGCGAGCTTTGCCGGTGCAGATGGAGGGGGCCTGCTCGTGCTCCTGGCCGGCTTTCTCTTCCTGTGGCTGCGGCTCCGCGGAGTTCCGCTGACGCTACGCAACCTCGCGCTAACGGGGGGCGCTGTCCTCGTGCTCGGGCTTGCACTCGTCGGCCTCGACGCCGCCTTCGGAGGGGAGAGCCATGTGACCAGATCGATCGAAGAAGGCCCCGTGCACATTGTCGGCGACATCGCGGACCGGCTGGGCGCATCTGCGAAGGGCGTCGTTTCGTCGTGGCACTCGGCCCTCGTCGTCGGCGTCTCGATCCCGGTGCTGGTCTGGGTCGCGCTGCGCCGTCCACGCTCTGCCATCCTCGACGCATTGCTCGTCGCGATCGCCGTCTCGCTGATCGTCAACGACGCGCCACGCGAGGTGTCGGGGTTCGGCGCGCTCTCCGCGCTGGCCGTGCGCTTCTGGCACGAGACCGCCGAACGTCTTGAGTAGACTCGCCGCGATGCGACGCGCGGGCTTGATCGTCCTTTTTGCCACGTTCCTGGTGGGTTGCGGCGGCGGCGAGACCGTCTCGCCAACGGGGCCGGTCGAGGGCACGCTGCCCAAGGCAGAAGCGGGGAACCCGGCCCAGGGGAAGGCGCTCTTCGTCTCCGAGGGCTGCGGCGGCTGCCACACGTTCAAGGCGGCGGGAACCAGCGGCAAGACGGGCCCGGACCTCGACAAGACCCTGAAGGGCAAGGACGAGGCCTACATCCGGGAGTCGATCGTCGACCCGAACGCGAAGGTCGCGCCAGGTTTCCAGCCCGGGGTCATGCCTCCGTACGGCGAGACGCTCGAATCGAAGCAGGTCGCCGACCTGGTCGCGTTCCTCTCCCAGCAGCAGAGCTAGACGTGATCGACCTCCGGGCCGCTCGCGCCGAGCCCGAGCGCCTGCGGGCGGCCGTCGCGCGCAAAGGCGCTGGCGAGGCTTTCGACCGACTGCTCGAGGCGGACGCCCGCTGGCGTGAGCTCGTACCGCAGGTGGATGAGCTGCGTGGCCGTCAGAAGCTCCAGGGCAAGCCGACTCCGGAGCAGGTCGAGGAGCTCAAGCAGGTCAAGGAGGACCTGAAGCGCCTCGAGGGCGAGCTCGCCGAAGCCGAGCAGGCCCGTGACGCTGCTCTCGAGGCGGTGCCGAACCCGCCACACGAATCCGTCCCCGACGGCGCGACCGAGGAGGAGGCCGAGGTCCTCCGCGAGGTGGGCGAGCACCCAGAGCTGGCCGAGGCGAAGGACCATCTCGAGCTTGCGCGCTACGACATGGAGCGTGGTGCCCGACTCTCGGGGTCGCGGTTCGGCTACATCGTCGGCGGTGCCGCGCTCCTCTCGCTCTCTCTCTACCGGTTCGCGCTCGACCGACTCGTGGCCGAAGGATTCACGCCGGTGCTGCCGCCCGTGCTCGTGCGCGAGGAGGCGATGTACGGCACCGGCTTCTTCCCCGCGGAGAAGTCCGAGTACTACGAGATCGGAGACGACGGTCTCTACCTGACGGGCACGTCCGAAGTGGCCTTGGCCGGCCTGCACATGGGCGAGATCCTCGAGGCCGACGAGCTGCCGCTCCACTACACCGCGTTCTCGGCGAACTTCCGCCGCGAGGCGGGCGCGGCCGGGCGCGACACGCGCGGCATGTTCCGCGTGCACCAGTTCAACAAGGTCGAGATGTTCGCCTACGTTCGTCCGGAGAGCTCGTGGGACGAGCTGGAGCGAATCCTGGCCATCGAGGAGGAGCTTGTGCAGGCGCTCGGCCTTCCCTACCGGGTCCTGAACATCCCGACGGGCGAGCTCAGCTCCGCGGCGGCCAAGCGCTACGACATCGAGGCGTGGTTCCCGAGCCAGGAGCGCTACCGGGAGATCACCTCGTCCTCGAACACCACCGACTTCCAGGCCCGCCGGCTCGGCATCCGCTACCGCGGCGAGCAGGGCATCGAGCACGTCCACACGCTGAACGGCACAGCGGTCACCGACCGTTGGGCGCTCGCGATCCTGGAGAACTTCCAGGGCGACGTGCCGGACGCGTTGAAGCCGTTCGGCGCGCCGGACCGGATCGAGCCGGGCTCCTAACTACACTCGTGACCGGGCGGGGTGCCGGAGCGGTCTAACGGGACGGTCTTGAAAACCGTTGGCTCTTCACGGGGCCCGTGAGTTCGAATCTCACCCCCGCCGCTCATGCAAGTGCGCATAATCGACGATCCCGGTGCCTTCCTCGAGCGGGCCGGCGCGATGCTGCTCGAGGACGAGGCGCGGCACAACCTCATGCTCGGGCTCGCCTCGACGCTTCGCGACCACCCGGAGCGGTATCCCGACTTCCGCCTGTGGCTGGTCGAGCAGGACGGCGAACCTATCGGCGCCGCACTGAGGACGGCGCCGCACAACCTTGTCCTCGCGCGCGCGCGCGACACAAGTGCAATCGACGCTCTTGCAGAGGCCGTGGACGACGCGCTTCCCGGGGTCGTCGGCGCGTTGCCCGAGGTCGAGCAGTTCGCTCGCGCGTGGGCGTCGAGGAACGGCGCCACTCCGGAGCGCCGAATCGCCCAAGGGGTCTTCGCGCTCGAGCGAGTGGAGCCCGTCACCGGTGTGCCCGGCGCCATGCGCCTCGCCACGTCCGACGACCGCCCGCTGTTGATGGAGTGGTTTCTCGCCTTCGGCGTCGAGGCCCTCTCGCACCCTGACGAGGAGCGTCTAGCGCGTGAGCTCGACCACCGGCTCTTGGCCGACGACGCCGGGGTCGTTCTATGGGAGCACGACGGCGCAGTCTCGCTGGCCGGCTTCGGCGGCCCGACGCCGAACGGGATCCGGATCGGGCCGGTCTACACGCCACCGGAGCTGCGCGGGCGGGGTTACGCCTCCGCGCTGGTAGCCGAGCTCTCGTCGAGCCTGCTCGCGTGCGGGCGGCGATTCTGTTTCCTGTACACCGACCTGGCCAACCCGACGTCGAACAGGATCTACGAGCGGATCGGCTACGTCCGCGTCTGCGAGTCGGCCGAGATCGAGTTCGTGCACTTCTAAAGCCAGACCAGGAAGTAGACGAGGAGCGCCACCGCACACACGAGCAACGTCACTGCTGCAATCTGAGCCAGCCGTGAGTCCTTCGGTGCGGGCTTGACGTGAACGATCAGATAGGCGTTCTCCGACTCGCCGGCGACGCGAAGGCTCGCGCCGTCCTCGACGCCCGGCGGGATCCGGACCTTGATCGTGCGCTCGGTGGCCAACTCGCCAAGTCCTTCGCAATGACCGCAACGGGTCTGAAACCGCCCGTCACCGCCACACTCGGGGCACGGTTCGACCTGCAGCCACCGGCCGACCCCGAGGCCCGGCGACACCCGCACCGTCCCCTTGCCCATGCACGTGTCGCAGACCCGCACCTCGGTTCCGGGCGCGACACCCGAGCCGTCGCAGGTCATGCAGACGTCGGCGTCGACGATCCGCACCTGCCGGCGCACGCCGCGAGCCGCCTCGTATTGCTCGAGCTCGACATCCCCGAGCACTCGCGGCCAGTCGGCCGGAGAGCCGTTTTCGAAACCGGCCCCTCGACTCCGATAGCCGAAGTGGTCGTAGAGGAACCGTGAGCGCGGCTTGGAGAGAGCGCTGTACGCGGCCGAGACCTCACGGAACCGCTCTTCGGCGTCCGGCGACTGCGAGACGTCGGGGTGCAGGTCGCGCGCCAGGCGCCGAAAGGCGCGGCTGATCTGCTCGTCGTCGGCCGTCTTCGGCACGCCGAGCACCTCGTAGTAGTCGCGCTTGGGCTGCGTCACGCTCCTCGCGCGAAGGCTACGCGTTCGATCGGGCCTTTCCCCGTACCTTGTTCGCCCTCACGAGCGTTTAGATAACGGGATGAGAATCCTGCGGCGGCGCACCCTGACCACGGTCGGCCTCGCGCTTCTGTGCGCGATTGCCTTTGGCGTATGGTCGGCGGGCGCGCGCGGCGAGATCCAGCCGCCGCCACTCCCGCCCGTGCCACCACTCCCTCCCCCTCCGGTGCTGCCCGTGCCAACGCCACCGCTTCCTCCCCCTCCGGTGCAGGTGCCAACCTTGCCGAGACCACCCGCTTTGCCGAGACCACCCGCTGGGCCCGTGCCCCCCTCGGTCCCCCGAACCCCAGTTGCGACACCTCGGCTACCTGCGCCACCGCCTGCGACCGCCACGCCCGCCGCACCGGTCGAGGGACCGGGAGGCGCCACGGGCGGAGGGGCCTCATCGGCAAGTGGGTCGTCCCGCACCTACACGGGCAGCGCCTCTGAGCCCTTCGCGCGCTCGGAACGGCCGCCGGCACGTGTCGTCCGCGTCACCTCCTCGCGTGCATGGATCTCAATCTCGGGCCCCCGCGGTCGGAGAGAGACGACCCTGACGTTCGTCCTCTCGAAGCCCGGTCTCGTCGAGTTCGTGCTCGTGCAGGTCGCGCCGGATTGCCGACTAATGGGGCGCTTCCGTGTCAACGGTCGCGCCGGCACGAACCGAGTGCGCTTCCGTGGACGCATCAAGGGACGGGCGCTGCGCCCCGGGACGTATGTCATTCGCGTACATGCCCTTCCCGCCCGTGGCAAAGCGCTGGTGGAAACGAAGCTCGTGGTCTTCAAACACAGGCCGCTGCCCGAGGAGTTGGGAGCTGCACAGGCGTCGAACACCTGCAGAAGCTCGGACGCGGGCGGCGAAAGCACGCGCGGCGGGACGGGGCCATTCGCCGGTGCCGCCAAGGACGGCAAGCTCCAGGTCTCACGACGCAGCGAAGGGCCTGGGCCCATCCGCGTCGGCCACAGCAAAGGCAAGACACCCATCGGCGTGTTGGGCGTGCGCTTCACGCGCGCAGCCGATGCGGTCAAGGAGGTCCCCGCAATCCTCTTCGTCCTGCTCGGGATCGCGATTGGACTGCTCGCCACCGCCGCGATGCCGCTCCGCTTCATCCCGAGTGCGCACATGGCCGCCGTCCTCGCTTACCGGCGCACCTTCGTCGCGCTGGTCGGCGCGGTCACTCTGGCCTCGGTCGCCGTCGTCTACGCCCTGGCGTAAACCTAGGCAACCATCAGAGCGTCGAGCTCGCGCTCGACCGAGAGCCGTTCGAGCGCCTGCGTCTCGATCTGGCGGACGCGCTCGCGGGTGAGCCCCAGCCGCTTCCCAATCTGCTCGAGCGACTGCGGATCCGGGTCGCCGTTCAGTCCGAAGCGCATCTTCACGACCTCGCGCTCGCGTTCGGGAAGCTTGGCCACGGCCTTCTGGACCGCTTCCCGTCGGAGGCTGATCGTGAGCTCCTCCTCGGGCGGCGGCTCGTCACCGGACACGAGCTCGCCGAGCGTCGTGTCGCCCTCCTTGCCCACGGGCTTGTCGATGCTCGTCACCGCCCGGGCTGCGCTTCGCACGTCGAGCACCTGCTTGAGAGGAAGCTTGGCCTGCTCGGCGAGCTCTTCCTCGGTCGGCGGGCGGCCCAGCTTAGCGAGCAGCTCCCGCTCGGCGCGCGCCATCTTGGCCTCGCGGTCGGCGATGTGCACGGGGATGCGAATCGTCCGCGCCTTGTTGGCGACGCCGCGCTGCACGGCCTGGCGGATCCACCACGTGGCGTAGGTCGAGAACTTGTAGCCCCGCCGCCAGTCGAACTTCTCGACGGCTCGAATGAGCCCGATGATCCCCTCCTGGATCAGATCGAGGAGAGACAGGCCGTGACCCTGGTACTTCTTCGCGATCGACACCACGAGGCGCAGATTGGAGTTGACCATGCGATCCTTGGCCTCGCGGTCGCCACGCTCGATGAGCTTCGCCAGCTCGACCTCCTCCTGGGCCGTCAGGAGCGGATAGCGCGCCATCTCGTTGAGAAACAGTTGCAGCGCGTCCGTCGTTGCCACGGCGAGATCCCCGTTCACGTAGGTCGACTCCTTGCTCTCCTTTCCGCAGTCGTCGCGGACCTCGATACCGCGCTCGTCCAGCTGCTCGTAGAGCTGCTGCAGCTCGTCGTCGCCGATCTCCAGCGAGTCGACGAGGTCGTTGAGCGCGGACAGCTCTGCGCACCCTTCGTCCTGGGCAGCTTCGATAAACGCTTGGAGACGGTCGTCGGCCATCAGATGCTTGTTCCCTGACAGCTAGAGGTTAATCCCAACGATGCCGTCCCGCCACATCGCGCCGGGTAGGGTCGAGACCATGGAGACGTCGCCAGAGCGCGTCTTCCTCGAGGGCCTCGAGCGCGGTCTCGAGTCGGGTGCCGCGCAAGAGCCCGATGCTGCGCTTTCGCTGATCGCCGGCCGCGAAGTAGAGCTCGACGAGGACGAGCTGCGAGGTGCCCGCCGGCGCGCCCTCCAACTCCTCGCAACCGGGGGCGATCCCAGGCGAGGGTCAGGGCTCGAGCTCGAAGGGCGCGCCGTCGGGGCCCTGGCGGAAGACCTCGACGACTCTGCTCGTCGCGAGGCTCTCGCAGCGGGGCTCGAGCAGCTGCGCCGCACGGCTGACGGCCTTCCTCGCGTAGTCGAGCGCATCGACCGGCTCTCGTCCGACCCGGGCTTTGCGTGGCGCTGGTTCGCCTGCATCCTGCTCGCCGAGGAGCTGGAGGACGACTAGACGCTGCGCTACCCTGCGCGGCGGGATGGCATGGCTATCCCTCGAAGCAGTTAGGGCTCTTGTGTTTTGTCCGTTTCGGCCGATGTAGGAACTGTCCGGCCCAGTCAACGGCGTTTCCACACGGAGGTTCAGGTTGCTCAAGCGAAGCCTCGCGCTCATAGTCGCGTTTTCCGCGTTCGCTGCACTCTCCGCGGCCGCTTCCGCGTCGGAGATGATCGACCGCAACGCGAAGGGCGCACGGCTCGCTGTGAACAACAAGGGCACGGCCCTCCTTACCTACCGGGCGCGCGGGCGGGTACACCACGTCCTCGCCTGGGGCGCGGTCAATGCTCGCGTCCCCACGCGCGGCGCGCGGCAGGTCGCTTTCCGAGTCGACTATTCCGGAGGCTGGGGATCCCAGCGCCGCCTCGTGTGGCGCAACTTCAAGAATTCCTGCGGCCAATACCAAGGACCTCAGCTGCAGCACCTGGTCGCCGCGTGCACGGCAGCGGACGGATCGCACTGGGCGATTCAGAAGTGGCAGCGCATGTTGCCGCCCTACGGTTTCCGCCCCACGGCAGCCGAGTCGGTCGTCGAACTGCACTTGTCCCATTGGGCCGGCGAACTGCCCGAGTTCGTCGTCAAGCAGGACTGGGTCTACCGCAACTACGACCATCTCTACGGCTGGCTTCGCTACAAGAACACGGGCGTCTACGGGTTCAAGAACACGAAGTACGGCGCGCCGCTCGACTCCTGGGGCCGCAACATCTTCGTCGACACGTTCAACTCGAGGTACGGCCGCGGCTGGAAGCGCGAGAACGCATTCCTGACGCACACCGGCAGCGGCGCGTTCTGCTACGGCTTCTACCCTCATTCCTGGCGCGGTCAAAGGCGACCCGCGGGGGATGGCCAGGTTTACCGCGCATCGGTCATGGGGCCAGGGGTGACGCCGATTCTCTTCTGGACCGCTCCGGCCTTGCCAAGCTTCGACGCGACGCTCGAGCAAGACGCGAACTCGGAACAGGCACAGCTCTTCACTGGCGACAAGTGTCGCGCCAAGTAGCCGTCTAGCAAGTCATCGACCCTATGATCGGCGCGTGGCCGCCGACGACCTGCGCGCGCTCCTGCGCAACGTCCCCGCTCCCGTCTCGGTGGTCACCGTCGACGTCGAGGGTGAGCGACTCGGGCTGACGGTCGCTTCCCTGCTCTTGTTGTCACTCGAGCCCCCCTTACTGGGCATCGCGGTCAGCCACCAGGCAGCCCTCCATGAGCTCCTGCGGCAAGCGGAGAGCTTCGGGATCAGCCTGCTTGCCGGCGACCAGGAGCGCCTCGCCGGCCACTTCGCGCGCGGCGTGCCGCCGATCGGGCTCTGGGAAGGAGTCGACGTTCGCGAGAGGGCGGGCCCGCCGCTCCTCGAAGGAGCCGTCGGCTGGATCACGTGCGAGCGGGTAGACGAGCATGCCACCGGCGACCACACACTGTTCGTCGGAGAGGTGACGGGCGTAGAGCAAGGCCCCGGACGCGACGCCCTCGCCTACGTGCGGCAGACCTGCGGCTCGCTCTGACTAGCGGCGGCCGACCAGCAGGGTAACCCTGAAGTTGCGCGCTCGTACCGCGCCGCCCCGTGGGCTCTGGCCGATGACGCGGCCGACGCGCCGCGAGCGGGCCCTGCGCACCCTGCCGACTCGGCATTTGCGGGCGAGGATCCT
>Ga0190265_10000760_pt1 | contig 21519 bp, 13 predicted proteins | sample Popmic124T_FD_133135 | JGI IMG/M metagenome (GOLD analysis project Ga0190265, IMG submission 133135) | Populus adjacent soil microbial communities from riparian zone of Indian Creek, Utah, USA - 124 T | ecosystem: Environmental > Terrestrial > Soil > Riparian zone | place: USA: Utah | collected...
GACCCGCACTCGCCGCACTGCGGTAGGGCAGGGCGCTGGCGCGGATTCTGGCACGCCCAGCTCGGGTGGCTCGTTCAGAAGGTCCCCACGGCGCACGAGGAGATCGCGCTTTCCAGGCGTTTCTGTCCCAACTTCAAGCGGCAGCACCCATACGCCGCGTCGTTCCATGATCGGAGACGCCTCCTGCGCTTTCACCTCGTCGCCGTGGCACTTGCCTTTCTCGGTGGCGCGCTGTGGGAAGCCCGCTCCCTCACCGGCATTGCCGGCGGTTGGTACACCGGAGTGTCGTGCGTCGTATGGGGCATTGGGTTCCGCAGTGTATTCACGCTGCATGTCACGAGCTTCGTAAACTCCGTGACGCACCTCTGGGGCTCGAGGAACCACGAGATCGCGGACCGGTCGGTGAACAATCCGCTCGTCGCCGCGGTGAGCTTCGGTGAGGGATGGCACAACAACCACCACCGCAACCCATGGGCCGCGAATCACGGCTTCAACACGTCGCGTTGGGAGATTGACGTCTCGTTCGCGCTCATCTACGCGCTCGGCCGGCTCGGTCTGGTCTGGAACGTGCGGGTCCACGATCCCACCACCAGGTCGCGTGTGCTGTTGTTTCCGCGCGTTCCGGCGACGCAGACGGCGCAACCAACGGCGGCCACGGAGGCTGCCTCCGACAACGCAATCCAGTGAGGAAGCCGTGGACCTCGATACTCTACCGTTCTACGTCTACCTGTTGCCCGTGTTTTGGATCTTCATCGCGATAGAGGTCGTCTGGCGGCGCCGACGAGGAAAGTCGTACGCCTGGAAAGCCGCGTTCGGCTCGATCGTGGTCTTCATTGGTCACATCAGCTCGGGGATCGCGGAGCAGATCTGCACCGGTCCGATCTGGGTCAGCGCTCTAGCCAACAGTGTCTCGATCATCGACCATGACGCGTGGTGGAGCTGGGTTCTGGTGTTCATCGGCGTCGAGTTTGCCTATTACTGGCAGCATCGCTGGTCGCACGCGATTCGCTGGGTATGGGCCACGCACGCCGTGCACCATAGCTCGAACGATCTCACGTTCATGGCGGCGGCTCGGCTTCCATGGACCAGTGCGATCTCCGGTCAGTTCCTGGTCTGGATTCCGCTCGTGCTGCTCGGCTTTCCTCCGGAACGCGTCGGATTGTTCGCCGGGCTGAATCTGAGCTATCAGTTCTTCATTCACACCGAGATGTTTCCGCGTCTGGGATTTCTCGAGTGGTTCCTCAATACTCCTTCGCACCATCGCGTCCACCACGCGACGAACGAATGCTACGTCGATCGGAACTTCGGTGGCGTCCTGATCATCTTCGATCGTCTGTTCGGCACGTTCGTCGAGGAGCGACAGGACGTGCCGTGCCGCTACGGACTGACCCCGCCGCTGCTCTCGGCGAACCCAGTCCGCATCGCCTTCAATGAATGGATCAACCTGTTCCGTGACGTGGCACGGGCGAGGACGTGGCGGCAGCGGCTGGTCGCCGCGTTCGGCAGCCCGCAGTGACGCTGCTCACGCGGTGGCCACCGAAAGGTCGGAGGTCGTCGTGTATGGTGGCAGCAGCAGATAGTGATTCTTGATCGGAAGCGCGCCGAGCGACCGCAGATTCGCCTCGATTCGGCGCTTCTGGTGCTCGACCTCCTGCCAGGCGGAGATCAGGTGCTCATGCAACTGCTCGTGGGCGCTCTGCATCGCCTCGGCGATCTCCGTCTCGCCGCTCTCGGCGAGATCGAGGACGCGCGTGAAGAGCGAGTGATACTCGTCGTTGCTGGCGATGCGGAACCTCTCCAGCAGGTCGCTCAGGATCCGCGTGTCGGGATCATCGCGATACGGGCTCAAGTCGTCGGACAACCAATAGCCGAAGGAATTGGCGTTGTGGATCGCGTCTCCGTCGAGGCACGCGCTGATCCCTTCCGACTCATCCGAGCTCAGACATGCCAGGAACCGGCGCTGCTGGCCGAGGGTTGCCAGCGCTCTCCAGGCATGTTCGACGCGCCGGTCCGTGAACTGGTATGGCGCCTCCAGCCCATGAATGGGGTCGATCACCGGCAGAGATCCATCCTTCATCAGGCCGTCTCGTAGAACCTTTCTGGTGAGCGCAGCGGCGTTCGCCACCAGCAGGCGCGAGCTGATCATGTCCTTGGCGTAGCCGCACAACAGCCCGTAGCGCCGGGTGAAGTCGATGTTCTCTCGTAGCCGCTCGAACGTGGAGTACGGATTGAACATGATGAAGCCGGGGACGAGCGGTACCTTCAGCTCACGCAGCAGCTCGATACCCTCGATATTGTCATTCATGCGCGCGCGCTTGCCGTACAGCCTGAGGTCCGCCTCGTTTGCAGCCTCCAGACCCGTGAGCATCCGGTCGAGGCCGACGGCCTTGAGCGTACGGAAGATCGGAACCACGGCGGGCTTGATCGTCTCCAGGCGACAGCTCATGAAGAACCGAATGTTCAGGCGACGCTTGCGAATCGTATCCGCCAGCTCGGTAAACCGCTCGACCGGAGTGCCCGCTCCGTCCTCGAAGGAATCGTCACCGAACAAGATGTACGTCGCGCCGTGATCGCGAATCAGCATCTCGATCTCGTCGAAGACCTTCTCGAGTGACCTGGCGCGCACGGTGTGTCGCTTCGACCAGGCGACGTCGCAGAACGTGCAATAGGCCAGACAGCCGCGTGCAGTGAAAACGGGAAACACGCGGTGGTCTTCGTGATTCTTCATCGGCGAGCGGTCGATCGGCAGAATGCTGCGGTCGGCTATGCCGAGATCCTCGAGATCGGCTACGAGCGGACGAGGCTCGTTCTTGACCACTCTGCCTTCGACACGGTGCACGAGCCCGAGACAGCCATCGAGCGGTCTGCCGGCCATCAATCGCTCGACCAGGTCGGCTACGGTCTCCTCGCCCTCGTTGTACACGAGGCTATCGAGTTGGTCGCACCATTCCATGATGCGCTCGGGCAGCGCCGTCGCTTCCTTGTTGCCAAACGTGAAGTGCGTGTCCGGGAGCAACGGCTTGGTCCGCTGAACGAACTCGCGCGTCTGCAGCAAGTTGTCACATAGGATGGGGCATCCGACCACGTCGGGTGCGGCGGCCACGGTCTCGGCCCAAGCTCTGTCGACGTCGTTGACTTGGTAGTACCGCGCGCTGACCTTCACGCCATCGATCTTCTTGAGCGCCGTACTCAGGTAGCCCAAGCCCATCCAGCCAAAGTCACAGCCACAGAGGACAACGAACCGAAAGCTAAGCGTTTGCTTGCGCGGTCGACGGGGTATCGGTTGGAGGAGGTTCATCGAGTTCTCCTTTCATTGAGTGGGTCGGCGGCAAGGGCGATTCGAAGACCACTTCGAGGTGTTCAGGCGTTTCTAGTCGTCCGTCGCGCCATGCGCTAGCGCGGAGCTCGCGGTGCCCAGCGGCGCGCGGTGTTCGCCGCGCTCGCGCTGGCCCGCTCGCTGACGCACGCCATTGAGCACCCAGCCGATGAAGGTATACCGAACGAAGTAACGATACGTAACGAGGCACGTGAACGCGGTGCCGATGCACACGATCAAGAACTTGAGCAGCGGTGGCAGATTGATACCCAGGAGCAGCGTCTGAAGGCCGACCACCGGAAACACGTGAAATAGGTACGACCAGTACGAGGAGTCGGAAAGATACCGCCAGATCGGGCCTCGCACGCGGACCCAGCCATGGAAAAATCCGATCGCGCCGAGCACGACGAACCAGGTGTAGAGCGAGGTCGTAACCACCATGCCGAGATCGATCGCCAGCGTGGCGCCACTTCCGTCCACACCGCGTTCCATCTGCAGCAGGAAAAAGACGAGCCTGGCGGCTAGACCGATCGCCAGATATGCGATCGACGTCGAGGCGAGAGCGCTTAGGGCCGCGGCGTGGCGAAACAGGAGCCAGCCGAAGGTGAAGAAGGCGAAGTAGTAGACGAAGACGGTCGGTTCGAGCTGCAGGTTGAGACCGTCTGGCTGCAAGGTGCCAGTCCGGTCATGGATCCAGAGCAATGGTGTGGTGGCGGCCGCCAGTAGGACCGGAGCCCAGCGGGTTGTCACGAGGGCGACGAACCAGCGGTCGACCAGTGCCATCAGGCGACCGCCGCGCGCGCGCGCAAGCAATGCGAAAATCGCGGGAACGAGAAACGAGATCAGCAGCAGGTACTGCAGAAACCAGGTATGGAGCGGCAGGTAGCGAACCGGACGTCCACTGGCCAGCGCGAGCAGATGGGCCGTGCCGATGGCTACGGCCACGAAGGGGATTCCGATTCTGACCAGGCGATGCTCGGCGTAACGTTTCCATCCGCTGCGCTGAAAGACCATGTAGCCGAAGAACCCCGAGAGCACGAAGAACACCCTCAGTGTCCATCCCATCGAGAGAAAGACCACGAAGCCGAGTACCGCACTTCGCTCTTGCGCGCGCACGAACCAGCTGAAGCCCTCGGCGTAGCCGAGGGCAGCATGAAAGAAGGCGATGTAGAACATGCACAGCGCTCGCAGGACGTCGAACGCGGGGTATCTCGTTGGCGCGATGGCGGCGGCGGTCATCTGGCATCCCTCCGGCGTCGGTATGCGAAGAGCCCCGACGCGCTCCGTGCAGGAGCGCTACATAGCATGAGAATCCTGGGAGCTGCCTTGTTGCGTTGACGAGCGTGGCTCATGTACGAGGTCAGTTGCGGTCTGTTCGATAATTGTGAAGCGTGACTGGCGCCATGCAAGAGCTCTCGAAAACATCGTTCGTGTTTCATCACATCGGCATTGCCGTCATGGATCTCGAGGCGGCAGTGCAGACCTATCGTCGAGGATTGGGGTACCAACTGGCCGGTGGTCCGTATGTAGATCCGGTGCAGAAGGCGCGAGTTTGCTTCCTTTCCACCCCCGGGAGCCCTTTGCTGGAGCTGGTCGCGCCTGCTGGGGACGGCTCGCGGATCGAAAACCTGGTACGGCGGGGCAGCGGCGCTTACCACACTGCGTACGAGGTCACGGATGTGCACACAGCTCTGGATGAATTGCGAGCCATCGGTTGGATCACCGTGCAGAAACCGGTCCCGGCTGTGGCTTTCGGCGGGCGGCTGATCTGCTGGCTCTACGCGCCGACGCAGCACTTGGTCGAGCTGATCCAGGCGGGAAGCGCGGAACGGAGAGGAAGTGCATGACGTATGAGGAAGCCTTCGGGCACTTGCGCGCCGCGGTGCGCGAGCTCAATCGGCAACTCGCACACGAACGGCGGGTCGCGGCCGAGGAGGACCTGCTGGTCACGGGTCCGGAGGCCGCGCTCGATTCCCTCGGCTATCTGACGCTGGTACTCACCATCGACGCGCAGCTCGCGGGGCAGGGCAGCACCACGGTAGACATGACCAGCCAATTGCTTCCCGACGACGGGGCGTCCGCTCCTCGAACCCTGGGTGCGATTGCCCACCTGCTCGCGAGCATGAGCGATGAAGCGAACGGATAGCGCGTTGCGCTGCCTGATCGTGTCGGACTTCAACGCCGCTAGCTTGGCCGCATTTCTCGAGAACGGTGCGGGCCTGCCGAAGATCAAGGCGGTTTGCGCCGCTCCTGGCCCGGTCGTGCCGGCGCTGCTCGAGCCGGCGACGTTCGCAGCGGGGTATGACCTCGCCGTCGTCTGGTCGAGCCCGGAGGCCAGTATCCCGGCGTACCAGTCCGCGCTGCTACTGGAACCGTTCGACTCCGACGTGCTCTCTGCCGAGGTCGAGCGCTACGCGGACGCGCTCGCAAGCGCCGCCCGCCACGTGCCCTTCGTGCTCGCGACCAGCTGGACACCGGTCTGCCCGACCGTGAGCCTGGGCCTCGCGGCGTACAAGACCGGCGGCCCACGCCTCGTCCTCGATCAGATGAACCTGCAGCTGGCTCGGCGCCTGGCGCTCGAGCCGGCCGTCTTCTTCGTCAACGCAGGTGACTGGGCGCAGGCCGCGGGCGGGAGCCCGCTCAACCCCAAGGCCTATTTTCACGGGAAGATCCCGTACCGTTTCGAGCTCTTCGAAAAGGCCGCTGGCGAGCTCAGAGCCGCGGTGGCGTGTCTGTCCTTGGCGCCGCGCAAGCTCCTGGTCGTCGACCTGGACGACACGCTTTGGGGCGGCGTCGTGGGCGAAGTCGGGGTCGGCGGGCTGAGGCTCGGTGGCCACGACGCTGCTGGTGAGGCGTTCGTGGCGTTCCAACGCGGCCTCAAGAGTCTCGCCAACCGTGGCGTCGTCCTCGCGGTGTTGTCCAAGAATGACGCGACCGTGGCGCTCGACGCGATCAACAGTCACCCGGAAATGATCCTGCGCGAGAGCGACTTCTCGGCCCACCGCATCAACTGGTGCGACAAGGCCGAGAACCTCGTCGAGCTGCTAGAGGAGCTCAACCTGGGACCAGAGAGCGCCGTGTTCATCGACGACAGCCCCGCGGAGCGTGCACGCGTCCGCGACGCTCTGCCGGAAGTGCTCGTACCCGAGTGGCCGCGAGACAAGCTGCTCTACACCGAGGCGCTCGCAGCGCTGCGCTGCTTCGAGGCCCCGTCCGTCAGCCCGGAGGACCGCAGCCGAACGCTCATGTATCGCGCCGAGCGCGACCGTCGAGCGCAGAGAACGAGCTTCACCTCGGTCAGCGAATGGCTCGAGGACCTGGAGCTGCGGGTAGAGCTCCGGCCACTCGACGAGGTCAACCTACTGCGAGTCGCGCAGCTTCTGTCCAAGGTGAATCAGATGAACTTGACCAGCCGCCGGCTGGCCGCCGCTGACCTCTGCAAATGGGCCGCCGCCGAGAGGCACCACATCTGGGCGCTCACCGTGTCGGACAAGCACGGATCTTCCGGGCTCACCGGCGTCGTCAGCTACATCCAGGAGGAGCACGAGGCACACATCGTGGACTTCGTTCTGAGCTGCCGCGTGTTCGGTCGGGAGGTCGAGCTCGTGATGGCACATTGCCTGGCGGAGCATGCCGCCCGAAGCGGTGCGCGCTCGCTGGTTGCGACCTATCTGCCGACGCCGCGGAACAAGCCGTGTGAGCTCTTCTGGCAGAAGCGTTCGGGCTTCGAGCGATGCGGCAACACGTTTACCTGGGATCTGTCCAAGTGGTATCCGATTCCCGCGCACGCGGAGCTCGTGTCGTCGGTGGGCAAATGCCCTTCGCACGCGCGACGACCTCGCTAGTGCTCGAGCTCGGGCGTGTTGATCAATGGCGTGCGCTACTCGGCGGCAGCCATCCGCTGCATCAGGTACGAGACGGCATCTCCGACAGTCTGCAGTTGTGAGTAGTCGCCCTCGGAGATCGTTAGACTGTACATCTTCTCCAACTCGAGACCGAGCTCGACGATGTCCAGCGAGTCCGCCCCAAGGTCGTCGCGGAATGATGCCTGCATCGTGACCTGCTCGCCCTCGACCTCCAGCAGTTTCACTATGACTTCCTTGATCTTGGTGAAGATCTGCGATTCCACGTTGTCCTCCAATCTGGCGGGATGCCGTCCAAGCGGCTAGGGCCTCATGCGACGCGACGAAGCACCAAGGACGCGTTCTGACCACCGAAACCGAAGCTGTTGGTGATCGCAGCGTCCAGGGTCCTCCGGCGCGCCACGTTGGGAATATAGTCGAGGTCGCAGCGGGGATCCGGTCGATCGAGGTTTATCGTGGGCGGAAACTCGCCGCGACTGAGCGCGATCGCGGTGACCACTGCTTCCAGAGCGCCCGCTGCACCGAGCAGGTGCCCGGTCATGCTCTTCGTGCTGCTGACCCAGAGCGAGCGTGCGTGATCTCCGAAGACGCGCTTGATCGCCGTGGTCTCCACGACGTCGTTATAGATCGTCGACGTCCCGTGCGCGTTGATGTAACCGATTTCGCTGGGATTCATCTTGGCATGCGCAATTGCAGCGGACATCGCCGAGGCCGCCCCCGCGCCGTCGCTCTCGGGCTCGGTCAAGTGATAGGCGTCGGCGCTGGCGCCGTAACCTGCGACCTGCGCGTAGATGCGTGCGCCACGCTTTCGCGCGTGGCTCTCGCGCTCCAAGATCAATGCGGCCGCCCCCTCCGCGAGCACGAATCCGTCGCGGTCGACGTCGAACGGCCGCGATGCCAGGGTCGGATCCTGATTGCGCTTTGAGAGCGCGCCGATGCGGTTGAACGCCGCCAGTCCCAAACGTGTAACGGGGCCGTCCGCGCCCCCGGTGATGGCGACGTCGGCCGCGCCCCGCTTGATCATCTCTGCGGCCTCACCGATCGCATGTCCGGAGCTAGCGCATGCCGATGCAATGCAGAAGCTCGGGCCGCGCGCCTGAGCCATGATCGCGATCACACCTGCGGCGATGTTGGGAAACGACGAGGGGATCTTGTGTGGCGACAACAGCATCGGCCCGTGGCTCTCCAGCGTCAGGGTCACTTCGCTCACCTGGTCTCCTGCACCCATCCCGACTCCGAAGATCGTGGCGATCCGTTCCGAAGGAACGCGGGCATCCCCAAGTGCGGCATCCTTGATCGCCTCGGCTGCGGCCACCGCGGCCATGCGTGTAAAAACGGCTTGTCGCCTGGCAGCCTTGCTGCCCAAGACCGTGGCGGCGTCGTATGGAGCGGCGTGCCCTGCAATGCGGATCGGGTCGGTCTCGCCCAAGTCCAAAGCCACTCTGGTGATCCCGCTCTTGCCCGCCAGCAGCGTGTCGAACGCGACCCGCGCAGTGGATCCGACCGGACTGACGACGCCCACACCAGTAATTACCACCGCTTCAGAGGCTTCCACATCCCACCTGTCGGAGCTCGAGTTCGGCTGCCCATCGGTTGTCCTCACGCTTCATTGGCCACTGCGCGCAAGGCGAAGGCTTCCGCCGTTGCAATCGAGCGTAGTTGAGACGGCACGCGTTTCAATAGCTTGACGGCAAACTCGCGGGTCGTTGCGATCTCCGATTGCTCCAGCTTGTCGAGGTAGATCTGAACGGCGCGCACGTTTCTCCACGTCACTGCGATGCGCTCGAACGCCTGTGCCTGCTGCAGTAGCTCGTCGCGTCCTAGTAGCCGGCCTACGCGCGCGAGCCACAAGGCGTGGCCCTCGCGGCTCCGTCCGACCTCGAGCGGGGCCTCGACCGGAAACGCACCTCTCAAACCGAGCTCAGAGTCGTCGATTCTGCGGTAGGTGTCCTCGATCTCGGCGGCGAGCGCCGAGATCGCCTCCACGCCCGCACGCCCGTGGTCGCCGCTGGAGAGCATGCGAAGCACATTGCTCTCGACGGCGCTCCGCCAGCTCGCCCGCAGGTACGCATCGGCGTCGAAGGTGAGCCGACTTGGCCGAAAGTACACCATTTCCAGGCGCGACTCGGCGAGCCACTCGGAGTCGCACAGGCAGCGCAGCTCATCCTCTGCCCACACTCCGCGCTGTCGGAAGTCCGGATAGGGATCGAGGTAGGCGAAGTGCCGCCGCGGCAACTCGGCGGGGCAGAGAACGAGCTTGTGTGGCAGGTGGCGGCTACGGTGAAACGGCGACTGCGGATAGGAGTAGTGATCCACGGTCACGCCTACCGGCACACCGCTACGCAGGACTGCTTCGACAGCGTCGCGAAACTCGTGAAAGACCGCTGGCTGCGCGACCTGGAGCGTGAGCCCGGTACTGCGCTCGATTCGCATCGCGAGATCATCGTCGCCGGCGTCGATTGAGAGTCCAGCATTTCCGTTCTGAGCGCGCACCAGGCTGAAGCTCACGCGTTCGAACAGCAACACCACGGGCTCGGCGATCCCACCGGCCTGCAGCAACGTGCCGATGCAGGCATTGCTGCAGTCGCCATGGGAAAAGCAGTGCGGCCACGTGGCTGGGAACTGCACGTCGCTTACGGCGCCCTCTTGCGGCAAATCAGCAGATCGACGCGATCATCGCATTTATCTCGGATCAACCTGTTGCGCGTGGCATAGGCGCAACGAGCCGCGCCCTGCTTACCCGCGACGGACCAACACGCGTCTAGAAGCACCTGGTGGAGCCCGCGCTGGCGACACGCGGGGTCTACGGTCCCCCACGTCAGAAAACCAGTCGCGCCGCGGACGCTCACCGTTCCGCCGGCTGCGATGGCGCCGCTCGATTCGCGTAGCAACACGGCCCAGGAGGGTCGGCGGCTCAGGGCACGCGTGATGTAGTCGAGTTGCTCGTCCGTGGCGGCGAACCCCGCGCGAATCAGCGCACGGTACGCGGGCGGAAGCTGACCTGCGTCCAACGGATGAACCTCGATAGCGAACCCGTTCGGGGCGGTGACGACCTTGAGCTCGTGAAGCAGGTTGAGCAAGAGTGGGTCAGGATCGACGATCCAGCCCATCTCGGCACAGGCAGACCTGACGCTATCGATCCGGACGCCGCTGGCCTGGATGACGTTGATGTAGGGGCTGTGCTCGATCGCAGGGTTCGTGATTGGATGCTGCTCGAAGAACGCCTCGATGATGCGAAGGTCCGCCGGGCGCAACGGCTGGTTCGGCCGCAGCAGCAGCGGCGAGAAGCTCGGAGTCTCCCAGCCTTCCACCCGCACATACGTGAACGAGTCGTGAGGGAAATCGACGACCTGCTCACCGAGCACTCCGTAGCAGGCGATCGCCGTCTCGAAGGCAGATGGCGTCGGCCTTGCGCAGCTCTGCCCTGCGCTCTCATCGAGGTTAGTCACGAGCGATGCGCCCCAACGACGTGCGGCCGTCCCAGCGTACCAGCGGGCGCGTGGGCTTCGATTGCACGCTGGGGCGCGAATCCACGGCCACGACATCCGCGCGGTGGAACTCGTGATAGATGTTGCGCCGCCACTTCTTTCCCAGGGCGTTCAAAGAGATCGAGTCCGCGTCGACGTCGACGAGCGCATGCTCCTCCAGCATCGCAAAGACCTCGGGAAAGGCCTCGAGTGGATCTTGCTTGAAGCGCGCCTGAAAGCTGCGGCGATCGAGCTTGGCTGCGAAGAAGTTGTGGATGATGAAGCGCTCCATCAGGTCTCTGCGCGTCCCTTCGCGCGACACGCAATCGGCATCGAAGCAGCGGCCCTGCTCGACGCCGGCTGTATATGCGCCTGCGTCGAATACGTTGCGATACTGGTAGCGGTCCACGAAGCTGAAAGCCCCGGCACCCAGGCCCACGATGTCGCAACCCTTGGGGCAGCCAAGATCGACGTACTTCTGCGCGTGTCCCACGAGCGCATGAATGCCCCTGACCTGCTCGATATAGCCCCGCGACGTCAGTCGCTGCGATGCCAGGCGGTACCAGTGATCGACCGTGTTTAGACCGTGGGCCGGCGGGAGGCGCCCCGCCAGGATCAACCGTTCCGAGTTGCTTCCGGGGAAGACCACGTAATCGTTGATGCTGATGCCTTGCGGTCCGAGGGCGATCAGGCTCTCGACCTCGTCGATCCACATTTGCTCGGTCTGGCCTGGCACGTTGTAGAGCAGGTCGACGTTTACGGTCTCGAAGCCCGCTTGCAGGGCGTTCTGGACCGCCGCCATGCCCTGCTCCACGTTGTGCGGCGAGTTCAACGCGCGCAGCGTGCTCTCGTCCTTGCTCTGATACCCGATCGACAAGCGCGTGACACCGGAGGCGCGCGCCGCCTTCACGTAGTCCTGCGTGTAGTCGTCCGGGTTTCCTTCGAGATTGAGCTCGACGTCGGGCCGCAGCGTGAACGCTTCACGAAAGGCCGTCATGAGCTGGTTGAGCTGCGTCTCCGTGAGCACGGACCCGGTGCCGCCGCCGATGTACACGGCGCCGCAACGGGCCGATGAGAACCGAGCGGAGCGTCCGTAGGCGCGCGCCTGCTTTTCGACGGCGTCGACATACTGCTGAATTGCTTCCTCGCGCCCCTTTCGTTGCGGCAAGAATCCCCGAAAGCAGTGGCACGAGTGGCAGCGCACCCGGCAGTACGGGATCGAGACGTAGACCGCGTAGTCCCTTGCATCCGGCATCGACTGATCGAGAGGGAGCAGAGCATCCATCGCGACAGTCCCCTGAGAGGGGTCGATTGGCCGCAACGGCGGATAGAGGAAGTTGTTGATCTCGTCAGCAACCGCCTTGTACGGGAACTCGCTCTTGGCAATCCGATTGTCATTCGACATGACTGGCCCCTAGCGTGCGCTTCAAGAGCGCTTAGACCGGTATCGATGGGTGTGAGCTGAGCTACTAAGCGAGAAGCTTGTCAAGGTACTCAGTCCGAAGGGCGGACTTTCGCTCGTCAGCATTGCGCAGGAACTCCTCATGATCACCTCCGCGCAATTGGCGGAGCTGCTCATGGTCATAGCCGAGGCTGCGCAGGCGTGAGTACACCGCCCAGTTGCCCACGGGTTGCTTCTTGCGAAACATCGCCTGCAGCTCAAGCGCCAGTTTCTCCGCTGTCGGCTTGTCCATCTGCTCGTTCTTCCAGTACGGGCCGTCGGTGGAGATGCCGGTCCCGAGCCGGACGTCGCTCATCTCGTATCCGTACTTGGCAGGTTCGCGCGCGAGTCGAGAGATCGGAGAGTTTGGGTCATCGGTCCGGGCTCGAAGGTTGAGGGGACTGAAGATAGGCTCGTCGACCGGGCAATCGGGGCGCTGAAGCCACTCTGCGGTCTGCCAGATCGAGTCGACCGATTCGCCCGGGAGGCCGATGATGAACGACCCGGTGATCACGACCTGGTCCTTCCACAGGTCCTTCAAGTAGTACATCGCCTCTTTGGTCAGGTCCGGATCCAGACCCTTACCGACCGTCTTGGCCGCGACCTTGTGGAAGGATTCCAGGCCGACCAGCATCGCCTTGAGGCCCGACTCGAGCAGCAGCTCCCGTTGCTCGGGTACGCGATGGGTGACATCGACGCGACCGAAACCGGTCCACTCCATCTGGAACGGGAGCTGGCGGAACACGTCGACCAACGACTGGACCTTGTCCAGGCTCTCGTTGACGGTGTCGTCGCAAAACATGTAGCCGGTCGTGCCGTAGGTCTCGTAGTTCCTGACCAGCTCGCGCTTCAGCCGCTCGCGAGACCGGTTGTAGGTCCCTTTCTGTTTCATCAGGGGATGCGCGCAGAAGGCGCAACGAAAGATGCAACCTCGATCGATCTCGATTGGCAGGTGCTCCCCTCGAAATACGTGGTCGGACGGGTGCCATTCGATCTCGGCGTCCTCGAAGCCGTCGTACTTGTAGTCGTCGTGAGAGATGACCTGGCCGAAGCGGCCTGGCCGCGTGGTCAGCGGGGCCTCGTTCCTCAGGTGCTCGGCCAGCGCGAGCACGCTGCGCTCGGCGTAGCCCCACACCCAGAAATCGACTCCTTCGAGCGAAGTCGTCGACGCCCGAGCGCCCCCGATCACGATCTTCGTGCTCGGTGAGCGTCGCTTGATCATCGCGAACACCTCCGCGACGTATCCGTCATCGTGCGGCAGGTGACCGGAGTAGCGATTCTCGATGCTGCGCGCGAGACGTCCGATCGATCCAGTCGTACGACGAATCATCAGCGACGTCGCGAAGCCGACGAACAATGTCTCTCGACTCACGTACTTGTCGATGATCGATTGCATCTGCTCGAGCGACAAATCGGCGAGAAACTCGACGACTTGAACGGAGTAACCGGCTTGTCTCAGCTCGGTCGCGACACGATATGCGCCGGCATAGCGACCAAACCCAGACACACCGTTTACGTCGGTGAAAATGAGTGCGGTGGTCATACGTTCTCCCGAAACAAATGGATCCAGACGCTCACTACATGGCGAGCTTTACCGCGCTTCCATAGCGCCGAGCGAATGCATCTACATACCCATCCGACACTGTGTAGTCCAGGCAGCTCGGCTTGGCACCGCAAAATCCTCGTGCAAGCAGCTCTTCGTGGTGCCGAACGCATGCTTCCAGCGACGATATTCCGACGGATGGCGCGAGGGTGTCGACCTTCGCCGATAGCAAGCTCGAGAGGATGCACGCCATGATGTCCTGGTCGCTGTTGCGATAAGTCATCAAGTGGGCACAGGCCGAGCCGAGCGGCGATGTGGCGTCTACCCAGCGCAGCTCCTCGATCGGATCGGGGGCTGCCACGATCCCGCCTTCCGAAAACAGGATATCGCCCGAGCGCTCGAGGCGATCAATCGCCACCGCCACCGGAAAGCAGTGTGGCGCAGAGTCGTCGACCACGATGGTCCCCGGTCGCAAGGCACCGACGTCGACGATATTCGCGACGTTCGTCGCGCCCACGATCAAGCTCGCATGGTAGAGCGCAACCGGTGCGACACGATCGGAGTACGCGATCACGACCTTGCCGCGGTAGCCGAGGTCTTCTGTTAGCTCGCGCTGCACGCTGACCAGACGCGGCCGAGCCCCGTAGACGTCGCACAGCGTGAGGGTCCGGGGATGGCCGGCCACTCGCAGCAGCAGCCGAAGCACGGACAATCCAATCGACCCGGCGCCCAGGATGGCGACATCTTCCTCGGCGAGCGTGCGGCGGCTTGCGCGCAACAGTCGTTGCAGCGTCGCCACGACGGCAGCGGTGGTCGTCGGGTGACCGGTGGTCACGCGCGGTAGTCCGGGCGCTCCCGAGCGCTCCACGATCGCGGTGCCGTAGCCGGTCGCCGAGGGGATCAACCCGGTCAGCGACACGACGCGGGCGCCGATCCGCTGCGCGGTCTCGAGAGAGTCTGCGATCACGCGCATGACTCGCTGCGGCTCGGCGTACAGGTCGTTGCCGGTGCAGGGAAGGACCAGGTGGGCGATGCGGCCGAGCCCTTTCACCGCGAAGATGCGCCGGACGATGAGTTGTCCGGCGACGAGCTTCTGCAGGCCCTCGTCGCTGACTCCTGCGCGTTGCATCAGGGCCGACGGCCAGTAGCCCAACGCGGCCGCATCGACCGGTTCCTCCTCGCCAGTGAGCAGCAGGGGGAGCAGGCGCCGCTTGGTCGAGCGCACCCCAGCTAGCGGGCGCTCGTTCGATGAACCGAGGCGGCGGAGACTGGGGACCTGCACGCCAGCGCCCGCCGGGCTCGTCTCCACGGCGCGCGCGAAGGCCAGCGCGCCTGCCGCGCGCGCAACCGTCGGATGTTCCAGGATGAAGGCGGTCGTGACGTCCTGCCGCAGAGCCTTGGCCATCTTGGCGACGAGCTGGATGGCGCGAAGCGAGTGGCCGCCCAGCTCGACGAAGTCGTCGTGGACGCCGACGCGTTCGATACCCATGACTTCCTGCCAAAGGCGAGCGAGTTGGTGCTCGAGCTCGCTGCGCGGCGCGACGTACTCGCGGGAGGACCGGCGCGCGAGAATCGGCTCGGGGAGCGCCTGGCGCGCGACCTTCCCGTTCTCGTTCGTCGGGATCTCGGCGATCGTCGTCCACGCCGTCGGAACCATGTATGGAGCGAGACTGCCGCTCAGATGAGCGCGCAGCGCGTCGGGGGTAAGGGTCGATCGCGCAGCAGGAACGACGTAGGCGGCGAGCTGCGGCTCGCCGTCGATCGTCCGGAGGTCCACGACGGCGTCGGTCACGAGCGGATGCGAGCGCAACACGACCGCGATCTCCGCGAGCTCGATGCGATGGCCGCGCAGCTTCACCTGTTGATCGATGCGCCCGAGGAACTCGACGTTTCCGTCCGGCAGGAAGCGCCCCAAGTCTCCTGTTCGGTAGAGCCTGCGCGGGGCGCATGACGACGTGGGGCGCGGATCGGGGATGAACGCTCGTGCGGTGAGCTCTGGCGCGTTCAGGTAGCCCAGGCCGAGACACGCTCCAGCGACGAAGATTTCCCCAGGAGCTCCGATCGGCAGGGCTTCGAGCTGAGGGCCCAGGATGAAGAGCTGGGTGTTGCGGATCGGCCGACCGATCGGCACGGAGGTCGCGCTGCGCGGGAGTGGCTCGCGGGCGACGTAGTGCGTGACGTCGTCCGAGCACTCGGTCGGTCCGTATGCATTGGACACCGGGATCAGCGGGAACTGGTCGAACCAACGGGTGAGCAGATCGGCTGGAAACGTCTCGCCAGTCACGACCAGCCAGTGAAGGTCGGCGAGCAAGCTGCGATCGAGCTGTTTGGCATCGAGTTGCTCCAGCAGCGCGCTCAACATGGTCGGCACGAGCTCGAGCACGCTCACACCCTGCGCCCTGGTCATCTCGGCGAGGAGCTTCGGGTCGGACGCGTTCGCATTGTCGACGACCACACAGCGTCCACCGACGAGAAGACAGACCACGAACTGCCAGATCGAGATGTCGAAGCTCTGCTGCGCGGTCTGCGCGACGGCGGAGCCCTCGTCGAGGTCGAGCAGGTCGAGCTTCGCCAGCAGGTGGTTGAGCATGCCAGCGTGCGTGACCACTGCGCCCTTCGGCTGGCCGGTCGATCCCGACGTGTAGATCGCATAGGCAGGTGCATCCGGCGCCGCGCCGATGCTCGGCGGTGGCGGCATGGGCGCAGGGATCTCGAACAGATCGTCCATGCGAACCAACTGCTGTTGCGAGTGCCCTCGGAGCGCCAGTGCTCGATGGGGCTCCCCGGCGATCAACGCCGATGCCGCGCTCTGGTCCAGGATCTGGCGGATCCGGGCGCTCGGCCACGACGGCGAGAGCGGTAAGTACACGGCGCCCACCCGCCACAACGCGATCATCGTCGCCAGGAAGTCGGCGCTGCGGTCCGCGAGCACGGCGACCACGTCGCCATTGCCCACGCCCAGGCTCGGTAGCGCTGCGGCGGCGCGTCCGACTCGTTCGCTCAGGGCTCGGTAGGTGAGACTGCCCCCGGCATCGATCACGGCGACTCGGTCGGGTGTGCGGTCGACCTGCTGATCGAAGAGTGAAAGGAACGAACCCTGCGGCGCCGGGGCATCGGTCTCGTTCCAGCGCGCGAGCAACTCGTGCTCGGCGTCCTCCAGTAGGTCCGCTCCGCAGCACGGTCGCCGCGCATCGGTCGCCAGATCGTGCAGCGCACGCTGGAAGTACCCTGCCATCCGGTCCATCGCCGTTTCGTTCGCGCCCGGCGCGTTGAAGTCGAGCGTCAGGACGAGCGCGCGCGAGCTCCAGTCCCTCGAAAACTGCACGGTCAGCGCGAAGTAGGTCTGGTCGGTCGCGCGCATTCCCAGTACCTGCACCGAACCCTCTCGAAGCTCGCGGTAGGGATGGAAGTCGACGAAATTGAAGATGGTGTCGAAGAGCCGGCCGCCGTGCTCGAGCTGCATCTGAGCCAGCGGGTAGCGACGCTGGGACAGCGCAGCGGTCTCGTCGCGAAATAGGTCGCGGATCAGCTCGGCCCAGCTCGCCGAGCCGAGCGTGACGGCCACCGGCAGCACATTCAGGAACAGTCCGACGACGCTGTCGGCGTCGCTCACCTCGGGTCGGCCGTTCGAAATCATCCCGGTCAGCAATTCGCTCTGACCGGTGAGCAGGCCGATGACGCGCACGTGAACTGCGAGCAGCACGCTCTTCAGAGGCACGGAGAGCTCGGCGGCGGTCCGTTCCAAGGCGCTCTGAACCGCCGTCGGCACCGGGTAGCGGCGACGCACGGACACCATCTCCGATGGCGCGGACGTGTCCTTCAGCAGAAAGGTCTTGGGCCGGGCCGTCAGCCGCTTCGCCCAGTAGGCGCGCACGTCTGCGGAGCTCATCGCGGCGCGTTCGAGCGCGACGAAGTCGGCGTAGCTGGCGGCGAGCGGCAGCGGTGCAGAGCTGACACCGTCGAGGAGCGCGCGATAGGTCGCAAGCAAGTCCGTCAGCAGGACCGCGACGCTCCACCCGTCCAGAAGCGGCTCCACGACGCTGAGCTGAAAGGTCGACTCCGTTCTACGGTGCGCATTGAAACGAAACAGCGGGGCCCTGGACCAGTCGAAGCGCTGCGCTTTGGCCCGCTCGATGAAGGTCTCGATGTGGGCGTCGATCTGACTCGGTTCGAGATGTTGAAGGTCCTCGTGGACCAGCTCGATCGCGACGGCTTCGTGCACGAGCTGATAGGGCTCGCTGAAGCTCGCCAGATCGAATGAGGTCCGCAGCATGGCGTGACGCGCCGCGACGAGTCGCAGCGCACGTTCAAGCAGCGTGGGATCGAAATGTCCGCGAACGCGCAGGCTGGTGACGTAGGCCGCATAGACCGGACTGTCAGTGGCGTGCCAGAGCAATCCGGTCTGAAGCATCGACATGGGGTAGGCGTCTTGCAGACCCGCCGGGAGCAGCTCTCTGTCCGCCTCTGCGACGAGCGCAAATGGGGTTTCGCGCATCCGGTCACGGACCCGGTCACGCTGCGTCACGCGTGCGAGCTCCGTGATCGTCTGGCGTTGGAATACGTCGGTGAGCTCGAAGCTCAAGCCTTCATGTCTCGCCAGCGCGACGGCTTGAATCGCGCGCATCGAGTCACCGCCAAGCTCGAAGAAGCTGTCCTCGATACCGACCTCTTCGAGGCCCAGCACCCGGCACCAGAGCCTCGCCAACGCCTCGTGCAGCTCCGTCTTCGGCTTCACCAGAGCGGTCGTTAGGCTTGGCCGCGTCGGCTCAGGGGAGGGCAGGCTCGCCCAGTCGACCTTCCCGTTGGCGGTGAGTGGGATGCCCGGCAAGTGAATGAATCTCGCGGGAATCATGTGCGCCGGTAGGCGGCTGCCCAGGAACGCGCGCCACTCCCCGGCGTTCGGCGCGCGTGGCCCCGCCGTGTATGCCACCAGTAGCTTTCGATCAGGCGCGCTGTCGTGCAGCACCACGACCGCTCGCTCGATGCTCGACTGCTCCTGCATCTGCGCCTCGATCTCGCCGAGTTCGATGCGATGGCCGTTCAGCTTCACCTGGCGGTCCATGCGACCGAGGAACTCGATCCTTCCGTCCGGCAGATAGCGGGCAAGGTCGCCGGTCCGGTACAGCCGCGCGCCAGGGCGTGTGCCGAACCTGTCGTCGACGAACCGACTCGCGGTGAGCTCTGGACGCTGCCAGTAGCCGCGCGCCACGTTGCGCCCGCCGATGTACAGCTCGCCCGGACACCCGACGGGAACCGGCTGCATCCGTGGGTCGAGGATGTAGATCTGGGTGTTGGCGATCGGTCGACCGATCGGCACGGTCCGCTCGACGGCTGTTCGCTCGCAGTGCTCCCAGGTCACGTCGATGGCGGCCTCGGTCGGTCCATAGAGGTTGAACAGTGGGACCTCCAGGCTCGCGAAGAACGCACGCGCGAGCCCCGAGCTCAACGCCTCACCGCTACAGATCACTCGCCGCAAAGCTCGACCGCACGCGCGAACGTCGCTGCGCAGGAAGGACTCCAACATCGACGGGACGAAGTGAACGGTGGTGATGTCCCGTTCCGCGATCAGTCGGGCGAGGTAGTCCGGATCACGGTGCCCTCCCGGCTTCGCGAGCACCAGTCGCGCGCCCGTGATGAGGGGCCAGAAGAGCTCCCACACCGACACATCGAACCCGATCGGTGTCTTTTGCAGGACGTTGTCGCTCGTGGTCAGGCCGAAGGCCGACTGCATCCAGAACAATCGATTGCAGATGCCGCCGTGGGTGTTGACCACGCCCTTGGGCCTACCCGTCGATCCCGACGTGTAGATCATGTAAGCGGCCGAGCCCGGCGTGAGCTGGCGGCTCGGGGCGGCAGCGGGCAGCGGCGGGTCGACTGCGACGTCGACGGCGATCGCGAGATAGCCGTCGTGCGTGAGCTGCTCGACGCGGTCGTGGGTGGCGATGATCACGCGTAAGCCGGCATCTCTCAGGATGTACGCGAGGCGCTCTGCCGGCTGATCGAAGGCGAGCGGAACGTAGGCAGCGCCGGCCTTGAGCACTCCGAGCAGCGCGACGACGAGCTCCAGACTGCGCTCCAGGTAAACCCCGACGAACGTCTCTTGGCCGACGCCCAGCTCACGCAGGCGCGCGGCGACCAGCTCCGCCCGCCCGTCGAGCTCTCGGTACGTGAACCGCTGCCAACCACCGCTTTCGTCGGGAAGCTCGAGCGCCACTGCCTCGGGCGTCGCACGCGCCTGCCGCTCCAGGAGATCAGGGAGGCTGACGTCGATCGGATAGGGCACATCCGTGCGGTTCCACTCGTAGAGCAGGCGTTGCCGCTCCTCCGGTGTCGTGACCGGCAGATCCAGCACGCACGCGTCCGGTTGCTCGACGCAAGCCCACAGGAACCGCTCGAAGCCGTCGAGCATGCGTTCGATCGTGCTGGGGTCGAACAGCGCGCTGCAGTACTCCACGGTCAACCGACAAGCGTCGTCGCCCTCCGTCACGAACAGCGTCAGATCGAACTTCGACTTCACGGCGTCCACGAGCACGTACCGCCACTCGAGACCGGTCTCCGGAACCACGCCTTTGGCGGACAGCTCATGGGCGACGAGCACCTGAATCAGCGGATGGCGTGCCGAGCTCCGTGGCAGCCGAAGAGCATCGACGATCGCGGAGAGCGGAACGTCGGCGTGCTCCAGCGCTCGTCCCAACACGTGGCGCGCGTCGCGTAGCACCTCACTCAGGCTGGGTTCTCCCGACCAGCGGAGGCGAACCGGCACGGTCTGCACGAAGCAGCCGACGACGTTGCGTGTGGAATGCGTGCGGTGGGCATCCAGGCAGCCCACCACGCAGTCCTCCTGGCCGGAGATGCGCATGATGAAGGCCTGAAAGATCGCGAACGCGGTCTGGAACACGCTCATGCTGCTCTCGCGCCCGAGCGCGCCGAGCCGGGCGTGCAGCTCCGACGGCACCGTGCGGTGAAGCGCCGCGCCATGGCTGGACTGGATGCTCGGTCTCGAACGATCGAAAGGCAGCGCGATGTCGACCGGCGTGCCAGCGAGCTCGCGCGTCCAGTGCGCGAGCGCCGCGCTGCGCGTTCTCTCCGCGCCGGCGCTCCGCTGGCGCCGAACGACGTCGGTGTACGCCCTGCCCGGTTGGGGTAGCTCCAGCCGTCCAGCTCGCTGGGCTGCCCCATACAGCTCCATCAACTCGCGGACGAGCAACCACATCGACCAGCCGTCGGCGATCAGGTGATGCACGGTCAACTGGAGCAACGTGTCGCGCTCTCCGAGCGTGAACAGCCTGGCCCGGATCAACGGTCCCCGCGACAGATCGAACGGACGCCCCGCTTCGTTCTGCGCCAGCTCGAGCGCGGTCCGCTCCTTCTCGGCTGCAGACCCCTGCTGGGGGATCGCGTGGTCCGTCAACTCGACCTGCACGCTGTCCAAGACGCGCTGAAGCGGCCGCCCATCTCGTTCGAGGAAGACGGTGCGCAACATCTCGTGGCGTGTGATCAGCGTGGCGATGCTCTGCTGCAGTGCAGCGGCGTTCACGGGACCGACGAGACGCACCGCGCCGGGGATGTTGTAGACGGCCGAGCCCGGCCAGAGCTGCTCGTAGAACCAGATCTGCTCTTGGTTGTACGAGAGCGGGAGCGCATCGGCCTCTGTGGCGGTGTTCATCGTTCGTCCGTACGTCATTCCGCGTCTCGCTCGATCGACTTTTCGATGTAGCGGGCCAGATCGCCAACGGTTGGGTTGTGTACGAGCGCGGCCAAGGGCAAGTCGATGCTCAGGGCTTCGCAGGTTCGCGACACGACGTCGGCGCCCGTCATCGATGTTCCTCCGAGCGCGAAGAAGTCACTCGACGTTCCCAGTTGGCTCATCCCGAGCACGTTCTCGAAGA